>Ga0114932_10005490_pt1 | contig 11234 bp, 12 predicted proteins | sample 2SBtaG_2_FD_87286 | JGI IMG/M metagenome (GOLD analysis project Ga0114932, IMG submission 87286) | Deep subsurface microbial communities from Kolumbo volcano to uncover new lineages of life (NeLLi) - 2SBTROV12_ACTIVE470 metaG | ecosystem: Environmental > Aquatic > Marine > Volcanic ... | reverse complement strand
GCATATCTTCCCGCACGATCAATTGAACTATACACCGCATGCTCGTCATATCCATCAATAAATGCGCACGGTCCATAATCAACGGTATCACCACTCAGTAACATATTGTCTGTATTCATAACGCCATGAACAAATCCAACCAGTTGCCATTTAGCAATCAAGTCAGCTTGTCTTGCAATTACAGCGCCTAACATTTCTAATACATAGTCATGAGATTCTTTAACTTCCGGATAATGCCTATCAACGACATGCCTAACAAGACTATTCAAAGATTCGAAATCTCCATATGCAGCAAAATACTGGTGAGTTCCAATTCGTATATGACTACCAGCGACTCGAGTCAATATAGCTCCAGGTAGTTCGCCTTCTCGCATCACCTTATCTCCAGTCTGTATTGCACCAAGTGCCCGTGTGGTTGGTATACCCAAGTTATACATAGCTTCAGACACTATATACTCCCTTAAAACTGGGCCAAGTGGGGATCTTCCATCACCACCTCGGGAGTATGGTGTAGGACCCGACCCCTTAAGTTGTATATCAAACCTTGAATTATCTGAAGTTACAACTTCCCCAACTAGCATAGCGCGCCCATCGCCTAATCGTGGAACATAATGACCAAACTGATGTCCAGCATACACAGACGCAATTGGTTCGGCACCGTTCGGCATCACGCAACCAGCCATCATTCCAATACCCTCATCACCAACAAGCCATTCCACCTTAATACCCAACTCGTCAGCTAACTGTCTATTAACTCTGATCAATTCTGGCTTACTAACACCGCTTGGGGAAACGCGACGATAGAACGAATCAGGTAATCTGGCATAGCTATTGTCAAAGTTTATTGGTTTCATTATTTACGCTCGTTTCTAACAAACAACCAAGTACCAAGAATCACAAATGTACTAAATAAACCAAAAATAATTACCAGGTTAACCGTTGGGTCAACCAATACAACCGAATCATACTCTGTTTTACCAGCATAATAGATGCCCCTAGCCAAGTCTACTGCATACCGCATTGGAGACAACCGTGAAAGAACATCCAACACTATAGGCAAATCACCAATAGGAGTAAATACACCTGACAGAAATATCTGCGGAAGCATAATAAAGGGGAATATTTGATTGGCTATCCTTTGGCTTTTCAGGTTCGACAAAACTAATATGCCAAACGAACCACCAAACACACACACTATCACACTAACGACAACTAAACTCAATACAATAGATATATTAAACGGAATACCAATCACCACGCCAAATCCAAGAATTGCAATGCCTTGTATTAGAGACACAAGCGACTCTCCAATTATCTTCCCAATCACAATGGTGTAACGTGATATTGGTGACACAAACACCTCCTGAATAAAATCGTTTTGTCTGTCTTCAATTAGGGAAATAATCCCTAATGCACTCGATTGAAACAGCGTTTGCGCCAGGACTCCTACAAATACAAAATGCATAAAATCATAATCGATCATACTACCAAATCCTGATTGAAAACTACCGCCTAATATACCAATAAAGATTACAGGAAATATCAGAGATGTCACCAATCTAATTGGGTCCCTTATAAGTTTCATTAGGTCCCTATATGCAAGTGCAACAACAGCACTCAACTCCATGAGTCTTCTCCAATTATCTTCAAGTAGGCATCTTCTAATGTAGCATCTTGAGTTTCTACGTTACTTAGAGGAGTCTCAATGTTACGCAGGATTTTATGGACTTCACTCGGAGTAACTTGTATCTTAATTCTTCTATTAACCTCATATTTTACGCCCAGCGAATCCAATTCCTCAATCAACGAGGATCTTTCATTACAGTCTACAACAAGATACGCACCAGCCAAGTCTGACTTTACCTCATCAGGAGAGCCCAGGCTAACGATCTTGCCCCGATCGATAATACATATCTTATCTGCATTATTAACTTCCTCAAGATAATGAGTAGTGAGAAATACAGTCACTCCATTTCTTTGTTGTGCATCGGATAGATACTCCCAGAGGTTCCGCCTGCTCTCCGGATCAAGACCCGTAGTAGGCTCGTCTAAAAAAAGTACCTTGGGTGAATGGATCAAGCCACGTATAATTTCTAGCTTCCGTTTCATGCCCCCCGAAAACGTATTGATCGGATTGTGAATTTCCGCTTCAATTCCTAGAACCGATGCTAGTTCCTCGACTCTATGTTTGTAGTCCGTAGGCATTGTGCCGAATGTAGGCCTGAAACCATACATGCCATACAATATGGCGTGCAATCTAATATTCTCCTCCGCAGTGAGATTCTCGTCGAGACTTCTATTCTGAAATATTATCCCAGAATTTCTGCGCACTCCAGATGGGTCAGTGTCAACGTCATATCCGCACACTCGAACTGTTCCACTAGTCGCTATCAATGTCGTTGTTAGAACAGAAATAGTAGTGGTCTTTCCAGCCCCATTTGGTCCCAGTAACGCGAAAAACTCTCCTTGGTGCACATCAAACGAGATGCAATCCACCGCGTTACTTTTCGACTGCGGATATCGCTTAGTCAAATCTTTTACTTCTATTACTGGTTTCATATATCTGTATACCTAAATCAATTCACACGTAGATCGTCCGCCGGACAATGCATTACCTTTCCGACCAGAGCCATGCCGCTCCACGCACACCACCCGAATCGCCGTGCACAGCCTTCCTTAAACTAGTGAAACAGTCATCTGAAAACACATAACTCATCCACTGCCTAGGTACGTTTTCGTACAAATAATCAATATTAGACAATCCACCTCCTAAAACAATTACTTCGGGATCCAAAACATTGATAATGGAGGCCAGGCCTCGAGCCAAACGGTCCACATAGTCCTCAATTACAGTCCGCGCTTTTGAATTGCCTAATTCGAATAGCTCTATTATTTCTACCGGCTCAGAAACATCTCCGGTTAAGCGTTGATAGCTAGCTTTAAGTCCTGGTCCTGACAAATATGTCTCTATGCACCCATTAAGTCCACAGTAACAATCAGGGCCAGGCATCTCAGTTGTTTTTGGCCATGGAAGTGGGTTATGTCCCCATTCGCCACCGATGCCATTTAGACCAGCCACCACTTTTCCATCAACAACTATACCACCGCCTGTACCTGTACCAATAATTACTCCAAACACACTCGCACTACCTTTGCCCGCCCCGTCTACTGCCTCAGACAGCGCAAAACAATTCGCATCATTCGCCAGTCTAATTGGCCTGCCGATTGCTTTTTCAAGATCCTTATCAAATGGCCTGCCAATAAGTTCGGTAGTGTTAGCATTCTTTATCTTGCCAGTACTTACTGATAATGTGCCAGGTATTCCAACACCAACAGTCCCCGACATTCCAATCGCACTTTCTATATACCGCACCAACTCATCGATCGAATACACAATGCGGTCATAGCGATCAGATGCACCCGCAACAGGCGTATCAATCCTATGACGGATAATTTCAGTCCCGTCAAAACCAATAGCAACGCCCTCAATTTTTGTTCCGCCTAAATCGATTCCAATTCGACACGTTATATTATTTTGCATGCATCACCTTTGACAAACTATGACAACCATCGTTAAATACGCTTCTGTTAAAATATGCATATGACTTTATTATATAATGGAGCCAAGGAGTTTAGAGTATGACCCAAAACAATATAATCGCACAAGTAGAAAGTCTTCCCGAACTTATACGATCACAAACACTTGAATTAAACGACCGGGTATGCAACCTTTTCACCAAGGAAATGTGTAACAGCATAGATCACATAATTACCACTGGTTGCGGAGACTCTCACATGGCCGCGATCGCAACCGAACTTGCATTTGAGCATCTGACAAACATATCCACTGAGCCCCTCAATGCTCTAACCGCGAGCAGATATGCTCTAGCAACCAACCATGCTAACATCACAAAAAATACTCTTGTGATTGGCACATCCGTATCAGGCACAGTAGTGCGAACGCGCGAAGCACTAGGCATTGCTCGCGAGCAAGGAATGAATACAGTCGCTATTACTGCCAATCCATCATCACCATTCGGACAAACAGCCAAGCATATCTTAGACTGTACCGTGCCAAATTTCATTGACTTTCCAGGCGTGCGTTCATACCGAACGTCTTTGGTGGTACTTTACCTTATAGCCATCAGAATTTCTGAGGCAAAAGATATAATCAACACTGCTAAGGCGCATCAGCTGCGCAGCGAAATTATTTCCACCGGCGATGCAATTGAAGCTACAATAGAAGCTAACAGAGAGTCAGCCATAGAACTAGCACGTAATCTTACGACTAAGAACCATTTTGTCTTTGTAGGTCATGGTCCTAATTACGCTACGGCCATGTTTGGAGCAGCTAAGCTTCTCGAGGCAGCCGGAACCCATGCTCTAGCACAGGACACAGAAGAATGGGGACATTTGCAATATTTTACTAATACCGATGTAGATACACCAACATTCATAGTATCACCGGGAAGTAGGAGTCACAACAGAACCGCTGAAATGCTTATTCCCATGACTAGAATAGGACGCTACACAATAGGCATCTGCCCATCTGGAGACCATATAGTCGGAGAGCAATGCGATTTCTTTCTACCCGTAATGGGCAATACACCCGAGATATTTTCACCAATCGTCTACCCAACAGCTATCGAACTCTTCGCAGACCACTTAGCCTCAAACTTAGGAGAAGACTACTTTCGTGGCTTCAAAGATCTCTACGACGTCACAGACCTTGATCCACTAAAAGGAAATAGTATCCGCACTAGCCAACAAGCTACACTAGATGAGATACTGAAAAATCACAGCTAGAACATGCCCTACACAAATAACTACTAATCTAAACAATACGCTATGGCTAGCAATACTTACAATCCTACAAGGCCAAAATTGAGCCAAGTCACAGTAATAGGTGATGCTGGTGTTGATGCCATAATCCAACTACCTAAATCACAAGAACAGGCAACTTCATTCAATATAATTCAGCCAACCCTTTCGCCGGGTGGAACAGCAGGAAACACATCATTATCTCTTGCCCGACTTGGCCATGATGTAACCATGTTTTTTGCTATCGGCTCGGACAGCTACGGAAAATACTTACTAAGCGCCTTAGAAGACGCAAATATAAGCACAGAACATGTTCATGTCTCACAAGATCATTTCACACTGCATGTAAATGTAATCATTGACCACTTAGGCGAGAGGCACTTCGCTGGCAATCCTTATGGCAACTGGGCTTCCGTGCATTATCCGCCTGATAAGGTGTCCCATGAAGCAATTGCCAAATCTAGCTGGCTACATACTACTGGCAACAGTTTCGATCGTGGAACTACACCCCAATCTACAATCCGATCGATGACAATAGCAAAACAACATAAAATTCCAATATCACTTGATCTTAACCTGCGCAGTCCAAACAATCAACTACCTAAGCAGTATAAACACGCCATATCAGAAGCAATAGAACTTGCCGATTATGTGTTAGGGTCTGCCGATGACGAAATAGCACTTTACACTCAAATAGATGATCAGAGCAAAGCTGCGCTTACACTTTCGGCCAAAAAGCGAACCGTGATTTCAAGATTAGGTTCAAACGGATGTCTAGTAGCCACACCGTCAGGTAAGATCACAAAGATACCATCCTATAAGGTAAAAGTAGTGGACACCTTAGGAGCAGGAGACACATACAATGCCGGTTTTATATCTGCAAAGCTAGATGGTGCTTCCACAATCGAAGCTGCCAGAAGAGGCAATGCAATAGCTGCCCTATGCGTAGCAAGTGAAGGTGTAACCGAAAACATTACCATCGAATCAATGCAGGCACTTATGAATGGTTGATCACTAAACGCAAACACTATCATAACCATGTCACCCTTACAAAAAAGTAATAATATGATAAACAACATCAATCCAAAGTACTCCTTACCCAAAAGCTTATTAAACAGACCACTTGATATCCTAACTTTAGGATCATTCGTTCTAGAGCGAGTAATCAAATTATCTGCCTGGCCACAGGCTGGTGGACAAGACAATGTCACTATAGAATCAATTACCGACACTTTTGGAGGTTGCGCAACAAGCGTTGCGTGCTTTGCCGCTCGCTTTGGACTTAAAACATCACTCATAAGCATGATTGGCGATGATGAACCTTGCACAAATGCTCTACAGGAACTCCATAATTCCGGCGTAGTGACACAACACATGTCCCACCACAAAAATGAGCGCGGAAGTCTTATTCGTATCCTTGCAGACCCGCATGGCGAATGGGCATCTTTGAGTATGGTTAACCCAAATCTAAAATTCCATCTAAAGGATCTACCACCAATTAGCTATTTCGAAACTGCTAAGATTTTGCATATAGATGGATACGCATGTTTAAACACGTATGGCAGCGAAGAAATCGTACTGGAAGCAGTTAAAAGAGCAAACGCCGCAGATTGCGTAATATCTGTTGACGCCTGTGTACCTGCGGCAAAACATGCTACCAACTTCCTAGTAAATCTATTCAGACGTGCCAACATTGTATTTGCCAATTTGTCTGAAGCTCAATTACTAACAGGTACTGATAATATAGACAAAATAATTCAGTCATATCGAACTATGGGGGTAGATGTAGGAATAATAAAAAATGGTATACATGGTTCACATGTAACTACTCAAGCATCCAGTATATATGTCCCAGCATATCAAGTAGATATAATCGATTCTATTGCTGCTGGTGACGCTTACGTTGCGGGAATGCTAGCATCCCTATGTAAAGGATTTTCAATAAGCAAGTCCGCCAATTATGCCAGTGCATCAGGTGCACTCGCTTGTCAAGGATTTGGTTCGCTTAGTAATCTCTACACATTTAGTCACATGCATGATCTAATTTCACAAGTACAATAATTGCGTCATCCCAACATTTATCTAATTTCAATACAATCAAGTACTATATATGATATAGTCTTACACCTTATGTATAATAATCACAACTGGAAACGCCATCACCAATATGACTAAATTACCTGAATATATCCACGAACGAATGGGAGGCCAATTACAGAGAGGGCAAGTAGCCGATTACGTAATAGTCCCAGGTAGTCAAAACCGTATAGCCAAGATAGTTTCTCACTGGGACGAAAACACACAGTTAGCTCACCACTACGAATTTTTAGTGCATTCCGGAAAATTAAATGGGCAACCGATCACCGCGTGCTCAACTGGTATAGGTGGACGCTCCACTTCTATAGCCATAGATGAGATGGCATCCCTTGGAGCCACGACATTTATTCGAGTCGGTGTTACTGGTGGTATACAGCCAGGTATGGCTGTCGGAGATCTCGTTATTGCATCTGGTGCGGTAAGAATGGATAAAACCAGTGAACATTATGTGTTTCCAGAGTACCCAGCAGTAGCTGACGTAGAGGTTACATGCGCACTAATTGCGTCCGCCGAATCTGAAAACTGCAATTACCACGTGGGTATTGGAGCAACTGCTTCATCATTTTATGCAGGTCAAGGTATAACCTGCCTAAATGGATATCGAACTACCAGGATGGATAACCTAGCTGCAGACATTAAAGCTGCTAATGTTTACGATTGGGATACAGAAACAGCAACTATATTCACACTGTGCAATCTCTACGGTCTACGAGCAGGCCGCATAAACGTAATTGTAGACGATCCTAATACAGGTCTACATAGTCCAACAGGCGAAGAAAAGGTAATTAAAGTAGTTATAGAAGCTGTAAAACTACTGATGAAATGGGATAAATCAAAGCTAGAAACAAACCAGGATATGATACTGCCCGAATATCCAAGCCATATTCATGATCACAAAACGCCACGCGACGATCACAAATAATCATGGATAGGGACTATGTACACAGGAATTTTGGCGGCAAATGTAAGCCCGGAGATATTGCCCCATATGTGATTGTAACTGGAAGCAAGGCTAGAGTACGCATCCTAGCATCCAGATGGGATCAATATCAAGAAGTAGCCGACGATTACGAGTACCTAATATGTACAGGTACATTATCTGGCCAAATGATTTCAGCTTGTTCTACTGGTATTGGTGGAATGTCTGTAGCGATTGCAGTTGAAGAACTAGCACGCCTTGGTGCTACTACGTTACTTAGAATTGGTGTTACCAGTCCTCTAGTAGATGAGTTTAATTATGGAGATCTAATCTTAGCTAGAGGCGCAGTGCGCTGGGACGGAACAAGTCACGACTATGTAATGGCCGAATATCCAGCAATAGCACACTTTGAAGTATTAATGGCCTCAATGGTTGCTGCTAAAGCAAACAACTACCCATACAAAACAGGCATAATAGCAGACATGGCTTCCCTTGGGCCCGGAACATATGATGGACATAGACGCCACCTAACTAAACACACTAAAGTAATGGAAGACAAATTACATGAAGCAGGTGTTCTCAACGGCACAGGTGAAGCGGCAACCATGCTTGTACAGTCTTCAATATACGGACTTAGATCAGGAGTAATAAACATCAATCTTTTGAACCCCAAGACTAAATCCTGGGACCCCAAAGAAGAGGACCGCGTGGTTGTCTGTGGTCTAGAAACTATTTCCATACTACAACGCTGGGATCAATTAAAATCCAAGGCAGGCACTAAATATACAGTGCCGCCAACTAGCTAAAAGTAATTACACTAAACTTCTATTAAGGGTCTGTCAGCTTACAACTACACAGTTAATTAATATCAATTGTTATTTCGTCACCAACTAGTTCTACGGGGTAAGACGGAATACCTCTTATCGCCGGAAAAGACAGTACACTACCATCACGCAAATCAAATCTTGCTCCATGCCGCGGACATTCTATCTCATAGCCCTCGCATTCTCCCTCAGCCACAGGTCCATCATCATGCGAGCAAATATCTCCAATACAATAATACACTCCACCAACATTAAACAAAGCCAATCTTTTATCCCCCACTGCAAACATCTTTTTCTCACCTTCAGACACTTCATCCTTCTTAGCAATCGTAATTCGCATATACTATTAACCTATTCCTTAAAATATATAGAAATTCACTATTCCTCAATCCACTCTTGAACACCATAAGCACCAACTTTCAATACCTTCAAGCTAAGCATTGCGCACTTTAAACGCACTGGACCAAGCTCAATTCCAAGCATATCCAGAATATCGTCTCTAGAATATTCCTTTATCTCTTCAAGACTTTTGCCTTGAATATCTTCCATCAACATAGATGCAGATGCCTGAGAAATAGCACATCCCTGTCCCGAAAATGCGCACTCAACCACTCGGTTATTGTCATCAACCCGCAAATCAATACGAATCATATCTCCACATAACGGATTGTCGTCTTGATAGGAAATATCGGCGGGGTCTAACTCACCTTTAAATCGAGGGTTTTTATAATGATCCAATATAACTTCACGATACATATCTTCCATAAGATTGCCCTTATTTAGCCAAATACTTGCTCCACTTTAAGTAGCCCATCAATAAGTTTGTCCACATCACTGTATGTATTATACAAATAGAAAGATGCTCTTGCAGTAGCCACTAAGTTATAACGCTCGTGGAGTGGCATAGCGCAGTGATGGCCAGCACGAACAGCAATACCATCACCATCCAGTATCTGCGATATATCATGCGGATGTACGCCATCCAGACTAAAAGCCGTTACACCGCCGCGCATTTCAGCCTGTGGGCCATAGACAGTCAGTCCGGGCACTTCCTCTAACCTTTCCATTGCATAAGAAACTATATCCTGCTCGTGCTCCCATATACTTTGCATACCAATTTCATTGAGGTAGCTCACTGCTGCTCCCATCCCGATAGCTTCTCCTATAGCAGGCGTACCCGCTTCAAACTTATATGGCAAATCATTGGCATCAAAATCTCTTAAGTGCACCCTTTTTATCATGTCGCCACCACCGAGGAAAGGCGGCATTGCATTTAACAATTCATACTTACCCCACAATACTCCCACTCCTGTTGGTCCACACATTTTATGGGCCGAAAAAGCAAAAAAGTCAACGCCCAGATCCTGGACATCAACGGGCATATGTGGCGCTGACTGAGCCCCATCAACAATTATCAAGGCTCCGGAATCGTGCGCCTTAATAGCCATATCCTTTATTGGGTTGAGTGTCCCCAAAACATTTGACATATGCGTAACGCACACAGCTTTCGGATTTTTATCAAGGAGCTGTTCGTATACATACTGATCAAGCACTCCATTATCATCTACCGGAATAATATCTATTTCCAATCCAACAGTTGCAGAAAGCATTTGCCAAGGCACAAGATTAGAATGATGTTCCATTTCAGTCAAGATAATTCGATCGCCACGATTTAGATTTTTTCTGCCCCAACTGTTTGCGACGAGATTTATAGCTTCCGTCGTATTTCTGGTATATATCACCTCTTTGGTATTTGGGGCGTTTATAAACTTACCAATAGCGACCCGAGCATTCTCATAACCCGCAGTAGCTTCCTCGGCCAAAGTATGTATTCCCCGGTGCACATTAGCATTACTATTGCTATAGTAGTCATTCATGCTATCGAGAACTTGCTGTGGCTTCTGGGATGTTGCTGTGGTATCCAAATAAACCAATGGCACATCTTCCTTCACCATCCGTTTTAGTGCAGGAAAATCTTGTCTAATCAGATTGGCGTCAAATTCACTTTTCATCAAAAATGTATACCTCTGCAGGATAGTTGGAAGGCATGTATAAAAATTGAGTCATCTTCATTCTTTATGCCATTTTGTCCACAACGGATTCTTTTAACCTTTCGCGCACCCCGTCAAACGGAATTCTCTCCATAATTGGATCGAAAAATCCATCAACCACGACTTTGCGCGCTTCTTCGTATTCTATTCCACGGGACATCAGATAGAATAAATGCTCTTCTTCCAGTCTACTTATCGTAGCGGCATGTGTACAGCGCACATCATCTGCCTGTATCTCGAGTCCAGGTATCGAATCAGCGCGTGCGTTCCTAGCCAACAGCAAATTCCTATTCGCCTGGAAGCCGTCTGTTTTCTGCGCTCCCGGTTCTACATTGATCATGCCCTGCCAAACCGACCTACTCTCATCCCGCAAAGCACCTTTAAATAACAAATCGCTTGTTTGACCTTCTGCTCTGTGATTTTGCTGCGTGTCATGATCCATGTGCTGTTTCCCAGCTGCAAAATAAAACCCTGACATACGCCCCCAAGCACCATTTCCAACTAAATCCAAGTCTAAGAATG
>Ga0114932_10005486_pt1 | contig 11236 bp, 7 predicted proteins | sample 2SBtaG_2_FD_87286 | JGI IMG/M metagenome (GOLD analysis project Ga0114932, IMG submission 87286) | Deep subsurface microbial communities from Kolumbo volcano to uncover new lineages of life (NeLLi) - 2SBTROV12_ACTIVE470 metaG | ecosystem: Environmental > Aquatic > Marine > Volcanic ... | reverse complement strand
ACTGAAACCAGAACTGCGATTAAGTGTTTTCATTAAATATTCACCATGTTGTTCAATGCTAAAATTGGTTGCAATATTGCCATAACGATAAACAGAACAATGCCTGCCATCGATACAATAAGTAAGGGTTCAAATACCTTAAGTGAGACACCAATAAGCGCTTCAAATTCCCTATCTTGATTATCTGCGGCGCGAGCTAGCATTTGCTGTAGCTCACCCGATTTTTCACCAGACGCAATCATATGCATCATCATTGGTGGAAACATTTTTGTGTTATCTAGTGCCGCCCGCAGGCTGCTGCCTTCTTTAACGTTAATGGCAGCATCTGCCACTTGGTTTTTAATATGCTGATTTTCCAGCACATCACCTGAAATACGCATAGCTTCTAGTAGTGGAACCGCACTGGCACTTAAAATACTTAAGGTACGTGCAAAACGCGCGGTATTGAGCCCGCGAGATACCCGGCCAATCAATGGTAGGGTTAGAAGCGCTCTGTGGTAGCGTAGCTTCATGTGCTTTTGTTGTAACACGCGCTGAATAATGACAATGAGCACACCAATACCAATAAGCATGAACAGGCCGTAATTTTGCAGCCACGTACTTACGGATATAAGAAATTGGGTAATGGCCGGGAGGTCTTGCCCCATGTGATCGAACTGCCCTACAATTTTGGGCACTACTACGGTCAACAGCAGCAACACGATACCCATTGCAAAAAACAGCATTAGCGATGGATAAATCATCGCCTGAGTAATTTGGCTGCGGGTTTGTTGCCTGCGCTCAGTGTAGTCGGCAAGGCGATTCAACACGGTATCAAGATGGCCTGATTTTTCCCCTGCTGCAACCATTGCGCGGTAAAGCTCGTCAAATACACTAGGGAACTGCCCTAGAGCATCGGCAAGCCCATGACCTTCCACCACTTTACTGCGCACCGCCATCATCATGTTTTTCTGGCGAGGCTTTTCACACTGTTCGGCTACGGCAAGTAATGCTTCTTCAACAGGAAGGGCCGATTCGACAAGGGTAGCAAGCTGGCGCGTGAGTAGCGCTAAATCTGATGCAGAAATTCGCGGTTTGAATAAGGAAAACGACAGGCCTTTGCCTTCGCTTTGTGTGCGCTCTGCGACCTGCTCTACTTCTAAGGGAATTAAGCCTTTTTCGCGCAGCTGCTGACGAACCTGACGTGCATTATCGCCTTCAAGCACACCGTTTGTATTTTTACCGCGGGCATTAACCGCCTTAAAAGCGAATGCCGCCATTTAGTCTTCCCTCGTAACTCGAAGCACTTCTTCAAGTGAGGTAGCACCAGCAAGCACTTTGCTACAGCCGTCTTCACGAATACTTGGTGTCGTTTTTCTGATATAGCGCTCAATGGCTTGTTCACCTACACCTTCGTGCATCATTTCACGCACTTTTTCATCTACCAACAATAGCTCGTGAATACCGGTACGACCGCGGTATCCCGTTTGGTTACACGCGGCGCAGCCGTGCGGCTTATAGATAGTGGTGTCGCTTGTGGCATTCTGCCCTAATATTTCCAGCTCAGAGGCGTCAGGTGAATGTGGCTTTTTGCAATCTGGGCACAGGGTACGAACGAGTCGCTGTGACAATACGGCCAATAAGCTCGAAGACAACAGAAATGGCTCAATGCCCATGTCTTCTAAACGGGTAATCGCGCCCGCTGCCGTATTGGTATGCAGGGTAGAAAGTACTAAGTGACCGGTTAAACTGGCTTGAACAGCAATTTGCGCGGTTTCGATATCACGAATCTCACCCACCATGACTACATCGGGGTCTTGACGCAAAATAGCGCGAAGGCCGCGGGCGAAGGTCATATCTACGCGAGGGTTAACCTGCGTTTGTCCAATACCAGGAAGGTCAAATTCGATAGGATCTTCAACCGTTAAGATGTTTCTGTCTCGCGAGTTTATCTCGGTTAACCCTGCATACAAGGTGGTACTTTTACCCGAGCCCGTTGGGCCGGTAACCAAAATAATGCCGTGAGGTTTTCGAATAAGAGACGAAAAGTGATTACGGTTTTGCAGCGTCATGCCTAAATCTTCTAGATTTAAGCGCGCATTGTTTTTATCCAGTAGACGCAATACCACACGCTCGCCGTGGCTTGAAGGCATGGTCGAAACACGCACGTCTACTGCTCGCCCAGCAATACGCAATGTAATACGGCCATCCTGGGGAACGCGTTTCTCGGCGATATCTAACTTCGCCATAACTTTAATACGCGATACCAGCATGGAAGAAAGTTTGCGATTCGGGCGCAAAATTTCGCGTAACACGCCGTCTACCCTGAAGCGAACCACAAGCTGGTTTTCAAAGGTTTCAATGTGAATGTCTGACGCACCTTCTTTAATCGCCTCGCCCAACATGGCGTTGATAAGCTTAATAATAGGCGCATCGTCTTCACTGTCTAACAGGTCTTCAGTGTCAGGCAAGTCTTCAGCAAGAGCGAACAAATCGCTTTCGTTGCCAAGGTCTTCCATTAGCTGTTTAGCCGCAGAGCTATCGCGTTGAAACGCACTGGTAAGCAGGCTTTCAAATTCATTGGCAGGAATAGTTTTCGGCACAAAGGGCTCGCCGTAGAAACGTCGCACTTCAGCGAATACATCAAACGGCGTATTCTCTGTAAAATATAAAACCGCAGGGGTTTCATTGGTTTCCAGCAATACCTGATTGCGCTTCGCAAAGCTAAAAGAAAGCTGTCTTGAACCGGCCTCCTCTTCAGGCAAACCTGCGTCTTTACCCATGGCTTCTAAGGCTTCTTCTTGCGCCTCTAATGCCTGAGTAATTTGTTCGTCCTGCCCTGCCATGCTAGTCGTTACCTTCTTCTTGTTTCTGCTTCTCTTTCTCAGAAAGGTACTCTTCGAATGAAGGTGGCAACGCTAGCGCATCATCCCATTGTGGAATAGTCGGGGTTTCTTCGTAAGGCATTAGCGATACACCTTCTTGCTGGCGTTTTAGCTGCAGTGCACGAATGTAATTGTATTTGCGATGGCTGATTGTGTTCATGGTTGCACCGTCACGGACAATGGTCGGTTTCAAGAACACCATCAAGTTACGCTTACGCTTGCTTGTAGACGTCGTCTTGAAAAGATGACCAAGAACAGGGATATCGCCTAAAAGTGGCACTTTAGACACACTTTCTTGTACGTCTTCGTCAATCAAGCCGCCTAGTACGATAGTACCACCATCGTCAACAATCACTGTGGTTTTGATTTCGCGCTTGTTGATAGAGATGTCTACTGATGTCGCACCGCTAACGCTAGACACTTCTTGTTCAATAAGAAGCTGAACGGCATCGCCTTCGTTAATTTGCGGCGTAACTTTAAGTTTAATGCCCACTTCTTGACGATCCACCGTTTGGAACGGGTTAGAGTTGTTCGAGCCGGTTGTCGTACCGGTAATAATCGGTACTTCCTGACCCACAATGAAAAACGCTTCTTCGTTATCCATGGTAGTTAGGTGAGGTGTGGCAAGAATATTTGAATTGGTATCAGTGCTTACCGCCTGTACCACTGCGCCCCAGCCATTTTCGATAACGCCAGCAATCAGGCCGTTTGCACCGCCAAGTAAGCTTGCAAGAGCAGTGAAGTCGCCTTCTATCGTGTCCGTTGTTTCTACCACTTCACCGTTGGCAGTGATGTTGGTTTGCGTGGTCTCTCTATCTTCGGCCTGTCGTAGTGCCACAGCTAATGAACCGACGCCTATAACACCATTATTGAACTGTGTACCACCGCCCTCTTCTGACACCCATTGCACACCTAATGTGTTGCCGTCGCCTTCAAAAACTTCAACGATAATGGCTTCAACTTGTACCTGTGCACGGCGAATATCCAGTTGACGCACCACTTCTTCTAGCGAGCGCATCATGTCTGGCTCTGCAGTTATAACAATGGCATTAGAATCTTCGTGCGCATCAATGCTGATTTCACGGCTAGAGCCAGCTCGACGTGACGTAGTGCCACCACCTTGCTCTTCAGCTTGAATGCTTGCAGATACGCCCTGTAATACTTTTACTAAATCTTCCGCTTTAGCGTAGTTAAGAAACAGCACGCGGGTATTGCCGTTTGACTCAAGCTCTTGGTCCATGCGCTGAATAAGGTTAATAAGACGCTGACGCGCTTTAATATCACCGCTTACAATAACTGAGTTAGTTCTGTCGTCTGCCACTACGCGAGGCTCAGACTTAGTACCAGTATTGGCTTTACCTTGTGACTTATTAATACTGTCAATAATGCGCACCATTTCTGATGCTGACGCATAGCGAAGTTTAACGATTTCAACTTCTTCGTCACCGGCACGGTCTACGCGCTCGATAATTTCTACTAGTCGGTTAACTACCGCAGCACGGCCGGTTAGCATCATTACGTTCGATGGGTCGTGGCTAACCACGTTACCGCCGCCCGCCTGGTCATTTAGCTGACGTAAAATAGGTGCAAGTTCGCGCACCGGTACGTTATAAACAGGCACAACGCGAGTGATCATTTCATCGCCATCGCGATTAGCGCCTTCAACAACAGGAATATTGGATGTTTTAGCGTCTTTCGAGCGAACCACTTTCAAAATACCGCTAGGCATTTCTACAACGGCGAAGTCATACACTTGTAGTACGTTTAGGAAAAACTGGTAGTACTGATCTTCATCGAGCATGTCATAGCTGCGTACGCTTATTTTTCCACGTACGTTAGGGTCGACAATAATGGTGCGCTCAAGATTTTTACCAACAATATTAATAAACTCGTTGATGTCAGTATCTTTGAAATTAGGCATGTACTCAGCGGCCGTCACCGAGAAACACAGAAGCGCTGTACACATGGCTGTGCTCAAGCGAGATAATAGTTTTTGGCTAGTGCGCCTTTTCATTCTAACTTCCTTCATTTCCTAACTTGTCGATGACCGAATTGCTTTATTTGTTATTTTGCTTACCTAGCGACAATATAGCGCTGCTACCGTTAGTGGTATTAAGACTCGGGTAAATCTAGGTATAGCGTAGTTAAACTGCCATCTCGAATAATCGTTAATTCTATAGTTTGTGCATTGCGTAGCTCAGACAGCGCCTCTTGCGATTGCTGCAAGTCGGTAAGGTCTAGCCCGTTAATCTGTGTAATGACATCACCAGCCTGAAGCCCTGCCGATTTAAATAATTCAGGCTCTTTGCCTGGGCTCACTTGGTAGCCGATAAGCTGGCCTTCTTCAGTTTTTGGCGATATTGAAATAAAGTCTGTGAAGTTGGCTGGACGCTCTCGTAGAGCTGCAGTTGCCTCTAATGCTTCATCGCTAAGCTCAACTGTGTCTTCTTCTAATTCTTCTGGCTCAGGTCGGTTTCTTGCCTGCATTTCACGGCGACGATTAGCTTCGTCGTAGTCAATTCCGTCAAGCATCAGGGTTTCGTTTCTCACCCCGTTCTTAATAATAACGCGATCGTTGTACACTTTTTGCAACGTGGCATTGGTGCCTTCAATCTTCTCACCTAAGCCATAAACCGCTTGGCTGCCGCGATTTTCAATAATAGCGGTACCCGCCTCCTGCTCTGAACTGGCCACAACGCCCGTCAGAGTTAGGTTTAAGCGCGTTTCTGGTGCGTCGGTAACCTCGGCGACCGGTTCAGCAGGTTTGGCCGCAGCATTACCAAATAAATTCAGCTGTTGTATTTTGGCGATGTTGACCCCATTTTGGCCTGACGACGAAGAAATAACCGGAGCACGGCTTACTGTGGGTGTCGCAGATAGTTGAGGTTCGGGTATAATTCGCCACACGAGTTTGGCAGCAAATGCAATTAAATACAGGCTGAGCAGAACCACTACGATGGTATGTAGCTGTTTTTGATGCTGGTTCAGATAAACAACCAGAGATTGTGGGTTGGGTTTATTGAATGTCATGCTGCCACTGATGGTACTGCTTTATTATAATATAGTGAATTTTTGGTTAACCGCGCTTTAGCAAACCCATAATAGCCTAGTAAAGGTGAGGGTCACAACACTAAAGCCACACCATTACGAAAATATTACATGAGCCAATCGGATAGCAACAATACAACACAAAATGTCAGGCTGGACAAGTGGCTATGGGCTGCAAGGTTCTTTAAGACCCGCGCAATAGCAAGAGACATGGTGCAGTCGGGAAAAGTCCAGTACAACGGGCAAAGAGCCAAACCTGGTAAGCATGTAGAGCTTGGCGCCATGATTAAAGTTCCCTCAGGATGGGATAATCGTGAAATTAAGGTGCTAGGCTTAAGTGACAAGCGTTTGAGCGCTCCTTTGGCGCAGGCGCTTTTTGAAGAGACGATTGAAAGTGTAACAAAACGTGAAGAAAACCAAACGGCGCGCAAAATGAACGCCTTTCACAGCCCTAAACCAGATCATAGACCTGATAAAAAGCAGCGACGACAGATTATTAAATTTAAGCAGCAATAATGAGCTGCTCAACAGGATTAGTTATGAGCGATTTCGATAAATTACACCGCTTCTTATTTACCCAAGCTAACGTTCGTGGCGAATTGGTTCGTCTTGATGAGAGCTTAAAGCAAATTGTGCACAGCTATGAATACCCTGTGCAAATTCAAACATTGCTAAGTGAAATGGCGGCAGCGACGTCATTGTTAACGGCAACGCTCAAGTTTAAAGGTGAAATTTCTCTTCAAATTCAAAGCAAAGGCCCAGTAAGTTACGCGGTGTTAAACGCCACTCACGAACAAACGCTTCGCGGTGTGGCGCGCTGGGACGAGACATTAGAAACACTGCCAGAAACGTTTTCAGAGTTATTGTCTCAAGCGGTATTGGTCATTACTATCACACCTGATGAAGGCGAGCGTTATCAAGGCGTTGTTGCATTAGATAAGCCTTCTCTAGCTGAATGTATTGAAGGCTACTTTGCTCAGTCAGAGCAGCTAGCGACCAGCGTGCACCTAATGACTGACATGAGCGACCCTAAAAACGCGAAAGCGTCGGGAGTGTTACTTCAGGTCTTACCGACTGATGCTAGCGCTACTGATGTGTCGCAAGCCAATGAGTTTGCTCATATCTCTAAACTTACTCAAACGTTGACCAAAGAAGAGATGTTTACGTTGTCGGTTGAAGACATTTTATATCGTCTTTACCACCAAGAAGACGTGGAAGTGTATCCAGCGAAGGACGTAACCTTTGCCTGCTCATGCTCAAAGGAGCGCAGCGCAGAAGCACTTCGTCACGTTGAGAAATCTGAGCTTCACGCGATTATTGCTGAAGAAGGGGCGATCAAAATGAACTGCCAGTATTGTCATACTGAATATCGCTTCGATAGTATCGACGTAGAGGCTATTCACAGCGGCAACTTCGACGCACCGTCTTCAAATCAGTAACTACTTGTTTACTGCTGTGTTAAAGCACCTTCTTTTGAAGGTGCTTTTTTGTTTCTGAATCTCTCACCGTCTAGGTAGGTTCATTTTTCCAACACTTCACTTGTGGTTAAAAAATGCCCAGTAGTAAGTGTTTAACTTTCCTACATCATCCTATTTTCCTTTTCTTCCTGTTGTGGTGAAAATTTTCACCTTCACTTTCTAAAAAAAATTGTCATTTTTTATTTTGAAATTCATCGATCAATATAGGTTTTCTACGCCCTATTTTTGCATTTATACCCAAGGAAAAGGCTTTCCTTGTAATTAATTTACAATATTTATGAAATTAACATATGAGAAATAGTGAGTATGTGTTTTATAAATGCGCGCTAGGCCTTGTTTACATTACACTCGAAGAGGTGATACTTTTTTGAAAGTGCTTTTGAAAAATTACATATAGGGTAACAGCCATGACCGCAGCAGCCTCAATTCAAACGGATCTGAAAGTAACGCCACTCACCGACCTGCCAAATGCAGAACTTATCGAGCGCGCCGTCAAGCGCGGCGAAGGTGTCCTTGACAAAAACGGGGCGCTTGTCGTTGAGACCGGAAAACGAACCGGTCGCTCTCCAAATGATAGATTTATCGTTAAAGAGTCAACAACCGAAAATGACATCGATTGGGGCAAGGTGAACAAGCCTTTTGACGCTGACAAATTTGATGCGCTGTGGGACCGCGTTGAAGCCTACCTGTCTACCCAAGAACACTTTCTTTCACACCTTCAAGTGGGCTCAGACCCTGAACATGCTTTGTCGCTTGAAGTAAGAACGCAAACCGCGTGGCAGCACGTTTTTGCCCGCAACCTTTTTATTATTCCTGAACAATGGAATGTTAAAGGCGACCAGCCTTGGCAAATCTTAAACGTACCTGGTTTCACTTGTGAGCCAGAGCGTGACGGCACAAACAGTGATGGCACAGTTATCATCAACTTCGCTAAAAAGCGTGTGTTGATTGCAGGCATGCGTTACGCAGGTGAAATGAAAAAAGCCATGTTCTCCGTGCAAAACTTCCTGCTTCCGGCAAAAGACGTGCTACCTATGCACTGTTCTGCCAACGTGGGTGAAGAAGGCGACGTGACTCTGTTTTTCGGTCTATCAGGCACAGGTAAAACTACGCTTTCAGCCGATCCTAAGCGCTTCTTGATTGGTGACGACGAGCACGGCTGGGCACCAGGTAGCGTATTTAATATTGAAGGCGGTTGCTACGCTAAATGTATCGACCTATCTCAAAAGAACGAGCCAGTAATTTGGAATGCTATCAAGTTTGGTACCATCCTAGAAAACGTAGTGCTTGATGAAACACGCACGCCAGACTATACCGACACGTCGTTAACCCAAAACTCACGTGCGGCCTATCCGCTTTCACACATTGAAAAGCGCGTTGCTGAAAACCGAGGCGGCGAACCTCGCTCGGTTGTATTTTTGACCTGTGACGTAAGTGGCGTATTGCCTCCTGTTTCAGTGTTAAGTGAAGAAGCTGCGGCGTATCACTTCCTAAGCGGTTACACAGCGAAAGTAGGCTCTACTGAAATTGGCTCTACAAGCGATATTGAATCAACCTTCTCAACTTGTTTTGGTGCGCCTTTCTTCCCACGTCCAGCAGGCGTGTATGCAGAGCTTCTGATTAAGCGTGTTAAAGCGTTTGGCGCTAAGGTTTACTTGGTTAATACCGGTTGGACAGGCGGCCCTTACGGCACAGGTAGCCGTTTTGATATCCCTACCACGCGCGCCATCATCGATGCGATTGTATCGGGTAACTTAGCTGATGTTGAAACTCAGCATATTGACGCGTTAAACCTAGATGTGCCAGTGGCAATAGACGGTGTAGACAGCAATTTGCTTGTGCCACAAAACACGTGGGCAGACAAAGAGAAGTACAACGAATACGCCGCTAACTTAGTCAACGACTTTAAACAGAACTTTGAAAAATACGACGTTAGCGACGCTATCGTTAAAGCCGGGCCGGGTAACTAACACTCGGTTCGCCCCTTCCCAACGTTCATCACACTCAACGTGATTGATGTTTTGCCCGCACCGTGTTGCGGGCTTTTTTTGTATTGTTGTTAACAAATTTAACATTATGAATACGTATGTTTATTTAAGTTGAGCAATGCACTAGCTATCATTCACCGTACACAAGAAGGCTTTAATTAAGCGCGCTTCGTTAATTAAGTGCGGTTCGCTAATTAGGTGCGCTTCGCTTTGAAGCATAAAGAAGGTTTTGAGCATGATAGACAGGAAACAGCGAATAGCACTTGCATGTGCTGGTTTGGCATTTTTCTCGGTAAATACGGTAGCCGAAGTTCAAACAGCGACACTCGAAAGAGCAACGCTAAATATTGATACGGATACCAATGACTTCACGATAAGCGCGTTGCACGATAGTGGCTTTCAAGTAACGTATCTTACTGATGATAATGGCACGCCTTACGCAAATCTACCGTCTATGGCGCTTCCCGAGCCCGCGTTGACTGGTGTTAAAAACAAAAAAGCTAATGATGTAGAGCTAGTTGAAACTGAGACAACCCTAATCTTAAAACTCAATAATATTGCAGCGCATGTTGATAAGGCGACGCACGCTATCAGTTATTCTGTTAACGGCAAAATTGTCGCGAAAGAGCAAGGCGGACTAAGTATTTCTAGTAAAGGCGTCAGCCTGTCGTTTGCGTTAGATAAAAACGAAAAACTCTATGGTGGCGGCCAGCGCGTCTTAGGTATGGATCGTCGTGGTCATAGCATGCCGCTTTATAACAAAGCACATTATGGATACACCACATCGTCAAACCAAATGTACTTTGGCTTGTCGGCTGTGATGTCGTCAAAAAATTACAGCGTATTGTTCGATAACACCGCTTCTGGTGAGCTAGATATTGGCAAAACGAACAGCGACGAGTTGCTATTTAAGGCACAAGGCGGCCGTGCAAGCTACATCATGGTGTTGGGTGAAAACCTAAAAGATACAGTGACGAATACCGTAGCAGTAACGGGAAAACAGCCGCTTCCTCCACGCTGGCTATTAGGTAACTTTGCGTCTCGATTTGGCTATAAATCACAAAATGAAGTGATGGATGTTATCGATGCCTTTAACACGCAAGATATTCCCGTTGATGCCGTAGTGCTTGATTTGTATTGGTTTGGCAAAGACATTAAAGGGCACATGGGGAACTTAAGCTGGGACACCGTCGCTTTCCCTGAGCCTGAGAAAATGATTAGTGAGCTACGCGCTCAAGACGTGAAAACCGTACTTATAACAGAGCCTTTTATTCTCACGACGTCAAAGCAATGGGATAGTGCCGTTGCCAATAATGCCCTTGCTCAAAACGATGATGGTGCGCCGTATACCTTCGATTTCTATTTTGGCAATACCGGCCTTGTCGATGTGTTCAGTGAAGCGGGTCAAGATTGGTTTTGGCAATATTATGAAAAGCTTGCTGCACAGGGTGTTGCCGGCTGGTGGGGCGACTTGGGTGAGCCAGAAGTGCACCCTGATGATATTCAGCACATGTGGCAGTCTACAAAAGTAAGCGGCGCAGAAGTGCACAATGCCTATGGTCATCAGTGGGCTAAAACCGTATATAACAACCTAACAGAGCTTCAGCCTGATACGCGCCCCTTTGTGCTAATGCGTTCAGGCTTTTTGGGCAGTCAACGGTACGGCATGGTGCCGTGGACAGGCGATGTGAGTCGAAGCTGGGGCGGACTTAAACCTCAGGTAGAGTTGGCACTCCAAATGAGTGTTTTTGGAATGGCGTATACCCATTCCGACTTAGGTGGGTTTGCTGGAGGCGAAACCTTTGATCCTGAGCTTTATACAAGATGGCTTCAGTTCGGTACCTTTTCACCGGTATTT
>Ga0114932_10005485_pt1 | contig 11239 bp, 8 predicted proteins | sample 2SBtaG_2_FD_87286 | JGI IMG/M metagenome (GOLD analysis project Ga0114932, IMG submission 87286) | Deep subsurface microbial communities from Kolumbo volcano to uncover new lineages of life (NeLLi) - 2SBTROV12_ACTIVE470 metaG | ecosystem: Environmental > Aquatic > Marine > Volcanic ... | reverse complement strand
CAGCCCAAGCTGCATACCATTCAGCGTCTGGATGAACAGGAGCGTGAAATCCACCGGGTCCGCCTGTCTGATGGGCGTGGCGACCGGGGGCGTACCCCCGGCCTCATGTCAGGTTGAAACCGCGCTCATTTCAGCGGGCATTCGCTGGCATACGGATCCTGATGCGCTTCGAATACGGTCGAAACCACCCGCGTCGTCCAGACGCCGTCGGCGTCTTCCACGACTTCGCGCAGATAGAAGTTCTGGACCGGCATGTGGTTGTTACCATAGGTATATTCGCCGCGAACCGACGGGTATGACGCCGATTCCATCGCCGCGCGCATGCCGTCCATGTCGTCAAGATCGCCATTAACGGCTTCGACTGCCGATTTGATCAGGAACATCGTGTCATAGGATTGCGCGGCGTAAAATGACGGGTACGAGCCGTATTTCGCCTTGAAATCGGCCACGAACCGGGCGTTTTGCGGATTGTCGAGCGTCGGGTCCCATTGTTGGGTCGTGCGCGACCCCATCACGTCTTGAAAATCGGCGGCCTGCAATTTCGGCAGGCTCAGCGCGTCGACCGTAAAGACGGTGTAAAGCGGCATGATGTCGCGAAGGCCCGCCTGCTGGTATTGCTTGATGAACGCGCCACCGGCCTTGCCGGGATAAAAGACGAATATTCCCTCGGCACCGGATGCCTTGGCCTTGGCCAGTTCCGCCGAGAAATCAAGCTGCGCATCGGCACCCCATTTGGTCAGGTCCTTGCCCAGGACCTCGCCCTTGAAGGTACGTTCGACGCCGGCGACCATGTTTTTGCCGGCGGCATAATTCGGGGCCATGATATAGATCGATTTCACGCCCTGCTGGTTCAGCACTTCGCCCATTGCCATCGGCGTCTGGTCGTTCTGCCAAGAGGTCGAGAAAAAGTTTTCGTGGCACAGGGCACCCGCAACGGGGCTTGGCCCGGCATTCGATGTGATCAGGAATTTGCCCGCGTCCAGCGCCGATTTGCGGCTGGCCAGCAAGACGTGGCTCCAGATGAACCCGGCGACGAAATCCACGTCGTCCTGTTTTACCAGCTTGTCGGTGGCCTGTTTGCCGGTTTCCGGTTTGAAGCCGTCATCGGCATAGATCAGGTTGATATCGAGATCACCCATCTTGCCGCCCATGTGCTCGATCGCAAGATCGACCGCCTTTTGCATGTCCTTGCCGATCACCGCCCCACCGGTTGTCAGCGTTGTGACAAAGCCGATCTTGACCTCGGCGGCCCAGGCGGACGTGGTCAGCATGGTTGCGGCAAGAACCGCGGACAAAGTTCGTTTCATTCGTTTTCTCCCTGTGTTGGGTTGTTCAGAACGCGGCGTGGCATGCAAAACCCCAGATGCCTCGGCGCAAAAAATGACCCGTTACGATTCTCGTGCCGTCAAAATCCCGGTATCACCGTGCCTGCGCAAGCGAAATCCGCCGCTCAGTTGAACGGATTGTCGTCGTCGTCCAGCGATTTCAACGCGTCCACACAGTCTGAAAGCGCCAGAATGGAAGCATGCGAACCCGCCAGCGAATACCGTTCGATCCGCGTGCCATTGCTGCTGTGAAGGTTCAGAACATTGCCCCGCATGATCTCGCCCAGAAATTTATAGGACGCATCCTCGTCCGCAAGTTCGAAGTACAGGCTGCTTTCGTTGAGCGAGGCGTCGTTCAGGGTCCAATTCGGGCGACCATCGACCTTCAGGATCACATCCGCCGAAGACTCCTCGAACGCCCAGTCGCTGTTATAGAATTGCAGGCTGGCGTTGCTGGTCGCATCCGCCCAGATCAGGAAATTGCTGCCACGGCTGCCGACCTCGGCGGCGCAGGCATACGAGCCGTCGTCGAACGCAACGATGCTGACTTCCCAGGATTTGTGCGAGAACAGTACCTCGGATTCAACGATTTCGGCATTGGCGACACTGGCCGCACCGAAAGACAGGGCAAATGCGCCGGCAAGCAGGCAGGATGATATTTTCATGGCAGCTCCCTCGTGATGTGGCGACGAGTTGGCGGTTGCCGCAATCCTCGCCCTTAAACCTGTGCCCGACTTGGGATCCCCGGTCCCGTATCCGGTCAAGCGCGAAGTTCGCGCCGCAGTATCTTGCCCACCGCCGATTTGGGCACCTCGTCGATGAACGCGACCTGCTTGGGTACCTTATAGGCCGTCAGATGCTCGCGGCAAAATGAAATGACGTCATCGGCGGTCACGTCAGACCCTTGCAGGCGCACGACGAACACTTTGACCGCCTCGCCGGTCTTGGCATCCGGCACGCCGATACAGGCGCATTCCTGCACCCCCGGACACTTGCTGGCGGTCTGTTCGACGTCGTTTGGATAAACGTTGAAACCCGACACGATGACCATGTCTTTCTTGCGGTCCACGATCCTGAAACGCGCCTGATCATCCTTGATCGCGATGTCGCCGGTACGAAAATAGCCGTCTTGAGTGAAGGCCGCGGCATTGGCGTTGGGGCGATTGTAATAGCCCTGAAACACCTGGGGGCCACGGCAGACCAGTTCACCGCGCTCGCCGTCGGCAACTTCGCGATCATCCCCGTCCAATATCCGGATGTCGGTGTCTTTGAGCGCAAGGCCGATCGTTCCGGTGAATTCGGTCCATTCCGGCGGACACATGGTCAGCACGGGGGATGTTTCGGACAGGCCATACCCTTCGAGTATGGGTTTGCCCGTGAAACCCTCCCATTTGTCCGACACCGCCTGCATCGTTGCGGTTCCGCCGCCGACGGCCTGTTTCAGGCGGGAAAAGTCGATCGTCGGGAATGCCGGATGCAACATCATGCCGGCGTATAGCGTATTGACGCCGTTGATCCGGGTGAACCTGCTTTCGCGGATGACATCGATGAACTGATTCATGTCGCGGGGATTGGAGATCAGAATATTCCTGGCCCCGAACCCCGTATAACAAAGGAAATTCACCATCAACGCGAATATGTGATAGAGCGGCAGCGCGGTCACCATGACCTCGTCGCCTTCGACCATCACTGAATGTGCCATGTCAAAGGTCTGTTCCACATTCGCCAGCAAATTCCCATGCGTCAGCATCGCGCCCTTGCTGGGGCCGGTGGTGCCGCCGGTATATTGCAGGAACGCCAGGTCGTCCCGTGTGATATCGACCGGCGCAAACGCCATATCGGCACCACCGGCCATTGCGTCCGACAAAAGCACGCAATCTTCAAATCCGTCGGTAACCGGCGGCGAAGGCAGCGGATTCTGCCCGCAATCCCCCAGATGAAGAACAATCACCCGCCGAATTCCGGTATTCGCGGCGATTGGCGCGAAACTGGGCAAAGAGCCCGAGAACAAGATCAGGATTTCGGATTCGCTGTCGACAAGCTGGTGCTCAAGCTCGGTCGGGGTGTAAAGCGGATTGACGCTGACCTGCACCGCGCCGCATTTCAGGATCGCCATCGTCACGACAGGATGCGCCAGACAATTGGGCGACATCAGCGCGATCTTGGTGCCCTTTACGACGCCCATTTCGGTCTGCAGATAGGCCGCCAGCGCATCGGCAAAGCGGCCAAAATCCGTGAAGCTGAGGGTGTTCCGGTAATTCTCGAACGCGACAGCATCGCCGTAGGCGGCGACCGAACCATTCAGAAATTCCCAGATCGAACCTGCGGCGCGGACGCGGTCAATAGCGGATTGTTTCATCGAAATTCTTTCGAATGGATCCAAGGTGCCTTGGCGCCGCGTAGGTCGGACATTTGTCCGACCCGCGCCGCGTGGTTGTCCGCGCCGGTCACGCCGCCCATTCCCAGGGCCGGGTGAACCCGCCAATGCTTTTCTTGACCGCGGCGTCGGTGGCATCGCCGGTTTTGCTGAGTTGCGCCACCAGCCCGCGTTTCTTGTCTTCGCTGACCGAGGCCACCTCGGCGGCAACGCCATCCTTGATCAGTTTGGCATTGTAAATCCGCGTGATCGCCGATTTTCGCAAATCCGGTTTGAATATCTTGCCCACCGCGGTTTTCGGCAGCTCGCCGACGATTTCCAGATGCTTTGGTATCGCCGCCTTCTCGCCGATCCGTTCCTTGGCGAAGGCGACCAGATCGGCCTCGGACGCGGTTGCGCCCGCGATCAGCTCGACATATGCCGCAGGCAATTCGCCGGCTTTTTCGTCCGGTTGTCCGATCGCGCCGACAAAGGCCACGTCGGGATGCGCGGCCAGCGCCTCTTCGATCGTGGCGGGGTCGATATTGTGTCCACCCCGGATGATCAGATCCTTGGCGCGTCCGGTGATCCACAGATAACCGTCAGCGTCGATGCGGCCCAGATCGCCGGTGCGCAGATACTTTTTCTTGGCGAACAGGCCCTTGTTTTTGGCGGCCTCGGTATAGGTTCCGCCGGGAATGACGCCGGGGTTGGAAACGCAAATCTCGCCCGTTTCATCGACGCCGCATTCGCTTTGAACCTTCCCCGCAGCATCGCATTCAAAGATTTTGACGTCGGTATAGGGAAACGGCAGGCCGACCGAACCGATCTTCTTTTCTCCGGCGACCGGATTTGCCGAGACGATGCAGGTCGCTTCGGTCATGCCATAGCCTTCAAGGATGTTCACGCCAGTCGCCTTGACGAAACGGTTGAACAATTCGACCGGCAGGGGCGCGGAACCGCAGAACGCGGTTTTGAGGCTGGAGACATCCGCATCGACCGGCACCTGCATCAGTGCAGCGGCGGCGGTTGGCACCGTCACCATATAGGACCCGCGCCAGCGCTCGATCAGTTTCCAGAAGTTTTCGAAGACGCCCTCGCCGCGATATCCGGCGGGTGTCGGCATCACCAGATGCGCGCCCGACCCGACGGCGGCCATCAGAATCGGATAGGCCGCAAAGACGTGGAACAGCGGCAGCGGGCAGATCACCACGTCCTGTTCAGTCAGCAGCAATTCTTCGGCGCACCAGCCCTGATAGAGCATGCCGGAATAGCGGTGCTGCGCGACCTTGGGCATGCCCGTTGTACCGCCGGTGTGGAAATACGCCGCCACGCGGTCCGAAGTCGCATCCTCGAAGTCGAGCGCGTCCGCGCGATATTTTGCGATCTCCTTGCCGAAATCCAGAACCTTGGCATGGTGATTTATCGGGTTTTTGGGTCGCACCAACGGTACGATCCAGCTTTTCGGCGGCGTCAGGTAGCGCAGCAGATCGACTTCGAGCACGGTTTTGACATTGGGCGCATGGCCCACGGCCTCTTCTGCCTTCTGTGCGACATCGGTCTTGGGGAACGCCTTGAGCGTTACCAGCACCTTGGCCCCGGTTTCGCGCAGGATCGCGCCGATCTGTTCGGGTTCCAACAACGGATTGATCGGGTTGACGATCCCCGCTACGGCACCGCCCAAAAGCGTGATCGCGGTTTCGTTTGCGTTCGGCAGCAGATAGGCCACCACATCGCTTTCGCCGATCCCCATCCTGCGGAACATGTTTGCGGCTTGGGTGGTTTTCCCCAGCACTTCGGTCCAATTCATGGTCTCGGCCTTGTCCTTGGGGCCGGATAGGATTTGGAACGTCACGGCACTTCGGTCCGGGAAGCGTTTTGCCGCGCGTGCAACATATTGGTAAAGCGTTTGCGCAGGTTGGCGGTCCTTCCACGGCACGGCTTTTTCAATTGCGATTTTGTCGGCAAGCGTCGCCATGTCGGTCATTTGGTTCCCCCCGGAGGATTTCTGATGATCAAAAAAAGGCTCGGCCAGAATGATACAAAAACGACCATTCGCGCAACCCTTGAACCAAAGCCCTTTATTCCGCTGCCAGCCCCTCGGTGAATTGCAGCCGCGCGAGCCGCGCATAGAGCCCGCCTTCGGCCACCAGCGCATCATGGGTGCCGGTGGCCACCACGCGGCCCTGATCGAAAACAATGATCCGGTCGGCCTGTTTCACGGTCGCCAGCCGGTGTGCGATGATCAGCGTGGTTCGATCCGCCGACAGGGTCTCGACGGCGCGCTGCACCGCGCGTTCGCTTTCGGCATCGAGCGCCGAGGTCGCGTCGTCCCGCAACAGAACCGGGGCCGCACGCAGCATGGCGCGGCCGATGGCGATGCGCTGTTTCTGCCCACCTGACAGCATGACGCCGCGTTCGCCGACAAAACTGTCATAGCCGTCAGGCAGCGCAGTCAGAAAATCATGCGCGGCCGCGGCTCTGGCAGCGGCGGTGACTTCAGCGTCGCTGGCGGATGGTCGCCCGAAGCGGATGTTTTCGCGCGCCGTCGTCGCAAATATCACCGGGTCCTGCGGTACCAGCGCAAATGCGGATCTGAATTCGGCCCGATCCATATGGCGCAAATCCACCCCATCCAGCGTGATGCGGCCTCCGACCGGATCAAAGAAGCGCAGGATCAGTTGGAAAAGCGTCGTTTTTCCGGCACCGGATGGGCCGACCAGCGCCACGGTTTCGCCTGCACCGACCGAAAATTCCACCTTGTCCAAGGCGGCGGTTTGGGGGCGGGACGGATAGCGGAAAGTGACGTTCTCAAACGCGATCCGGCCCTTCAGGTCAACCGGCAGGGCGATCGGTTCCGATGGATCATCGACCGTATCCTGCGCGTTCAGCAGTTCGACCAGACGCTCCGTCGCCCCGGCGGCGCGTTGCAATTCGCCCCAGATTTCGGAAAGCGCGGCTACGGAACCTGCCACCATCACCGAATAGATCACGAACTGGATCAGGGCTCCGACGCTCATCGCTTCGATGCGAACGTCGCGCGCACCCACCCACAAAACGCCAACAACCCCTGAAAAGATCAGGAAAATCACGATCATGGTCATGAAGGCGCGGGTCTTGATCCGCCGGCGGGCGGCATCAAAACTCGCCTCGGTGATGCTCTCGAAACTGAAACGACTGGCGGCTTCGTGGGTAAACGCCTGCACGGTCTGAACGGCCTGCAGCGTTTCGGACGCATTGCCCGAGCTTTCGGCAATGCGATCCTGGTTTTCCCGTGAAAGTGTTCTGAGACGCCGCCCCAGCACGATGATCGGCACGATCACCACAGGCACCAGAAGCAGAACAAGCGCGGCAAGTTTCAGGCTGGTGAACAACATGAACGCCAAACCGCCTGCGAAGATCAGTACGTTGCGCAGCGCCACCGAGACCGACGAGCCGATGACCGACAGGATCAAGGTCGTGTCGGTCGTGATGCGCGACAGAACCTCGCCGGTCATGATCCGTTCGAAATACGCGGGGCTCATGCCGATCATCTTGTCGTAAACCGCCTTGCGGATGTCCGTGACCACCCGTTCACCCAGCCGTGTGACCAGATAGAAGCGGATGCCGGTACCCAGCGCCAGCAGTGCGGCGACTCCCAGCGCTGCTGCGAAATACTGGTCCAGCAATCGCGGCGTCTCGCTTGCAAATCCGTCGATTACCCGGCGAACCGCCAACGGCAGGGCCAGCGACAGCGCTGCGGTCAAAACCAACGCAATACCCGCCAAGGCAAGCATACCACGATATGGGCGGATATACGGAAACAGGCCGCGCATCGGGCCGATATTCGCGCTTTTGGCGCGGTCATGCGGATCGGTTTGGATTTCGTTGGCCATCAGAACACGCCCATTGGGTCCTGATCACGTAAGTCAGCGGGCGGGTTTGCGCAAGCCGGGGCGCGTCACTATCGTGATGGTCGTGCATTTTGCCGAATTGACTTGGCCGTCGGTTTCAGCGCCAATTCGCCACGATGTCGGGCAGCAAAAGAGGTGGATCATGTTCAGAAAAGCGGCGCGGCGCGCCCTGATCTGGTTGGCGGTAATCACGCTGGTTGCGGTTGCAATCTGGCAAATGCCCGACCGCTATCAGGCGGCGGCGGCGGCCTTTCAGAAAGGCGATTATGTCAGCGCGTTGAAAATGTGGCGCAAGCTGGCGCGGGGCGGCGACGCCGTGGCCCAGTATAATCTGGGCGTGCTTTATCGATCCGGAACCGGGGTCGAACCGTCGGACAGCGAGGCGCATCGGTGGTTTATGAAATCGGCGGAAAAAGGCACTGCGGCGGCCGAATTCGAAGTCGGAAAAGCCTTTGAGACAGGGCAGGGCGCGCCGCGGTCGCTGTCGCTGGCTGTCACCTGGATCACACGGGCCGCCGAACAGGGTTTCGCGCCGGCGCAGATTGACCTGGGCCTGAAATATCTAAGCGGAACCGGGGTCGATCAAAACGCCGAGCGCGCCGCGTTCTGGCTGGGTCGTGTCGTGGGTGCCGACCGGCAAACGCCGGTGATGATCGACGGCAAGCCGGGGACCGGATTCGCGCTGCCGTGTGAAACGGGAACCTGAAAACCGGTTGGAGCGGGCGGCGGGAATCGAACCCGCGTCATCAGCTTGGAAGGCTGAGGTCTTACCACTACACAACGCCCGCCCGGCAGATCGCTGACTATTTCAAACCGTCGGAACCGTCAACCGGGTGTCGCTGCCCGACGCGCTGGCGGTTGCGCCGGTGACAGATTGGACTATGGTGCGGCAACCGAAAATCGGGACCATCGGAGCGAAATTTCATGGCCGCACTGATCTACGTGCTGAACGGGCCGAATCTGAACCTGCTTGGCCAGCGCGAACCCGAAATCTATGGCCGTGATTCGCTGGATGATATCGAGCAGCGGATGAAGACGCTGGCAGGCGACCTGGGGCTGAAGACAAGGTTCTTGCAATCCAACCACGAAGGCGAGATTGTCGACTGGATTCAAGCGGCACGCGAACACGCCGCCGGTCTCATCATCAACCCGGCTGCGTTTACGCACACCTCGGTCGCGATTCTGGATGCCCTGCAATCCTATGAAGGGCCCGTGATCGAAGTGCATTTGTCGAACATCCACAAACGTGAACCGTTCCGGCAGCATTCCTATGTATCCACGCGTGCCGATGGCGTGATCGTCGGATGCGGGGCCGACGGGTATCTTCTGGCGCTGCGGCGGATGGCGAATCTGACAGCCTGACGGGGCCGCGCCGCAAGCCGGAACCGCGACGCAAACATCGAAAAACAGCGACTCTGAAGATTTCGAAAACTTCGATACTTTGTGCGCGCGAGTGCGATAGTTTTCTGATTCACTTCGTGTAATCAGTCCGTTACAGGAATTTCCAAAAATGACTAAAATATTTTAGTGACGCAGAAATTATGGCGCGAACGCCCCACCATTTACATACTTCAGAAAAAACAACGAGCGGCCGAGCGAACCCGAACCGACGAAATTCGCGCGGACGCCTAATTCTTCACGAACAACTTGCGTGGATAGTCGGACATCGGTTCGGCCGCGCCGCTTTCGCGGATGCGCAGGGTTTCGGTGATCTCCAGCCCCCAGTCCGGCATCCACAGGGCCGGCATGAAATGGAAGGTCATGTTTGGTTCCAGCACGGTCGTGTCCGTTGGCCGGATCGAGAACGTGCGTTCGCCCCAATCCGGCGGATAGCTGATCCCGATCGGATAGCCGCAGCGCCCTTCTCGGCTTACGCCGTGCCTGCCAAGCACCGCATAAAAGGCGCTGGCAACGTCACCTGCGGTATTGCCGGCCCGCGCCGCTGATATCCCGGCCTCGATCCCTTCGAGCGCGATTGCCTCGATCCGGGGGACCGAATTCGGCGGAGTGCCCAGCCAGATGGTTCGGCAAAGGGGGGCGTGGTAATGGCGATGCACGCCCGAGATTTCAAAAAATGTTCCGGAATTGTTCGGCACCGGCTTGTCGTTCCACGTCAGGTGCGCCGCGGCCGCCTCGTCTCCGGTTGGCAGAAGCGGGCAGATTGCCGAAACGTCGCCGCCAAAGCGCACGCCGTTCTCTTCTCCGCCCCAGATCGCGGTCCTGTAGATCTCGGCCGCTACCTCGTTTTTCAGAACGCCGGGTTCGAAAATTTCAAGAATGCGTCGGTGCATCCGTTCCGAGATTTGCGCGGCCCGGCGCATGTATTTCAATTCGGTTTCCGATTTCACCGCGCGGCACCAGTTGATCAACGCGGTCGCATCCACAAACGGCCCATTCAGTTCCGCCAGCAACACCTGATGCGCCTTGGCCGAGAAATAGTAGTTTTCCATCTCGACCCCGATCCGGGCGTTTTCCCAACCGTATTCGCGGATCAAATCTGACAGGTGTTGCATCGCGTGGCGTTCGGTCGACATCACGTAATCGTCCGAATAACCGTGGATATCCGCCACATCCATATAACACGTCTTGGTCGCGCCGATCGCGTCCATGTTGCGGCCCCAGAACACCGGATCGCCCCTCGGCCCGATCAGCACGCCCTGGTGTACGTAAAACGACCAGCCGTCATATCCCGTCAACCAGGCCATGTTGCTGGGATCGCAGGTGAACAGCACTTCGACACCTGCCTTTTCCATCGCCGCGCGCACCTTTTGCAGGCGATCGGCATATTCGGTGCGGCTGAAATCAAGTTCGACGTCGGGCATGGTGCGGCTCCTTTTGATCGCATCAAGCTTAGGCTGGGAATTCCGGGGCGAAAAGGCGGTTTGCGCCGAATTGTGTCGCGGACGATTGCCTTTTCGGGTTATCCGGTGAATAGATCGGCCCATGTCTGAACTTTCGCTCGAAACCGTCCGTGCCGCCCGCGATAACATTCGCGATGTCGCTGTCCATACGCCCCTGATTCCATCGCCGTTCTTCTCGGAACTGACCGGGCTTGAGGTGCTGCTGAAGCTCGAGACCATGCAGCCGATCGGTGCATTCAAGCTGCGCGGCGCGGCGAATGCCATCCGAAACCTGCCCGACGGGGTCAAAGGCGTTGCGTGCTGTTCGACCGGCAATCACGGTCGCGGGGTCGCGTATGCCGCCAAACGGGCGGGGCTGCGGGCGGTGATCTGCATGTCCGAGATGGTGCCCAAGACCAAGGTCGACGGCATTCGCGCACTGGGCGCCGAAATCCGCATCATCGGCCAAAGTCAGGATGACGCGCAGGACGAAGTGCTGCGGCTGGTGGCCCAAGAGGGCCTGACGGAAATTTCGCCCTTTGACGATGTGGATGTGATTGCAGGGCAGGGAACCATTGCGCTTGAACTTCTGGAATCGCGGCCGGATCTCGAAACGCTGTTGATCCCGCTTTCCGGCGGCGGTCTCGCCGGCGGTATCGCAATGGCGGCGAAATCGATGAAGCCGACGATACGGATCATCGGCATCTCGATGGATGTCGGTGCAGCGATGCACGCGGCCATCCGCGCGGGCCACCCCGTGGCCGTTACCGAAGTCGGCTCGCTGGCGGACAGCCTGGGCGGTGGGATCATGGAAGACAACCGCCT
>Ga0114932_10005482_pt1 | contig 11248 bp, 17 predicted proteins | sample 2SBtaG_2_FD_87286 | JGI IMG/M metagenome (GOLD analysis project Ga0114932, IMG submission 87286) | Deep subsurface microbial communities from Kolumbo volcano to uncover new lineages of life (NeLLi) - 2SBTROV12_ACTIVE470 metaG | ecosystem: Environmental > Aquatic > Marine > Volcanic ... | reverse complement strand
ACCTACTCCATCACCTACTCCATCACCTACTCCATCACCTGCTCCATCACCTACTCCGTCGTTTACATCCCCATCAATCTCCCCATTTACAACCCCGTCTATCTCCCCATCTACTACATCATCCACCTCATCTTTTCCAGTGTCATCAAATCCTGTTATTTGATCCTCAACCTGACTCCGTACATCTGCCTCTCTCTTACCGATAACATCACGAAGAACATCTTTCTGAGTCTCTCTAAACCAATCTTTCCCCTGTATAGACCCATCTCTAAGAGAGGCTGATACGTGAGGATTTATAGGCCTAAAGAATTTATCAATACCTCCGCCATAATCTAAATTAGGCCTTGCATCGAAATGGGTTTTCGCCTGACCAAGAAAGTTATTAATTGCTGCATTGTAATTATCTCGCCCCTCAGATGCTGCAATATGGCGCATAACCTGTTCCATCTGAGGTTGACCGATTGGGTTCTGTGGATCAAACCTCCACATATCCACCGGAACAACAACACGGAATCCTTCTTCACTTCCAGGTTTTCCTTGAACCCTTATATCTGCAACCCTTTCAGCCCACGGACGAATATCACCTTTGCGTCTTTGGTCGTCTACAGCTGTCTTTTGTTCTGCCATTGCATCTTGATCTGCCTGCCATTTCTGTTCAAATTCGGATACATCTTCGCCTTCCCAGCCCTGCTCCCCATATGTAACCGCACGGTTTACAGCATCTTGATCTACGTCTGGAACAAATCCTGGAATAAATCCTCCTGCTGCATCAGTTGAACTATCAAATTGATTTACAGGAATCTTTGGAAGATTTTGATATGCCCCGCCCAGTCTAGGATCAAATTCTGTAGTAGTAACATCAGATCCACTACCTCCGGTCATGGCACTAAAAAATGCCGCCTCATCAAAACGAGGTTGGTTCGCAAAATTCCTTATCTTTGTAAAATCATCTGCTGTCATCCGTTGGTAGCCTTGAGGCTGTAAGAACGGATCTCCTACTTCCCCAGGAGTAAACGGAGTTGCAGCCTGAATTTCCGCCATTGTTGGTTGAGGGTTTATATTAGGAGCAAACGGATTACCTGAAACCTCTTCTCCTCCGTAGTCTTGCCACTGCTCATCACCGCTAAGAGTCTGGTAATAACCTAGATTATTCACGCCCCCATACCCGTCAGTCGTAGCTCTTCTGCCAGTACCGCCACTAGGCTTAACCGGATTATTTGCCCCGATTACCCTGTCATCCCTAAGCACAGGATTTCGGTCAGGGCCAAAAGATGGAAGAGCATACTGAGAAACATCAGCTGGCAATCTACCTGAAGTGATTGTTCCTGTAATTTCAACAGGCTTCCCTAAAACAGCAGCAGGTATTCCTGCCTGTACAACCTGTTTTCTAGCTTCCATCGGTGATGAGGCATCAATAGTTACCTGTGAATTGCCACCGACACGCGCTCTATAGTTAGCAGGTATTTGAATGATGTACTTTGCCATTAGACTTTTCCAAACGGGGTTGTCCCATAAATCGTTTTTCTATTTTGTTTCTTAGGCTGTCTTACTTCTGGAATCTTCTCCACGCCTTTAAAACTACTTTGAACCTGTTGTAAAAATAACTTCGTTGTATCGTCAAATTTTGTAAATGCTAATTCCAGCGGGTGTGTTGCTTTTGCCATTAGCCTCTTGCTCCTGGGGATATATCTGCGCTGGGTACTCTGACATTACCTGAACGTGGCCCTGCTATTGCAGCAGCAGTCTGCCTCATTTCATCTACCGAACCTGGCATTACCGGACGAGTTGTTGATGGGACTCCGGTTCCTGCTGCCTGTGGTCTGGTTCCAGCCTGATTGCCCTGCTGGAAGTTACCTGCATTAGGCAACTGTTGCGCTCCCTGTGTATTCATAATGTTCTGTGCAGTCTCTTCTGGGGTTGGAAGTCCAGAGGCAGTTGTCTGGGACGCAGCCTCCAGTATGCCCTGAATAGTAGGTATTCGTGAAGCTGCTGCTGCCTGCAACTGTTCCTGAATCCCAGGAGAATTTAGGAACTGTTCTTCAAGTATCTTGGCGCGTACTTCAAGCGGGTTACTTACTCCACCTTTACGCAGTGCAGTATCGAGATCTACATATCCTGAACGCCACAGGTTTGCCCAGAGGTTTAGTCTTCGTTCCTGTTCTTCTGGGCTGACGGAATTTATACGAACAATGTTGACGTAATGCCCCTTGATATCGGACGGCTTGATAATTGCATCGAGAACACCAGCCTCTGTTTTCCCAAAGACAGATACCTTGTCGTCAATTACATGTTCAACGATTCGTAAGATTGCCTCGCCTTTATCCTGCAACCCACGTTCCATCGCTTCTTTTACAGCTCCGAAGTTTAGAGATGCGATTCCTGCAAGGACTGCCGTGTGATAACCGGAAGCTGCGCCAGTAGGACGTTGCCCCCTTGCAACAGCAGGAACTGTATTTGCCTCGATTGCCTCGTCAAGGAACTGTTTTGCAATTCCAATTTCCGAAGGAGGATTGGGAACCTCGCCAACTCCTACCTGTACCTGTGGTGGCTTTACGTTTTTCGCGCCAGGAGTATCATCCCACGCTGCCTGAACTTCTTCAGTAATTCCAGGAGGGCCAGTAAATTCCAGAGTGGGCCACGCTGATTTCCCTACGATGTCAATATAGTGTGACGCTAACTGGCTCTGCGCTCGTATCATTTCTGTAGACCCGTTGAGAAGTCCCATGTACAGATGTTCCGGTTCGGAGTTACCTGTATCGAGTCCCATCTGAGGCCAGTACATTATCCACGGCAGTCTTCCATATCCATGCCGTCTTGGTTCAAGTACCCATTTGTTATTGGCAACATATGCAACCTGCGAGTGCGTCCATACTTCCTGAAAGGTTACATATCCTTTTTTGAAGTTGTCCCATTCTGGGAAGTGAGCCTGCACCCATTCGGCATCTACTTCGTATTCGTAGATAACCCATCGAGGTTGCGTACCGTTATTCATATCCCATACAAGATTTTGAGGATTTACCGCAACGGACTTTATAGGCCAGCATATAGATCGTTTATCTATAACATCCTGTACTTGCTGACGATAAGCAGGAGTATTATCCTCGCCGTGTGGAGGAGGTTCTGGGAAGTCACTCCATTCGTTTGCAATAAACTCCACCTTCTCCCATGCAATCCCGTAAAGTCCCGCATGTTTCGTAAGCTCCCTGTATACGGGAGTACGGTGTTCAATCATGTGGTGTGCGCCAGTAAGGAATTTCTCCATTATCTCGGCACGGGCCTGACCTCTTGGCCCTGGGGGTGGTACTGATATATCGAGGAACTGGGGACTTACATGTGCAACGAGGGTATTTATAACTGACTGTGCTGTTCCCAGCCGAATCATTGTCCCGTTATCTGGAACACTGAAGTCAAAATCATTCAGGAAGAAATCGTCCAGATCTTCGCACTGGTTTTTAAATTTCTGAAAAAGATCCCTGCCCGCATCTGCCTTTTCCCTGATCCAGTGAAGAGTCAGTTCGGGTTCATCGACAGGGTTTGCTGCTTCTAGTTTGATAGCTTCTTGAGGATCAACAGTAAAATCGAGAACCATTGGTTATTTCATCTCTACAAAATCTGGTTCTAGCTCCAGTAGTTTAAGTCGTTCTTTAGATTTTCTTGCTCTATGTGCTGTTAAAAATCTACTTGGCCTTGCAGCAGGCTTCGGACGTAAAGGACTCATTCGCCTTATAGGACGTAAATAATCATACTCATCATTATCATACCCAGGCGGATCACACGCCATTAATGCTAACAGTTCCGCATCTACCCAGTCATCATGTTCGTTAGTTTCGTTATAAAACACATACGATCCATTACCTGACGGTCGTATGCTAATGTCTTCTAACTGCTTTTTCAGGGTTGACCAGCTGGCTGGGAAATAAACTGTCTCATTTTCCAGTGCTATGTAGTAGTTTTGAAAAAGCTGATACTTGCTTTGTGCGCTGAACTTGAACGGATTAACTGGTAAACCTGCATTTAGCAGATGGTCAAACACTACATCTCCCAGACCCGTAGAGTCAACTCGGATATCTCCGACTTTCCATCTTTCTATTTCGGAATGGATTGTCTCTATCTGGCTTACCCAGTCGCTGCCGGACATCTCCAGCGCATAGAGAGATTCCCTTGTCCTTGCGTTCTTGATTATGAATACCGTGTAGTCCTGTTTCTTACCTAAATCAAGGCCTGCAACATAGCGACTGGATTGATCTGGATACAGCATCTCCTGTGTTTTGGCAGCTGCTTCGATCTTGCTGGGGCGGAAGAACCCTGCACCGCCGTCCGGTTGTTTCGCGAGGTACATGCGTTCCCATACGGGTTCCGGCATGGTGGACTTTTCATCTCGTATGGCCTGTTTTTGTTTTTCTGTAAGGAAAACATTGTCGAATGTTGTCGCGAGAAATGCCTCGTAATCCTCTGTAGGATTTTCCTGTGACCACTTGAACAGTTTTGAGAACCAGTGATTCCTTGTAAATGGTGGGATACCCTCGATACATCCCCTTCCAAGCCTGCCGGAGGAGTTGAGCATGGGACGCAGCTTATTCCATGCAGCTTCCTTGATATCCTGGGACTCTGTTATCCAGATGAAGTCGGGGCCAGCAGTCTGAAGTGATTCGGGATCGTCTGCGGACTTAATCTCCATATAAACTTCGCGCCGGACAAGATCCGGTGACTTAAGACGCATCCATACCGCACGTTCATCCTCCCGCCAGCCGTCACCTCGTCCTCCGATTTGCCCCTGCTTGCGTCTTACGACCATATCTTTGGGGATAAACTGCTTCAGCTCGTTCCATGCCTGCCTGCTTTGAGCAAAGTTGGGGGCAACAACCCAGATATGGATAGCTGGTTCCAGAGTGTGGGTAAGATCGTACCCTGTCTTCAATCCTGATGCTTCTGCCATTTCTTTTGAAGCAAGGAACGGAGTTTTAGAAGCAATAGTAATGGCGCGCATAAGCTCTGTAAGTACAGCTCGCCCTTTTCCTGCCCTGCGTCCGGCCCATATGACCTTGATGCGGGCTTCAGAATTGTGAAGTGTGCGCTGCCACGGAGATGGAGTGTATTGATAAGCCATTTATGTCCCGTTGAGGCTGGATTCCAGCTCGTACAGACTGGATTCGCCGGATATATCGACTGTCGATTTAGATTTCTCTTCCTTCCCGTGATCTGATCCTAATACCATAGGGTCTATATCCAACAATCCCGCCTTTTCTATCAATTTATTCTCGGCAGTAGATACCTTACCTGTCTCTGCCTTGATGAACGAAGTGATGCCCGACTCCATCATATAAACCTTTTGAAGCGCAGACCATTTTACCTTGTACTTAAACATCTTCCCTGAACGAGTAACGAACTCAGTAGTCCGATACTCGAACTCGTTTTCTATAAACTCGTCCACCGCCGAACTAAAAGAAGGATTCTTCTTTATAAGATCTTTTGTCTTAGGAAAATCCCATTCAAAGTCCTCGCACATAGACTCCAGAGCATCCTCGCCGACACCGTAAGACGGTAAAGATATGAAGATTCTACGTAACTTCCTCGACCATCTAGGCCATTCAGGATAACCCTGCAATACATCATCCCTGAATACCTCTCCTGGGGTTCGTACATTCCTACTGTTGCGTTTAATCATTCTCAAAGAATAGCACAAGAACTTCTTTTCTTTTTTAACTTCTTTTCTTCTTAACTAGTTAACCCTTATATTCTTCTGTCGCACCACCCCCTTTAAGGGGGGGGTGGTGCAACAGATAACAAGTTATAGGAGTTTCTCCGTTCAAAACTGTTGCACTGTTGCACCTACTGTTGCATGCAACAACAGGTGTTGTCACACACTGTTCCAGGTGAAAGTCAGCACTCTAAGGGGCTACTCTATATTTCTTTGTGCCGTCGCCGTGTATCGGCGCACTTGTAACAAGTACAAGCACACCTTGTCACGCCTTGTCTCTCTGCTTGTCACATGGTCTAACTCTCCTCACCTGATCCCACATCGTAAACTCGAAAATCTTGGCCAGTCTTTACTCGCGTACACGCGAAACATGATGCCCCTCCGCAATTAACCTAGATGTACACCAACCCAACAGGAAAACAGGAACAAATACGCACATTTTGAAATCGATTCTCCGATATGAACACCTACGCCAGATAACAACAACCACACCTAAACAGGATAGATGCCCCCTCCGTTGATCTCGTGCGCTTCTATACATACTCAAATACAAACCTCGCATTTAAGCCGATGTAGCACAGAGCTTAGAGACACTGTAAAGGTGTTGTACTACCTTAGAAGGTGTTGTATCTCCTCTCTGAACTATGAAGTTACTACTTTACAGTCATGTTAAATATCATTAAATCCCTCTCTAATACTTGACAACAGCCACACCTTTATGATTAAATACATGTATTGAGTTTTCTACTCAATTACTAGCAAAAGAGAAACAGATTATGAGCTACGTTATCCAGATAGATGAACATGTTGACGATGAGACAGGGATTTTTGGAGAGACTGAATTGTGGGAAGTAAGAATAAAAGAAACTGGTGAGGTTGTGGATTGTTGTTTAGACGAAGATGAAATTATCAGATTCAGAATTGAAGCACATAAAAATCAGTACGGTATGAGACACACTTGGGCTTAATCAGAACAGGAATAAAAACAATGTTTACAGAAGATACATATAACGGCTGGACTAATCGTGAAACATGGGCAACTAACTTATGGCTAACTAATGATGAGGAATGTATAAATTCGTAATGTACTCTCTACACTCTCCTCAAGAGTTACAAGAATGGACAGAAGAACTAAGTGACGAGAAACAAGAATCAGAAACCCTCACAAATATGTTCAATGATATCGGATCAATGTGGCGTGTAAATTGGAAAGAAATTTTTGACGGACTACATGAGGAATACGCGACATATCCCACAGGGACACAATAGTAGGTGTACACCTAGCACGAAACTAGCAAACAAGGAGGGTGTTATGCGGTAAGAAAATAGGCTCTGGCATATGGTCAAAAATATGCCTTTAGTCTTGGGAGTACATAGCCCAACCGATGAGACTTATTGGAGTCGAAACTAGCAAACAAGAATCGAGAATCAGTTGCCCAATTACATACAACAGCAGTCAAGCGTAACAGACAAGCTCACAACATCAATCACGACTTACGCACAGATTGAACGAGATGCTGAGAAGATAGCAAAACACACACTAAAAAGGTTGCACGAAGTGACACCATTTAGCAAGGAGGATATCCCAAACTTAGGAGAGCATTACATACCTATCAGAGTAGGAGAGATAAAAAGTAAAAACACGTTAGGCCACTACTGTGGGAGTAAAGATACGGAAGTTATCGAGGAAAACGGAGATGTTGTCGGAGGATATGAAATACTCCTGAACATTGCGACATTGAGAGGGATGACTGCCGAACAATTCTTCGATCTAGTCTCACACGAAACTTGTCATGCATGGTCAGGATTATTAGCAGACACTCCAAAGAATAAAGACTGTAACAAGGCCGGAGGGCATCGTAAACGCCGCACAAATGGAGACTACTCATTCGAGGCCATAGCAGAATCAACAGGCTGGCACAAGATTGTTGAGTTACCTAACTACGCAAAACTAACCACGATACCAACGGAGGAGACTACTAAACAGGTAAAGAAACTTAAGATCTCTGCTCCCAACATGAGTAAGTCTAAGAAGGCGAAAAAATCTCAGGCTAATAAGCTCTCGCTAATCTGTGAGATGTGTGAGGCCGAAGGTATGGGATACACAGTCAATGCACCACGCGCAAAGTTTGAACGAGGTGAGATTCCTGCCGGATGCATGATCCACGACACTCACCTTATCGAAAAGTAACTAGCAATGGCTGTGCCTGCAACCCAGGCACAGTCAGAGAGGAAACTAAAAATGTATACGTTTATAGAATTTATAGAAGATAAGAATGGTGACGCTGTTGACGTAAAGGTGTATTGCAATAGCACATGTGCATACACGAATGACAATGCTAATGCATGGCCAGCTTATGAATCAGAGACTTGTATTTACTGTGCGAATGAGGGATGCAACAAGGTTGCAGTACAAGGTACGGATTGTGAGTCTTGCAATACATACCCTGTTATGACTGATGCAGAGATAAAACTTTTACTTACCAACAATAACTAGCTAGGTGTACACCTAAGAGAGGAAGGTAAACATGGTAAACGGAATTATAAAAACTAAAGTACAGAGAAACTATGGAACGGATCACGAATACATTATTGAACCGAAGGGATTAGCAACCTTATGGGAACAGGTAACAGGGAGGAAAACAGTAACGGATTATGATATGGAAAACATATCTAAGTTGAAGGAACTATTATCAGACGTTTACTTAATCTGGAGAGGATAATAACTATGAGTAACAGCAAAATAAATATCGGTACGCTAATACATGGTACGTTGCAAGATGAGGATTTATTGCAAGCATTTTCTGATGAGCTAGCGAGGATTGATAAAACTAGATTCAGTGAAGTTATCAAGGCCGACGCTCATCTATTCTCAGAGTCAGCAAACTTAACCGCTGCTCAAATAGTTGAGGAGCTAGGTGAATACGTTACCGACGTTATCAACGATCTAATGCACGCGCTGAATGAGTATGCACCACCACATACATACTTCGGAGCTATCGAAGGAGATGGTAGTGACTTCGGATTCTGGCCGGATGGTGAACCGTTTGAGCTATGCGATACAACCGACATTAAAGAGGGATGGTTTGATTTAGATTGTAATGTAATTGTGCAGGTCAACGATCACGGGAACGTAACAGTATCGCAACCGTATTGCGACGTTGACAATCATCCAACAAATACTGGAACTAATTTGTGCAAAGTTGGAGTCTGCTTAGTAGCTGGTCATGAAATCTGGTCAGCAGTATAAACAAGTTAGGTGTACACCTAAGGGAGGAACTAGCAATGAGTAAAAGAATTTGTGCAAGCTGTGGAGATCCTTACTTCTGGATCATTGACAGAGATCACATAGCAGATCCGAAGGCCAGAATGGGAACTAACGATAATGCAGCAAGCATTTGTGGTGGTGATCTAGGATTGACTGTCACTCCTGAGAAGTATGGGTTTGCACTTGGGATTAGTCCATCTAAGTTTGTCATCAAAGACGATGACGGTATCAGCTACTACTCAGGCACACTATGGGCAGGTTGTGGGTTTGAACCGCTCGACGACTTCGGTCAGCCTAATGCAGGTGCTACTGAAATCTGGATTGATGGGAAGCTACTTTAGTTAGGTGTACACCCAGGAGTTAAACATAATGACAGATGGATTGAAAAAAGCAGTGAGCTATCAAAATCGCAAGCCTAAAAAATCTATATTGGAAAGGCGCGAGGCTATGGAAAATCTAAGGAAATCTTTTGCGCCAAAAATAAAAAGAGTAATAGTTGGACGATGGTGTAAAGGGAGGTGGATTGAAACAATAGAATACAGGACTTGACAAGGTGTGGTTGTCGTGTTATAATAGATGGAAACAAGAGAGGAGAACTAGCAATGAAGATGAAGATAAATTACGTAGCAAAGTTTGAGATCGTACTGGATAACGGAGAGGTAGTATCAGGTGAACTAGCAGAGGAGCTACGTGGATTGATGACTACTTTCCAAGAGGCGAAAGTCTTAGGGGATGGGTCATCTGTCAGTGAAACCGCTGCGCTACGCATGGCACTTGTAGCAATCAGATACTTCCATGACTTTGATGGTTGTGCTGAGGCGATGGAGATGAGTGGCGGAAGCACGGAAGATTATCAATGTGGAATTTGTAAATACCTAGCTTAGTTAGGTGTACACCCAGGAACAGGAGAATCAGATGAAGATTACTAATAAATCAGGAACTTTTACAGGCAAAAGATACTGCATTGTCCGCAGTACACATGGAAACATATGGTGTACGGTCGATGGAAAGATACAGAGGTGGACAAAACCAGTATCAGGTGAGCTTGCATTTACTAACTCCGCTGAATCTGAAGCATTGATTACAGATGAGGAGAGCTTGGACTACCTTGAGGGTCTAGCAAGTGTAGTAGAACGCTACTTGTTTACTCCCTCGATGATAGAGGAAGGAGAGGCTGACATACTAGCAGTCACCCAACTCCTAAAGGATGGAACTATTGGGTGGCCTGAAGATGGGTTTGCATGGGACGACGATGTACTTGTTCAAAACAAAAAGGAGAATCAGCGATGACTATATGCGAAACCGACCAGCACACACTGAAAGTCGAGGACATTTACGACGGTGACAATACTGTTCAAATGAACTGCTCAGTCTGCGACGCTGGTGCAACATTTCAACTCGTCGGCGAATGGGAAGAAAACTAATGAAGGAGAATCAGTAATGGAAACACTACAAACAGAGTGGACTAGCGAGGACAAAACTATACAGAGGTTGAGTGACTACAAAAAAATGGCAGCGGATCGCATTAGAGATTTGGAACAGCGTATAGATGAGCTTGAAGAAAGTCTTATAGCTGAACGTCAAGAAGTAAATCGTGCAAGAAGGCAATTCCAGATCATCAAAGAAATCGCTGAACTAAATAGCTAGGTGTACACCTAAGAAAGAGAGGATAGATTATGCTACAAGCACCCGTTGACCCACCGTGGATTGATTACGATTGTTCCACCTGTCAGGGATGTGACATCTGTGATTGCGATGACCCAACTATCGTTCACTTCAGATGTAATTCCTGCTCCGAACTTGACGACCCACGCATACCCTAAGAGAGAGGCTTGACCATTGAACGAAAATCTAGCAGCAGCACTCAAGTACGCTTCGGAAAAAAACTGGGGCATCATTGCACTCAGTCCTAATACAAAAATACCAATCAAGGATTCCTTATTACAACCTAACGGTTCGCTATCAGCATCGACTGATGCCGACACCATCACCAAGCTGTTCACCACGTACCCGAAGGCCGGAGTTGGTGTGGTGTGTGGGTCAGAGTCAGATCTAACAGTTGTCGATCTCGATAGTAAAGAAACCCTGGGTCATCTAAAGGAAGCAGGTCTGACATTACCCGCGACATACATGGTGAGAACCCCGCGTGGTAGACACTACTATCTGAAGTATGATCCGAACATCAAGCAAACAGCAGGACTACTAGAACACGTAGACATAAGGTCGGATGGTGGCTACGTTGTTGCACCACCTACTGTCATAGGTGAAAAGACTTATACCTT
>Ga0114932_10005479_pt1 | contig 11253 bp, 13 predicted proteins | sample 2SBtaG_2_FD_87286 | JGI IMG/M metagenome (GOLD analysis project Ga0114932, IMG submission 87286) | Deep subsurface microbial communities from Kolumbo volcano to uncover new lineages of life (NeLLi) - 2SBTROV12_ACTIVE470 metaG | ecosystem: Environmental > Aquatic > Marine > Volcanic ... | reverse complement strand
GCGCATCCGTGCCGCCGGCAAGGCACCGGGCATTCTGATGGCGGACGAGGTCAGGGCGCGGCGCTATATCGAATTGGGGGCGCTGTTCGTCGCCGTCGGGTCCGATGTGGCGCTGCTTGCCGGGGGTTCAAGCGGATTGGCGACGAGGTATCTGGGCGGGGACGCGGGCGACACCAAAGCACAGGTTTCCTGATAAAGTCAGGAACTGCCGATGAATATGCAGCAAAAACCCTCGAATGGGGCTTTGAACTTGCCGGCAAAAGCCATACATGATGCGGCGGGGAGAATTCTGGCGCATTTGCGACGCGCCGATGGTTGATAGGAGACCAATATGCTGAACAATATCGGATTGCCCGGCATTCTGCTGATTGCGGTCGTGGTGCTGGTCCTGTTCGGGCGCGGCAAAATCTCGTCGCTGATGGGCGAAGTCGGCAAAGGCATCACTTCGTTCAAAAAGGGTGTCAGCGACGGCAAGGCCGAGATCGAGGCCGCCGCCGCCGAAGAAGCGGTCGATGTGACGCCCGAGGGCGAAAAAGAAAAATCCTGATCCAGCTTGCGAAAAGGGCCCGGGGCCAATGTTCGATTTAGGCTGGAGCGAGCTTCTGGTGATCGGCGTCGTCGCGCTGATCGTCGTCGGGCCGAAAGACCTGCCCGGCATGTTCCGGCAATTGGGCAAGTTCACCGCCAAGGCCCGGTCGATGGCGCGGGAATTCCAGCGCTCGATGGAAAGTGCGGCGGACGAAGCCGGGGTTTCCGAGCTTACCGGTGACCTGAAAAAGGCGACGTCTCTGAAAAACATGGGTCTGGACAGTCTGAAAGACCTTGCCAGCGAAAATTTTGATACCGGAACCTCGCGCGGCAAGACCCAAGGCACAAAAAAGGCCGAATCGGCGGGCAAGGCCGCAAAAACACTGGCGAAAAAGCAGGCGACCAAAAAGACGGCTGCGGCAAAGAAACCGGCGGCGGCCAAGGCCGATCGGTCAGGTGCCGCGAAGGCCAAAGCCGCCAGATCACCCGCCAAAAGGCCGGCGGCCAAAAAACCGACCGCCAAAAAGCCTGCCGCCGGGAAATCCGCCCCCAAGCCTGAAGCGAAATCCGGGGCCAAACCATGAGCAGCGACGAACTGGCAGGCTCGGCCGCCCCTCTCATCGAGCATCTGACCGAGCTGAGAACGCGGCTGATCCACTCTGCCGTGGCGTTCATCATCGGCATGGTGATCTGTTTCACGATCTGGAACCCGATATTCAACTTCCTGACCAATCCCCTGTGTTCCGCCATGGCCGAACGCGGTCAGAACGATTGCGGGCTGATCCTGATCAAGCTGCAAGAGGGGTTTTTTGTGGCGATTTCAATCTCGCTGCTGGGCGGGTTGATCCTGTCATTCCCCTATATCAGCTACCAGCTCTGGCGGTTCGTCGCGCCGGGGCTCTACAAGACCGAGCAGGGCGCGTTCCTGCCGTTCCTGCTGGCCTCGCCGTTCATGTTCTTTCTGGGGGCGACGTTCGCATTTTACGTGGTCACACCGCTGGCGTTCAACTTTTTCCTTGGCTTCCAGCAACCCGGTACGGTGCTGGGGGACAGTGCCACGGGTGGCGGCATTGCCGCGATCGCGTTTCAGGGTTCGGCACAGGAATATCTGCGCCTGACCATCAAGTTCATCGTCGCATTCGGGTTGTGCTTTCAGTTGCCGGTCCTGCTGACGTTGATGGGCAAGGCGGGGCTGGTATCGTCCGAAGGCCTGAAGGGCGTGCGCAAATACGCCGTCGTCGGGATTCTGGTGCTGGCAGCGGTCGTAACGCCCCCGGACGTGATCACGCAGGTGATCCTGTTCGCGGTGGTGTACGGGCTGTATGAAATCTCGATCTATCTTGTGCGCCGGGTCGAACGGCAGCGCGAGGCGAAGCTGAAGGCCGAGGGGCTGTTTGACGAAGACCCCGAAGAGGAAGCGCCCGAAGCCGACGCGCCATGAACGACACGCTGCTGACACGGATCGCCGAAGCGCTGGAGCGGATCAGCCCGCAAACCGGTGCCGCCCCCGATTTTGACAGTGCACCGGCCTTCGTGTGGCATGTGGAACCGGACCGGTTGGACCCGGTTCAGACGGTCAACCGCATCGATCTTGATTTGCTGATCGGCATCGAGCGCGCCCGCGACACCCTCTTGGCCAACACCCGGCAGTTTGCCGGTGGCCTGCCCGCCAACAACGTGCTTTTGTGGGGGGCGCGGGGCATGGGCAAATCGTCGTTGGCCAAGGCGGTCCACGCGCGGACCGCAGCCACCTATCCGACGCTGAAACTCATCGAAGTCCAGCGTGAGGATCTGCCCTCGGTCGGGCGGCTGCTGAATATCTTGCGCGCTTCCGATCATCGGTTCCTGCTTTTCTGCGACGACCTGAGCTTCGGGCAGGACGACAGTCACTACAAATCCCTGAAGGCGGTGCTTGATGGCGGGATCGAGGGGCGGCCGGATAATGTGGTGTTCTACGCCACATCGAACCGCCGCCACCTGATGCCGCGCGACATGATCGAAAACGAGCGTTCGACCGCAGTCAACCCGTCCGAGGCGGTCGAGGAAAAGGTCTCGCTTTCCGACCGCTTCGGCCTGTGGCTGGGATTTCATCCCTGTGATCAGGATCAATATCTGGCGATGATCCGGGGATATTGTGACGCCTATGATATTTCGATCACTGATGCCGACCTTCGGCGCGAGGCGATCGAGTGGCAACAGACCCGCGGCGCACGATCCGGGCGGGTTGCGTGGCAGTATTTCGTCGATCTGGCGGGGCGTCAGGGCACCGCGATTTAACGCGAATTCCGAATGGCGGGATTTGATTTCCGGGCCATATTGCGCGCCAAGAACAATCGGGAATCGAACCGGATACCGATCAGGCGGGGATTGATCCCGTCGGCTGCCGCGCAGAGTCCCGGCTAACCGCGCCCGATGCCAGCGCAAATATCCGGTGCGTTAACCTCCATGAATATCGGGCGTTTGGGTTTTGGGATCATCCGTGTATTTGTTTGGAATAACAGCGGGTTGAGCGATGTTCTCTTGCGTGACTAAAATATTTTAATCCCTTTGGCGAGGCAGGGTTACGACCGCTGGAATGCCGCCAAACAATCCCTGGAATTTCGCGACGCGGCCGGTAGCTGGCCGGCCGAACCAGCGATTATCCGGTGGTCGAAATCGCGAGTGCCCGCGTGTCAAACGCGCGCCTCAGCCACGGTTTCGTTTCCGCAGACCTGGGCAACACCGAAATATCAACGACACACGGCGGCCATGCCGGTCGGCCGCCGGATCGTCCACGCCACCAAGGTCGCGTCATTGCAAGCACAATCCGGGAAGCGCCCGCGTCCGGCGCATCCATTCCACCAGAGCGATCCCGATTTACGGTTTTCCGCAAGACCCGCTGCGCCGTACCGGCGGTGTCATTGCCCGTACCCAAACACCAGTTCGGCCTTGTCGCCATCGGCAGTGTCCAGCACGATTTCCCCACCTTCGCCACATTCGCCAACCCGAATGGCGGCACTTTGGTCGCCTTCGATCAGCCGGGGCAGACGCGACAGGACCAAAGTGATATGGCCCGCGCCACGTTTCAGCAGAAAATGTCCGCCATCGCATTCGACCGTGCAAACCGAAATATCGTCCTTCCAGTCGCTGCACAGGCCATAGCCGTCGCGCAGCAACCTTCCATTGGCCACGATCAGCAGGTTGGTGACAAATTTTGTGTGAAACGGTTTTTGCCGGGTCACGTTTGGCGCCGCCAATCCCCCGGCCCCGATGATCACATCAAGCGACAGATCGCTGACTGCAAGCGACGGCATCGCTGCGTGCCCGACCCTGATCACCAACCGCTCCAGCACCGCCGCATCGCGGACCAAAGGCAGGGTCAGCCGGTCCGCGGTTGCCAAACCAGTGGTCAGCAACCAGAGCACCGCGATCAGACCGGGCGATCCGATCCTGTGTCCAATGCGCATCGCCGCGCGACCTAAAGAAACGGCGCCGGATCGACGCTTTCGGTGCCGCGGCGCACCTCGAAATGCAGAAACGACGGGTCGCCGTCGGCCACGGTGCCGATGCGCTGGCCACGTTGTACCTTCTGGCCTTTGCTGAGTTTGACATCGCTGACATTGGCATAGACGGTATAGATGTTTTCGGCGTGTCGGAGCAGGATGATGGCCCCGGAACCGACCGATTTCGAGATCAGCGCGACCTCGCCGTCCTCGGCGGCCTTGACGGCGGTTCCGCCACCTGCGGCGATGTCGATGCCTTCGTTGCCCCCCGATTTACCGGAATATCCGGCGATGATCTTGCCCTTGACCGGGGTCAGGAATTTGCGCGCGCCGGGTTCCGTCTTGAACTGGCCCAGATCGGGCGACGGCGGCAGGGTTGCGGTTTCGACCGCTTCGGGCAGCGGTTTTGAAGCACTTGGCGGCGTCGGGGTGGTCGTGCCGGTGCCCGGACGGCTGGAATTGGCAACCGCCGCCGTGCGCCGTTCCACGATCGGGATCAGCAACTGCTGGCCTTCGCGCAGCCCCAGATCGGCCCCAAGGCCGTTCCACGAGGCCAGTGCCGTCACCGAAACGTCATAGAGCCGCGCGATGGAATAGGCGGTCTCGCCGCGTTCGACACGGTGCCGGATCGGTTCCGCTGGTGATGTATCGGCCGAACGACCGGTGGGAATGGGGGTATCGGCGCTGTCGATGGCGTCTGATGCGATCGACGCGATGTCGATCCGCCCGCCGCCGCCCTTGACGCGGCGGGGCAGGGCCAGCAACTCGCCCTCGCGCAGCGTGTGATCGGTCGCCAACCCGTTATAGCGGCCCAGCTCTTCGGGTTTCAGACCGACCCGCAACGCCAGATCGCCAACGCTGTCACCACTTCGCGCCACCGCCATCTGGTAATTCGGATACGAGATCACGCCGTTGGCATCGGGTTCCGGGCGCGGCGCAGTTTTCATGGCCGTGTCGGCGCCGCGCAGATTGAAACTGGTCAGCTCAAACCCCTGCTCGCAACCCGCCAATACCATCGCGCCCACAACCCAAATCGCCAGGGTCGCGCCGCGTTTCATCTTTGTCGCCATCAACATCGCCCGCACCTTTTTGCCTCAAAATGCGGGTTCAACCTACTATCCTTGGGCAATCCCTTCAACCAGCGGCACGAAACGAACTTCGCAAAGTTCGGAATAATCCAGCCCATCGGCGGATTTCTGCACTTTTATCAGGCTTTGAACGTGGTCCGACTGCCCGACCGGCAGCACCATGATGCCGCCAACGCGCAGTTGGGCCAGCAGGTTCGCCGGCGGGTCTTCGGGTGCGGCGGTTACGAGGATGCGGTCAAACGGTGCCTGATCGGTCAGCCCGAGCGAGCCGTCCGCCGTCAGCACGGTAACGTTGACCAGCCCCATGTCGTCGATGATCACCCGGGCCGCGCGGGCCAGTTCGCGGTGGCGCTCGACCGAATAGACCCGGCGAGCGAGATGGCTGAGGATGGCGGCCTGATAGCCGGACCCGGTGCCGATTTCCAGCACCTTGTCGCGCGGCCCCACCTCCAGCGCCTGCGTCATCAGCCCGACGATGGCCGGCTGGCTGATGGTCTGCCCGCAGGGGATCGGCAGCGGCCGGTCTTCGTAGGCCCGATCGGCGAACAGGCCCTGAACGAAGCGGCCGCGATCCACCGACTCCATCGCCGACAGGGTGCGCGCGTCGGTCACGCCCCGGGCGCGCAAGCCGTACAGAAACCGCATCTGGGTTTCGGCATCCGGGCTCATGGCAGAATGTCCGCAATCCGTTCCAGCGCGTCGTGTGCCGTCAGATCGGCCCGCATCGGCGTGACCGAGATATATCCTTCAAGATTGGCCCGCGCATCGGTGCCCGGCCCGGTCGGCGTGTGCTGCGGCCCGCCCCTGACCCACAGAAATCTGCGCCCCGAGGGCGACAGATGCGCCTGTATTCCGAATTTCGAGTCATGGCGAAACCCCTGGGCGACGGATTTGGCACCCCTCACCCCGGCGGCGGGCCGGGGGGGGAAGTTGATGTTGTAGAAAACCCCGTAATCGCGGTCGTGCCAGATGCCGTTTTCCACCAGGTTTCGCAGCAACGGCAAAGCATGGGTGCGCGCGGCATCGAACGGGTCGTCCAGCCCGCCGTTTTCAGGGCCGTAAAATTGCGACAAGGCGATGGCGCGGACGCCGTGAAGCGCGGCTTCGATGGCGGCGCCGATGGTTCCGGAATAAAGCGCGTTTTCGGCGGCATTATTTCCCCGGTTGACGCCGGAAAGCACCAGATCCGGCGCGTTTGCCTGCATCACGTCATATAACCCGGCCAAAACGCAATCGGCGGGCGAGCCTTCGGCGGCAAATCGTCGCTCGTCCAGCTTGGCGATCATCATCGGTCTGGTGTAGGAAATGCAATGGCCGACGCCCGATTGCTCGAACGCCGGCGCGACGGTCCAGACTTCGCCGTCCGGTCCCGCCAGATCGGTGGCGATCGCATGCATGACTTCGAGCCCGGGCGCGTTGATGCCGTCGTCATTGGTAATGAGAATGCGCATCGATTTCGGCATTTTTTCGGCCCGGTCCTGTGGTTTCGGACCTAGCTACAGCAAGCCGTGCACAGAGAAAAGAGGCCTGCGGGCCCAACCCGGCGCAAAGATTTCACGCCGGGCTTGCCAGACCCGGCGCGAAACGGTTTTGAATGAAAATGCAAGCCGTACGGGCCTAGCGATTTGACGTCTCGGTGTAGCCGACGATGCGCGAGGGATCGCCGCTGAAGGTATATTTCCGCAAAGCGCCACCGTTTTCAGAGAGGTCGCGCGCGCTCACGAATTTCGGGTTGGATCGGGACGATTTGAACCCTGTCACGATATGCCCGGTCGCGCCTTCGGCGATTTCGCGGGCGGTGAATGCCCCGAGGATACCCGCCGAAGCGTTTGACGCGACAAGAACAGAGAGGGCGATGGTTGCGATTGTAAGTTTCATGGTTTCAGCCTTTGCTTTGCTTTGGTTAGATGTGGGATCATTGTTGATCTGAACCCGACGTGGTGACGCATTTGGCGCGTTTCAAAACACGGTCGCGCAACAGGCTGTGTGTGTTCGCGCGGGCGCCGTGAGTTTCCGTGATCTGCGGGCGGCATTCGTGAAGAAACAGTCAATGAAAACAGGACGGCGCTGCCAAAACAATTTGAGAGCCGTTGCTGAAACGGCTGCTTGCGAGGCCCTCTGAAAAGTCGCCGAACCCTGAAGCCGCGCAACCCGACGGCCGGGCGAAGGGCAGAAACAGCCCTGAAACACCTCCACACGGCCAGCCGTCTGGCCGTCTAACCCGCTGGCCGTCTGGCCGTCCAACCGTCTGGCCGTCTAGACATCTAGACGAGCGGACGACCCCGTAACGCTATGAAATTCAAACCGAAAAACGCATTTTCCCAAAACTCCCGGTGCAGAAACAATGTGCCACGCCACAATAAGATGAACCTCATAACCGGGGGGGCACGGCGCACCGGCGGGCGTTTTCAATACCTTGCCCACAAAAGATGCCACGCATCGGCGGCTGGCAGGTGTCGCGGGTTGGCCAGCATTTGGACGACCGCCCGACCGATCTGGCCCCGCTGGCGTCACGCGCTGTTGCGCCATCCTCGCAGCAAGGTGGAAACAATGGCGAATACTTCGCCGACTTCGTTTCCGGTACCCGGAAAATCCATTGCCAATCCGGGCTTTACAACGCCCGGTCCGAGGTGCCAGTTTGTTGGAGGCCTTGCCATAAAACGAAGGAAAAACATCACGATGCCGATTCGATTGTCCCTTGCGATCATCTGCGCGTTTGCGTTTGCCGGTATGGCGGCGGCAGGCACCAGGACCACGGAAACCTGGCAGGCCACGTGGCCCGGCAGCAAGTGCACGATCGTGCTGAAATACGACGAATCGCGGCTGCGGGGCCCGGCCCGGCCCCGCGGAAATTGCGGCAAGGAAATGCGCAAGGTCAAATCCTTCGTCTACACCGACGAAACCAAGACGCATATGGTGCTGTTCACCCGCAAGGGTGCCAAGGGTCCGATGCTGGGGGCCTTTGACCGGACCAGTGAAAACTCGATGTCGGGGATGATCGGCGACGGCGAGCCGACGGAAATGTTCAAGTCGTCAAGTTCCAGCGTGACCGTCGATCTGGGCGGGACCACGGGCGGGACCACAGGCGACGACGGCGCGGATTGCGTTCGCTATGCCAACAACCGCAACTGTGCCATCGCGCAGGATCTGAAGGACCCGAAAATCCCGGCCTTTCAGACGATCACCGTGCGCATTCTGGACGACCAGCCGACCTATCCCTTTTCCGGCGGGCGCGGGATCGCGACGGACGAACCCGTTGCGCGCGGGACCTGCCGCCAGATCAAGAAATGCGAGAAAGCCTTCAATTCCAACGAACACTGGTGCGAGATCGTGAAATCCGACGGTTTCTTCACCGCCTGGGTCAAACGCCAGGATGACGACTGGGTCTATCTGCGCAAGGGCTGTTGATACCAACGGAACCGAGGACTGACTTTTCTTCATTGAACGTTTAGGGCCTCCCGGTGGAACCTATCCCCGACAACCACGGAGCCGCGCGATCACGGGCTGTGGCGCGGGGAACCGCCGCCGGTGAAGGCCACTTTATTCCGGCATAACCTGCGCGACCCCAAACAGGTTGCGCATTCCGTGGCAAATCGCCATGCCGCGGGCGGTCCAATGATACGCGGCGGGCTTGCGCCCTTGATCCCGCGCAACCGGCCGGTCTTGAGCGTCGGATTCAGGGCCGATACCGGCCACGTGATGTGGTTCGCGTATTCGGTCCGGCGGAATATCGGCCCAAGCGGCCACCGGGTCCCGGCCAGACCCGCGGCGCGTCAGGTTACCGTCGTCATCTGATCGGGTTCGTTTCCCGCACCGTCCTCGTCGGTTTCGCAGTCGTTGAACTTGCCCACGAAAACCAGGTCTCTGCGTGGCGGATAGCGATATCTATTGGCGCGCCCGTTGGTGGCCCCGACGACGGCGACATCGCCATATCCGTTGGACTGCCGCACTCGGAACGTCACGTATTTGCGGCTGGCACCGACCACTGTTGCGCGCGCGGTTTGTGGCGGAACGGTCTTTTTGCTGGGCGGTCTATACGTGACTTTGCAATCGTCGTTCGGCACGCCACGCCGCATGGACGACCGAAACCTTGATGGTCACGCAACCACTTTCCACGACGCATTCCATTTCGCCATCTGCATTTTCAGCGCAAACCGAAGACGCCGCCCTGTCGATGTCACTATTCATGGCCGGTCCTTTCGAAAATGGCTCTCAGCAGAACGCCCGTGCCCGGCCTCGGGCAATCATTATCTGATCCTGCCAAATCGTTGCGCCCGTTGCAGGAATCGCCGTCTTGCCGCCCGGATACGGATGCAGCACCGGCGGAATCCACACCGACCCACCCGCCTGCCGGCCATTCTCCGGCGCCGCGATCAGACAGCCCCGACCGCAAGGCCGGGGCCGTTAAGCCTACGTGAATTGCGGATTCTTCACCGCCTGAATCAAACGCCAGGACGACGATCGGGTCTTTCCGCGAAAAGGGTGCCAAGGTGTATCGCGGGTCTGGCGAACCTGAAATCCGATGCAAGTGCAGTCACGGGTATCGCCAGCAGCGGACCCGTTCGCGTCAGCAATCCGGGTCCTCGGTGCAGGCAAGCAAACCGGCGCGGGTTTTGGGGCCATATTTGCCGTCGATCGCACCATCATAAAAACCGGTCTTGGCCAGGTATTTTTGCCACGTCTTGACCCGTGAACTTCCCCCGATGTGCATCGCGGTTTCATAATCCCGCATCGCATGATGGTTGCCTCCAAGGTGCTCATAGGCGATGCCCCGGTTCTTGTAGGCACGATCATATTGCGGATCGAGGCGGATGGCCTGACTGAAGTCGGTGATTGCACGGCGATCCTCGCCGAGATTGCGATAAGCAAGGCCCCGGCCGTTGTAGGCGAGCGGGTAATCCGGATCGAGGCGGATCGCCTGATCGTAGTCGGCGATTGCCTGGCTAGTCTCGCTGAGACGGAGATGGGCATTGCCCCGATTGGTGTAGGCTACGGCAAGGTTCCTGCTTTCATATTCTCCGGAGCGGATCATCGCGGTGCATCCGCCGATAGAAAGGTCAGGATCGGATGATTGAACACAATTCTCTTCCATTCCTGCATGGGCGGCGAGCGGCAACAAAAGCGCGGTCGCGAATGAACACAGACGTAATTTCATGGAACACATTCCTTATAGGCGGACAGTAGGATTGGCAGGATACGCTGAGAGGGCGAGATTGCAACCCGGCGTGAAACGAACGCCGCTAAACCAATGCGCCCCCGGCGGAAATCGCCGTCTTGCCACCCAGATACGGATGCAGAACCGGCGGGATCCACACGGACCCATCCGCTTGCTGGCCATTCTCCAGCACCGCGATCAGGCAACGTCCGACCGCCAGGCCAGAACCGTTCAGCGTGTGAACATATTCAGGCTTGCCCCCGCCCTCGGGTCGGAACCGCGCGTTCATCCGCCGCGCCTGAAAATCGCCGCAGACCGAAACCGAGGATATCTCGCGATAGGCGTCCTGCCCCGGCAGCCAGACCTCGATATCATGGGTGCGCCGCGCGCCAAACCCCAGATCGCCCATGCAAAGCGCGACCGTACGATAAGGCAGCAGCAAGGATTGCAGCAGGCGCTCGGCGCAGGCGGTCATGCGGTCAAGCTCGTCCCGGCTGGTGTCGGGATGCGTGATCGAGACCATCTCGACCTTCTCGAACTGGTGCTGGCGCAGCATGCCGGACGTGTCCTTGCCCGCCGAACCCGCCTCAGAGCGGAAACATTGCGAATGCGCGGTCATGCGCCGGGGCAGGGTGCTTTCGTCGATGGTTTGCCCCGCGACCATGTTGGTCAGCGTCACCTCAGACGTGGGGATCAGCCACCAACCATTCGTTGTCTGATAGCTGTCCTCGGCAAATTTGGGCAATTGCCCGGTGCCCATCATGGTTTCCGTGCGCACCAGCACAGGTGTCCACATCTCGGTCAGGCCGTTTTCGTTGACATGCGTGTCCAGCATGAATTGCGCCAGCGCGCGGTGCAGGCGCACCATGGCACCCGACATGACCACAAAGCGCGATCCTGACAGACGCGCGGCCGTTTCAAAATCAAGCCCCGGTTTGGCGGCGGGGATGTCGAAATGCTCAAGCGGCGCAAAATCGAACCGACGCGGCGTGCCCCAGTG
>Ga0114932_10005478_pt1 | contig 11255 bp, 10 predicted proteins | sample 2SBtaG_2_FD_87286 | JGI IMG/M metagenome (GOLD analysis project Ga0114932, IMG submission 87286) | Deep subsurface microbial communities from Kolumbo volcano to uncover new lineages of life (NeLLi) - 2SBTROV12_ACTIVE470 metaG | ecosystem: Environmental > Aquatic > Marine > Volcanic ... | reverse complement strand
TCCGGCCGACCGCACCCCCGCTGCCCACGGTGCCGCGCGACCGGCTGGTCTTGAGTGCCGGGTTTAGGGCCGATACCCGCCACGTTATGCGGTTTGATTATTCTGGCCGACGGCATAATTGGAAACAAATTCGAACTTGGCCACGGTTTGATCCCGATTTGGAAACCATCCGGTGACCGACCCCGCGAAGATTGCCCTTTGTGAAACGCCCACACGCTGTCGCCAACCCTCAAGCCGCCCGAGATGCAACACGGGTGATCGCAACAATCACCCCCGGCAAACCCCGGTTCGCCGCAACCTTTCAATCTCGTCAGCACCCAACCCCAGTTCCGTCAGGATTTCCACGCTATGCGCCCCGAAACCCGGTGGCGGGCCCGCCAGCCGTGGCCCGCCATGGGCGAAGCTGAACGCGGCGACCGGCAGTCGGTCGGGCCCTCCGGGTGGGTGGTCGTATTTCTGGATCGAGCGGCGTGATGCCGTCTGCGCCTCGGCCAGCGTCTCGTCGATTCGGCGTACCCGCGCCGCCGGTATATGGGCAGCGTTCAGAACGTTCTCCCAATGCTGCGCGGTTTCGGTCTTGACCCGCGCCGCGATTTTCGTCCGGTCCGCTTTGGCTCGGTGGGGTAAATCCGCCTTGGCCAGTCGCCCGATTGCCGCCGCTTCGGCGTCAAATCCAAGCACCCGCATCAGCCCCGCCACCTGCTTCACGGTATAGGCCCCCAGCATGATCCAGCCATCGGCGGCCCGATAGGCCGAATAGGACGGCAGGTGCGGATGCCGGTTGCCGTGGGGTTGCGGGGCGCTGCCGCTGGCGATGGTCTGCGTCACGTGCGAGGCCATCAGCATCATCGCCGCATCTGCCATCGAAACGTCGATCCGCTGGCCCTTGCCCGTCCGTTCGCGCTGAAACAAGGCCGCCGCGATTGCCAGCGCTCCTTGCGCGCCGGTTCCGAAATCCACCATCGGCGGTCCAACCCTTAGCGGCGCATCCTCGGGCGAATGCCCGTTCGCCATCATGATGCCCGACCACGCCTGTATTACCACGTCATAAGCCGGATGGCCGGCCTTGGGTCCTGTGCGGCCATAACCGGTCATCGCGCAATGGATCAGGTGGGGATTGACCGCCGCCACGTCGTCATATCCGAGGCCCAGCCGATCCAGCGCATCACCCGCGTAATTCTGCACCAGTACATCGGCAGTTCTGACCAGTTTCAGAAACACCTCGCGTCCTTGTTCAGAGTTCAGGTCCAGTACCAATGACCGTTTGCCCGCCGACTGCCCCATGAAATAGGTACCGCTGAGCGCTGCGTTCAATTCCTCGGAAACGCCCTCGTCGCGCGTCATGTCGGGGTTGTGTGGGGATTCGACCTTGATCACGTCGGCGCCAAGCACCGCCAGTTGAAACGTGCAGAACGGCCCGGCCAGCACGTGGGTCAGGTCAAGAACGCGAATACCTTCAAAGGGCTGCATCGACCACGCCTCCCGATTTCCGATCATCAGAGGATGGCCAGACACCGGTTGTCTCGCCCGAAAGCGTCAGATTGCGCGTTTGCGGCTTTCGCCGATGTAAATCTCGCGCAGGCGCCGGGAAACCGGACCCGGTGCGCCATCGCCGATCTGCACACCATCGACCCCGACCACCGGCAGAACGAATGTGCTGGCCGAAGTGATGAACGCCTCGTCCGCCGCGCGGGCCTCGTCCGGCGAAAATGGGCGTTCCACCACCTCCATCTGGGCTTCGGCGGCGTATTTCAGCACGCTGGCCCGGGTAATGCCGTGCAGAATGTCGCTCGACAGATCGCGGGTGATGATCCGGCCATCCTTGACGATATATGCATTGTTGCTGGAACCCTCGGTCACGAACCCGTCTTCGACCAGCCACGCATCGTCGGCCCCCGCCGCCTTGGCCATCATCTTGCACATCGATGGATACAAAAGCTGTACGGTCTTGATGTCGCGCCGTCCCCAGCGGATATCGTCGCTGAAAATGACCTTGATTCCATTGGCCACGGCGGGTGTGTCCAGCAGCGGTCTTGATTGCGTGAACAGAACCAGCGTCGGTTCCGCGTCTTTGGGAAACACGAAATCCCGGTCGGCGGCGCCGCGCGTGATCTGCAAATAGACCCCGCCCTGATCGACCGCGTTCCGCGCCACCAGCTCGCGGTGGATTTCCAGCAGATCGTCAAAGCCCGCCGGTTTGCCCATGTCCAGTTCGCCAAGGCTGCGCTCCAGCCGCCGAAGGTGGCCGTCAAATTCCAGCAGCTTGCCGTCCAGCACCGAGGTCACTTCGTAAACCCCGTCGGCCATCAGAAACCCCCGGTCGAAGATCGAGACCTTCGCGTCTTCTTCGGGCAAGTATTCGCCGTTCACATATACGATGCGGTTCATTGTTTTTCCCCTTTTTTGCGGCCCTCAGACCTCGTCGCCTACAACGATCCAGGGTTCCGCCCGGCCCGCCGCCTCCCATGCCTGCCATTCCGGCATCGCCTTCATTGTTGCAGTATAGGTACGCACCGCCGGATGATCGCTAAGCGCATAGACTTCCAGCCGGTTCACGACCGGCGCGAACATCGCATCCGCATTGGTGAACGCGCCAAACAGAAACGGCCCGCCCGAGGTCGCAAGCGCCTCTGCCCAGATCGTTTCAAGGCGCGCGACATCCCTGCGCACCGCGTCCGAAACCTTGATAGCCCCGATGGGCCGGCGCATGTTCGACGGGCATTCCGAACGCAAGCCGTCAAATCCGCTGTGCATTTCCGCCGCGACGGCCCGCGCCCTTGCCCGTGTTTTCAATTCATCCGGCCACAGCCCGGCCGCCGGGAACTTGTCGGCAACATATTCCAGGATCGCCAGCGATTCCGGCAACATCAGATCGCCGTCCACCAGACAGGGCACGGTGCCGCTTGGCGTGGCCGCCTTGATCTTGGGATTTCCGATCTCGTCTTCAAACGGAATCAGCACTTCTTCGAACTCGATCCCGGCCCGGCGCATTGCCAGCCACGGGCGGAACGACCAGGACGAGTAATTCTTGTTACCGATGATCAGCTTCATCACTTCAACCCCAAAGTGCGGCTTGCGGCGGATGCACGCCCTGTGCATCAAATTCCAGCGCCGGTTTCCGGTCTTCGGCCAACAGGAGCGGCCCGTCAAGGTCGGTGAACGCCGCGCCCTGGGCCACCAGAACCGCCGGGGCCATCGCAAGGCTTGAACCGACCATGCAGCCGACCATGACCCCGAACCCCTGCACCAGCGCCGCCTCGCGCAGCAAAAGCGCCTCGGTCAACCCCCCGGTCTTGTCGAGCTTGATGTTGACCACGTCATATTTGCCTGCCAGCGCCGCCAGTGACGCACGGTCATGACAGCTTTCATCGGCACAGACCGGCAAAGGCCGCGCCATTTCCGCCAACGCCGCGTCCTGACCGGCTGGCAGGGGCTGTTCGACAAGTTCAACCCCAAGATCGACCAGAACCGGTGCCAGTTCGCCGTAAAGCTCCGGCGTCCAGCCCTCGTTCGCATCGACGATGAGCCGGGCGTCGGGTGCCCCGCGCCGCACCGCCCGCATGCGCGCGATGTCATCCTCGCCACCCCCCAGCTTGGTCTTGAGCAACGGCCGGAATGCATTTTCCACCGCCTGCGCCTGCATGTTTTCCGGCATATCCAACGACAGGGTGTAGGCCGTGGTCTCGGGCCCGGGCGCGGGCAATCCGGCCAGTGCCCAAACCGGCCTTTTTGCCTGCTTGGCTGCCAAATCCCACAAGGCGCAATCGACCGCATTCCGCGCGGCACCGGCGGGCAACGCTTCTTGTAGTGCCGCGCGGGTGATCGGCAGGGCCAGTCCCGTGATCTGCGCGGTCACCGATTCAAGCGTCTCGCCATAACGCGCATAGGGCACACATTCACCGTGGCCGACGAGACCGGCCTGCGAAATGCTGACCGTCAGCACTTGCGCCTCGGTGCGCGAGCCACGCGAGATCGTGAATACCTTCGCCAGCCTGAAAACGTCCCGCTTTACCGTAAGCCGCATGGGTATTCCCCGTTTCTTTTTGGCAGAAATACTCGAGCGCGGCGCGCATCAGGCATCCGGCACGATTTGGGGATCATGACGAACATCCGAATTCCCGCCGCGCCCCTCGATCCCGTCAAGTGCATCCACCAGCCGTGCCGCGCCCTGGCGGAACGGATCGACCGACGGCAGGCCCAGCCGCGATTCCGTTTCCGCCAGATAGGCCAGCGCCTCGGTCTCGGGCAGATTCTGCGTGTTGACGGACACGGCCACGACCTTGCAATCGGCATTGCCGACCCGTGCCAGCGCCAGCGCCGTGTCCCGCAGTGTTTCAAGGTCGGGCTGCTGGTAATCCGGCAACCCGCGCATATGGGTCCGCGTCGGCTCGTGACACAGGATCAGCGCATCGGGTTGGCCGCCATGGATCAACGCCATCGTGACCCCCGAATACGAGACATGAAACAGCGATCCCTGCCCCTCGATCAGATCCCGGTGGTCGGGGTCATTATCAGGCGTCAGGTATTCGACCGAACCGGCCATGAAATCCGCGATCACCGCATCCAGCGGTACGCCCGCGCCGGTGATCAGAATGCCGGTCTGCCCGGTCGCGCGAAAGTCGGCCTTGATACCGCGCGCATGCATTTCACGCTCCATCGCAATGGCGGTGTACATTTTCCCGACCGAGCAATCGGTCCCGACCGCCAGACAGCGCTTGCCCGCGCGCCGGACGCCGTTGGCAATCGGGTAAGACGAATTCGGCACCCGCACATCATGCAGCGTGCAGCCGTGGGTTTGCGCGGCGGCAACCAGCACAGGTTCGTTCCGCAGCAGATTGTGCAAGCCGCTGGCGATGTCAAATCCCATCTCCAACGCCTCGACCAGAACGGATTTCCACGCATCCGAAATCACGCCACCACGATTGGCCACGCCGATCACCAGCGTTTTCGCGCCGGCCTTGCGGGCCTGTTCCAGCGTCAGATCGGGTATCTGCATATCTGCCTTGCAGCCTGACATGCGGAACTGTCCGACGGAAACGTCCGGCCGCCAGTCGCGGATGCCTTGCGCGACTTTCGCCGCCAAGGGATCGGGCGCATCGCCCAGAAACAAAAGATATGGTGTCTGAATCATAACGCGTCCCCCACCCGAATTGAGTTTCGGTTTACTGGAACCGAAAGCGCAAGTTCTAGGAAATCCCGCCGGTTCCGCCCGCCTTTTTCGCAGATTGTCCGACGAAATTCAAAAAATTCGAATGATCTGCGCGAAATTCGGGAAATCGGGAAAGATTGGCCCGGCGGCCAAGCGTCACGGCAACAGCGCCAGCGGCGCGTTTTCGTCGCGATAGAAATCCAGCGGGGCTGTACGCACAACCGCAGTCTGGCGCTTGAATTCATAAACCCGCTCGTCGCCATCCAGTGCCGAGCAAACCACCAGACACTGGTACAAATGCCGGGATCCGTCGTAAATATCAACGAAACCGCGCACATGCGGCGCCACCGCAGCCTCCAGGGCGAAACCGCCTTTCCACAACCGCAAAATCGGGTAAATCTCGTCGCCCGCGTGCAGCCGCCACCGGCTCCTGCGGCGCAGGTTCCGTGTCCGCGCCGCGCGAAGGCCCAGCCTGACTTCTTCCGGCAAATCATGAATCATCGCGGCACCCCCAAAGGCGAACGGCGACAAAAGAGCGATTCGCGCGGCCGATCAATACCCCGCGCATTCGAAAGTCGTCAGGTGTTGTGTTCCTCCACCAGATCAACCCCGGCCACCGGGCGCAGGACATGCGGTTTTCCGGGGTCATACAGCGCCGAATCCACGAAATCCTGTGATTCCGCCATCGCCCGGCCAACAAATATCAGGGCCGTGCGGGTGAACTTTGCCGCGCGAACCTGCCCCCTGATATCGCCCAGCGTTCCGCGCAGGATCGCCTGATCCGGCCAGCCGACGCGATGCGCGACCACGACCGGGCAGTCGTTGCCATAGAACGGCACGAGCTGCCGTTCGATCGCCCGCATATTGCGGATGGCCAGATGAATGACCAGCGTGGCCCCGGAGGTCGCGAAATTCTCCAGCGTTTCACCCTTGGGCATTGCCGTTGACTGCATCGACATCCGGGTCAGTACGATCGACTGGGCAATCTCGGGGATCGTAAGTTCCTGCCCCATTGCCGCCGCCGCCGCCGCATAGGCCGACACACCGGGAATGATTTCGTAGTCAATACCCGCCTCGCGCAGCCGGCGGATTTGTTCGGCAATCGCCCCGTAAAGCGAAGGATCGCCGGAATGGACCCGCGCCACATCTTCGCCCCGCGCATGGGCCGCGACGATTTCGCGGTGCGTGTCCTGCAAGGTCATGGCCGCGGTATCCATGATGCGGGCACCGGCCGGGGCGCAGGCAACGACCGCTTCGGGCACCAGGGATCCCGCAAACAGGCAGACCGGACAGGTTTCGATCACGCGCCGACCCTTGACCGTGATCAGGTCCGGATCCCCCGGCCCGGCGCCGACGAAAAAGACTTTCATGAGCCCGCTCCGGCGGGTTTCATGGTTCCGAAAATACTCAATTCCATCCTCAAACCGCCACCTCCCGGTCGATTTTTTTTGCATATCCGCGCGGTGTGTACATACGCGGACCCTCGCCCCGTTGCACCAGTCTGGACTGGCTCGATCCGATCAGGACCACGGTCAGCATGTCAATCTCGTCCGCGTCCAGCGCCTCCAGCCGCCGGTAACGCAACGTCTCTTCGGTGCGCCCCAGAGACGAGGCCAGCAGGACCGGTGTGTCGGCCGCCCGCGATTCCAGCAGAATGTCCCGCGCTTCGCCCAACAGCGTCCGCCGCTTTCGTGAAACCGGATTATAGAGCGCGATCACGAAATCACCGGCCGCCGCGGCGCGCAGCCGTTTCAGGATATCGGCACGCGGCGTCAACAGATCGCTCAGCGATATCGCGCAGAAATCGTGCCCCAGCGGCGCACCGGCGCGCGCCGCCGCCGCCTGCAATGCCGAAACACCGGGGGCCGATACCACGTTGACGCGCCGCGCGGCGTCGCTGACGCCGTGTTGTTCGGGGCTGCGGTCAAGCAACTCGAACACCAGTGCCCCCATCGCATAAATGCCGGCATCCCCCGAACAGATCAGCGCCACGTTGCGCCCGGTGGCCGCCGTCTCAAGCGCGTGGCGGCAACGGTCCTCTTCACCGCCAAGCGGAAACTCCGTTCGCTTCTTGCCATATCCAAGCGGTCCCAGCAGATCGAGATAAAGCCCATAGCCGACCAGTTCGTCCGCCGCCGCGATCAGTGCCGAGGCCTCGGGCGTTCGCCACGAAGCGTGCCCGGGTCCGATTCCCACAATCGACAGGTTGCCGCGTGATCTGCCAGCCGGTCTTTGCAGTGGTGCCCGGGCCCGCGCAAGCGCCGCAGTCGCATTCGCGGTCTTGCGCTTGGCGACAACCAGCGTTCCTTCGGGGCCCGCCAGCGCCAGCGCGGCCCCTTCGGCAACGCCGTGACAGCCCACCTCGGCAAAAACCACGTCGGACGGGTTGGCCAGTCTTTCCGCCTCGGCTTCCAGTTCGGGTGCCGTGAACAGGCGCAGCGGCACGTCCAGCCGCGCCGCCGTATCGATCATTGCGGGTTCGTCGCCCTTCAGGTCCAGCGAACCCACGGCCGCGACCGCCCCGGGCGCGATACCCGCGCCTTGCAACACGTCGTTCACCAGTTGCGTTATTTCCGCCGGCGGGCAACCGCGCGCGCAACCAAGGCCAAGCGAATAGGTCTGGGGATGGTATACCAGCGTGTCGGGCCCTCCGACCATGGGTGCATCGGTTGCGATCAGCGCGACTTTTCCCTTTGGGTCGTGGTCAAGTTCAAACGGCAGCGCACCAACAATCCGCGCAGCTTCGCCGCTCAGCAGCGCCATCATCACCGACTTGGCATCCTCCGGGTTGGCCAGGCGCCAGCCCGACGGCGGCTCGTCCAGCGCAATCCCCAGCGCGACATCCCCCGCCGTGGTTACCGCCGCATGGGTTTCCAGAACTCCCGCGATGCGTCGCGCCAGCCGGTTGGCCCCGCGATGGCCGCCCAAAAGCGGCACCACTGCGCTGCCATCATCGGGCACGGCGACGACGGGTGGTTCGGTGCGCTTGTCTGCCAGCAACGGCGCAACCGCGCGGATCAGAATGCCGGCCGCGCAGACACCGATCACGGGAATGCCCGCCGCAAAAAGCGCCCGCACATGTTCGGTCGCGTCGGGAAACCGGGCATCCGCCGCGTCGACGCGCCCGGCCCGTCCGTGCAGCGCCACCCCCATGGCGGCGGCGATCTTTCGGGCGACGGGTTCGCCCGCGCGCGAGAGGCAGATCACAACGGGTTCTACAGCCACGGATCGGCTCCTTTGGTTACCAGGATCAGCGAAAAATACGGGGCCGTCGCCGGCGCATCGGCAAGCCGGGTCGCGCAGGCATTCGTAAGGCCGATCCGCTCGAAATAATGCGCATGCTCCGTCAGGCCCAGATCAGCGATCACCGCGCGAATTCGCGGCAGGCGGTGCCCGACTTTCAGGATCGCAACCGCATCAGCCATGGCGATCCTGGCGCGCAGGTCTGCTGTGCTGATGGTGCCCGGCAAAACGCTCAGCCCGTCGTTGCGTGCCGCCAGTGGCAGTGCCGCCATGGCTGCGGCGGCCGAGACCGAGTTGATGCCCGGCACGATCTCGACCGAAAACCGATCCTTCAGCCGGGCCAGCAGGTATATGAACGAGCCGTAAAACAATGGGTCGCCTTCACACAGAACCACGACGTCGGTGCCTTTGGCAAGTTCATGGGCGATATCCGCGGCACCGTGATCATAGGCCGCCTGTGCCGGTGCCCGGTCCGCGCACATCGGCACTTCGATGCGGATTTCCCGCGTTCCCGGCCGCACGATGTCGCCGGCGATCTGGCGCGCGAAACTGTCCTTGCCCGGCAGGGCGGGATAGGCCACGACCTCGGCCGTCCGGATCAGACGATGGGCCTTCATGGTCACCAATTCCGGATCACCGGGGCCGACGCCCACACCGAACAGAGTCCCGCTCATCGCTTGATCAGGCTCCATTGCGTGACCGGGCGCATCGGCTTCCAACCGGTTCGCCCGCCAATCGCGGCCGCCCGCTGCACCTGCAATCTGACCAGTTGACCACCGTGGGTCCTGAACAATTCCAGCAGCAACGCCTCGCTTTCCAGCGTGACCGCGTTTGCCACCAGCCGCCCCAGCGGGCGCAGGGCCGTGTGGCATGCGGCAACGGTTTCGCGGCTCAGTCCACCGCCGATGAAAACAGCGTCAGGGGCTGGGAGATGCACGAGGGCCTCAGGGGCCGTCCCTTCCACAAGCTCCAGTTTCGGCGTTCCCAGCGCGCTGGCATTGGCGGCCGCGAAAACCCGTCTTTCCGCGCGCGGCTCGATCCCGATCGCCAGCGCGTGACGCGCGGCGCGCATCCATTCAACGGCAACCGAACCGCTGCCACAACCGACGTCCCACAACAGCGCCCCGCGCATCGGCATGAGTTTCGCCAGTGTCGCGGCCCGCACCTCTTGCTTTGTCATGGTGCCGTCATGCTGAAACAGATCATCCGCCAGACCAGGCACCCGCGGCACCAGTGCCGCGTCCTCTGCCGCCACGCATTCGACCGCCAGCGTGTTGAAAGCGGGCACCTCATGATCCCAGGCCTCGGCAATTCCGTCAAATCGCTGCTCGTGCGGACCGCCCATTGCCGCAAGCACGCTCATCCGGCTTTGGCCAAAACCCCGGTCGCACAGAAAGCGGGCGATCCGCGCGGGCGTTTCGGCACCCGTCGTCAGGATCAGTAGGCGTTGCAGCGGCTGGATGAAGGCAATCATCTGCTCGACCGGGCGGCCATGGACGGTCAGGGTTTCCAGATCCGCCATCGACCAACCCATCCGTGCCGCGGCCAGTTGAAAAGCACCGACATGGGGATGGTAGGTGATTTCGGCGGGATCGATCGCCCGCCCGATCCGCGCCCCGACCGAATACCAAAGCGGGTCACCGGTCGCCAGAACGACCACCCGCCGGCCTTTCATGGCACATAGACGCCCGATCAGCGCATCGAACGGGGATGGCCAGGCCACGCGCTCGGCGGTGATATCGCCGGACAATTGGTGATGCCGGTCGCCGCCGACGATCACTTCTGCAGCCTTTAGCACGGCGCAGGTTGCCGGAGTCAGCCCGGCCATGCCGGTTTCGCCGATGCCGACGATATGAAGCCACGGGGCGGTCACGCGCGATCCTCCGGTAAACCGGCGGCCAGTGCATTTACTGCGGCTGACGCCATCGCGGATCCGCCGCGTCGCCCGGCCAGTGTGACGAATTCGCACCCCCTGGGCCCTGCCGCCAGTTCGGCCTTGCTTTCTGCAGCGCCCACGAAACCGACCGGAAATCCGAGGATCACCGCGGGTTTGGGCCAGCCCTGATCCAGCAATTCCAGCAAATGGAAAAGCGCGGTCGGGGCGTTCCCGATGGCAACGACCGCCCCGCCAAGCCGGTCTTGCCACAACTCGACGGCGGCGGCGGATCGGGTGTTTTCGATCCGGGCGGCGCGTTGGGGCACCCCGGCATCGTTCAGTGTGACAATGATGTCGTTATCGGCGGGCAGATGGCGGCGGATGATCCCGGCGGCAACCATTTCGCAGTCGCACATGACGGGCGCGCCGGACCAGAGCGCCGCACGCGCCTGCGCCACCGCGTTGTCGGAAAAAGCCAGACGATCGGCTATTTCCGGCATTCCGCTGGCGTGAATCAACCGCGTCGCCAATGCGGCCATGCCCGGCTCGAACCGATCCAAGCGTGCCTCGGCCCGTACCCTGGCAAAGCTTTGGGCATAGATCTCGGCGGGGTCGGTCAGATAGGGCCGCATCGGCACGCCTTCCGTAATCGGAAAATACTCGCGCCGCAGGCAGGGATATTCACAGAATAGCCCTTCATTTCCGGTCCTTTCGTGCCGACTCGGGGCCATGAGGATGTGCCGCGTGCGGATATTCCTGGTGCTGATGATCGTGTCCATGGTGGTGGTCGTGCCCATGATCGTTCTCATGATCATGCCCGTTGCCATGGTGATGATGCCCCGGGGCGTCCAGCCGACATTCGCCGGTACACCAGTCACCACACAACGCGCAATCCGCGACATTCGAACCGGGCGCGCTGGCCCCCTGCCCTTCGACGTGATGGTGATGGCTTTCCTGCGGCAGGCCGACCTCGGCCTCGAAACCCAG
>Ga0114932_10005476_pt1 | contig 11263 bp, 8 predicted proteins | sample 2SBtaG_2_FD_87286 | JGI IMG/M metagenome (GOLD analysis project Ga0114932, IMG submission 87286) | Deep subsurface microbial communities from Kolumbo volcano to uncover new lineages of life (NeLLi) - 2SBTROV12_ACTIVE470 metaG | ecosystem: Environmental > Aquatic > Marine > Volcanic ... | reverse complement strand
TCGAACGGTTGATTTGCGCTCACCTTCGTTCCTGCCCCCCAAACCCATGGGCCAAAGCGCAGGTCGGATGAACCATACGCGTGTTCGGGCGAAAGCTGCAAACTTGGTCGGCGAACGCCACGCGCCAGCATATAGGTGCCATCATTCGGGGCGTGCAATACGAACAGCCTACAATGTCGTCTCGCGGCTATCAGCGGCGGTTCCACCACCCGCCCATTCAGGTCCGGTGCCGAGGGCGCGGAAAACAGGGAAAGTATTCTAGGTTATTTTGTCCGCTGTTACGGGGCGAACCGGACCTGAAAACCGGTTAACTTTGACGACCGAGGTTGTCCCACAACGGACATTCCCAAAATCTGATAAGTTTTCGTGCAGCAGCGCCATTTCAGGAAGGAACGCCTCATGCCGCATCGTTCGATCGGCGACATCACCGTCGCCCGCATTCTGGAGATGAACTACGCCTTCGACCGGTTTGAATTCTACCCCAATACGACAGAGGACGATTGGGCACCGCATTTGGACTGGCTCACGGAGGAGGGCGGCCTGGACCCAACCACCAAAGAGATGGTTCTGCCAATTCAGAGCTATGTTGTCCGAACCTCCCATCACACCATCTTGGTCGATACATGCGCCGGCAACGACAAGGATCGACCCCACCGGCCCGGTTGGCACATGAAGACTGATGACAACTATATGATGGCCCTTGCCGCGGAAGGTTTGGCGCCGGAGGATATCGACTATGTGATGTGTACTCATTTGCACCTCGATCACGTCGGATGGAACACCAGGCTTATTGATGGCCGCTGGGTGCCAACCTTCCCGAACGCGAAATATGTGATGTCGAAAAAAGAAGTCGATACCTGGAACGCCGAAGGCAACCCGTCTGCCATGCTGCCGATGATCGACAGCGTGCTCCCTGTCATCGAAGCTGGCCAGGCCGAACTGGTATCGAGCGATTTCGCGCTCGATGACGACGTCTGGCTCGAACCCTCGCCCGGCCACACGCCCGACCATTTCTCGGTCAAATTCGCCTCGAAAGGCAAGGGGGCGGTCATGGCCGGTGACCTCATGCATTCACCGGTGCAATGCCTTCATCCCGAATGGGCGGCGCGCCCCGATTGGGACGTCGACCTCGCCCGCGATACCCGCCGGAAATTCATGGAGAAATACAGCGAAACCGACGAGCTGGTCTGCATGGCGCATTTTCCGCTTCCATCGGTCGGCCAAATCGTCGCGAACGGCGATGCGTTCCGGTTCAAGTACGATGATGGACCGTGGACGTAGAAGACTTTTTCTTACTGATAAGGGTGACGCGGAAGGCGTGAGTGCCAAAATTCGCACCGCCGATTTTAATGTCCGCTGTCAGGGGGGGGTGAAACCGGACCTCATTTTGGGCCGCTCGAAACGTCTCAAGCTGATCCCTTGCGGTCTTGTCGGTCTATTATCGTGAGGCCGGATCAGGTCCCAGCTGATGAGATTTTGTTTCGAACTCGCCTTGTAGGCGGCGAATTTCGCTATCGAGTTCGAAAATCAATTTCGCTGATTCTTGATGCATCGTGAGCAAACGCTCAACCTTACTCTGGAGGCTCGCCGTTTCATCGATATTCACGTCGAAATCCATGCTAGGAAAACTAGAATCACCGCCAAGCAGCCACATGGGCGGTACATTTAAAACACCTGCAAGCATCTGCAGTTTGTTGGCCCGCGGTTCGGATCGATCAGTTTCCCAGTTTTTGACGGTTTTTGACAACACACCGATGCGGCGGGCAAGTTGCGAAGTAGATAAGCCTCGCGCCGCTCTGGCCTTTTGAACACGTCCGCCGAGTGTGTCGTCGGTAACCTTCGGTTCGTCAACCAGTTTCAACGTATTCTTCTTCATATCCGGCCCGTCTTTCTCGCAGCGAGAAATATATTTACTGGTCAAAACATTTGATGTCAAAAGTTCTGACGGAATTATATTTGTGTCGTGACTGAACGAACTGTAGTTTTTTGCATGAAAACGTCGAATAAGGCGCGTGCCATCATGACGCAGGAAACTCGCCCGTCAGCCACAAAAAGCGACCCCTATCATGACGTTCTGGTCGCCCTTCGGCGGATTATTCGATCTGTTGATTTGCAATCAAAAAAGACCGCCAAGGAATCTGGGTTGACGCCGCCGCAAATCCTGATTCTTCGCGCCATTCACGACCTTGGAGAAGTCACGTCGGGGAAAATCTCCGCGCAAGTGAGTTTAAGCCAGGCCACCGTCACGACGATCCTGGACCGGCTGGAACTCCGCAATCTGATCGAGCGTTATCGAAGTGAGAAAGACCGCCGTGTCGTCCATGCAAAGCTGACGGATGAGGGGGGCACGGCATTAAGACTTGCGCCACCGCTCCTGAACGAGAGGTTTATTGAAGCGTTCTCCCGTCTCGGCGAGGCGGATCAATCATCGATCATTGATACGCTCGAAAACGTCGCGGTTATGCTGGGCGGCAGGGAATTGGACGCCGCGCCGATCCTGGATGTGAACCCTCCGGAAGCGACGGAAAACTGAACGATCATTTAAACACCGTTGACGGCTGAAACGTCCAATAAGGCGGCAAACGGCGATCAGCGGCGGTTCCACCGCCCGCCCATTTAGGCCCGGTGCCGAAGGCGAAACGGACCCGCACGCCGCGTGATATAGTCGTTCGATGAATCGTGCGATCTTGTCGAAGCTGGTTACCGCCGTTGCCGTCGCGGCATTGGCCTTTGGCGCATCGGCGGCAGAACCCTCGGAGCTTGCGGGCGTCGTCACCCATGTGCGCGACGGCGCCACCATTGAAGTCGACAAGATCCCGATCGGGCTGAACGGCGTTTTCGCGCCGGCGGTGAACGCACGGTTCGGCAAGGCGTCTAAGCAGTTCATGGTGGAGCTTGTCTGGGGAAAGCGGGTCCGCTGCGCGTTGAACGGTGAGAACACCGGCGACCTAATCATCGGCGTCTGCTACCTGGGCGATCAGGACATCGGCGCGACGGCGGTCGGCGTTGGCCTGGCGCGCGACTGTCCGAAGTTCTCTGGCGGCAGGTACAAGGCGCTGGAGCGCGAACCCGCCCGCTCACGGATCAGGTTGCCGGCGAATTGTCGATGATCGGGAAAGATGTACCCAGGCATTGGCGGGGACGGCATAATCTTTCTCCCGCCCACCAGACGCGGTACCCGTCCCCCGTTACCCAAACAAATCCCCCTGCCGGGGCGGTGGCGGCGTTTCTTCGTCGGCCGTGAGGCTCAACTTCATATCGTCGCCCAGGAGATAAGCCACATCGCCAAATCGTGACGCCGGCGCGATCCATTCGGCCTGGCATGAGGCCGGGAGGATGACCGGCATGCGGTTGTGGATGGCGGCGACGGACGGGATCGGCGCGCGGGTGATGATCGTAAACCGCTGGCCGTCGGTCAGGCCGGCAAAGCAGAACAGGCCCCCATCGCCATTGTCGTCACCATTGGCGATTCTGTTCTTGAACCGGGCATTGCCGTCGCGGCGCCATTCGAAGTAGGCGGTCGCCGGCACCAGACAACGGTTTTCCAACAGCGGTTGAAAAGTGGGCTTCCGGTCGAGGGTTTCGGATCGCGCGTTGATGATCGGCTTGTTGTCCCAATCGACGCTGAGGCCCCAGGTCATGGTCGCCGCACCCGAGAAATTGACGATCAAGGCACCATTGGTCGGGCGGATTTCGCCCGTCGCGAAGGCAGAGGGCAACTCGTCCAATCCGAACCGGCGGGCCAGGTCGCGGGGGCGGGAACTCAGTTCAAACCGGGAACACATGAGCTCACCATAACCATATTCAGGGAACTTCCATAGGCCCCTGGCAACAGCCCGCCGATTGTCCTAACGTCGAGACCATGAACAACGAACGGAAAACCGTCATCGTCACCGGGGCGAGCCGCGGCATCGGCCATCAGACCGCCCGGTTGTTTCTTGATCGCGGCTGGCAGATCATTACATGTTCGCGCGAAGAGGCGCCGCCGGAATGCGGCCGCGATCCCAATTGGACGTGTCATATTGCGACGGACCTCGGTGATGCCGAGAGCCTTGCCGCCTTTATCGAGGAAGCGAACGGTTTTCTCGCCGGCCAGCCGTTGCATGCCCTGATCAACAACGCCGGGATGTCGCCGAAAACGACCTACAAGGAGCGCCTGGGTTGCTTGAATGGCGATCTGGACGCCTGGCACGAGGTCTTTGAGCTGAATTTTTTCGCGCCGCTGAAATTGTCGCGCGGGTTCGCGGGCGCGCTGACGATGGCGAAGGGTGCCATTGTCAACGTCACCTCGATCGCCGGTCACATGATCCATCCCTTTGCCGGATCGGCCTATTCCATTTCGAAGACGGCGCTTTCCGGTTTAACGCGGGAAATGGCCAATGAATTTGGTGAGCTTGGCGTCCGGGTCAATGCCGTCGCGCCGGGAGAGATCGAGACGGAAATGATTCAGCCGGAATACGAAATGCTCATTCCGCGTATTCCGCTGGGGCATATGGGAACGCCGCAAGAAGTGGCGACAACCATCTATTACCTATCATCGGATGATTCCAGCTACGTGACCGGGACGGAAATTTGGGTCACCGGCGGTCAGCATATGTTTTAGGCCAGGCGGATTTCGATGGCCAACCAGCATACCCGGCGCGAGAACGCCGTCCTCTTGCATCATCCCGATGCCGTTGATTTGGGGCGCGAGAAAATCATGGGCCGGCAAGCGGCCGGCGCGGGATTTCTTGAAGGCTTCGTCCGCCATGCCGGGGTCGACAAGTTCTTGTGTCATGTCCTTGAGCCTGGCCACGGAGATGATTTCGCGGCCCGTGTTGAAGCGTTTGCGGGTAACGCCAAACCTTCAGTCAGTGTTGCGCTGAACGGCATGTCCGAGCTTGCGGAAACGGACCGGACACTTGTTATTCCCGATCCAGCCCTCGGCGTTCACGCCTGGCGCCGCCGGGGATTGGGCGCCCGCCAATACAGTCTGTGCGGGATCAATCATACGATTGCCTCCGACGGCGCCATGGACGGCTTGGGGGCGCTGCTGACGTCACCGGTTCAGCCCTGGGACGCCGTGATATGCACGTCGCGTTCGGTGAAGGCGGTGATTAGCCGGATTCTCGACAATCAAGCCGATTTTCTAAGCCGGCGCGGCGGCGGCGCGTTTACGGTGCAGGCCAAGTTGCCGGTCATTCCGCTGGGCGTTAATTGCGACCGGTTTGCGACGGGTGAGGACCGCGAACGGATTCGCGCCTCGCTTCGCCGCGGTCTTGGGATCGGTGATAATGACGTGGTGTTCTTATTTTTCGGACGCCTCAGTTTTCACGCCAAGGCGCATCCTTTGCCCATGTACCTGGCCTTGGAAGAAGCGGCGCGCAGGACCGGAAAACGCGTACATCTGCTGCAGACGGGACGTTTCCCCAACGACGGGATCGAGAAGGAATTTCGAGACGGCGCGCGCCAGTACGCACCGTCCATCAACTCGATCTTCCTGGATGGCCGCGATGAGGCGGTTTGCCGCGATGTCTGGTATGCGGCGGATGTGTTCACGTCGCTTTCGGATAACGTCCAGGAAAGCTTCGGATTGACGCCCATCGAGGCCATGGCGGCCGGATTGCCCTCGGTCGTTTCCGACTGGAACGGATATCGCGACACGGTACGCGACGGCGAAGATGGGTTCGCCATTCCCACCTGGTTGCCGCTGCCGGGTTCCGGTGGCGACCTGGCTTTGCAAAATGATGCGTTGGTCAGCGACGGCGAACGGGACCGTAACTACAATCACTATTGCGGGGTCGTCAGCCAATGCACCGCCATTGACGTCGCATCGGCCGTGGACGCCTATGCCGTGCTGATGGAAAATGAAGGCCAGCGGAAGGGAATGGGCGCATCGGGCCGGCAGTTCGCCCGGCAGAACTTTGATTGGCGGGTGATTGTCGGCGCCTATCAGGATCTGTGGCGGGAATTGGCACATATTCGCTCGCGCACCCAGGAAATTGCCGGATTGACCGACGGCCGGCCTGTTCATCCCCTGCGCGATGATCCGTTCACGTTATTTACCGGCTATGCATCGGCGACGATTGACGGGGCGACGATGGTCCGCCCGTTGATCCGGGATGGCGAAAATTTCATTGCCCGTTTTCAACAATTGCGGACCACGCCCATGAACGATTTCGCGGCGGCCGCAATGCTTCCCCAGGCGGCATTGGATCAGTTGCTTGGTCTTTTGGCCGATGGTGCCGCGCGCGATGTCTTCGCTCTGGCGAAAGACCTTCCGGAAGATACCCAGTATCGATTACCCAGGACGTTGGCATGGCTGGCGAAATTGGGCGCAATTTCTCTTCAATCGACGGGCGCCGGCGTTCAATCGAGCACGCAAGCCATATCGGGAAATAGTGAGACGTCGCGCTTGGTGGCACTGGGATTGGCCGCTGGCGGGCGTGGCGCCTGGACAGCCGCCCGGGACTATTTTGTCCAGGCACTTAGGGTCGATCCCGGCGATTCCGCGGCCAATACGGAATTGGGGAAACTGCAGGCCCGTCAAGGGGATTTGGATGCCGCCATCAGCAGTTTCGACAGATCTCTCAGCCGGGAACCCGGCGGTCTTTCCGCGCAGCGGAATATGGGAAAAGTCCTGCTTTTGGCGGGCCGGGGCCGGGAAGGATTGGAAGCCCTGGAGAAGGCCGGCAGTCTGGCCCCGGAGGATGCCGAAACGCAATATTTGTTGGGAACGGCGTATCGGCGGATGGGAGAAGCCAACAAGGCTTTGGCCGGTTTGGAGCGATGCATCGAATTGGATGCCAATCGCACCGACGCGTATACCCACCTTGGCCTGGTACGAAAAAGCCTGGATCGGCGCGATGACGCCGCGGCGTCATTTGACCGGGCGCTGGAAATTGACCCCCACAATGTCTATGCGCGCGCTGAGTTGCTGAACCTGAATACCGAAGCAGCCGGTCGGGAACGATTGGCGGGATCATCCCGGGGGCGCCGGGTGGCGTTGCACTTTAACCGGCGCGGGCAATTCGCAGTGTTGGAAGCGTTATTGAATTCTCTCAATGTCGACCACTGGCCGATGATCACCGGTGACGGCCGCGCCTTGCAGGAATTCGACCCACAAGTGACGATTATTGCGGGGGAACATGCATCATCGATCCGTTCCTTGACCGCCGCTTCGATCGTCAATTTACGATCAGGTCTTGCGTCCGAGAACTTTTTCACCCGGGTAAAAGATCCGGGTGACGCCGTGTGTGTCACCAGTGATCACGTGGCGGCCGATGTGCGGAAACAAAGCAACCTCTCGGAAACGCAAATATGGGTGACCGGGACGCCGGCCCTTGACCCTTTGTTCCGGGGTGATGTCATCACCTTGCCCGAAGGGCTGTCAGCGAACGCGCCGACGGTTTTGTATGCGCCGGCGGACCGGACATTCCTTTCTTCGGCGGGGCTTTTGATGCGCCGGCCCATCGAGTTGCTGCGCGGCGGAAGAAATGACATCAACGTGATTCTCAAGCCGCATCCGAATTCTTGCGAACAAACCGGCGGATGGCTGGACGAATGGTCCGACCTGATGGCCAGCGAGCCGAATGTCCATGTTTGTACGGATCCGACAATACCGGCAATTTCATACATGCCGCACGCCGACGTCATGGTCTCTGACGCGACCAGCGCGATGCTGGAGTTCTTGGCCCTGGACCGGCCACTGATACGGGTTCTTAACCCGGAGAAATTCCGTGACGAAACCCACTATGATCCGTCCGGTTATGAATGGGCTTGGCCGGATATGGGGGAAGAAGTTCAAGATGTCGAATTATTATCCGAGACCGTCGCGCGCGTCGTCGACGGTGACGATACATACATCCAGCAGAGAGCCCGTTATCGCCAACATATTTTTGCCGATTTGAAGGATGGCCGAGCCGCCGACCGAATTGCCGCTCATATCTCGGCGATGGACAGTTAAACCCGGAAGTTACCCCCAGATTTTGGGTCATGAAGCCATTTACCCACAATATATAGAATAGTACACTGTTCGATCAAATCTCGATGCGGGGTCTGAGGAACCCGCAGGGTTTGTTGGGAGAATGTAGGCATGGCTGAAAGAACTCCGGAGGCGGGCAGCCCGCCGGAATCGGTAATTGTTGAGGACCAAGACGGACCCACGGCTCCCGACAGGCGCCTTGAGGGCGAACGAGACACGCCGCAATTGCCAGCGGGAGGTTCTGATGGATTGACCGTTGAGAACTGGCAAAAGCCGTTCCACTTAAGATATCGACTGGCGGTTCTGGGCGGTCTTGGCTTGTCGGTGGGCTGGATGTGGGCGGCGCATTCTTTTGTTCAGACCCAAATGGGTTGGGAAAATGTTGTTCAACTTCTCCCCCACGAAATTACCGGTGTCGCCGTTGGCATCCTGACCCCGCTGGCCATGTTGTGGATGGTGGTCGCCTTTTTCGAGCGTGGCCGCCACCTCAGTCATGAGACAGAAATGTTGCGCTGGCATTTGCGCCAATTGATCTACCCGTCGGACCGTGCCCAATCCCGGATCAATGAGATCACCGACAGCCTTCGCCGGCAGGCCCGTGACTTGACCAACGTATCCGAAGATGCGGCGCGCCGCGGCGAAGTCGTGAGCAATCAACTACGACAAAGGACCTTGGATTTGGCCCAGGTATCCGAGGATGCTGATTTGCGTTCACACGCGGTTTCCGATGCCTTGCGGCGGCAGACCGAGGACCTGCAACGGATGACCGGCGAGGCTGCCGACAAAACCCAAGGTGCCGGCGATATTCTTGAGCAGCGGGCACGTGCCCTGACGGCTTCGGCCGATCGTGCGGCAACGCGTGCCGAGGGTCTGGCGGAACTGCTGGGTGAGCGTACCGACGATCTCGGCCGAGCGGCCGAATTCACAGGTGAGAAAACCTTGGAGAGTGCTGAAATTCTGGATCTTCGCCGCGAGCAGCTTGAGGCGGCGGCGGATACGGTTGCGACACGGGCACAAGAGGCGGACGAAGTTCTGCGCGAGCGGGTTTCTGCGCTGATGGGGACGTCCGAGGATGCGGCGGCAAAAGTTCGCGCCAGCGCCGAATCCATCCATGGACATACGCGAGACATGGCGACGCAGACAGAACGGTCTGGCGCCGAAATGGACCGGTTGAAGGATACCTTGGGCGCTCAGGCCGAACATCTGCACATCATTGCCGAACAGGTCAGTGACCGAACGTCGGAAATCGAAGAATCATTGACCCGTCAGGCGACCGTGTTGCTGGAGACCAGTGACCGCGCCAACGTCGGCATCCGCGCATCGGGCGAGGCCTTCAGCGCACAAGCGCGAAATCTGGAAGCGTCATCTGAACGGGTTGCCGAGCGCGCCGGCGCGGGCCGCGACGCATTGCGCGAACAGGCAAGAGACATGGGTGCCTTGGCCGACGAGGCGGAGACCAAGATCACTGTCGTCGGCGACGGTTTGGAGCGCGGATCCCATCTCCTTTCATTGATAGCCGAGAAGGTTCTGGCCGAAGTCGCCCGCGTCGGCGATGGGTTGAATGAACGTTCCGAAGCATTGGAACGGATGTCAGACAATGCCGCGTCCAAACTTGCCGAAGTCGGAGATCGCATAACTGAACAATCGAATATACTAGAGCGGAAATCGAGGCATGGCGTCGAATACATTGCCTCAGCCACACAGGCCTTCCACCAACGCGCGGAGGAATTGGAATCGGAGACCGACAAGGCCGGGATACGGTTGGCCGGCGCGACTGAGACATTGGCACGCAGCGGTGAATTGGTTAGCCGCGCGGTTGAAAAGGGCGGGCGGGAAATTGATTCCGTATCTGATACGTTATCCGCCGCCGGCGAGCAGGTCGTCAAGTCGTCGGAGCAGGGAGGCCGAATGGCGTCGGCATTCAAAGGACATCTGGAAGGTATTTCCGACGCGTCGTCGCATGCCGTTGAACTTTTGGACAACCTGGGAAAATCTGTCGTCGAAAATACCCGCGAATTGGGTCTGAACGCCAGCGCCGCCATTGGCGACGTCGAACGCGTGGCTTCCGTGCTTGAGGTGCAGGCCGGACAATTGACGGGCCTTTCTTCACGTGCGGCGACCATGTTGGTCAATACCGGGAAAGTCATGCGCGAACGTGTCGCGGACTTGGATGCAGCGACGGAAAAGGTCGAAGGACGTCTTTCTGTGGTTAATGATGATATGCAGACATCGCTTACGGATTTGATGTCCTCATCCAACGATGCGGCCGGCCGGGTCCGCGCCATGGTTGACCTCTTGCGGGCCAGCGCCAGCACGCTGGTGGAAACGGGTGAGTTGGCTGTCGCGGAGGTGTCGCGAACGGGAGAGACCTTTGATCGGCAATCGGGAGATCTAACTGACGCAGCTGATAAGAGCGCCCAACTGCTTTCCCTGGTAACGGAAGTTATGGTTCGCCAGTCGGAATCTCTGAATTCCGCGACCGACAAAGCGAAAGTCGAAATGGATTCCCTTGCAGATATGTTCATGCGCCGTTCAATGGAATTGGACTCCCTAACCGACCGCACCCGCGAAAGCCTATCGGAGGCCGGCGACGGTTTGCAGTCTGCAGCCGGCGAATTGGCAAATGCCTCAGACGCGGCCGCGCGGCGGGTCGATAATGCAGCGGGCAGATTGGCACAAGGCCGCAGCGATCTTGATGACACGGCAACCGTTGCAGAGGCGCGAATTTCGAATGTTGCAATGGCAATGCGGGATGAGCTTGAACGCGTTTCCACCGCTACGGGGACCGAAGTCACAACAATGGCGTCCCAAGTGAAGGAAGAAGTTGGAGATGTGGCGGAAGCGTCATTGACCCATATTCGAGACGTTGCTTCGACGGTAAGAATGGAAATGGGTGAGACGGCGACGGTGTCTATCAGCCGCATTAAGAATGTTTCCGCGGTTGCAACCGATGAGGTTGGCGTGGCCGCAGAAACCTCTCAGTCACACATTACAGATGTCACGGCGAGTATGCGCGAGAACGTTGAACTCGCGACCCATTCGTCGGGTCGCGCGGCCGCGAACCTTGAAGGCATTGCACAGTCCCTGAAAGGTCACATTACGGAATTGGAATCTTCGTTGGATCAGTCACGCGACCGCTTCGACGATGTGGGCGAGCTTTTGCATCGCAGTTCCACGGACCTGACGGAGGCTTATAACGCTGCGTCAACGCATGTGCAGTCATTTGCCGACACATTGAACCAGCAATCGACCGGCCTGCGCTCGGCTTCCACGGAAGCCGGTGTCCAACTGAGCCGAGTT
>Ga0114932_10005475_pt1 | contig 11264 bp, 10 predicted proteins | sample 2SBtaG_2_FD_87286 | JGI IMG/M metagenome (GOLD analysis project Ga0114932, IMG submission 87286) | Deep subsurface microbial communities from Kolumbo volcano to uncover new lineages of life (NeLLi) - 2SBTROV12_ACTIVE470 metaG | ecosystem: Environmental > Aquatic > Marine > Volcanic ... | reverse complement strand
TATAACTGCCGTAGCCTTTTTACCCATAGAATTAGTAAAGTCCACTACACTCTCATGACCGTTGGTCATAGCAGAGAAAGCTCCGCCTCTTCCGTTATGTATAGTATCTCTTCTAACTTTTGGGTTTGCTAACTGAGAGCTTGAGTAGCCACCCATCATCATACCGAGAACTTCTTCTTCAGCAAAATTTGGAACGTATCCACCGCTTCTACCTCGACGACCTCTTCTTCCAAAGTTTCTTTCGCCCCCTGAAGTTGCACCAAAGTCAGGGGAAAAAGCAACTCCTGCACCTGTTAAACTCGCAGCTATACGTTGAGATACTATCAATTGATTATCCAAAGCAGCAGTCTCTTGATTTATCCTTTGCAAGACAAGTTCGTGAGCGTCTTCTACAGAAAGAGTCCCGTTCCTAATCCTATTCATTAGGTCAGGGTTTTCACTTAATACGCCAAATATCTGCTTCTGGATATTGAGTTGGTTTTGTAAGTTTCTATTTAACCCAGCTAATGTCTTAAACGCATCGGCAGCAAAAGTCGCTAGTTGAGCGAATGTTTTAATTAACAATGCGCCAACTATAATTATACCGGGACCTCCTATAAACTTACCTATGCCCTCGAAAACAGATTTAGCTATAGCTTGACCCGCCTTAGCAAGAGACCCATCTCCTGAAGCGGCATCAAAAGTTTTATTTATCGTACCAAATATATTTTCTAAAGCAGGTCCGAATGTCAATCCGCCAATCTCAGCTGCGGCTTCTTTAAATGTATTTATAGTTCTTTGAAATTGAGCAGCAAGAGTCTCGTTGAGTTCTTCATTTCTTCTTATGGCTTGATCAGATGAACCTATGGATATGCCTAATGCCCTGTTGTATATTCCTTGTTCTCTACTCAAGTCACTTAAAGCAGCTTTAAGAACGTTAACTTGGAAGACACCACCTACTAGCTCTGATATTTGAGCTCTCTGAGATTGACTAAGGTTGTCAAACTGCTTGGCTAGGTTTTCTAATACTCTTATAGCTGGTAGAGTGTCGCCTTGAAGACCTCTAACTTGAATACCTAAATTCTCTAGTTCTTTGATAACTCTAGGTCGCTGTATTCTTGTAAATATAGTTTTAAAACTGTTACCAATAACAGCACCACCTCTAGCAGTTTTTTGCTGAGCAGTCGTAACAATAGCTAACAACTGATCTAAATCTACTCCAGCGCTAACCGCAGCAGAGCCCACACGACCCAAAGCTTTGGCTAAATCTTCAGAGCTAACAGCAAATGCAGCATCAACATTAGCTAATTTATTAATGATTGTAGTACTGTCTAGACCTACTTTAGTGAAAGTATTTAGTGCAGCGGTAAGAGCGTTAACTGCATCTGCGGCATCCATCCCAGCCAATCTAGCCAAAATCAGAGCATCTTTCGTTCTTTTAAGAGTCTCCTCAACTCCCAGACCCTGCCTTGCGAGCTCTGTAGCGGCCTCTGCAGCCACTTTAAACGACTGCCCGGTATCTGATGCTATTTTAAATAAATCTGAGCCAAATTTCTGAAGATTAGTGCTTGTAGCTTGAAGGATTACATTGATGTCTTTAAGGGACTTCTCCACCTCAATTGCCGACTTTACAGTAGCAGTGAAAGCCTTTCTCACGGCCAATATTGCACCGGCTGAAGCACCGAAAGCTAAGACACGAGCGTTAGAAGCATCGAGTGACTTCTCGAACTCTCCCAATTGTCCATTTATTCGACCTAGTGGTCTAAACCCTCTAGTGTTTAGAGCTAGATCGATATTAATTCTTGTAGATCCTGCAGTTGTAGCCATAATACCTTAAACCTTCACAGCTTTTAACTAATTACACTTTAAACTACACTACATTCCATGCATCTTCAATATTTCATCAAAATTCATTTCCCCACCATGTTTTTCTATTTCTTCTGAAAGATTCATAGATTTCTCATCATTAGTCTCCATAGAAGACAATTCATCCCTTGTGGCACCGAATACAGACTTGCCTCCCCCTTCGCCCTTATTCTCCATATCTCTCATAGCTTCTGAACTTTTTGACTGCAATTCATACCATTCTATTATTTTATCAGGGGTAGCTTGAAAGTCTTCTGGAGGGCTTTTATGATTGCTCATTAAATTTTTTAAATACTTAGCTTGCGACATCAAAGCGAGTTGGAAGTTAGTTAAAGTAAGTATAGGTCTACCAAAAAAATTATATACATTATCATCACAAATAATATAAGCGTTCATAAAAAAAGGCGATACTGCCACTCTCTTTATTTCATCTCCCTGAAACTTTTCGCTAATCATCTCCGTGTATATACCAAGACACTCGTTGACTTCTTCGTGGCCTAAATAATCGAATTCTTCCTCTGTATAGTAGAGTTCTTTAAGCTCCCTGTCTTTAAACATAGATCTTTGCAAAGTTAATTCGCTAATTTTTTTATTAGCAAACGTCTCTGCTGTCATACCCATGCTCTCCTGCCTCTCGTAATTAAGTACAGTCAACTCTTTTTCAATAGGTTCTATCTCCTCTTGAATGAGTGCTAATTGAGATTTAATTAAAAGTTTGGATTTTGTTAAGTGTAGTTGAGAAAGCTTATCTGTAAGCTCTTTTATTTGTTGCTCCTCTTTTTCGGACCAAGCCCCCTCCGCTATTAGAAAAGCCACAGACTCCTCTTCTGTTTTTAAGCCTGACTCCGTAGCAGTATATAGAAACTCATTAAACTTTCTTTCAGACTCTCCTGTTTCTAGTTCATTCAGATGCTTTACAAATATCTTATTTTTGTTTGATTCAAGTCTAAATTCAGAATAGCCAAATATTATATCTCTATATAGATCTTTATATTTTTTAAAAGGATCATTCACTTTCTATTGGCACCTCTAGACCTGCTAGCATTTTTATCTTATCGTCGTAAACCTCTTGTAAGCTTTCGTCTTTTCTAACTTCTTCTTTAATATAATTTAAAGAGTCCGCAACTCTTTCAAAGTCTTCTTGAGTCTTGCAGTTGCCGCCATTCCAAGCTGCCAGTAAATAACCAGAACGTTCAATAACTTCGGCCTCGAAATTAATATACTTATTTTCTTCTTCAGCAATTCTTTCTTCTACTTGCTCATAAGCTTCTAATTTTTGATCAAACTTTTTACCAGCAAACATTGGCATGTAATCATCTATTCCTCCACGCTCTTCATTTTTAAATTTAATATAAGTTAAAAACAAAAGCCACCACATATTAGTCTGTCTAGCGGCTCGAGCCTCTGCAGTGTGCTCGTATAGATCCTCAGCTTTTACTTGATATCTTTCTAGCTCGGCTTTGAGTTCCTCTGTGTCTTTGACAATCTCAGCTAATTTTTCCTGTCTCTGCTCATCAGTTATCTCTTTATCTTCTTGTAAGTTTAATTGTAAAACTTGAAACTGTTTTTCTTTTAGCAGTAGCTCCCCGTACTTATCATTGAAATGTTTTTTTTCTTCTTCGCTTAAAGCGCCAGCGTCATCTTGATACCTTTTATTTATCATAGACCTTGTTAACAGTCCATTTTTAACGCCTTCGGACACCTTGACAGAGTAGAACAAATTGCACTCATCAAACATTTTGCGAGTAGGTCGCTTAAGAAAAACTTCAACATCCTCTATTACGTCCTTCTCTTTAGAGATGGTTATCTTGTTGCCTTCTTCATCTGTACTCTCTTCTTTTACGGTCTTAGTGTATTTACGAGGGACTTTAAAAGTATAAAGCCATTTCTTTGTGTTTAACTTCTCTTCACTCATCTTCTTTTAATGTTATTTCTACGAATTCAAGAGCCTTTTCTATTTCTCTTACGCAATCGTTTCCAGAGTCCAGTATTCTTTTTCTAATATGATCATACTTTTCATCTGTAAAATAATCAATAGACTCAATGCCTATGTCATCTAACGTGTTGTCTTTGAGTTTGGAAATAAAAGCTTTATGCTCTCTAAGAAGATCCTCTGTAATTATAAAATAACCCTTGTACAGATTGATAATATTCCTGTGTACCTGAAAGGATATAATATCCTTTATGCTAGCTCCTTTTTCCAACTTCATAGCCTCTTGAAGTTATATGATATTACACTTAAAACAACAAAAAAAATCCCCGCCAAAAGACGGGGATCAATTAAAAGAAAGAGTGTTTGTGAATTTTAAGCTGTTACCTCTTGAATCCAGAAACCTTTAGTTCCGCTACCATAGGCAGTTTCACCAGAATCAACGATTGTAGTGAAATCAAGAGTAACAGATTTATTAGCTCCAATGCTCGAAGAGAATGAATGGCCGTCCACCTTAGCATCTTTAAATCTAAGGTTCATTCCATTAACACCAGAAGCGCCCTCTCTACCAAGTTTAATGTCGACATCAAATCCGGGGTCAACACTTGTGGAAGCTCCATCGCCAACAATCTCCTCTAAGTTGTCAGCCGCTTGACTTGACACAATAGCCTCTAACGACATAGTCGCTGTAAGAGGGAAGTTGATCAATCTAGCGAACTCGAAAGTATCTCCTAATCTTTGAATAGACTCACGAGGCATATCCAGACTAACTGTGAAACTTTGAACGTGAAGAACGTCCACACCTAAAGCGGGAAGTTTATTATCACCAGTAGAGCCAAGATAACCACCTGTACTATTAGCAACAAAAGTAATATTACCGGGTCTTAAAACTCTTGGCGTTGTAGCAGTTTCCTTACTTCCTGTGCCTGCAGTAGCCGAGCCCATTTGCATCTTAGTGGATTCAACATTAATGGTAGAAGTTGGTATATCTCCTACCGCAGCTGTCCAAGATGCAGAAGTCATAAATCCGTCAGGAATAATAATTGATTTATTGGAACCTGTGCCAAGGCCTAGATAGTCCTTACCTTCGTCAGCTAGGGCAATTTGATAATATTGCTTTTCTGTTGCGGTAGTATCATTGATGTTTTTCATGATACCGTGTGTACCGCTAGAGTTTGCTGAAGTTGTTCCAAATAATTGTTTTTCGTTGACTGTTCCTGCTAGAGAATAGCTAAAATCAAGGCTTACTGTGGGAACTTCCACAATCAATCTCTCGATCTGTCCTAATTGACCATACTGGTTAACGTCTACTCTAGGGACGGTAAAAGCATAGTTTGCACTCTGAACTCTCTGTATATTTACAGGAGCTGCCGAAGAGCCAGCGAAGAGAGCCTCACTCTGATAAATGATTCTCTTTCTTGTTGCCGATGCGGCTTGCTTGGTATTTGCACCTTGTAATTGTGTTGCCATGTCTTAAAATCTCCTTCTTTAGTTTAAATTACATTTTTTATTCATTTTAGAGAAATACTTTTTATCCCCTAGGCATACGATGACTATGCAACTCAAAATCCACAAAAGCCGAAAAAACATTCGGGTTTAGATTCTGAAAATCGCCTCTATTTGCTACATTTTTAGATACTGATACGTCATCTATATAGCAATAATCACCTGTTGCCACTCCCGTATAATTATAAGTTACACCTGTATAACCCCCGAGAGCATTTAAATTTAAGTCGGTTTGGTCGATAATGGACATTTTTTTTCTAACCGTATCTTTTAAAATTCCACATGCAGCATCTAAATTAAATAAAGAATCAGCCAAAACAATAGCCCTAGCATTTATGACAGTGTTTTCTATGCCCCCCATAGCATACTCCTCGTTCCTGCCTCCATTGTCTTTTATGAATATAGCAGGATAGGTTTGAGAGCTAGAGTCAACGCCCGTCGTTACTTTAATATCACTTGTTTTAGGGTTTAGTAGAAGCTTTGTTTCAAAGAGTAACTGCTCTTCTGGTAAACTTGTCAGAAATACATTAAAATCTTTTACTGCGTATCTACCGCTAACTGTTTTGCCAGACATTGGGTCAGTAGCCCCAGTAAAATAGGCTTGGCCTTGCATATGATTGACAGAATGCAAACCGCTAGTACCCGGCCCAATCGGGCCATCCCCATCAACATAAACACCAGTTAATAAATTTGGAGTAAAGCACCAGTAATCCCACCATCTGAAACTAATTGCTTAAAAGGGGTAGCGTAAACATAATAATCAGAAAATAAACTATCTATTTTAAAAAAATTACTTTGATGATTTGTATATGCATCACCTTGTTGTGTTACTTCATGATCTACAAACAGAAGCAGGCTACTCATTACTTTATTTTCAAATTGTACTTTCATTGAGCAAGTCTCTTTCTGTATTTATCAAGTATTTCAGAGATATAAGCAGTAGGCTTAAAAATCCCAATATTTATTTGATTTTTTGATTGTACAGCGGAACCGGATCTAGACCTTTCAGCTATCCTGCCATCACCATGAGTTAGGTACATATAATTACTGTAACCAGATATACCTCTTTCTACGCCTTTAACCCAACTATTCCCATCTTCCCAAGGCATCTTTGCAACCAAGTCAAAATGGTTAATGTTAGGTACACTAATAGCATATCTGTATGCCGTAACGCCTTTGTTGCTTCTTTTAGGCGTCTGCCTGCCTATAACATTAAAGTAAGCTTTTAATAATTCTCTAACTGCTTTAGTTGGCCTGTCTCCATTATAAAAACCAATGAATGAAAACAAGTTCCCTACTCCACCTAAAGTACCTGAGGTATTAGTGGCATCAGGGCCTTTTTCAATCTCTGTCGTAACTGGGTGTCTGTCAAAATCAGCCAAAGCCGCACCCTTCAAACCAATCACTCTCCTGCGAAACACCTTATCTACAGCCACAGCCACCTCTGGAGAGTTTCTAACAGTCTTCTCTAAGAAGCCTTTTTTAAGAAAAGTTTTTAATGATACTGTTGGCATTACTTAGTTGATTCTAATTTAAATACAAAAAACTCACTATTTAAGAAGCTTTTATTTGCATCCTCTGATATTATTTTAAATGATTTGTTATCAAATGTTACTTTTTCTGTTCTGCCTTTATTGATATAATCTCTGGCATCTCTTTGCACTTTTATAAATACTCCACCTTCTGACACATAAGAAGGAATGTCTCCCAAGGTTTCTTGGGTCTGATCTAAATTATAACGAATAGTTGCACTATATACTCCAGATTGCGGAACATATGTATAGTTTACTGATTCTGCTGGGTCGCCATAGCCAAACAACGATGCAGTGTTTATTGTGCCAACAACACGTTTAGGTTCTTTATGTATTACGATAGTCCTTTTAAAGGTATCGAAAATGTCTCCAAAAATACCAGTTAAATTATTTTTTTCAGTTTCTGATATTAAGCTGGCCATCAGGTAACCTTGTAATTATAAACTTCTGTTCTAACAAACTGACTATCCCCTTGATGAATACCTTTGACAGTATCATCTCCGACAATTTGACGAGGTCTAATTTGGTTAGATTTGTAATCTCTAATTAACTCTTTCAACTCTGTATGTTCTTGTCTTTTTAAACCAGAGAGAGACTTGATGACTTCATTTTTATTAATTTTTCTAACTGAAGAACCTTGATCTGTAACCTGAACGATAGTATCGGAAGAAGCGTTTGCTATGTTTGTCCTAATTGTTCTGTCGTAAAAATAGATTAAAAACATCTTTTTTAGGATAGCTGCTTCATCTATTCCGATTTCAGATTCAACAAGTACATTGTCGTTTTTAACATCTGTACTTTGGACTATCTCTAAAGTAGAAGACTTTATTTCAAAGAAAGTATTAATATGACTGTTTAGTCTACCGATATTAGCACGAACCCAATAAGATATGGAAGCTATTGAATAATTAGAATCTTCGGCTATTTCCCTATAAAGCTCGTCTGCTATGTCTACAACCTTCATCGTAAAAAGAATTACACTAAAAACTAAGAAAGTTAGCTATAAACCTTAGCAATCAGAACATGTTGCGCTTAAGGCGTTTTGGTCACCAGAGTCAGGCCTCAAGGGTTCATATGTATTCGGCTCGCCTGTTTTCTGAATAGATTCTAAGATTTTGTCTAAGTCAAAAATATCTTTATCTTTTGGAAATGGACACATATGAGACTGCCCGACTATATCATCCTCTGTCAAGTAGTAGTCTGCCATATGGGTTTTTACTGGCTCGTAAGAAGAAACTATATTATCATGCAAATCGTAGCCTAATTGCCCTATCTTATCTACCGGCCAAAGAACCGTACTCCTCTTTCCGTAAGCTTTAGAAGCGTGCTGAACAAAGCTATCTATCAAAAGTCTGGCATGAGAATACTGAACAGCAGCTAAAACTTGTCTTATATTAGGGCTATGTAGCCAGTCTACTCCATCTATACTTGGCTGACTCTCGTGTCTTACGTGCAGTATCTTATATTGTTCTTGTAGTTTTTTACAAAGCTCTGCCGCAGTTTTATAAGGCATGTCTCTTACCCAAGAGTACTGCTCTCCGCTGCCCCCATTTGTCTGCAAAAGCAGAATAGGCTTTCCGTGATTTATTAGTGAGCCTTCCGCTTCTAGTTTTTCCTGCTCTGTTAGGAATATTTCTGGCTCTTCCCCATTATATTCTACATCGTTTTGAACACACCAAGCCTCTATGCAGTGTACTTTTTTATTTATGTAGTCTTGATGCAAGTAAGGGTCAGATTTAATGACAATAGTGTCTTTATCTTTTATGAAATCTTCGTAAAAATAAGGAGTTTGGCCCATTAAATATATTCTGTAGACGTCTGGATTATTCATCCAAAGGCCAGAATGAGGACTAACTACTATAATTTCTCTATCTTGAAATTTTTTCTTGAGGGCTTTTACTACAGCTGTAGCCATTATATTTTTGCCCACGCCGCCTTCGATATGGAAAACAATATATTTTTTACTTACCATGTTAGACATCTATACCGCCCGAGAGCTCTCCTGTTTTTAGATGACCGTAGCACATCGTCAATAAAGAGCTTTTGTCGGTAACACCAGAAAGAGAGCTTATTGGTATTTCCATTCCTCCTCCTTCGATAGTCATTGGGTCAGAATATCTAATACCTGAATTAGCGAAGGTTTCCCAATTACATTCAAATCTCAACTGTTCCTCGTAAGGGTGTTGCTCATCATGCCCTGTCGGCCTCGGATCTGACTCGAAATATAAATTTACACTATGTATCCTATGATAAGCCCCAGTAATAACCAGCCCACCAAGTTCTTGTTTCTCTAAATTTTTTTGAATAGCCACTTTCTTACTCCTTTATTTATACTCATTTTACACTTAAAAATCAATTTATTTTTACAACATCCTCTTCTATTCTATTTTTATTCGACAGTATATCTGATTCAGTCATATCCTCTTCCACTCCGTTCCAAGCCCTTGCTGCATCTTCATCTTTTCTCGTACCAACTAAAAGAATATTATATTTTCCATCTTTATTAGATTTAATAATCAAGTTTTCCTCTTTGCTGTCTACTTCCGCATAAGCTTCTCCGAAATGCCCTAAAGGCTTAACCCACGCCATATTGTTTTCATTTAAATATTTATAGTACTCTGGCAGAGGCATCGAATGTTCGCAGTTGCAAACGTCAACAGTCCACCTATATATGTTATCGCCAGCAGTAGGAGACTCCACAAAGGAATGATTAAGCCACTTACTTTTTTTCTTAGGATTTGGATGTACTATCCTAAAAGATCCTCCTCCTTTACTTATAGGCCCACGAAGATTTATTTTAGTAGTACTGCCATTTCCTATTGTAGCGGTATTGTTGCCATTGCCTGTAGCACCATAACCTATAGATTGTTCATTACAAGCCCAGCTAGAATAGCTAACCCCGGACGCAGAAGCTGCACCAAGATACAACGAACAACGTGTATAATAGTTTGCGCACGCAGCACAAAAACCTATTGCAACAGAGTATTGGCCGCAATAGGTGTTTGCGTTTGCTAAGGCTCCAATAGTGACACCATAACAGTTTCGACAACCGGAGGTACAAAAAGCTCTGTGGCCCACCGTCACACTATATCTACTATAGTAAGCTTTGCATCCAGCACATTGCCCAATATATATAGAATTACAACCATAACCAGCACAATAACCTGCCATCCCTCCTATATAAATGGAATAGTGTGGCCGGAAACCACACATTTGAGCCTGACATCCAATTGCAATATTCCCGAATGGATCTTTATTATTAACCCCTGCTTGCATGCCAATATAAACCTGTCCAGACTGCCTACAAAGACAGCATGCTGCCATTGCGCCAATAACAACACCGCTATGGTTACATAATGACTGACTCGCTGCACAATAACCTATCCTAGTATTAGCGCAACCGTAGTTCTGGGCTGTTGAAGCGTCCGTGAACGCTCCCGCTCTGTAACCTATATCTGTGTTTACCATGTAACAACATTTTCTAAGGCTAGAAGACCCGTCAAAAGCAGCTTGGTAACCAATTGCTACACTACCACAACCATTGCAGTATATAGACTTAACTGCTTGATATCCTATACCTACACTATAACAAGTGGCTTTACTGTTTGTGCCAACATCATCGAAAGCTTGATAGCCTATCGCAACTGAATCAGCAAAATACAACTGAGACCCACCTGCATCCCCACCAATATGAATACTTTCCGTGGTAGTATTTTCCAATCCACAGTACGAATTTCCGTTGTTGCCAGAAGTACCTGTGTTACCGTTATTACCAGAAGAGCCAGATGAGCCAGATGACCCTGAAGTACCAGAAGAACCTGAATTACCAGAGTTGCCGCTATTACCAGAGTTACCAGTATTTCCTGAAGTACCAGAATTACCAGAAGTGCCAGAGTTACCACTATTTCCTGAAGAACCACTACTACCACTAGATCCAGATGATCCTGAAGTGCCAGAAGAACCTGAATTGCCAGAATTGCCACTATTACCAGAGTTACCAGAATTTCCTGAAGTACCAGAGTTCCCACTATTTCCAGAAGAGCCACTAGAACCTGATGATCCTGAAGTGCCAGAAGAACCTGAATTGCCAGAGTTGCCGCTATTACCAGTATTACCTGAAGCGCCTGAAGAACCTGAAGTTCCAGAGCTACCAGAATTGCCTGAAGTACCAGAGTTACCGCTGCTACCGGAAGAACCACTAGAACCACTAGAGCCGGATGAACCTGAAGTACCTGAACTAGCTGAGTTACCGCTATTGCCTGTATTACCTACCGCTCCACTATTCCCTGAGTTACCAGAAGTTCCGCTGCCTCCCGAATTACCAGAACTCCCAGAGTTACCAGCAGCACCAGATGAACCACTTGAACCGGAGGAACCTGCTGTACCGGAAGTACCTGTGTTGCCACTATTCCCGCTGTTACCAGTATTACCAGCAGAACCTGAAGAACCTG
>Ga0114932_10005471_pt1 | contig 11268 bp, 20 predicted proteins | sample 2SBtaG_2_FD_87286 | JGI IMG/M metagenome (GOLD analysis project Ga0114932, IMG submission 87286) | Deep subsurface microbial communities from Kolumbo volcano to uncover new lineages of life (NeLLi) - 2SBTROV12_ACTIVE470 metaG | ecosystem: Environmental > Aquatic > Marine > Volcanic ... | reverse complement strand
TGGAATGCACTCTTCGGGCGAGAGGCCACGAAGCTTCGCGATCTCGTCGGGCCGCTTGAGTGCCTGAAGGCCGGCAATGGTCGCCTTGGCCACATTGATGTGGTTGGAGCTACCGAGCGACTTGGCGAGCACGTCGTTGATGCCAGCCTCCTCGAGGATCGCCCGGGCCGCACCGCCGGCGATCACACCGGTACCGGGAGCGGCGGGCTTGAGAAGGACGCGACCAGCACCCATCTCACCCAGAACGGGGTGAATGATCGTGCTGCCTGCGAGCGGGACGCGGAACAGGTTCTTGCGAGCCTCTTCGGTGCCCTTCTGGATCGCGAGCGGCACCTCTTTGGCCTTGCCGTAGCCGAGGCCAACCTGGCCGGCGCCGTCGCCGATCACCACGAGGGCGGTGAAGCTGAAGCGTCGACCGCCCTTGACCACCTTGGCCACTCGATTGATATCGATGACCCGCGACTCGCGCAGACCATCGTCGCCGCTGTTGCGCGGATTGTCGCGCTGACGGTCGCGGTCATTGCGGCGGTTGCCGCGGTTGTTGGGGCGATCGCCGCCTGAGTTGGGCCGTTCTGCGTTCGTCATCGTGAACTCCTAGAACTTCAGCCCGGCATCGCGGGCGGCGTCGGCGAGGGCGGCAACCCTGCCGTGGTACTGGTTGCCGCCGCGGTCGAAGACCACGGTCTCCACACCGGCGGCCTTGCCCCGCTCTGCGACGAGCTGACCCACCTTGGTGGCGGCGTCCTTGTTGCTCGTGGTGCCGCTGCGAAGATCGGCTTCGGCGGTCGACGCCGAGGCAAGGGTGATGCCGGCCTCGTCGTCGATGAGCTGGGCGGAGATGTGCCGGTTGGAACGGAACACGCTCAGACGCGGCCGCTCGGCCGTTCCACTGATGCGTTTGCGAACCCGGCGCTGGCGCTTTTGACGTTGTGCACTTCGACTCGTCATGGTTCCTACTTGGCTGCCTTGCCGGCCTTGCGGATCACCCGCTCGTCGACGTACCGGATGCCCTTGCCCTTGTAGGGCTCAGGCTTCTTCAGGCTGCGAATGTCTGCGGCGACCTGGCCCACGAGCTGCTTGTCGATGCCACTCACCTTGATGGTGGTGGCGTCTGGCACCTCGAAGCTGACGCCCTCAGGGGCGGCAACGCTGACCGTGTGGCTGAAACCCAGCGACAGCTCGAGTCCGCCGCTGCCCTTGGCCTGGGCGCGATAGCCGACCCCGACGATCTGCAGCTCCTTGGTGAAGCCTTTGGTGACACCCTCCACCATGTTGTTGACGAGGGCGCGGGTGAGGCCATGCAGCGCACGCTGCTGGCGGGTGTCGTCGGTGCGAGCGACCGTGACAGTCTCGCCGTCGACGTTCACCGAGATGCCCTCGGGAATGTCCTGGCTGAGATTGCCCTGCGGGCCCGTGACGCTGACGGTGGTGTCGCCGGCTTCGAGGCTCACGCCGCTCGGCAGGTTGATGGGAGCGTTGCCCACTCGTGACATCGGTGCCTCCTACCAGACGTAGCAGAGGACCTCGCCGCCCATGCGGTTGCGGCGAGCCTCCCTGTCGGTCATCAGCCCCTTGCTGGTGGACAGCACGGCAATGCCGAGCCCACCGAGCACACGGGGAACGTTGTCGGATTTGGTGTACACACGCAGCCCCGGCTTGGAGATACGGCGCAGGCCCGAGATCGTGCGAGCACGGTCCGGGGTGTACTTGAGGTCGATCGACAGGGTGCGGCCCGGACGGTCGGTGGCATCGGCCACGCTGAAGCCCTCGATGTAGCCCTCGCTCGTCAGGATCGCGGCGAGCGATTCCTTCAGCTTGGAGCTCGGCATCGCGACCTCGTCCTTGAACGTCATGTTGGCGTTCCGGATGCGGGTCAGCATGTCGGCGATCGGATCGGTCATCGTCATTCTGAACGTCCCCTCACCAGCTCGCCTTCGTGACGCCGGGAATCTCGCCGGCGTGCACCATCTGACGGAGACACACGCGGCAGAGCCCGAACTTGCGGTACACGGACCGCGGTCGGCCACAGCGGCGACACCGCGTGTAGGCCCGAACCTTGAACTTCGGGGTCTTCTGCTGCTTGTGGATGAGCGCCTTCTTGGCCATCAGTTCTGTCCCTCCCGTCGAAACGGGAATCCGAGAGCCGTGAGCAGTGCACGGCCGTGGTCGTCATTGGTCGCGGACGTCACGAGCGTGATGTCCATTCCCCGAATCTGATTCACCTGGTCGTAGTCGATCTCGGGGAAGATCAGCTGCTCGGTCACGCCAAACGTGTAGTTGCCTCGGCCATCGAAGGACCGGGGCGACAGCCCGCGGAAGTCGCGGATGCGGGGGATCGCCAGGCTCACCAGACGGTCGTAGAACTCCCACATGCGGTTGCCCCGCAGGGTCACCTTGGCGCCGATCGCGTTGCCTTCGCGGAGCTTGAAGCCGGCGATCGACTTCTTCGCCCGGGTCACCGCGGGGCGCTGGCCGGTGATCTTGGAGAGGTCCTCGAGCGCCCCATCGAGGATGCCTCGATTGGTGAGAGCCGCGCCGACACCGCTGTTGACGGAGATCTTCATCAGCTTGGGCACTTGCATCACGTTGGGGAGCTCGAGCTGTTGCTGGAGCTGGTCTCGCAAGATGTCGCGATACAGCGCCTTCATACGAGGCTCGGTCAGCGTGCTCATCACACTCCCCTCTTGGCGCTGACGCGCCGGGCCGGGAGGCCACGTTCGCTTTGCTCACTCATGGCAGCTCCTCCCCGGACACCTTGTGGAAGCGGACCTTGGTGTCGCCCTCGAAGCGGTAGCCCACTCGCCCGGCCTGGCCGGTCTTGGGGCACACCACCGCGCAGTTGGAGGCGTCGATCGACAAGGCGATGTCGATGATCCCACCCTGGTCCACCTGAGGCGTCGGCCGCTGATGCTTCTTGGCCATGTGAACGCCGTCGACGACGATGCGGCCAGTCGCTGGGTCGACGGACATCACCGCGCCCTCGACCCCGCGGTCCTTGCCGGACAACACGCGGACGACGTCACCCTTCTTGATCTTCACTAGAGCACCTCCGGCGCCAGCGACACGATCCGCATGAAGCGGTGGTCGCGGAGCTCACGGCCGACCGGACCAAAGATCCGGGTGCCGCGCGGTTGGCGGTTGGTGTCGACGAGAACGGCGGCGTTCTCATCGAAGCGGATGTAGCTGCCGTCGGGCCTGCGACGCTCTTTGCGCGTCCGAACGACGACGCAGCGAACCACCTCGCCCTTCTTGACCGCGGCGCCGGGAATCGCGTCTTTGACGGTGGCGATGAACACATCGCCGATGGATGCGTAGCGGCGACCGGTTCCACCGAGAACGCGGATGCACAGCACCTCTTTGGCACCCGAGTTGTCGGCGACTTTGAGTCGGCTTTCCTGCTGAATCATGGCTGGTTCCTGGACCTCAGCGGGCCCGCTCGACGATCTCGAGAAGACGCCAGCGCTTCTTCTTCGAGATCGGACGGGTTTCCATCACACGGACGCGATCGCCGACGCGTGCGTCGTTCTCTTCGTCATGCGCGTACAACTTGGTGGTCTGCTGCACTGTCTTGAAGTAGCGACGATGGCGGACTCGCTCGGTCACGGCGACCACGGCGGTCTTCTCCATGGACGTCGACACGACGAGCCCCTCACGAACCTTGCGCGAATTGCGCGTTTCGGTGTTCTCGCTCATCAGGCGTCCTCGGCGGCGAGTGCTTCGGCGGCAGCGATCTCTCGCTCCCGGAGCACGGTGTTGATGCGGGCGATGTCACGCTTCACCTGGGTGACGCGGGCGGAATTCTCCAGCTGGCCTGTTGCGAACTGGAAACGGAGGTTGAAGAGCTCGTGCTTCGCCTCGGTCAGCTGATCGAGCAGCTGATCGTCGGCGAGCTCACGGATCTCGGCGGCAGCGGCCATCAGATGGCCTCCTCTCGGCTGACGATGCGAGCCTTCACGGGCAGCTTCTGGATCGCACGGCTGAGCGCGCCCTTGGCGAGCTCACCGTCGACGCCGCCCAGCTCGAACATCACGCGTCCGGGCTTCACCACAGCAACCCAACGCTCGGGGTTGCCCTTGCCCGAACCCATGCGGGTCTCGGCTGGCTTCGCCGTGACCGGCTTGTCCGGGAAGATGTTGATCCACACCTTGCCGCCACGCTTGACGTGACGGGTCATGGCGATACGGGCGGCTTCGATCTGGCGAGCGGTGATCCATCCGGGCTCGAGCGCCTGGATGCCGTAGTCACCGAAGTTGACCGCGGTACCACCCTTGCTCTGGCCCTTCATGCGACCGCGGTGATGCTTGCGGTGCTTGACCTTGCGGGGCATCAACATCTCAGTCGTCTCCCTGCCGGAACTTCTCGGTCTGGGACTGCTCGCGAGTGGCCCGCTCGATCTGCTCTTCCTCTTCGAGGAGCTTTTCGAACTCTGGATCGGCCTCACCGACCAGTGGTGCGGGTTCTTCGGGTGTCTCGTCCGGAGCGGCGGGCGCGTCGGCCCGGCGACCGCTCGAGGACACCACGGGGGCCTTGCGCTCGGGTCCGCCAGGCGTCTCCCCGACCGCCATCGCCGCCTCACGGCTGATGCGATCGTCTGCGGAGGTCTTGTACGGGAGGATGTCGCCCTTGTAGAGCCACACTTTCACGCCGATGCGGCCCGCGGTCGTGCGGGCCTCACGGAAGCCGTAGTCGATGTCGGCTCGCAGCGTGTGAAGGGGCACGCGACCTTCGCGATACCACTCGGTCCGCGCCATCTCCGAGCCACCGAGGCGACCGGAGCACTGGACTCGAATGCCGAGCGCCCCCGCCTTCTGGGCGTTCTGAACGGCACGCTTCATCGCGCGGCGAAAAGCAACGCGACCAGCGAGCTGGTCGGCCACACCCTGAGCGATCAGCGCTGCGTCGAGCTCGGGCTGCTTGATCTCTTGGATGTTGAGCTGGACCTTGGGGTTGCCCGAGATCTTGGTGAGGCCGGCGCGCAGGCGGTCGGCCTCGCTGCCCCGGCGTCCAATCACGATGCCAGGACGGGCGGTGTGCACGTCGACCCGCAGGCGATCGCGCGTCCGCTCCACCTCGATGCGGCTGATCGCTGCGTGCGGTAGCTCCGTCATCAGGTAGTCGCGGATCTTCCAATCCTCGATGATGTAGTCCTGATACTCCTTGTCGGCGTACCAGCGGGACTTCCAATCGGTGGTGATTCCGAGCCGGAAGCCGTAGGGATTGACCTTCTGTCCCATGGGTCAGTCCTCCTCTGTGTCGTCGCCGGGGTCAGCTGGCTCGTCGGGTGCGTCGGCGGAGTCGGCGTCCTCGGATGTGCCCACCTCGATGAAGCCCGCTGCCTCAGCGGCCTCGGTCGTGGCGAAGAACACCTCGGCGACGGTCTGGTCGTACCACCGGCCTCCCGGCTGGTGGTACTTCATCGAATCGGCGTTGCCCTTGATCTCGAAGCCCTCGGGGATCGAGCCGTCCTCGGGCGGAGCGAGCGAACCCTCGCCATAGGGCGCCTCGTCCTCGACTTTCACGATGTCGTCGCCGCCCGCGGCGGACACCTCTTCATCGGCCGCAGACTCCGCGGCGATCCCGCCAGCTTCCGTCGACTCATCAACAGCGTCGGCTGTCTCTTCGCCATCCGTTGCGGACTCTTCGGTTGCGTCGTCGCCTTCTTCGTCGCCGCGGGAGGCGGCCACGCGAGCGGCACGGGCTGCCGAGGCACGCTGGCCTGCGGTCGCTTCGCGAGCTGCCCGCATCTCGAGCTCTTCCTCATCGAGCTGCGCCACCACGACAGTGATGTGGCAGGTGCGCTTGTTGATACGGGTGGCGCGGCCACGGGCACGTGGGCGCCAGCGCTTGAGGGTCGGGCCCTCGTCGGCCCAGCACTCAGCGACGTACAGCTCATCCGCCGCCAGGTGCTCGTTGTTCTCGGCGTTGGAGACCGCGCTCTCGAGAACCTTCGACACCACAGGAGCAGCACCTCGATCACAGAACTCGAGGATGTCGCGGGCCTCGCCCAGGTCTTCGTCGCGGATCAGGTCGAGAACGACCCGGGCCTTCGACGCAGAGAGACGGGCGAACTTGTGGGTGCTCTTGGCACCCGCGATCTCGGTGAGATCGATGAGACCGCTCATCGGCGACCACCCCGCTCTTGGCCGGCGTGGAACTTGAAGGTCCGCGTCGGGGCGAACTCGCCGAGCTTGTGGCCGACCATCGATTCGGTGATGTACACCGGCACGTGCTTGCGGCCGTCGTGAACGGCGATCGTGTGACCGATCATCTCGGGGATGATCGTGGAGCGGCGGGACCAGGTCTTCACGACCTTCTTCTCACCGCTGTCGTTGAGGGCGTCCACCTTCTTCAGGAGGTGGTCGTCGACGAAGGCGCCCTTCTTGAGACTGCGTGGCATAACTACCTCCGCGACCCGCGCGTACGGCGGCGACGAATGATCATGTCGTTGGACTTCTTGTTCTTCTTGCGGGTTCGGCCCTCGGGCTTGCCCCATGGCGACACCGGATGGCGGCCACCCGAGGTCTTGCCTTCACCACCACCGAGCGGGTGGTCGACCGGGTTCATCGCAACACCGCGGGTCTGGGGTCGAACGCCCTTCCAGCGGTTGCGACCTGCCTTGCCGATCTTGATGAGGTCGGCTTCGGCATTGCCCACCGCCCCGATCGTGGCCCGGCAATCGATCGGCACCCGGCGCATCTCGGTGCTGGGCAGGCGAAGGGTGGCATGTGTGCCCTCCTTCGCAACGAGCTGCACGCTCGCGCCGGCCGAGCGAGCCATCTGGCCTCCGGCTCCCGGCTTGAGTTCGATGTTGTGGACCGTGGTGCCTACCGGGACGTACCGCAACGGCAGCGCATTGCCCACACGGATCTCGGCGCCCTGGCCGTTCTCGAGCTTGTCCCCAACCTCGAGGCCGGCGGGCGCAAGGATGTAGCGCTTCTCGCCGTCGTGGTAGTGGAGGAGCGCGATCCGGGCATTGCGGTTGGGGTCGTACTCGATCGTGGCCACCGTGGCAGGCACGCCGTCCTTGTTCCGGTGGAAATCAACGATGCGATAGCGCTGCTTGTGGCCGCCACCGCGGTGCCGTGCCGTCTTGCGACCGCCGTTGTTGCGCCCACCCGTGCTGTGCTTCTTGGCCAGCAGCGAGCGCTCGGGCTTGTCGGCCGTGATGTCGGAGAAGTCCGAGACGGTCTGGAACCGCCGGCCGGGACTCGTTGGCTTACGAACGCGAATACCCATGTCAGGTCTCGAAGATCTCGATCGAGTCACCCTCGGCGAGGGTGACGATGGCGCGCTTGGTGTCTGCCCGCTTGCCGAGCGTGTTGTTTCGGCGGTTGCGCCGGTACTTGCCCTTGCGGTTCAGCGTGTTGACGTTGGTGACCGTCACCTCGAAGATCTCCTCGACCGCTTTGCGGATCTCGGGCTTCGACGCCGACGGATGCACCTTGAAGACATAGACGTTCTGCTCGAGCAGCGCGTAGGTCTTCTCGGAGATCACCGGAGCGATGAGCACGTCGCGGGGATCTTTCACGACTGGCCCTCCTGGTTGCCGGCCGGAAGCGTGGCCTGGGTGAACACCAGCCAGTCGGAGCACAACACGTCGTATGCATTGAGCTCGGCTGCCTGAAGCAGCTGGACCGACGCAAGATTGCGGAAGCTGCGGGCCGCGGTGTCGTCATCGCTGCCGAGCACCAGGAGCACCTTGCCCTCGAGCGCGAGCGCATCGAGCGATGCAACCGCCGCCTTGGTCTGAGGAGCGTCGAAGTTCCAGCCGTCGATCACGACGACGCGCTCGCTCTGCGCCCGGTCCGACAATGCGGAACGAAGCGCCAGGCGGGTCATCTTCTTGTTGACCTTCTGGGCGTAGCTGCGGGGACGGGGGCCATGGACCACGCCACCGCCGGTGAACTGCGGAGCGCGAATCGAGCCCTGCCGAGCTCGGCCGGTGCCCTTTTGGCGGTAGGGCTTGGCGCCACCGCCACGCACCTCGGCGCGGGTCTTGGTCGAATGGGTACCTCGGCGGCGAGCGGCCAACTGGGCCGTCACGACCTGGTGGAGGACCGCGAGGTTGGGTTCGATACCGAAGATGTCGTCGTCGAGGGTGACCGAACCATTGGTTCCGCCATCCTGGGTCCGTACATCGAGTGTGTTCGCCATGATCAGCCCTTCACCGCATCGCGGATCACGACCACGCCGCCCTTGGGGCCCGGGACCGAACCGCGAACCAAGAGCAGATCGCGTTCGGAATCGGCCTCAACGACGGTGAGGTTCTGGGTGGTCACCTTCTGAGCGCCCATGCGGCCCGCCATCCGCGTGCCCTTGAAGACTCGAGAGGGCGTCGCGCAGGCACCGATCGCCCCGGGGGCACGGTGGACGCGGTGGGCGCCGTGGCTGGCCTTTTGACCGCTGAAGTTGTGACGCTTCATCACACCGGCAAAGCCCTTGCCTTTGGACACTGCGGTCACATCGACCTTCTGGCCGGCCGCGAGCAGCTCGGCGGTGAGCTCTTGGCCCACCTCCAGCTCGCTGACGTCGTCGAGCCGCAGCTCGACGAGCGTGTCTCCAGCCTCGACCCCAGCGGCGGCGAAGTGGCCGGCCTCGGGCCGGGTCAGCTTGCGCTCGTCGCGCTGGCCGAAAGTGACCTGCACCGCGCTGTATCCGTCGCGCTCGTCGGTCTTGACCTGAACCACACGGCAGGGGGTGACGCGGAGCATCGTGACCGGGACCACCCGGTTCTCGTCATCCCACAGCTGGGTCATGCCGACTTTGGTGGCGACGATCGCCTTGTTCGCCATGTCGGGGCGTCTTCCTCTAGATGGAGCTTGCACTTGTGACGGTCGGGGGGCGACCGCCGTTCACGCGAACGCTCCGCACGGCCAGGCCGGCGGAGCGAGATCTCGGTTGTGCCGCCTGGTTCCGGATCCGGGAGGGGCCCGGCCTAGACGGACGTCGCTTGCGGTCCGAGCCTGGGCTCGGCACACGAAGGTCTTAGGCTACCGGGATCCCGCCATCGCGACAAACCCGGGATGCGAGGATCCCTCGGCAACCGCGTCATGTCGTGTAAGCCCGATGGGATGACCGGTCGTTCTCATCGTTCCCGCCTCCTCGTGTACATCACCCTCGCCGCGGCGTTCGCCCTCGTCGCCGCCGCGTGCGGCGGATCGGGGTTCTCACGGGATGACGCTCGCGAGCTGCTCTCCGAAGACGGGGCGATGACCGAGGAGCAGGTGGACTGCGTTCTCGATGGCATCGACGACAGCGAGGGCGTGTCCTTCGCCGACCTCGATCGAGATGAGGTCGACGACGGGGTGGCCGAGGCGCTCGCCGAAGTGGTGCTCGAGTGCGCTTTCGGGGATCTCGGCTCTCTCGACGATTCGTCCGACGAAACCCCCGACACCAGCGAACCCGCTGCCACCACCACGACGCCAACAGCGACCACGACGGCCGCACCCGATGGTGCAGCGCCCCCGGGTAACGATCCAGAGCTCGACGCGCTGTGGGTCAGGTGCGGCGACGGTGACGAAACCGCCTGCTTCGATCTGTTCTGGGCCTCGCCCACCGACAGCGACTACGAGGCGTTCGCCCTCGACTGTGGCGGACGCGGAACCGCGGCGTGCCCCGACCTCGACTTCGGCGAGTCCGATTTCACGAGCGAATTCGCGGACCTGTCGCCCACCGATCCCCCGCCGGGCGACGACGCCGATCTCGATGCACTCTGGGTCGAATGCGGTGCAGGCAACGCCGACTCCTGCGACCAGCTCTTCTTCGAGTCTCCCTCTGGAAGCGTGTACGAGCGCTTCGGCTTCAGCTGCGGTGCCCGCGAGGTGACCAGCTGCTCCGAGCTCCTCGGCGACTCCGCGGGGCCCGACACCAGCACCCCGGGCGGCGAGGCAGCCGAGGAGCGAGAGCTCACGGACTTCTCGGACCTGTCGCCCAGTGATCCTCCCCCGGGCGACGACGCCGATCTCGATGCACTCTGGGTCGGTTGCAGCGATGGCAACGCCGACTCGTGCGATGAGCTCTACTTCGAGTCGCCGTTCGGCAGCGTCTACGAACGCTTCGGCTACAGCTGCGGAGCCCGCGAGGTTGCGATCTGCTCGGATCTCCTCGGCTGACCGACGCAGGACTCGATGGCGGCACGGTCCTGGTCGGAGACGGCGACGATCTCGCCGCTGGTCAGGTAGCGCAGGCCCTGTGCCGGGAACGACAGCGGCTGGACCCTCACCGGACGCACGATCGTCGTGACCTCCGCTCCGTCGAGCTCGAAAGACACGGCCAGGAGTCCGTCTTCGGGCGGTCGCACAACACTGCGGAACCCGATGCCGCCCACGCTGAGGTCCACCGCCAGCCCCTGTCGCGGGTCGCCCATCTCGCGTCCACGTTCGACCCTGGCCCAGAACAGGGCGGCGTCGAAGCTTCGACGGACATGACGACGCCGGTCGCGGAGCTCCAGAAACGTCGGAGCCGAGATGACCACGGTGTCGCTCGACGCCAGCTCGCGCATCACCTCAGCGCTGAAGGTCACGGCGCCCTGAGGTGAGCTGATCATGCATTCGACGCGTGACTCGACCGCTGTCCACCACTCCGAGCGCATGGCGATCGACACACGTTCGACACCCAGCTCCCGAATCGTGGCGGTTGCGACGCACAGAGGTGCCGTCAGCGAACGCAACACCACTCGATCACCCGGGCATGGCGTTCTCGATCCCATGGTGACCAGATCGGACGATCGGTCCCGCGACCAAAGCCTCCCGCGCGCTTCTTCCTGCCCGAAACCGATGAAGCCGGGCCCGTGGGCCCGGCTTCATCATCGGTTGTGGGTCGAGATCAGCCCTGTTGGATCTTGATCTCGATGTCGACGCCTGCGGGCAGCTCGAGGCGCTGCAGCGAGTCGACGGTCTTGGGCGACGGCTCGACGATGTCGATCAGCCGCTTGTGGATCCGCATCTCGAAGTGCTCGCGCGAATCCTTGTCCTTGTGCGGTGAACGTACCACCGTGTACCGATGCTTCTCTGTGGGGAGGGGCACGGGGCCCTTGATGGTGGCCTGCGTTCGCAGGACGGTCTCGACGATCTTCTGCGTCGACTGGTCGACCACATCGTGGTCGTAGGCCTTGAGGCGGATGCGAATCTTCTGTGAGTTGGCCATTATTCGATGATCTTCGTGACTCGACCAGAACCCACCGTACGACCACCCTCACGAATCGCGAACAACAACCCCTCATCCATCGCAATCGGATGAATCAACTCCACCGTCATCTCCGTATTATCC
>Ga0114932_10005469_pt1 | contig 11269 bp, 10 predicted proteins | sample 2SBtaG_2_FD_87286 | JGI IMG/M metagenome (GOLD analysis project Ga0114932, IMG submission 87286) | Deep subsurface microbial communities from Kolumbo volcano to uncover new lineages of life (NeLLi) - 2SBTROV12_ACTIVE470 metaG | ecosystem: Environmental > Aquatic > Marine > Volcanic ... | reverse complement strand
TTCTTTTCACCAGTCATCGCCATTAATCCCACCAAACCCTGAATTGATGCATCGTAGCCCGGCTCTGCTGCACGAGGACCAGTTTGACCAAACCCAGTGATGGAAGTGTATACAAGCTGGGGATTATGACCTTGTAGCGTCTGATAATCGAGCCCATAACGAACAAGGTCCCCAGTTTTAAAGTTTTCGACAAGGACATCAGCATCCATAGCTAATCGAGAGACTAATGAGCGGCCCCGCTCATCCTTTAGATTAACCACCACACTTTTTTTGCCCCGGTTAGTGGATAGGTAGTAAGCACTCTCGCCATCTACAAATGGAGGTCCCCAAGAACGAGTATCGTCACCAACAACCGATTCTATCTTGATCACCGTGGCACCCAAATCAGAAAGTAGTTGGGTGCAGTACGGTCCAGCTAGGACCCGAGTCAGATCTAGTACAGTCACCTCTTCAAGCATCATTGTTACCTCCAATTTACGGAGACACACCGTCAATCAGTTCAACCTGACCACCACGACCCAATTCCTGTAACATGCGATCAGGCCGGTCGGTGATGACACCTCCGACTTTCATGTGAAGAAGCCGGCTAATATCGCTCCTGAGGTTAACTGTCCACACTTGGACATCAACATTTTTCCGTCTAGCGGCGGAAACAAACCGGGATGTTACAACTCGTAGACCTCCTTGGTATTCTGGGACTTGAAAAGCTTCCATTACCGGCTTATAGGTGTCACTAAGGAAAACTGTATTTAGCAGGAAAAATATTAGAACCTCACGAGGAGAGGCTGAAGTCGCAAATTCAGGACATATTTTCCGAAAGTTTGACAATACCCGTCGATGAAAACTGCCAACTATTACAGATTCGGCTCTTCTTGCCTCTCGCAAGGTATCGCAAAGGGTTCGGGTGACGACCTCCGAATCCGGCTTAATCTCAATTGCCATATTTGTCTCAGGAAACCGCGCCAAAACATCTTTGAGGGCAGGTATCTGAATGCCCAACCCTCGATAAGGAAACTTGTACCCTTTCTGTTCCGACGACCAATTGTAGCCGGCATCTAGAGACCGTAATTCAGCAAAAGTCAACTCCTCTACCAGTCCCTTACCATCTGTTGTACGGTCAACAGTCTCATCATGGACAACAACCAGGACACCATCTAAGCTAGCCCTCACATCCATTTCAAGGACATCTACGCCAAGCTCAGCTGCACGTTGGAAGGAAAACAAGGTGTTCTCGGGCCAAAGCCCTGCACCACCCCTATGAGCTATAACAAGCGGGGTTTCAAGGCCTTGGTAAAAGAGATGCGATGGGCGAGGTGAATCCCATAAAATAAATACAATATAAATTACTATTGCAGGGACCAGAACAATCGAAAGTAGGCGAAAAGCTACCCGCATCCAATAATGTTACATCTGTACGACCAAATTCGGAAACAACTTACGTGATCTGCTAAGCACAGATAGTTAGGTCGCCACCTTCACCACGAAATGATCGAGCGCAGGAAGAAGAAATTAATCTAAGAAATCACGGAGCTTACGAGTACGGCTCTCATGATACTTAAGTTTCCGGAGAGCCTTGTTCTCAATCTGCCGAATACGTTCCCGGGTTACACCGAAGTGACTACCAACTTCCTCCAGAGTGTGCTCCCGACCATCAACTAGACCTTTTCGGAGCTTAAGTACCATTGCTTCGCGCTCATTTAGCTTACTCAACGCCTCTTCTAATTCTTCAGATAAGATGATTTTGCTTGCTTGCTCAACTGGGCTCTCGACATTCTCATCTGGTATGAAATCTCCATAGAAGCTGTCTTCCTCATCGCCAATAGGAGTTTCTAGGCTAAATGGCTCCCGGGTAAGTTTGAATGCTTCTTCAACCTTTTCAGCAGTCCAATCAGGACCCATGGCGTCAGCAATCTCCTCGTAAGTAGGCTCACGGGAAAGTTCCTGTTGCAAGCGACGAGAAGCCCTGGTCAATTTATTTATAGTCTCAACCATATGGACTGGAATGCGGATAGTCCTTGATTGGTCGGCAATCGCCCGGTTTATAGCTTGGCGTATCCACCAAGTAGCATAGGTAGAAAACTTGTAACGCCGACGATACTCGAATTTCTCCACAGCTCTGATTAGTCCCTGATTTCCTTCTTGAATAAGGTCAAGGAAACTCATTCCACGACCGTTATACTTTTTAGCGATAGAGACAACAAGTCTAAGGTTTGCCTCTATCAAATGTTGTCTAGCTAAATCTCCGTCCTCCACGATCCTACGTAACCCACGGAGATCGCGCTCGGAAAGTCCTTTTGGTTTTTCAAGTAAAGTATCGCGAGCCTCTTCTCCTTCTTCGATACGCCGCGCAAGAGCGATCTCCTCTTCCAACGTAAGTAGTTTGACTCGACCTATCTCCTGCAAATATTGGCGGACCGGATCATTAGTCTTGACTCTTGAATCAGCAAGGGCTTCAGCTCTCGCTTCAAGCTCGCGCCGACCCATCGCGGTATCTTCCTCGACCCCCTGTTCAGCATTTTCTCTATTTCCTTCCTGGATACCGTCATCGTCAAGAATTTCGTCATCGGCTAGATCAGCAATAGCAATTTTTTTCTCCGCTATTATGCCCATCAAATCCTCAAAATTAGCTTCTTGGCTATCCAACTTTAGGTGTTTTAAGGCTTGATTAAAAGCTACACTGATCCTTTCAGTGTCCAAAGAACCTTCCTCTTGACCTTGTTCAAGAAGCTCCTTGATCTGGGGAGATTCAATCCAGGCTGGTAATTTAGGGATTTTGGCAACCTTCTCTTTCACTTTAGCCATGCTGGCTCCTTCGTTACGGTGGTGTCGTAATTTATGATTAACTTAGCTAGACTGCACTAACAGCATTGGTCTCCTACGGCCCAATAATTGCCTAAAGCAAATCTCTTAGGAAAGACCTACCAGGCCCGGATTGTAGCATAAGTGGAGCAGCATCCTCATCACACCTAGAACAGTATACTTAACCCAGTTAACTCCGATTTTCGATATCTAAAGACAACTTATCCGCACTGGTCCTCAACGGCCATTTTAAGATTAGCAATTAGTGGCCGCAAACTATCTGCCTTTAGTTTTAAAGCCGCTCGGTTAACAACGAAACGAGCACTGGATCGTAGAATCACATCAATCTCTACAAGGTCATTATCTTGTAAAGTACTCCCGGTTTCTACTATGTCTACCACTGCATCAGCAAGACCCGTTATACAAGCCAGCTCAACATTTCCAGCGAGTTTGATTACCTCTGCATTAGAACCAATCCTGCTGAGATATTCTGCTGCAAGATTCGGGTACTTACTTGCGACCCTATAAAGATCACCTATGTCCCCCCTCTTACGAATGAGCGATAATCTACACGCTGCAAATCCAAGATCCACGGGCGCAAAGAGTCGACTCTCCATCTCGCTTAACACATCTTTTCCAACCACTCCGGCGTCTGCCACGCCTAGCTCTACATAAGTGGGGATGTCACGATTCCTCATCTCGATTAAAATTACGTCCCCTGCGTCATATCGTAAGGCCCGCGAGGAGTCTGCAACGACAATTTTAAGTCCGGCACGCTGGAAAATAGCAAGGCCTTTTTCCATTACCCGGCCTTTAGGAAGTGCCAATGTCAACTTCTCACCCATCATCGCTATTAAGTGCCTTCTCAAGAAGGTCCTTGTCAGGAGGATCAGATATGAGCGACTCAAGAGTGTCTGAAAAGAAGTAAGGTATACCGCGATTGGAAGCATCTCGCCTTGCTGCATCAACATCCGAGATTAGAGCCCGTTGGACGACAAAGCCTGCAGTCCTCAGTCGTCTTGATACCGCATCATCAAGGCTAACAACTAATGGCCTAGAGAGCTCCTTAGATTCTGGCAAAGCAAGCATCAATCTCTCGAGTCCGAAAGAGAAACCTGCTGCATAAGGAAGAAGCGCTCCGTCATACCTACCGCCTCCTAGGAGAGGTTGACCAAAATCAAAAGTGTATGCCCGAAAGGTAACACCAGTGTAATAACTTAGGCGACGAGCCATGCCTAAATCAAGAAGTAGTTCAGAGTCATCCTCGAATTCAGCTAATGTCTCTTCAAGTCGGTCCAATTCCCTCATCGTTTCTTCCCAAGGGGCAGCTCGCCTCGCTTCTTCCAAAACCTGGGGTCTCCCGTAAAGTTCCGTCACTTTGTGAAATGCAGCTCTGAGGTCTGGAGCTAACTGTTGCTCAACAAGTTGATTCTCAATATCGCTGGCATCTTTCCGATCTATAGCATCAGCCAGACGTCCATGCCTTTTCTCAGGGATTTCAGACAGCCGAAGAAGAGCACGCACGAATCCGGGATTCCCAATCTCTACGCGTGGAACCAGATCCACCACACGAACTGACTCCCGAGCTAAATGGATGAGTTCTGCGTCAGCCCGAGCATTACTTATACCAACAAGCTCTATTCCTATTTGCGTGAATTCGCGGGTCCGTGCCAGATCCGGATCAATGGCGTGCCATACTCGACCAGCATATTGCAACCTCAAAGGCTCGTTACTCCCAGCCGCGATACGGGGGTGAGAATGACGTACCAAACCTGCCAATGCTGGAGTGAAATCAGACCGCAAAGCCAAGACCCCATTATCTCTATCTGAAAATTTGAATGATTGTGGTTCTCTCGGATGCGCAGGATCGTAGTGTTCCAGCACAGGCAATTCAACTCGGGCATAACCCCAAAGTTCATACAACCGGTGCAATCTGGCAAGCACATTTCCTCTGCGTCGAGCGGAATCAGCAAGCTCGTAGCGCGTTCCCTCAGGCACACCGTGGGTCGATACCCGACTCACAACGGAAACTCACGTTGCACTCGAAAGCTCATATCGGCATCGTAGCACCATCGGAACAAAACGCGTAAGCCATATATGGTCCTAACGAATCAATACAAGGTTGTCACGATGGACTACCTCATCATAGTCCTTATAGCCTAATACATCGAAAATTTGGTGGGTTTGCAAACCAAGAATAAGCTTTAAGGCATCACTGGAGTAGTTAGACAATCCCCGACCAATCTCATGCTCCTCTGAAACGAGGGTGACTGCATCACCAAACTCAAACGAGCCATTTAATCCAATAACACCGCTCGGCAGAAGACTCTTTCCTTCAGAAAGGGCCCGTACTGCACCAGCATCGACTAAGACCTGCCCCTGACATGCTTGTTGAGACAGCCATGCCTTCCGAGCTGGCGTAGGCTTACGCGCCCGAATTCGAGTACCCTGCACCTTTCCTCGAGCAAGTGCTTCTAAACCCTCTCCTCCTCCACCTATAATCAGTGTCTCTATACCAGCCTCGGTAGCTATCCGAGCTGCCCCAAGCTTAGTAATCATGCCCCCAGTGCCTCGCTTTGAGCCTGCGGTACCTGCTAGATGTTCAATCTCGCTAACATCTTCGACAATTCCGATTTGCTTTGCATCAGGATTAAGACGCGGATCTGAATCATAGAGCCCTTCAACATCCGTAAGAATTACGAGGACGTCAGCATCCATGAGATAAGCAGTCCAAGCAGAAAGAGTATCATTATCGCCAAACTTCAGCTCCTCCGTTGCAACGCTGTCATTCTCATTGATAACGGGTACAGCCCCTAAACGAAAACTGGCCTCAAGTGCATTGCGAGCGTTCACATACCGCTCTCTCTCCTGCATATCTGATGCAGTAAGAAGCAACTGAGCTACAGGCAGCGGGACAAAAGCCTGCGCCCAATCCAGTACCAACAACGCTTGTCCCACAGCTGCTGCGGCCTGTTTTTCTGGGAGAGTCAAAGGGCGAGTTAAACCAAGACGCTCTTTACCAGCTGCCCCCGCGCCCGACGATACCAAAGCAAATCTAGCTCCATTTTTCTCAGCGAGTATTTGTGCTCCTCGAGCAATAGACTGCAATTTCGGCGAATGAATCCGCCCTGATTCATCAGTTAGGCTACTACTCCCAACCTTTATGACTATCCGCTTCCAGGCTTCCACCTTACTCCTCCAAATAACACAGGCAGATGTCGGGGATTAGATCTAGGTCGACCCATAACTTCTTCCCAGATTTCTCAGCGCGCCCCTCTCGACGTAACCGCTTAAGGTTTGCTTGGACCTTACCCTGAATCCTCCGTAGCAAGGTCTTATCCCATTTTTCACTAGGATCAACCAACGCCAAAAATGCTCGATGGAATGCAGGAAGTTCGTCCAATGGAATCCGCCGTTCAAGCGAGTGCCAATCAACTCGCTGAGGGCTTTTGCTCGCCATGTTACTTATCGTACGACAAGAAGACCCCCGACAAGTCCTTGGTGACTTATAGCGGCACAAATACCCAAGGCACTTGGTTGTATAATTAACACAAAAGCTCAAACAAGGAAACGAATTCTATTATCTGAAATTTTCCATAAAAAAGAGCGGCAACCTTCTACCAAAAGGTTGCAGCGAACGGTAAGGTAATTACGACCTAACGAAAATGTTCATTTTCGACAATCTATCCTAAAAACCATTCTTCCTAAAACTTAGGAATAGGTTGAACAATCTACACATGCTACACTCCGGCTAAATACAGAATAATATGCCCAGAGGTTATGCAACAACTACTAGTAAAACATGTCGGCTCAAAAGGCCAGAGTTAACGTGCTAGCAGTAGCGGGCCCAAATCTTGGGGAACTTCAAAGAACCAGCAGGGCCCCTTAGAGGAGAATTGTAATTATGAGAGTCGCCATCGTAGGTGCAACTGGGGCTGTTGGTCAGGAGTTAATGAAACTCCTCTATGAGCGTTCCTTCCCACTAACGTCTTTGGAGCTTTACGCTTCCGCTCGCTCAGAAGGAAAGGAAATAGTTTTTGATAACCATACCCTTAAGACCAAAACTTTGCCCGAGGATGGAAACTTAAATGCGGACGTTGTGTTTTCATCAGCTGGCACAAGGATCTCAAGAGACCACGCTTGGGATTGGTGTGACAACGGAGCAGTAGTAATAGATAACACCAGCGCCTGGCGGATGGACGATCGCTGTCCACTAGTAATCCCTGAAATAAATGGTGAAAATGCTTTAGGTCACTCCGGAATTATAGCAAACCCTCACTGCTCCACAATAATTGCCCTGATGGCACTCGCTCCACTGCATAAAGAATTTGGCCTGAAACGCGCTACTATAGCAACCTATCAAGCAGTCTCAGGTGCAGGAACGGCTGGGATCGAAGAACTCAGGAACCAGTCCTACGCTTTCCTAAGAGGCGAGCAATACCCGCCAAAAACATTCCAACACCCGATTGCCTTTAATCTGTTTAGCCACGATAGTGCGCTAGGGAAGGACGGTTACAATGCCGAGGAACGAAAGTTGTCGCTTGAGTCTCGCAAGATTCTTGGAGTACCTGAGTTAATGATTAGTGCAACTTGTATTCGGGTGCCAGTGTTTAGGGCCCATAGCGAAGCTATTCACGCAGAGTTTTCTGTCCCGGTAACCGCAAATGAGGTCACAAAAGTCCTGACCTCAGCTCCTGGCGTTACCTTGCTTGATGATCCAACTAACAACACCTTTCCGATGCCCCTAGTTGCGTCCGACAAAAATGACGTGATCGTCGGTCGTATACGCCCCGATGCTAGCAAACCGGGCGGCATTGCTCTACTTGTTACTGGTGACCAGATACGTAAGGGGGCGGCACTTAATGCCGAGCAAATCGCCGAGGTCCTTCTCTCGGAAGGCGCAATCGGATAACTAATACGAACATTACTCTAACCTCTTGATGTGATACTAAAACATCAAATGCTTACTTTGCACACAGCACAGGATCCTGGCTAAGCTACATGGCACCAATAATCGTAATCGGGGCAGGCTTGGCTGGTTTGGTCGCAGCTCGTACCCTTCAAAAAGCGGGTAAGAAAGTCCTAGTTCTGGAAGCTAAGTCTAATCCAGGGGGCCGGGTTCAGACCCGGAATATTAATGGATTTCGGATCGACCATGGCTTTCAGGTACTGTTCAGCGCTTATCCCGCTGTTCAGAGAAACCTAAATCTTGTAGATTTAGAACTAGTCCCCCTACCACTATCCGCAGTTATAGTAACGGCTTTGGGCCGGGAATTAATTGGCGATCCAGTTCGAGATGCTAGAAGTCTATTGGGAACAATCCGAGCTCGCTCCCTATCAATGGCCGACAAAGCGCGAATCGCTATTTTAGTGGCTCGCCTGAAAACAGTTCCACCTTGGAAATTACTCATAGGACAAGATGAATCTACAGAAAGCTTCCTAAGGCGCCTAGGTTTCTCGAACCGATCACTTGAAACCTTCTTCCGGCCATTCTTCGGGGGAATATTACTGGATAGGACTTTGTCGAGCAGCGCCCGACTATTTCGCTACTACTTTCGTATGCTCATTGACGGTCCAACTGTAGTGCCTAAAGGGGGAATCGGAGTAATAACTCAAAAGCTTTCTGAAGGATTAGATATTTTGACAAAAAGTCCTGTCAGAAAGTACGAAACGGATTCCAAAAAAATAAAGGTTTTTACGGATAATAGCGTCTTCGAAGCAGAGTCATTGATAGTCGCAACCGATCCCAAGGAGATTAAACGTCTTACTGGTTTACGATTTACTACTGAGGCTGTTGGAGCCACCTATCTATATTACGGATCCCGAATAAATTTGGATACTCAATCGCGTCTAATTCTAAATGCGGATAGAGGCATCATTAATAACGCTCTTTGGTCAAGTAATGTCAATCCTGAATTAACACCAAACGGCTTTCATCTGCTAACCGTGACCACATTAGGAACAAAGAGGAGTACAGATGCTGAAATTGATTGTGAGGTTCGTGATGAACTTGCCGCTTGGTATGGGGACAACAGTGTCAACAAACTCGACCTAATTAATGTCGAACATATTCCCTTCGCACAGTTTAAACAGCCACCAAATTTCGTTAACCTTCTCCCCGGAAACAACACCCATGACCCCAGAGTCTTAATAGCTTCAGAGCGAACTAGCATGAGCTCCTTACAGGGTGCCATGGAAAGTGGTGAACGTGCTGCTGCTCACCTTCTAGGTGATACTTCCGGGATGAGCAGAGTACGGGGTAGTTAATCTCTATTACTTTTTAGTTGGTTTAGTCGTCAATTCGACCCATATACCGGTAAATCCAGTAAGCCCCTAATTCTCGAACAATAAGGTCAAGATCCGCAAGAGCAGATGCCACATTAATGCTGGGAGCAAAACGGATTTTTCCCGTTGTCCGATAATCTACTGGATAGGGTATAAGTTGCCAGCCCTGAGTCTGAAACGTGGCCAATGACCTGGGCATATGGAGTGCACTAGTTACAAGGATCCAACTTGCATTAGGTTTTGGTTGCAAGACTTCAATAGCACGCAGGGCATCCTCATAAGTACTACCTGACTCGCCGATAAAAGTTGGATGGCGGTCCTGAAAGGCTTCACCGAAGAACAGGCTTTGTGGGTCAGCGTAAGTCTGGAAATTATCAATTAACTGATCCGCAAATACGCCTGTGAACACAAGTTCGGCCTGAGGGTAACGCTGCCCGAGTGCTGCTGCAGCTGCCAAGCGCTCACCACTACCATTCAGAGAAAGCTGACCTCGCGCCTTGGTAACACGCCAATCGAGTGCCCCGCCAAGAACAATAATTCCATCGACTCTATCTGGTAGGCCTACTTGAGGCGAAATCTGACCCTCTAGGAAGCCACCCAGAATCTCATCAATTGGCAACACCACTACTACCAAAACAATCGTTATGGTAAGACCAAGTGAAAACCTGGAAAGTGAATACCACTTGACCCGAGCCAGTATCAGAGATGCTATTGCTAGCAAGGCTAGAAGAGTACTGGGCTGCAACAGCCACCAAACGAGCTCTAGCATAACTTCGAACCTTTTCGCCTCAACCTTGACGTCCTTCCCTTATACTCTTAACGGATAGCACAGTTGGTCGGTCCTTGGGTAAAAACAGCCCGGACCTGAAAGGTGAGAGCATGAAAATAGCGGTCATAACAGATTCGACTTGTGATCTAACAGACGCTGAACTTCGCGATCTAGACATTCGCCGAGTACCACTGTACATAGAATTCGAAGGTAAAACACATCGGGATTGGGTAGACATTAGCGCCAATGACGTAATCCGGGGAGTAGAACTGGGTGCTGACCTTCCCACAACCAGCCAACCCACCCCAAAGGACTTCGAAGACGCATATGCAGCAGCTGTAACTGAAGGGGCTGAAGCGATTATCTGCATCACCATTAGTTCCGACCTCTCAGGAACTTTTCAATCTGCAAATATTGCCGCAAATACCTCCCCGATTCCCGTAACAACGATCGACAGTCGGCACACGAGTCTTGGCTTAGGCAATATGGCCCGCAAGGCCGCTGAGTTAAGGAATAACGGTGCCACGATCGAGGAAATTCTTGTAGCTATCGAAAACGTGCGCAGCACAAATCATGTTCTCTTCACAGTAGCTAACCTAGAATTTCTACAGAAGGGTGGTCGCCTAGGCCGAGCTAGCGCTTTGGTTGGGGGACTCCTTAACATCAAACCAATTCTCAGTCTAGATGAAGGGACTATAGTCCCACTGGGTAAGGCACGGGGTAACAAACGCGCCCTACGAGAGGTAATTGGTCACATTAAGGACTACCAAAAACTTCACCCAGGCACCCTAATATTAGACATTATTCATGTTGAGGATGCTTCAGCAGTTGATAGGATAAAGATAGCTCTTAACGAGGCAGGGATTGAGTACACAGGAGGTCGTGTATACGAAATGGGAGCAGTATTAACCTCGCACATTGGCCCAGGGTCTTATGGAATTTACTTACATACGGAAAAAGATTAAAGCTTTTGGTGTACTATCCCAATGCCTCGATACGCTAAATGAGTTAAGACGCACACGGTTATACGGCTATTACAAGCCTACATATGATCTGTTGGTCATGCAAATTTAATCACTGGCTGGGAAAAGTAAAAATATTCCAACAGTTCAGTCCGACCGAGTCTCTTAGCGTCCGTTTGTACTTAGTGATTCGCAATACACCGGCAAGTAATCTTATCCTCTCTGACCATCTATAACTTGACTACTCGTCAATTAATTTAGTTATGGTGCCTATTTTTAAAGTAGCAGACTTTAAAGACCAGTCATTAAAGCGATATTCGTGTTAACAAAAAGAGAGACAATCCGTCTACATTTCGTAACCTCCGTCCTGTGTTACATTGTGGTCTTGATGGTGCGATTGGCAGCAACAGGCAAAATGATGGTTTATGGGGAAATGTATTGATGCGGAAACTTG
>Ga0114932_10005467_pt1 | contig 11276 bp, 9 predicted proteins | sample 2SBtaG_2_FD_87286 | JGI IMG/M metagenome (GOLD analysis project Ga0114932, IMG submission 87286) | Deep subsurface microbial communities from Kolumbo volcano to uncover new lineages of life (NeLLi) - 2SBTROV12_ACTIVE470 metaG | ecosystem: Environmental > Aquatic > Marine > Volcanic ... | reverse complement strand
CCAGCGGCCCAAAAGCGTCGGGCCAATGCGGCGACGCCAGCTTTGACAGCGTGCGCTCGATCGCCAGCAGATTATTGACGTCGATGCTGGTATGAATTTCGCCGCCATTGTCCAGTGAAACCTGGGCGAACACCGCCAAAGCCTGCGTCCAGTTGCGAATGTACGACCCGATTTTTACTTCTGCGAACAGCCCGATATCGGCACCGTTCTTGACCAACCCGTTGTGCTGCAGACGCTCTTGCTGACCTGCGTTCCACGCGGGCGGCGTATTGACCGGAGCATTGGCGCTTGCCACCGCGCCGGGCTCGACGACCTCGACGACTTTGGACGCGGCGCGCATGATGTAGGCCACGGCATCGACCCGCCCGGGGCCCCAATCTTCGATGTCAACAAGAACGCGGTCCATTTGGCGGCGATGATCGATCCAGTTGTCCAACCGGGCTTTCAGCGTGGCTAGCTCATCGGCTTGGGGCGCGCGCCCGTGCAGCTGCCTGAAAAATTGCTGCCGCCGTGGTTCGCTGCCATTGACGGTTTCAACTGCCAAAGTCAGCGCGGTGACAAGACCTTGGAAATCTCCCATGTTTTGACCGCCGTGAACGAATACTCTGGCGGTTTCGTCCGCGGCGGTGGTTTGGTCGTCTTCGACATAAAGCTCCGACGTGTGACACGCCGAACAGTTGAAACCCAGCCATTGGGTGCCCGCGGCATCGGCGTTGCGGTCCACGACAAAACCAATGGGCAGGCGCGCATTGTCATCGGCATACGGATACCCAAACAACCTGCCGCTTGCCCGCTCTTTAAAGCGCGGGTCCTGCGCAGTGGCAACAATCGCGGTGAACCAGTTCAACGGGATCAGGCGCGAACCCTGCGAGTAACCGTACCAGATGTCTTCATCGGCATTGCTCCAGCCCTGATTGTCCACGTATTCAGGACTGGCGCCAGAGGGTGCGGCACGTGTGGCACCGGTGTCCGTGGTATCCGGAGCGCGCAGAAACAACGCCGCGCCAACAAGCAAAACTCCGATTATTATGGCGGCGGAGACGGGTTTGAATTTGGCCATAATGTATTTCTTTCAAAACGGTATGGCGTGGATTTTCGGCAGGGATCAAATCGTTAAAGCCGCAATAAAACTGGCTAAACCTTAGCGCGATCGTGGCAGAAGTAAACCACAGAGGCGGTGCGACATCAAAACGCACAAAAGACTCACGCTGTTTTATATTTTGGTTTATGAATATGAACACCACCGAGGGAGATTTACCAATGCTGCTCAAACCCAGCCGTCGCGACATCCTGAAAATGACGGCTCTGGCGCCGATGTTCGCGCTGCCCGTCCCTGTCCGTGCGGCGCTCAGCCCGCCCTCTGATGCGCAGGCACCCAATTTTTACCGTTTTAACCTTGGTGACGCGAAACTGACGGTTATTTCCGACGGACAATTCAACATTCCGGTGACCGAGCTGGGGGTCAACGCTGACCCTGCCGACGTTGCAGCCTTTCTAAAGCAGCATTTTCTTGATGCCGCCACGTCCTACCGCCACACGAACCACGTGTTGATCGAACTTGGCGATGCCAAACTGTTGGTCGATGTGGGGTCAGGTACACGCTTTGTCAGCACAACCGGCCAGTTGATGAACAATCTTGACGCTGCGGGCGTCGACAGTAGCACGATCACCCATGTGGTGTTGACCCACGCGCACCCCGATCACATCTGGGGCATTCGCGACGATTTTGACGAGCCGATCTTCCCCGATGCACAGTATTACATCGGCGGCGGCGAAATGGACTACTGGTTGCAGGATGATTTGGTCAACCGCGTCGCACCCGAAGAACAGCAGATTGTGCTGGGTGCAGCAAATTCAATCAATGCCGAGGGCCTGCAATGGACGCGGGGCAGCGACGGATTTGTGGTTGCGCCGGGGATTTCCATGCTGGACACGCCGGGGCACACGTCAGGCCATATGAGCCTGTCAGTGGAATCACAGGGCCAGCGTCTGATCGTTTTGGGCGACAGCGTCACCAACGCATTCATGGATTTTACCCACCCTGAATGGGTCATCAAGCGCGACGCCAACCCCGACCAGACAGTGGCAACACGCAAGGCACTTCTCAACATGGTTGCCAGCGACCGCTCGGCGGTTCTGGGCTATCATTTCCCTTTTCCCGGAGTCGGGCATGTGGCACGCGACGGCGACGCATTTCGCTTTATTCCGGCTTTGTGGCAGTGGACAGCGACAGAGTAATCCGGGTATTAGCCCGTGGCCGCCAAAGCGGCCTTGCCACGCCAACGGCGCAGCGCGGCACCAAAGGCTTCAAACAACGGGCGCGACACCGGGTCTTTGTCTGCGTTCCATTCGGGGTGCCACTGTACCGCAAGCGTGAATCCCGGCGTGTCCTTGACGTAGATGGCTTCTGGTGTCCCATCGGGTGCGTAGCCCTCGACGGTTATTTGCGCGCCTTTTTCCTTAATCCCCTGACCGTGCAGTGAATTGACCATCACTTTTGTGGACCCAAACACATTGGCGAAAACCCCGCCTGTGGGCAGAGTAATTTCGTGCCGCAAGGCGAATTTCTCCTCAATTGTGCCCTCTGGCGGCATCCGGTGGTTCATGCGTCCCGGAAGATCGCGGATCTCGGGGTAAAGCGAGCCACCAAACGCCACATTGAATTCCTGAAAGCCGCGGCAAATCCCCAATATCGGCTGGCCGCGCGCTGCGCAGGCGCGAATCAACGGCAACGTTAGCTCGTCGCGGCAATGGTCGAACATGCCGTGGGCTTCGGTTTCCTCTTCGCCGTAGTGGCTGGGGTGCACGTTGGGCCGCGCGCCGGTAAAGACAAATCCGTCGCATATCTCCATGATTTCAGCGATGTCGATGACGCGCGGGTCAGCGGGGATCAGCACCGGCGTGGCGTCAACGACCCTGGCCACGGCGTTGATGTTGATCGTGCCGGTGCCTTGAATTTCGTATTCTTCACCAATCATGTGCTGATTGCTGATAATGCCAACGATGGGGCGCGCCATGAACTGTGCCTTTGACTCGGGATCAACGATGTGAATAACCCAGTGTAGCGGCAAGGTCCAGCGCGCGAACGGTGACAACTTGGGCGCGGCCAATTCACATTCGCGCTTGATTGTGCCACTTGTTGTCTTTGTCACAAAATCCGTCCGGAGCCACCGATGACCACGCCTTCCGCCCCTGAAATTTTGCTTAGCGATTACCAGCCGCCTGCCTATCTGGTGGACAATGTTCATCTTGTCTTTGATCTGGACCCCACGGACACGCAGGTCACGGCCACCGTGGTTTTCAAAAAAAACACCGGCGGCGATCTGTGGCTGGACGGGCGGGATCTGACGCTGCACGCGCTGGCCATCGACGGGGTTGATGTGGACCCGGCGGCGTTTAATCTGACCGACGAAGGTCTGACGATCCCGCAGTCCATGCTGGCAGACAGTTTCACCGTCGAAACCCGTGTGACCATCAATCCAAAGGGCAATACCGCACTTGAAGGGCTTTATATGTCGCGTGGCATGTACTGCACCCAATGCGAGGCAGAGGGCTTTCGCAAGATCACCTATTACCCCGATCGCCCCGATGTGATGGCGGTGTTTTCGGTGCGCATCAACAGCGATCAGCCGGTGATGCTGTCCAACGGCAATCCGACGGCACAAGGCGACGGCTGGGCGCAGTGGGATGACCCCTGGCCCAAACCGGCCTATCTGTTTGCGCTCGTCGCCGGTGATCTGGTCAGTTTTGACGATAGTTTCACCACCGCTGAGCGCCGCGATGTGGCGCTGAAAATTTATGTGCGCGACGGCGATCTGGACAAATGCGCCTATGCCATGGATGCGTTGAAACGCGCGATGACCTGGGACGAGGAAAACTACGGTCGCGTTTACGATCTTGACCTGTTCAACATCGTGGCAGTCGACGATTTCAACATGGGGGCCATGGAAAACAAGGGGCTGAATATTTTCAATTCCGCGCTGGTGCTGGCCAGCCCGCAAACCGCGACCGATACCGATTTCGCCCGCATCGAAAGCGTGATCGCGCACGAATATTTCCACAACTGGACCGGCAACCGCATTACCTGCCGCGACTGGTTTCAACTGTGCCTGAAAGAGGGGCTGACGGTTTTTCGCGACCAGCAGTTTTCCGGCGATATGCGCGACGCATCCGTTGCGCGAATCGAAAACGTGATGGCGCTGCGCGACCGTCAGTTCCGCGAAGACGCCGGCCCGCTCGCACACCCGGTGCGGCCGGAAAAATATATCGAGATCAACAACTTCTATACCGCCACCGTGTATGAAAAGGGCGCCGAGGTGATTGGCATGTTGCGCCGCATCGTCGGACCTGACGATTACCGCCGGGCGCTGGATTTGTACTTTACCCGTCATGACGGGCAGGCCTGCACAATCGAGGACTGGCTGCAGGTTTTCGAGGACACAACCGGACGCGATCTGTCACAGTTCAAACGTTGGTATTCACAGGCCGGCACACCGGTTGTGACCGCGACCGAGGCCTACGACGCGGGCGTCTACCGTCTGACGCTGGAGCAACAAACGCCGCCAACGCCCGGTCAGCCCGACAAGCCGCCACGCGTTATCCCGATTGCCATGGGGCTGCTGGCCGGGGACGGTTCCGAAATGCGCGCAACCGAGGTGCTGGAACTGACCGAAACGAAACAAAGCTTCGTCTTTGACGGATTGGAGTCCCAGCCAATCCCGTCGCTGCTGCGCGGTTTTTCGGCCCCGGTCGTGCTGCAGCGCGCCACCCACGCGCAGGAACAGGCGTTCCTGTTGGCCAACGACACCGATCCCTTTAACCGCTGGGAGGCGGCGCGGCGTCTGGTTTCCAACACCATCCGCGCCATGGCGCTGGAGGACGACGTACCCGACGACGGCGTGCTACAGGCGTTGAAAACGCTGGTGATGGACAGTGATCTGGATCCGGCTTACCGCGCCCTGCTCATGGTCCTGCCCGCCGAGGACGAGCTGGCGAAACAGATGCACGAACGCGACCAGACGCCCGACCCCGACGCTATACATACTGCGCGCAATTTCTTTTTAACCGCACTGGCCGTGCATTTTGACCGCGACGCCAAGGTTCTTTTTGCAGAAATGAACCAGACAGGCCCCTACAGCCCCGACGCGGCATCCGCAGGCAAAAGATCGTTGCAGATGGCGATGCTGGCACTGATTTCGCGTCTGGATAACGGTGTGCAGGCGGGCGAGACGTTCAGCATGGCGAACAACATGACGGTTCAAATGGCGGCGCTGTCCACGCTGCTGTCAAACAACCACGGGCAGCCTGAAGTGGCGACATTCTATGCGCAGTGGCGAAAAAACAAACTGGTTCTGGACAAATGGTTCCAAATTCAGGCGCTGCGCGCGCCGCGTGAAGCCGCAGTTGAAACCATATCTGAACTAGCCGATCACCCCGATTTCGACATGCAGAATCCTAACCGTTTTCGCGCGCTGATCGGCGGCTTTGCCTTTGGTAATCACGCGGGCTTCCACGCCAAAGACGGCACGGGGTACGCGCTTGTCACCGACTGGCTGATCCGGCTCGACGCCAAAAACCCGCAGACCGCGGCGCGTCTGGCGGGTGCATTCAGCGCTCTGAAATGGTACGATGCGGGTCGGCAGGCACATATGACCGAACAGTTGGAACGCATATTGGGCACTACAGGCCTGTCCAAAAACACAGGTGAAATCGTTGGTCGCATATTAGGAGAATGAATGGGCCAGACCCGCAAAACCATCCTGATTACAGGGGCCAGCAGCGGCATTGGCGCCGCCACGGCGCTGGCGGCGGCGCGCTCGGGATATGACGTGGGGCTTGGCTATCTGTCGGATGAGCCGTCCGCGCTGGCACTGGCACAAAAAATCCGCGCGGTGGGCGCGCGGGCAGAATTGCTGCAGGGCGACATAGCTGACCCGGAGGCCGTGGACAGCATATTTTCAAATTTTGACGACGTTTTTGACGAGTTGAACGTGCTGGTCAACAACGCCGGAATCGTGGCGACGTCGCAGCGGGTCGAGGAAATGTCTTACAGCCGCGTCACCCGCATGTTTGCCACCAACGCCGTCGGGCCTTTTTTATGCGCCCAGCACGCGGTTTTGCGTATGGCGTACCGCTACGGCGGGCGTGGCGGGGTGATCCTGAACGTGTCCTCGCGCGCTGCCAAACTGGGCAGCGCCGGACAATACGTGGATTATGCCGCCAGCAAAGGTGCCTTGGACGTGTTGACCAAGGGGCTGGCCAAAGAGGTCGCGCCTGAGGGCATCCGTGTGGTCGGCGTACGCCCCGGCGTCATTGATACGGGACTGCATGCCAAAGGCGGCGAGCCGGACCGCGCAGAATCGCTAAAGGGCCAAATTCCAATGGGGCGCGTGGGCACAGCCGACGAAGTGGCGCGCACGCTGATGTGGCTGATGTCGGATCGTGCATCTTATGTAACGGGAACGACGGTTGACGTGGGCGGCGGTCGGTAGCTGAATTATTTCAAGTGAGAGGACAGCGCCCTCCTTGGGGAGGGCGTGCGCTGTCCGGGGAATGCGTCCCGAACGGGTAGTATTTGTGTCCGCAACAAAACCTCATTGCTCTTGTCCCCATCCCGCCGCTCGCCTAAAACCCGACCACCACAGCACCCCAAAAGGCTCGCCATGAACGTGCTATCCACAATCGAACCAAAACCCAAGGTCATTGCCGGTGCTCGGCAGGACTGGGAACTGGTTATTGGGCTTGAAGTCCACGCGCAGGTCGCAAGCCGCGCCAAACTGTTTTCGGGCGCTTCGACCAAATTTGGCGCCGAACCCAATTCCAACGTGTCGTTCATTGACGCGGGCATGCCGGGGATGTTGCCGGTTATCAACGAATTCTGCGTCGAACAGGCGGTGCGCACCGGGCTTGGCATCAAGGCCGAGATCAACCTCTTTAGCCAGTTTGACCGCAAGAACTATTTCTACCCCGATCTGCCACAGGGCTATCAGATCAGCCAGTTGTATCACCCCATCGTGGGCGAAGGGGAAATTGTGGTGGACCTGGGCGAAGGTGTGGCGCGAACTGTGCGTGTCGAACGTATCCATCTGGAACAGGACGCCGGTAAATCGGTGCACGACATGGACCCCAACGCCTCTTTCGTCGATTTCAACCGCACGGGTGTTGCGCTGATGGAAATCGTATCACGCCCCGATATTCGTTCTCCCGAAGAAGCCGCCGCTTATGTCGCCAAAATCCGCCAGATCCTGCGCTATCTCGGCACGTCGGATGCCAATATGCAAAATGGCAATCTGCGCGCCGACGTGAACGTATCGGTCTGTCGCCCCGGTGATTACGAAAAATATCGCGCCAGCGGTGATTTCGCGCACCTGGGAACGCGCTGCGAGATCAAGAACATGAACTCGATGCGCTTCATTCAGGCGGCCATCGAATTTGAAGCGCGCCGCCAGATCGCGCTGATCGAGGACGGTGGTGCGGTCACGCAGGAAACCCGCCTTTACGATCCTGACAAGAACGAAACCCGCTCCATGCGCTCCAAGGAAGAGGCGCATGATTACCGCTATTTTCCCTGCCCCGACCTTTTGCCGCTTAATATAGAACAGTCGTGGGTGGACGGGATTTCCGCCAACCTGCCCGAACTGCCCGACGCCAAAAAGGCCCGGTTTATCGCCGATTTCGGGATGACCGATTATGACGCGGCGGTGCTCACCGGTGACGTGGCCAGCGCCGATTATTTTGAAAATGTGGCGCAGGGGCGCGACGGCAAACAGACCGCCAACTGGGTGATCAACGAACTGTTTGGGCGTCTCAACAAGGGCGAACTGAGCATCGCAGACAGCCCGATGTCCGCCGATCAGCTTGGCGGCATCCTTGATCTTATTGCCAGCGGCGATATTTCCGGTAAAATCGCCAAAGACGTGTTTGAAATCGTCTACACCGAAGGCGGCGACCCCGCCGAAATCGTCGCGGCACGCGGCATGAAACAGGTCACCGATCCGGGTGCGATCGAGGCAGCCGTCGACAAAATCATCGCCGACAACCCCGCGCAGGTGGAAAAGGCCCGCGCCAATCCCAAACTGGCAGGCTGGTTCGTCGGACAGGTGATGAAAGCCACCGGTGGCCGCGCCAACCCCAAAGCGGTGAACGAGATCGTCGGGGAAAAGTTACGCGGTTAATTTTCCCGGCCCGCGCAATCGCTGTATGGCGAAAGTTTATTGCGTCCAAAGCAAGGCGCGCATCGTTCAGAGTCGGGCCGGCGACCGCGACTTCATGCACAATCAGAATAAACGCATTGATATTGTTGAATAATCGGCGTGTTATCCACGTAACTAACACAACCTATGGTTACCACTAATACAGCATGTAGGGAATTTACCCGATGATGCCCCAAGAAATTGAATTCGTTGTTTCGAATACGATCATCGATTGTTTCCAATTTGGGGTGTTAATTTTTTGGTAATAATATCTTCTACTTAGCACCGAACTAAATGTCGTGGGGGCGACTGTTTTGGGGAAGAGCCACGATATGGCAGACTTTGAATACAAGGTTGTTGCTGCACCTAAAAAGACCAAGGCCTTTAGGGGCGTGCGCGCGCACGAGGATCAGTTCGCGCATGTTTTGATGGAAATCATGAATGAGCAGGCGTTGCACAACTGGGAATACCTGCGCGCCGAAAGCCTGCCGTGTGAGGAAAAAACCGGCCTGACAAGCCGGGTTGAATCCTATCAAAGCGTTCTGGTTTTTCGCCGTGCGATCGTGTCAGATCAAAAGTTCTTTGATATTCCGCCGACCCATCAACTTGAAGTGCATTCCATCGCCGAAGATGTCGTCGAAAGCGACGTCGTGTTTGCCTCCAGCCAACGCCCCAGTGTGGTCGCCAGTGTGGCCGAGGACACCGGCGATGCCGAAGCACCAGCCGGTACAGGCGACGTGCTGTCGATCCTGCGCAGCCGCAAGGCCCGACAAGCGCGCGAAGACATGGACACCTACCCCGAGCACATGAAACAGGCGGCTGAATAGCACCGTCGAATTTTCGATTTTCTTCTAGACGCGTATAGCAAAAGTCACCTTTTGTGGCGACACCTACCCCGAGATATCCAGTGCCAGCGCGTGGATGCGCCCGACCAATTCAGGCGTCAAGGCCGCGTGCACAGCACGGTGGCGCGCGACACGCGACATATCAGCAAATACGTCAGCCCTGATCATCACGTTGAAATGCGTCTCGCCGCCCTCGCGCCAGCCGCCGTGACCGCGATGCGATTCACTGTCGTCCACGACTTCCAAAGCGCGCGGCGTGAAGGTTTCTGTCAGTTTTCCGACGATTTCGTCTTTGATTGGCACTTTTTTTACCTCTGGTTTCCATTTCGCACTTGGCGTGCCCGCCCAAAGGACTAAACTGTGTGATCCGAGTCGGAAAGTCGTTATATAAAAAGGATCGCTTCAAGCATGGCGGGCAGCTCACCGTTCAATTTCGATATGTCGGTCTCGGCTGACAAAAAACGCCGCGCGCGCGGGCGGCGCGGCATGTCCGGCGCTTTTGAAACCTCGTCGCGCGTTTGCGAACACGCCGCGTGTCAGCAGCCGGGTAAATACCGCGCCCCCAAACACCCCGACATCACAGATGAGTTTTTCTGGTTTTGTCTGGAGCACGTGCGCCAGTATAATTTGAAGTGGAATTTTTTCACCAATCATTCCGAGGAAGAGCTGGAAAAGCAATTCGCCGCCGACCGGGTGTGGGAACGCCCGACCAAACCGTTTGGCAAGGCGGGAGAAGGCGAAAAAGCCCGCGCCGGTGCTGAAGAAAAGGCATGGGCCCGTCTGGGCATCAACGACCCGATGGAAGTTCTGGGTTCCAACGCCACGATGAATCCGGGATCGGGGCGCGGCTCCACCCACGCGCGCCGCCTGCCAGCCACCGAACGCAAGGCGCTTGATATTCTGGAGGGCCGCGACCATTGGACCAAGGGCGAGTTGCGCAAGCAGTATAAATCGCTCGTCAAAGACCTGCACCCCGATATGAACGGCGGTATCCGCGACGACGAGGACCGCCTGCAGGAAGTGGTCTGGGCGTGGGAGCAGATCAAGGATAGCCGCTCGTTCAAGGACTAGGACGCTGTGTCGCTCTTGCACCCTTGTGCAGTTTACGCCACTAAGCACTACGTAAAAACACCATTTTACGCAGCACAGAATCACAGAGTACGGAACACGACCAATGGCTGACGGATCAATCGACATGGCACCGGAACCCACCGAAAAAAAATCGGTACACGATCTTTTTGGCTTTGACACCGAAATGGAGGTCATGGCCTTTGCTGAGGCCACCGACCGTGTACCGCTGATCGACCCGACCTATAAATTTGACCCCGACACCACTTTGGCGATTCTTGCGGGATTCAACAAGAACCGCCGCGTAATGATCCAGGGCTATCACGGGACCGGAAAATCGACCCACATCGAACAGGTCGCGGCGCATCTGAACTGGCCCTGCGTGCGTGTCAATCTGGACAGCCACATCAGCCGGATCGACCTTATAGGCAAAGACGCGATCAAGCTGAAAGACGGCAAACAGATCACCGAATTTCAGGAAGGAATCCTGCCCTGGGCGCTACGTAATCCCGTGGCAATTGTGTTTGACGAATACGACGCCGGGCGCGCCGACGTGATGTTCGTGATTCAGCGGGTTCTGGAAGTGGACGGCAAGTTAACCTTGCTTGATCAGAACAAAATCATCACGCCGCACCCCTACTTTCGCCTGTTTGCCACATCAAACACCGTTGGCCTGGGCGACACGACCGGACTTTATCACGGCACTCAGCAGATCAATCAGGGCCAGATGGACCGCTGGTCGCTGGTGGCGACACTGAACTATCTTTCGCATGACGCCGAACTACAAATTGTGCTGTCCAAAAACCCACATTACAATACCGACAAGGGCCGCAAGGTCATCAGCCAGATGGTCACGGTTGCAGATCTGTCGCGTACGGCTTTCATGCAGGGTGATATTTCTACCGTTATGTCACCGCGCACCGTGATCAACTGGGCACAAAACGCCGAGATTTTCAAAGACGTGGGATTCGCGTTTCGCCTGACGTTTCTCAATAAATGCGACGAGTTGGAACGCCAAACCGTGGCCGAATTTTACCAGCGCTGCTTTGACGAAGAACTGCCGGAAAGCGCGGCGAGCGTGAGCCTTGGCTAGTGAACCTTCCCTCTCCCCGGCCTTCTCCCACGGGAAAGGGGGCGAAGGGTTTTCCGTTCAGGCGCCTCCTCTTGGATT
>Ga0114932_10005466_pt1 | contig 11279 bp, 9 predicted proteins | sample 2SBtaG_2_FD_87286 | JGI IMG/M metagenome (GOLD analysis project Ga0114932, IMG submission 87286) | Deep subsurface microbial communities from Kolumbo volcano to uncover new lineages of life (NeLLi) - 2SBTROV12_ACTIVE470 metaG | ecosystem: Environmental > Aquatic > Marine > Volcanic ... | reverse complement strand
TTGATAATCCACTAGGAGCACAAAATATGCCGATTTATAATAAAGTTATTGATTACATGGAGACCTATTTATTAGAATCTAATCTATAAAATTAATCGTATGGATTTTGAAAAAATAAGTTTGATTACTTCCAATTTTTTTGATAATAGTAAACTTTTAAATATAGATTTTATAGATTCTGGCCTTATAAATAAAACGTATATTATTGAACATCTAATTAATGGGAAAAAGTCTAAATTTGTTTTACAGTGTCTTAGTAATATATTTGAATCCTATGAGAAAGTTAATATGAATCATAAATTAATAACTAATCATATTAAAAATAAAATTAAAGGAAATTATCTTAAATCTAGTAATCAAAGATGGGAAGTTCCATGTTTAATTAAGTGTAATTCTAATAACCTTTTTGTATTTCCTTTTTGCGCAGGTTTTTGGCGAGCTATGGAATATATAGATGACACTCTTAACTTTGATATTTTAGAAGATAATAAAATGGCTTATCAAACTGGTCTTGGTCTTGCTAAGTTTCATGCAACATGCTCCGATATTGACCTTGCAAAATTAGAAAATACTATTAAAGATTTTCATGATACAAAAAAATACATTGATCAATTTAATATGACTATTAAAGATTTTAACTTTATTAAATTAGACGATAATGTAAATAAAAGAGTTCAAAACTTAATTGATAGTTTATCTAATCATATCTTATATGTTGAATCTTTATTAGGATATTTAAATAAAAAATCAATACAACCTTGTTTAATTCATGGTGATCCTAAGTTAAGTAATTTTCTTTTTGATATTCAATATAAATATGTTGTTTCTTTAATTGATCTAGATACTGTATCTTCTGGTTGTTTACCTACTGATTTGGCTGATTGTATTCGATCCATTTGTAATATTGCTGGCGAGGATCCAGATAATATAGAGAATGTATCTTTTGATGTTGATTATTGTAACTATTTTCTCAAAGGTTATTTCTCAACTTCTAATAAAAATGGTGATTACGGTTTTGGACTCCTTCTCGAATTTATTTATTTGATAATTGTTGAATTAATTATTAGATTCCTGAATGACTTTTTACAATCAAATAGGTACTTCAAAGTAAAATATCAAACTCACAATCTATATAGAGCAGAGGTTCAATATCGATTGCTTTCTAGTTTCATTACTCAAATTCCTACTTTGTCAAATTCACTTAATGGAATTGGGATTTCTTCAAACTCAAATTTTGTCTCCGATGTACAAAATATTGTTTAGGGTTTCACATAATCCAACTTATCACTAAAGTAAAATCGATATTTATTTTTTCTTGTGGCAAAGGAATTAACCCATAGAGCCGATGAGCTTAAACAATTAGGTTGGAATCAGGAAGATTTGTACAAATATATTGAGTTATGGGATTACAGACAAAGGTGGGGCTCTATAAATCTAGAGAGAGAAGATAGGTTGTTTCTAAGAAAAGCAGAATCTTTATTGCCTGAAATTTCTAAAAGCAAAGTTTCAGTTAAAAAACCTCTCAAGGAAAAGTCATATTATTGCTGGATTCAGTTTTTCCTGAATGAAATGAATGATTTTGAGTTGAATGAAAATTTAGACGATGGCATGAGAGGGGTTTGGCCTATTTTTCTAGAGGAGGAACTTCGAGTAATTGATTATTTCGAACCAGTTTTAGGCTTGCCGGATACAATTAAGGCTAAATTAATCGGCCCAATTAGAGAGAACTTGGTCAAAACAGCTTTAGAAATCTACAAAGAATCAGTTATTACAAAGCAATTTGATTTCCAAGGGGCTTTGGCTAATGCCAAATCTAGTGGTAAAAACTCTAGTTGGAGATCTCTTAGAGATGGTGATTTTGAGACCAATCAAGACTATCAAATTATTGATAAAGATAACGTTCTTGAATTCCGTAAGAAAGTCAATGAAAAGCTTTTATCATTTATAAAAGAGAATTTACCATCTCTAGCTGAGTCAGATAAATCTTTACCTCCTAATGATTGGATAAATTAATAGCCAATTCTGAACTTATGTGGCTAAAAAGAAAATAGAGATAATTAATTCTTTGACTTCCCAACGTTTTGAAACTCTTCAATTGCATGCAGGTCAAGTACCAGACCCTGTTACCAATTCTAGAGCGGTTCCTATTTATCAGACAAGTTCATATGTTTTTAACGATGTAGATCATGGAGCAAATTTATTTGGTTTGAAGGAATTTGGAAATATTTATACGCGCTTGATGAATCCTACAACGGATGTTTTCGAAAAAAGAATTGCAGCACTTGAAGGAGGAGTAGCTGCTTTAGCAACAGCATCAGGACAGTCTGCACAATTCATTGCGATTACAAACTTCCTTACTGCAGGAGACAGCTTCGTATCAACATCGTTTTTGTATGGTGGCAGCTATAACCAATTCAAAGTTCAATTTCCACGATTAGGAATCAATGTCAAGTTTGCTGATGGTGATGATGCAGAAAGCTTTGAAGAACAAATTGATTCATCTACAAAAGCAATTTATGTAGAGTCAATGGGTAATCCTAGGTTTAACATCCCTGATTTTGATGGACTATCGAAATTAGCTAAATCGAAAAATATCCCTTTAATTGTAGATAACACTCTTGGTGCTGCTGGAGCTTTAATTCGTCCTATTGAACATGGAGCAGATGTGGTTGTTCAAAGTGCTACAAAATGGATAGGAGGACATGGAACAAGTCTTGGAGGGGTAATCGTTGATGCAGGAACTTTTGATTGGGGAAATGGAAAATATCCTTTAATGAGTCAACCAAGCGCGGCTTATCATGGTTTAGTTCATTGGGATGCTTTTGGATTTGGGAGTGATATTTGTGGAATGCTTGGAGTCCCTGCAGATCGAAACATTGCTTTTGCTTTGAGAGCTAGGCTAGAGGGGTTACGAGATTGGGGCCCTGCGATTAGTCCTTTTAATTCTTTTTTATTACTTCAAGGATTAGAAACTTTAAGTTTAAGAATAGAAAGACATTGCTCTAATGCACTTGCATTGGCTAAGTGGTTAGACGATCATTCGAAAGTTGATAATGTTAGTTATCCAGGATTACCATCGGACAAATACCATTCAAGAGCCTCTAATTATATGACCAATAGAGGAAAAGGTTCTATGTTGATTTTCTCTCTGAAAGGTGGCTTTGATGATGCTGTGAAGTTTATAAACTCTTTAAAACTTTCTAGTCATCTAGCAAATGTAGGCGATGCAAAAACATTAGTAATTCATCCTGCTTCAACAACTCATCAACAACTATCCCCAGAAGAACAGTTGTCCGCAGGTGTTACTCCAACTATGGTAAGAGTGTCTGTTGGTATAGAACATATTGATGATATCTTAGAGGATTTCGAGCAGGCTCTAAATTTAATTTAGTTTTCCAAGGAGGTATATAGATATGGCTTTAATACTTCCTCGTAGTTATCATAAAATTTCATCGATAGAAAAAAATCATATTTCATGGATTGAGCCTGAATTAGCAGAAAGACAGGATATTAGACCTCTTAGAATTGGGATATTAAATATTATGCCTTTGGGAAAACAATATGAATTTAATTTATTGCACCCTTTAGGACTGTCTCCTCTACAAATAGAACCTATATGGATAAGATTGAAATCCCATTCATATAGGACTTGGGATCTAGAACATCTGAAAAACTTATATGTTCATTGGGAGGAGGCAATGTCTCCCACTCCTCTTGATGGGTTGATTATTACTGGAGCACCTGTTGAGCACCTTCCGTTTGAAGAAGTTCATTATTGGAAGGAATTAGTAAATCTAATTGAGGAAGCAAAATTAAATTGTGCAAGTACCCTAGGATTGTGTTGGGCTGGTTTTGCAATGGCTTATATGGCTGGAGTTGAGAAAGAAAATTTTAATAAAAAGCTTTTTGGTGTATATCCAATGAGAAGTCTTGTACCTAGCCATTCTTTAATGGGAACGCAGGATGATGAGTTCTTCTGTCCCCAAAGTAGGCATGCTGGTTTACCAGATATCGAAATGGAAAAAGCAGAACAAAAAGGCAAGCTAAGATTATTGGCTCATGGAGAAAAAGTAGGCTACACAATTTTTGAAACACCTGACCAGAGGCAATTAATGCATTTAGGACATCCTGAATATAACGTTGATAGATTAAAATCTGAGATGGAAAGGGATAAGAAAAGAGGCGATGTACCTCCTCCAGAAAATTTTGATTTGACCAAATCAAATACTTCATGGCGATCACATAGAAACTTATTATTTCAACAATGGTTGTGGTTCTGTTATCAACGTGTAAGCCTGAGTGTTTAACTTTTTTGGATTTTTCAGGGATAAGCTTTTGGTTGAAAAAATTGACTATTTTAATGGTGGCATTATATTTCTTGGATCATGAATGGCTTTGAGCTCTTCTAAGTTTGGGAGCCAATCTTCGAATGCGGATGATAATTCTTTTTTATGCCATTCTAAATGTGGGTGTATTTGCGCAAGATGAACCCCAGGGCATATGAATTCTAGATTATTCCAACACTCTGTCATCCATTCCAGAGTTCTTTTTCTCTTCGCTTGATTGCGGGCTTCCCAAGCACCGTTAATCCAAGGTTTCCAGATTGCATCACGATGAATAAAAGAAGTGTCAAGATCATTTAAATGTGTTAAACCTCCTAATTGTTGAGAAGCTATATAACAACTTTTGTTCGGCCTTTTATTTATTAATTCTTTAAGGATTTTTAATACTTGTTGATTTTTTTCTTGCCAAGCAGGGCCTAATAACCCAAGCACTTCAGAATGATTTGACTTATTATAATTATTATTATTTCCAAAGCTTAAATTAGGTAAAGACTTCATATTGTTGAATTTATTAATGATTCTATTTCGAGAGAATGGCAATTTTTCTAATAATTTAATCAAGACGGATTCATCATCAGTATTTTTAATTTCACCAATTGCATGAGCAAAAATATCGTCTCCATATATCCATTGAAGGCTAAGAGAATTAGGCCAACTTTCGGCTTGATTAATACATTCAGATAGCTGAGAAAATGAAAGATTTGCTGTCCAGCTTAATAGTGGTCTTAATGGCTGAGTCTTTAACTTTACCTGTGTGATTATGCCAAGAAATATAGCTGCTCCGCAAAGGGCTTTCCATTCATTAGTCAACTCATTTTTCGTATTTGGTCGTAGTAAATGAAACTCTTTTCCGTTTCCCCAAAAACCCTTAATCTCTATGATTTGATCAATTGCTAATCCTTTGCTCCTACTGAGTGGACTTATTCCACCGGTCAAGATATATCCCATTCCTGTATTTCCAGACAAACCAATTGGAAAACTTCTTTTATGCTTTTCTAGAAAAGAGCATAATTTTCCCATCGTTACCCCGGCTTCAATTTCTACATGCTTTTTCTTTAAATCGAAAGATATATTTTGGTAGTTTTTTCTTAGGTCTAAAATCCAATGTTTATCTGCGGCGGCTCTACTTGTGGTTCCTCCACTAGATACTAAAAATGGACTGGAAGTTTGTTGGGATGATCTCAGTGATTGGAAAAATTCTGAGTTTACAGCTTCAAAAACCCCAAGGACATCACTATCATTGGAATTTTGATTTTGCAGTGATATCGAATTTCTAATAATCGGCTCCTTTTTCTATAATGAATTTCTTAAGTTGGTATTTTATAAAACTATATTCAATTAAAGTAGATTATTGGCTAAAACATTTTGATTCCCCCTGCATCAATTAACTATAAATATCCATCTAATATTGGAATTTTGTTATGCGGACATGGTAGTAGAGATCCCCAAGCAGTAAAAGAGTTTATAAATGTAGTAAATAAAATAAAATCTAGAATACCTGATATCCCAGTTGAATTCGGTTTTCTAGAATTTAATCGACCAATAATTAGTGAGGCCCTAGATCAGCTTAGGAATTTGGGAGTTGAGAGAGTGATTGCTTTACCAGCTATGTTATTTGCTGCCGGGCATACTAAAAATGATATCCCTGCGGTTTTGAATAAATACTCCGCTGATAATGGACTTCTAATTCAATATGGCAGGGAGCTTGGTTTGAATTCTTTGATGATTGGAGCAGCAGGAGCAAGAATCAAAGAAACAATCGATAGTAATCCAATATTTCCTCTTCATGAAACATTACTTGTCGTAGCAGGTAGGGGATCGTCCGATCCAGATGCTAATTCAAATGTGTGTAAGATTACAAGGATGCTTGTTGAGGGATTTGGTTTTGGATGGGGAGAAACTGTTTTTTCAGGAGTAACATTTCCCCTCGTTGATCCTGGCTTGAGACATGCTCTCAAATTAGGTTTTAAAAGAGTAATTCTCTTACCTTATTTTCTTTTTTCTGGAGTTTTAGTCAGTCGCGTTAGAGAACATTCTACGAGAGTTGCAAATGATAATCCTGATGTGAAGTTTCTAAACGCAAGTTACTTATCAGACCAAGATTTAGTCATTGATACTTTTATGGAAAGAATTCAAGAAGTTTTTGATGGTGAGAATTTTATGAACTGTGCTTTATGTAAATATCGTTCTAATTTATTAGGTTTTGAAAGCGAGGTTGGATATGAGCAGATCAGTCATCATGATCATGTTGAAGGTTGTCTAGACATTCGCCGAGAAAACAAAGAGCATAATCACGCGCATGAACATTTTCCTTATCCACATGCAAAGCATCCTTTAGGACCTGTCACGCTTCCCTCTTTAAACAAAAGCCAAATCTAAAAAAAATAGGTTTAAATTAGAGAATCATTTGTCTCTTTCTTGCTTGTGACGCAAGGGACTCGTTATTTATACATTTTTTTAATGTTTAGTTTCAGCTCTTTTCCCCAAGTGATTTCCACAACTAGTGAAGAGTTTTCCACTAAAAAAAACTAAAACTCTAGTTTTCGTGATGGACTTGTGGGATTCAATAGATACTTTAATAGTAATTTACACTTAGATACTTTACGCAAAGAAAACTAATTTATTTCAAATGAACCTTCAAGAAGTATTGATATAAGGTGAGTCTATCTCTGTCTCGGATTTTCGGTTCAGGTTTTCTTTATCTTTGACGTTTTATAGAAAATTTAAGATCCTTATTTCATTGAGTTCGAGCTTTTAAGAAAGGAAATGGAGTTTAATCAAATTGAAACTCGTATTGATGAGATGAAAACTGATGAGGTTAGATGCTGTGAAAATGACTTGGACCTAATGTCTATAAGTCTTGAAGCTGAGGTGCCTGAAGCTCTTTATGTAGGTATGAAGGATTTTATATGTGGGAATGAGAATTGGGATCAATCCAAGCTTATTAGCTCAGCCATCGCTAATTTTCTCTTTCAAAATGGTTCTGATGATAGGGCTGTTACTGAAAAATACTTAGATGATATTTTTAACCTTTAAAGTCTCTAATTGCCTTTTCGCAAGCTCTCTTAGTTATTGCCATCATTGTTAATGTTGGGCTTTGCCAAGATGAAGTAGGCCAGCAAGCTCCATCAACTACTAATACATTGTTGCATTCCCATAGACGATTCCAGTTGTCTAAAACACTATTTCCTTTGTCATTTCCCATTGGTGCTCCTCCTACCTCATGTATGTAGTAACCAGGGGGTGGAGCATCGCTTTTAATAGCAACTGATTTGCTTAAAATTTGTTTGGTAAATGGAATATTGAGAATCTCATTCACTGGAATAATTTTGCCATTACCAGAATTAATAATAAGTTCAATCATTCTGCTCATCTCTGAAACCATTCGTTTCTCATTTTCACGCCAAACTATTGATATGTGCGGTATGGAAATACCATATAGATCATTGGTATTTGAGAGAGAAACAGTGTTTTTTTGATTTGGGAGTACTTCTCCATGACCAATAAGGAACCCAGTTTTTGTGTTTTTATATTTCTTAAAAACTTCTGGTGGTTCAAATCTATCTATTCCTCCCCAGATGCCATATCCACCAACAAAGTTTTTTTTAGTTGAGCTGTCTCTACCGATGGGAATAAAGAAGCTACCTGCTCCTGTTAAAAGATGATTATTATTTTTATCTGAATAATCATTGAAATTCTTATCGATAGGGACAGTGAAAAACCTACAGGTTGATATATGATCCATTAAGTTCATTCCTAATGAATTAGAGGGGTCAATTAGACCATTTGAATTATTACTTTCTTCGGAACTTAATAGAATTCTAATTGTTTGGATTGTTGATGAACATAGTATTATTAATTTACTTTCTAATTCACTTCTCTCTCCATTTTTTTGGTTTACTACAATAACACTTTTTGCAGACTTCCTATCCTTATTCAAAACTAATTTATCTACAATATGATTTGAAAGTATTTCTATTTTACCTAGCCTAGCGGCTTCTTTTAATGTGCTGCCTAAACTGCTATATCTGGGCCATTTCGTTTTATCTTCATTTGGTCCAAACCCTCTGGAATGTATAAAGGGAAGATTTAAATTTTCTTTTATATTGGAGGCAAATCTTGATTCACTTTCTGTAAATGGAAGTTTGCCAATATATTCACCATTAGGTAGTTGATTGAGATCGTCTTTGTTGCCATATATTTTTAGAAAACTCTCTATTTCCGAATAATGTGACTCAAGATCTTTGTAACTAATAGGCCATTCGAGATTGTATTCTTTTTCTTTTGAGACTTCAAAATCCTCTTCAGATAATCTTAAGGTTATCCCTCCCCAAGTAAGGCTCCTTCCACCAACTTGATTGCCTTGCGTCCACATGAATGGGGCTTTTGGCGGGTGTGTATAAGGATTTGCTTTTTTGTTTGCGTACAGTAAGGGATTTGATTTCCAGAACCCTGGATGTTGAGGTTGATTTTGATAATTTCCAGTTGTTACCCCTAAAAGTCTCCGAATCATATTGCAAGGCTCTGTTCCGTTTGCCTGCTTGATCTCTAGTTCAGGACCTCTTTCTATTACTAGTACTCTTACTCCAGCCTTAGCCATTGTTAAGGCTGCCATTCCTCCGGTTGCACCTGAACCGATAATTATGACTTCATAGGGCTTGTCAATCATTTTTTGGAAGTTGTATATTTTGAATTTGGTAGATTTATGGAATAATTTTTTTAATATGTAAAATTTATATTAAATCATAGGGTTAGTTAATAGACCGTTGGAAAAATTGATTAATTTATATAGTTTTTACTTTCTTTAATAAAGAATTAGCATGAAATGTTTTTTATTAGATGATTCTTAATAATTTGCACGTAAATAATTTATTTTGATTTGTTTTTATGATTTAAGAGAGGTTATAGTATTTGTCTTTTAATATATAATTTATATTAAATCCAATATTTAACTGTCAGACCCTTTTGAATTAAAATATAATCATTAGTAGCAATTAGAAAGTTATGTTTAAACGTCTTCTTTTTTTTGTAAGCTCCGTTCTTTTTTTCTTTTATCCTCTGCCAGCTTATTCAGCTTTGGACTATGGAAAGCAAACCTTGATAGGTTCTGATTTCTCCAATATCGATTTGAAAGGTGCGACTTTCTATTTAAGTGATCTCCAAGATTCTGATTTTTCAGGCAGTGATCTTCAAGGGGCTAGTTTTTTTGATGCAAAGCTTGAAAACGCTAATCTAAGTAATACAAATATGAGAGATGTAACAATGGATGCAGCTATACTTAATGGCGCAAACCTTTCAAATAGCATATTAGAAGGTGCTTTTGCTTACAATGCAAAATTCGAAAACGTTATTATTGAAGGTGCCGACTTTACTGATGTCTTGATCGCAAATGATGTTAAAAATAAACTATGCCTTATCGCAAATGGGATAAACAGTGTGACTAATAAAAAAACAAGTGAAACATTGGACTGTTAGTAGCCAGTATGCTTATTAAGAAAAATATTAATCACTCTAAATATATTTTTTGGATTTCAATTTTATTTATATGGATTCTTTCGACCATAACTGATCGTATTTGGTGGAATTTATATAGCATTACTCCTTCATGGGATCAGGCTGACTATCTCAATAGTGCCCTTGACCATGCCCGTGCACTCTCTTTTTTGGGAGCAGATGGAGCTTCAGACTTTAATTCTTTACTAGATAAATCGCCAAAAATTCCTCCTTTGGCTTCAATAATCAATGGAGCCGTAATTGCCTTTGCTGGTGATGCTCCTCATCAGGCGGCCTGGTCCTTAAGTTTTTGGAATGGATTCTTTATCTTTAATATTGCTTCGTGGGGACTTTATTTGAGTGGGAAAAAACTTGGACTTTTTTGTGTTCTTATTAGTGCATGTTCTCCTTTCTTATTTAATCTAAGAACTGATTATGTATTGGAGTTACCTTTAATTTCCGCTATTACATTTTATTTATTTCATCTAGGAAGGTGGAGTGATAAATCAATCGGAGGTAAATGGATTCAATTGATAATTGCTACTTTCGCATGCTCTTTTTCTTTATTGATTAAGCAAAGTTCTTTATTAGTTATAATACCTTCCTTATTATTTGTTTTTGTGCTTTCTTTTAAAAGAGATAAAAAATTTCGATTACAATTTTTATGCTTAGTTCTTATCAATATTTTAGCAATTTTACCTTGGTTTTTTCACAATTGGATAATGATATTAAGTGGAACTTATAGAGCTGTTTTTGAATCGGCGGCGATAGAAGGTGATCCTTCTATTTTAGGTTTTAAAAGTATTTTCTGGTATTTCCCATATTTAGATAATCAGTTTGGAAGTATTATTTTCTTTTCTGGATTGTCAGGAATACTATTTGTATTTTTAACCTATGTAAGATCTTTTAGATCTCAAGCAAGATTAGTTGATATTTTTAATGAGAATAATTATAAATGGACATGGATTTATTTTAATTTAATAACATGCTGGACTTTTACAACTTTCATTCCTAATAAGGATGAAAGATATATAGCATGTACAATCCCGTTAATTATTTTACTGCTAGGCTTTGGATTTACTAAGTGGAGTGATTGGCTAGATACTTATTTTAAATTAAACTCTTATATTTTATTATTTATTCCTGCTGTAAGTTTTCTATTTTCCAATTCTATTAATAAGTTTAATACTTTACAAAATATTGCAAGTAAATATTATCCTGTTAAAGACATTTTATCGATAGTTAGATCTGATCAGACTAGCGATAAAAAAGAAACAGTTATTGTTGTTCCCAGCATCCCTGAAATTAATCAGCATAATGTAAGCTATTTTGGAAGAATGCAAGATGGAAATATTTTAGGCAGACAACTTGGGCAATCTCTTTTGCATATAGAACCAGTACTTAAATATTCTAATTGGATTATTTTGGCAGACGGAGATCAAG
>Ga0114932_10005465_pt1 | contig 11279 bp, 10 predicted proteins | sample 2SBtaG_2_FD_87286 | JGI IMG/M metagenome (GOLD analysis project Ga0114932, IMG submission 87286) | Deep subsurface microbial communities from Kolumbo volcano to uncover new lineages of life (NeLLi) - 2SBTROV12_ACTIVE470 metaG | ecosystem: Environmental > Aquatic > Marine > Volcanic ... | reverse complement strand
CGCCGGCCGGGGTGCAGGAAATTCTGGATTACGGGCAATACGGTTATGCGCTTAGCCGGTACTCCGGTTGCTGGGTTGGTCTGAAGTGTATGAAGGACACGATCGAAACCACATCGGTGGTAGAAACGGCGCTGGATCGCATCGACATAAAGTACCCGACCGATTTTGAGATGCCCGAAGGCGGGCTGAATATCCGGTTGGTGGATGACCGCATCCCGCAAGAGGCGCGGTTGCAGGACTACAAACGTTTTGCCGCCGAAGCATTCGGACACGCCAACAAGTTGGATAAACGCGTGTTCGGCAAAGCGGGCGCCAAGATCGGGCTGGTGGCGGCGGGCAAGAACTGGCTGGACCTGGAGCACGCGCTGCATCTGTTGGGGATCGACGGTGCTGAAGCCACGCGGCTGGGGCTGACCACCTACAAGGTCGGCATGACGTGGCCTTTGGACATGAAGGGTTTTCACGATTGGGCCGAAGGGTTGGATTTGATCATCGTGGTCGAAGAAAAACGCAAGCTTCTGGAAGTGCAGATCAAAGAGGCGATATTTGACGACCGTCACGGGCGGCGCGTCTATGGTTGGAAAGACGGCAAGGGCGACGAGTTGTTTCCGACACGCTTTGCGCTTGAACCAGTGATGATTGCGCAGAAACTGGCGGAAATATTTGATGACGAGGGGCGTTCCACCGACAATATAAAAAACTGCGTTGCCACGCTTGAAGCTGCGCAACACAATGATAATGCTAAGGAAATTTCGTCACGCCTGGCGTATTTTTGCTCTGGCTGTCCGCATAACAGCTCGACCAAAGTGCCTGACGGCTCGCGCGCGTACGCCGGGATCGGCTGCCATTTCATGGTGCAATGGATGGAACGCGAAACCCTTGGTTACACCCATATGGGCGGCGAGGGAGCGAACTGGATCGGCGAGGAACTTTTTTCGACGCGTAAACACGTCTTCCAGAACCTTGGCGACGGCACTTACAATCATTCCGGCGTGCAGGCCATTCGCGCGGCTTTGGCGGCGGGCACAACGATCACCTATAAAATCTTGTTCAACGATGCGGTGGCCATGACCGGCGGGCAAACCAACGAGGGCGATTTGAATGCACCGCGTATTGCGCAGGAAGTAAAGGCCATGGGCGTTGCCAATATTGCAGTGGTTTATGACGCCAAGGAAGACATACGTCGCGCCGATTATCCCGCCGGGATAGAGCTGTCCGAGCGCGCCGAAATGATGACTGTGCAAGAGCGGTTTGCAAAACTGTCGGGCGTTTCGGTGATCATTTATGTACAGACCTGCGCGGCGGAAAAACGGCGACGGCGCAAACGCGGGCTATTTCCCGATCCTGATCGGCGGATTTTCATCAACCCTGAGGTCTGCGAAGGCTGTGGCGATTGCGGCGTGCAGTCCAACTGCGTGTCGATCGTGCCCAAGGAAACCGAACTGGGGCGCAAACGTGCGATAGATCAGTCGTCGTGCAACAAAGATTATTCCTGTGTGAACGGATTTTGCCCGTCGTTCATCACAGTCGAGGGCGGCACGATCAGACGCGCGGGCACCAAATCTCTGGACCTGCCCGATCTGCCCGCGCCGACACTGCCAAAGATTGACGGCACGTTCAATTTCCTGATCACCGGCGTTGGAGGTACAGGCGTTGTCACCATCGGTGCAGTGCTGGCGATGGCAGCGCGTCTGGACGGCAAAGGCGTCGGAATGATGGAAATGGCAGGGTTGGCGCAAAAGGGTGGTGCCGTCTATATCAACTGCCGCATCGCCAATAAACCGTCTGATATCAGCGCGATACGCATTGCGGTGGGCGAAGCCGACACAGTGATTGGCGGTGATCTGGTCGCCGCTGCGGGGGCCAAAGTTTTGGGGTCCATGCAACAGGGGCGTACATGTGCCGTGGTGAACAGCCATGAGATTATTACCGGTGATTTTACCCGCGATACCGATTTTGCCTTGCCGAGCGACCGTCTGGCGCTGGCATTGCAGGCGCGTCTGGGTGCCGACAACGTCCAGTTTCTTGACGTGTCCAAGCTGTCCAAGCTGGTGCTGGGGGACTCGATATTTTCCAACACAATGATCCTTGGTGCCGCATGGCAAAAAGGGCTGGTGCCGCTAACATTGGAGGCGTTGACCGGCGCGATCACGCTGAATGGGACTGCGGTCAAAGGCAATTTGCGTGCCTTTGAAATCGGACGCTGGGCTGCGGTTTATCCAGAGGACGCTGCCGCGTTGCTGGAAGATGTCGTGGTTGAAAAACCCAAATCGCTGGAGCAGCGGATCGCTTACCGCGTAGCACAGCTGACTGCATATCAAAACGCGGCCTACGCGAATAAATATCTCGATGATCTGGCACAAATTGACGACCCCGAACTTAAAGAAGCAGTGGCCGAGGGATTGCATAAGTTATTGAGTTATAAGGACGAATACGAAGTTGCTCGGTTGCACGCAGAGGGTGCCGCCAAGGCTGTAGCGGGCGAATTTGAAGGTGATTACAAGTTGTCGTTTCATCTGGCGCCGCCATTATTGCCGGGCAAAACCGCCGACGGACGCCCGAAAAAAAGGCGTTTCGGACCGTGGGTATTGTCGATGTTCAAGGGGTTGGCCAAGCTGAAATTCCTGCGTGGCACGCCGCTTGATCCATTTGGCTATGGCGCTGAACGCAGGATGGAGCGGGTACTGATTACCCAATATCGTGCAGATTTAGTCACACTGCGCGCCAAGCTGACGCCGGACACCCGTGATGCGGCGGTTGCGCTGGCCAAATTGCCGTTGATCATTCGAGGTTACGGCCCGGTCAAGGCCGCGGCGGCAGCGGCGGCAGCCAAACGGCGCGAGGAATTACTGGCCGTGATCCACGCGGGCGGCACCCCTGTGAAGGCGGCGGCAGAGTGATCATAAGGGCGCTGTAACAATTCTCCACGCTTTGTGACACTTTATGCAGTGACCTGTGTGGGCAGCTTGATTAAATAGGCCCCGATGCCAATTGCCTGCGGGGCCTTATGTTTGGACTTGAACTGATCGACGCCAGCCTGTTGCCGGCTATGTTGATAGCGCTGACGGCGGGGCTGCTTAGTTTTCTGTCGCCCTGTGTTTTGCCGATTATCCCGCCGTATCTGGCTTATATGGGCGGTATATCCATGGGGCAGTTGACGGACGGCGGGGCGGCGCGCAAGCCCGCTGTCGTGGCCTCGATGTTTTTTGTGCTTGGCCTTTCAACGGTTTTTATATTCCTGGGTTTCACGGCATCAGCGTTTGGCCAGTTTTTTCTTAAAAACCAGGTGCTCTTTGGTCAGATCGCCGGTGTCGTGATTATCATTTTCGGGCTGCATTTTTTGAATGTGTTTCGCATTCCGCTGCTGATGCGCGAGGCGCGTCTTGACGCCGGAGATCGCGGTGGCAGCGCCTTTGGTGCCTATATTCTGGGGCTGGCGTTTGCTTTTGGCTGGACCCCGTGCATCGGCCCGATTCTGGGCGCGATTCTGTCGATGTCAGCCCAGGAAGACAGCATTGCGCGGGGGACGTTTTTGATGGCGACATACGCTGTGGGGCTGGGCGTACCGTTTATTTTGTCGGCGGTGTTCGTCAACAAATCCATGACGATGATGAACCGCATGAAACAACATATGGGACTGATCGAAAAGATCATGGGCGCGCTTTTAGTGGGTGTCGGGGTGCTGTTGGCCACCGGTGCGTTTACGAAACTGTCTTACTGGCTGCTTGAAAATCTGCCCTTCCTTGGGGCCATTGGATAATGTTCTTAAACTTGCCGCAATTTGGCGTTAGGGTTTGAGCGATAAACAGGCAGTTTAAGTCGGAAATAAAGCATTGAGCACGCAGCAGAAGGCTCAGAATCCGCAGGATGTGCGAAAGCGCCGGGTGTTTTATATTCCCGGCTACGACCCCATGTTGCCGCGTCGCTATCGCGAGCTGTACCGTTCAGAGGCGTCCAAACAAGCGCTTTGGTCCGGCTACGGAATTGAATTAAAAGGGAAAGCCGGAAAAGACAATTACGGATGGTCGGTCAGAACCGACATCGATGGTCGCCGCAGTCGCGCCGACTTTGAATTTCTGGGCTGGTCTGACATTGTTCAGAAATCCATGAATAAATCAATTCCCGCCACATATTTTATGATGCTGCACACGGTGTGGATTTACCTGTCGAGCGGGACTTTGTTGCGACTGGCGCGCCTGCGCAAAGGTCCGATCGTGGCGGCCTTGTTTCCGGTGGTCGCGCTGTGCGCGCAGCTTTTGCTGGGGCTTGGTCTGGCGTGGGCTGTGGCTGCGTTGGCGGGCATTTTTATTGCTCAGTGGCTGGGTTGGGGATTTGGGCTGGTGTTTGGCGGTCTCTTGATGCGCTGGTTCAAGGCCCGCGACAACCGGATATTCGCCTACTATCTGCTGCATGATTACGCGTTTTCGGCGCAGTATTACGGCGTCAACCCACCGGCGCTTGAGGTGCGGATGCAGGAATTCAAGACCCGCATTGCTGCGGCGTTGTCATCGGATGCCGACGAGGTTTTGCTTGTTGGTCATTCTTCCGGAGCGCATATAGGCGCGTCCGTGTTGGCCGATCTGCTGCGTGAGCGCCCGCTGGACTCTAAGGGGCCGCGTCTGGCGTTTCTAAGCCTTGGACAGGTTATTCCCATGGTCAGTTTCCTGCCGCGCGCCACGCGATTGCGCGGCGACCTGCGGTTTCTTAGCCAAAGGGACGATATTGACTGGGTTGATGTCAGCGCCCCGGGCGACGGGTGTAGTTTTGCGCTTTGCGATCCCGTATCAGTCAGCGGCGTGGCGCCGGCAGAGGGGCGGAAACGCTGGCCGCTGGTGTTTTCGGCGGCGTTCAGTGAGACGCTGTCACCGGCATTATTCAAATCGCTGAAACGCAGGTTTTTTCGCATTCATTTCCAATATTTATGCGCTTTTGACCGTCCGCGTGATTACGATTATTTTCAGATTACCGCCGGACCATTGTCGCTGAGGGCGCGCTATAAGGATCGCGTAGCGTCGCGCAGCCGGATCGAAGTTCCGCTGTCCACCCATCGATCAACGGATCGCGAAGATGCCTGCGCCATTCACCCCGCCAAAGCCTAGCGCGCGTCCCGACAAGGTGTCGATGTGGCGGCATGTCCGGCTGTTTCGCAAGGATATTATCAGCGCCCAACCCGCGAAATTGTACCGTGCGTGGATGGCGGAGTTTCGCACACCGTTTTTCCGCTCTTTTCTGATTAATCAGCCAGATCTGGTGAAAACTGTGCTTAAAGAGCGGCCCGATGATTTTCCCAAGTCAGATATTGTGCAAGACAGTCTGGCTGATCTGCTGGGCAATTCGGTTTTTGTCACCAATGGCGAGGTTTGGAAAAGCCAGCGGCGCATCATCGATCCGGCGTTTGAGGGCGGGCGTCTGAAGTATGTGTTTGGCGCTATGGCGGATTGCGCGGTTGACGCGGTCGCGCGTTTGAAGGCCGAGGCCGGGCTGGGACGCGACATCGAAATCGAAGCGCGCACCGCCCATATGGCGGCTGATGTGATTTTTCGCACGCTGTTTTCTCTGCCCATAACAGACGATATCGCACAGGCGGTTTTCGTGCAGTTTCGCGCGTATCAGCGCAGCCAGCCCTTGATCAATCTGGCCAGTTTTGTCCGGTTGCCCAGATGGATGCCGCGCTTGCGGCGGCGCACGACCAAGACCACGGGTGCGGCCATTCGGGCGTTGATCCGCCAGCTGGTAGATCGACGCATGGTCGAGATTGCGGCGGGCACCGCGCCCGACGATCTGGCGACCAAAATCATGACGACAGTTGATCCCGTGACCGGTCAAGGCTTTGGCCCGGACGAAATGGTCGATCAGGTGGCGATCTTTTTTTTGGCGGGACACGAAACATCGGCCTCGGCGCTTGCGTGGGCACTGTATTTGCTGGCGATGGATCAGGGTGCGCAGGACAGGGTGAGGGCCGAAGTCGCCGAAGTGATGGGCGACCGTGCCGCAACATTGTCAGGTGTCAAGAAAATGACGTTTACGCGCGATGTTTTTCGCGAGACCATGCGCCTCTACCCGCCGGTTCCCGCGATGATCCGAACAAATTCATGCCCGGAAAATTTCCGCAAAAGGGTCGTACGCAAAGGATCGCAAGTTCTGGTGTCGATGTGGTATTTGCACCGCCATAGCCGCCTGTGGGACAAACCCGACGTTTTTGACCCGGATCGCTTTGGCACTGCGAACGGCAAAAAATGCCAGCGCGAGGCCTATTCGCCGTTTTCGGCGGGTCCGCGCGTCTGCCCCGGCGCTGGATTTGCCATGATCGAGGGACCGCTGCTGTTGGCGGCGCTGGTGCGCGATTTCCGATTTGAACTGATCGAGGGAGAAACGCCGGTGCCGGTGGCGCACCTGACGCTGCGGGCCAAGGACGGGATCAATCTGAGGGTGACGCCGGTTGGCTGAGCGCCCAGTCTAACACGTACAGCCGGATTGCACTGGCAAGACCGCAATCCGTGCCGCGATCCGCATCAATTTGCGCGGCTAAGTCGTTGATCGGGCGACCTTCTTGCGCGGCTATGGCGCGAAACGCGTTCCAGAACGCATCCTCTAGTGATACCGAAGTGCGGTGCCCGCGCAGGGTCAGCGAGTGCTTTTGCGGGCGCGCGCCCTTAGTCATCGTCTTTTGGTGTCAGTTTATGGGCGTTCAGGTGTTTTTCCGCCTGCGCGACAATATCGTCGATGCGGTCGCTTTCGGCTTTGGTCCGCCCGTGTTTTTCTGCGTTCATTGTAGTTTGCCGGCGCTTTTTCAAGCGGTCGCGTTGCTTGCGCACGGCCGCGAGACTGATGATATTACCGCTCATGATCTGGGTCCGATCATGTGGCTGGGCTGGACGATTCGATCGAAGGTTTCGCCGTCGACGAACCCCAAATTAATCGCTTCCTCACGCAGCGTCGTGCCATTTTTATGGGCGGTTTTGGCGACTTTGGTGGCGTTGTCGTAGCCGATTTCGGGGGCCAAAGCCGTGACCAGCATCAGGCTGTCCCACATGAGGTGCGAGATGCGTTCTTTGTCGGCCTTGATACCGACCACGCAATTGTCGGTAAACGAGCGGCTGGAGTCGCCCAACAATTGGATTGATTGCAACACGTTATAAACCATCATCGGTTTGTAAACATTGAGTTCAAAATGCCCCTGACTTCCGGCAAATCCGACCGCGGCGTCATTGCCCATGACCTGCGCGCAGACCTGTGTGATCGCCTCGACTTGAGTGGGGTTGACTTTGCCGGGCATGATCGAGCTGCCGGGTTCGTTTTCCGGCAACACCAGTTCGCCCAGACCACAGCGCGGACCCGAACCGAGAAAACGGATGTCGTTGGCGATTTTGAACAGGCTGGCCGCCACGGTTTTGAGCGCACCGGAGATTTCTACCAGTGCATCGTGGGCGGCGAGTGCTTCAAATTTGTTGGGGGCGGTGACGAATGGCAGGCCGGCGATTTCGGCCATGTTGGCGGCGACCATTTCACCCCAGCCTTTGGGCGTGTTGAGGCCGGTGCCAACGGCGGTACCGCCCTGCGCCAGCGAATAGATATTGTGCAGCGCGTGGCGAATGCGTGCAACGCCCTGGGAAACCTGAAAAGCGTAACCGCCAAATTCCTGTCCCAAAGTCAGGGGTGTAGCGTCCTGTGTGTGCGTGCGGCCAATTTTAATGATGTCTTTGAATTCTGACGATTTCTTTTCTAATGCGTCGCCGAGACGTGTAAGTCCGGGTAGCAGGATATCATGGCAGGATTGCGCGATGGCTATGTGCATGGCGGTCGGAAATGTGTCGTTGCTGCTTTGGCCCATGTTGCAGTGATCATTCGGGTGGACCGGTATTTTGGAGCCGATTTCGCCGCCAAGAATTTCGATGGCACGGTTGGAAATCACTTCGTTGGCGTTCATGTTGCTTTGCGTGCCCGATCCGGTCTGCCAGACCACCAGCGGAAAATGTGCGTCCCATTTGCCCGCGATAACTTCGGACGCCGCCTGAACGATGGCATCGCCTTTGTCGTGGTCCAGCCGCCCCAGTTGCATGTTGGCCTGCGCGCAGGCCTGTTTGATGACACCGAGTGCGCGCACAATGGCCACGGGTTGTTTTTCCCAGCCGATTGGAAAATTTTGCAGGCTGCGCTGGGTTTGCGCGCCCCAGTATTTGTCGGCAGGCACGTCCAGAGGGCCAAAACTGTCGGATTCGGTGCGGGTTGTGGTCATGTGGCTCTCCTTGGTCAGGTCTTAATGGGCCGCCCACGACCAATGTTCAATGCTGTAGATCGCCGGATCAATCGCTTTGACTATAGACGTAAACCGTGGCTGGCGGCAGGTTTGCCCATGTTTTTGGGCGTTTGCGACAGGTCAGTTTCAGTGTTTCGACCAGTTGAATATCTAATGGCGGGCGGTTGCTGTAGGTGAATTGTACAAACGTGCCCTTTGGGCGCAAAACGCTGAAAGCGTTGAATAAAATTTCGTGCTGTGCATGGAGCGGGATGTTAAGCATCGGCAGGCTGCTGACGATAGTTCCGACATTTTTGTGGGTTTCAGCGTCCATTGTTTGCGCCGCTTTGTTGTGCACAGCGACACCCGGAAACCGCCCGCGCAATTGCGTGCAAAAAACCGGATCCAGCTCATAAAGGCAGAGATTTTCGCGCGGCACACCACGGGCCAGAATTTCGTCGGTGATGCTGCCGGTGCCGGGGCCGATTTCTATCACCGGATGGCTGTGCCGATTCAGGCCCGCTGTCATCGCGCGCGCCAAAGCGCGGCCCGAGGGCACCACCGCACCGATTTGTGACGGGTTGCGCAGCATTTGGGTTATGAAAAGGTTCAATCCTTGCACCGCGCTGCCCCCGGGGTGGTTATTTGCGAAACGAATCCAGCGACACGACTTCGGCGTCCGACTTTTTGTCGCGTTCATCAATCGCGTCATTGTCCAGTTCGATCATTGGACTTTCTGTGTTTTCGTCGGTTTCCGCCACCTCAAAACGCAAACCAAAATCAACGCTGGGGTCCACGAAGGCGCGTACTGCGTCAAACGGGATGTACATGGGCGTCTCCACGTCGCCAAAATTCAGCGTGACGGAAAACGCCGAGTTCGTGACGGTCAGGTCTTTGAACCATTCCTGTAGTACGATGGTCATTTCGTCGGGATAACGCTCGACCAGCCAGTCGGCGATCTTTACGCCAACAAAATGCGTCTCAAACGTGATGTAGAAATGGTGTTCGCCCGGCAGACCGTTTTCTGCCGCATCGCGCAAAACATCGGCAAGCAAACCGCGCAGAGCGTCGTGCATCTTTTGGCTGTAATTGATCGTTTCGGTCATGTGCCGTCCAGTTGCTTCACCCTTAACATAGGGCAATAAAGACGGGTTGAAAGGGCGTAGTTGGCTTGGGGAGATATTAGTGGGGGAATATCGTGAAATCGAGACGAATATTGTCGCCAAAGCGTGGCGCAACGGAATTAGCGGCACAATCTAAAAGAAAGTTGTTGACATATAGAACGCCTTGAAGTATACGTTCAGGCAAGCTGGAAGAACTGGGCAAGCGGAACACCGTAATGGTGCGCCGCTTTTTTGTTTGCGCGGCTCTCTCTCGTGCGGAGCATGAGTAGGCTGAATTTTATGACTATCGAAACTGAAGACGCGCATGCGGGTACCGAGATGATCCTTGGTAAGACCCGTGCGGTTTACGAGGAACTTAGCAGGACGCTGGTGCGTATCACCGGCGAGCTATCCGAGATGGATGGCAAGGACGCGCGTGGTGCGCTTGATCTGCTGCGGCAGCACTGGAAATCGGCGCTGGCAACACTTGAACTGGAGAATGATCTTGAAAAACGTCGCCGGGAGCGCGCGGGAATTGTGCATGGGTACGCCATTGACCTTGCCGCCGCGCAGTCTGAAATCGGGAGCCGGATTGCTCGCCTCCGCGACGCCGGACGTGTTGGAGCAATTTCTGACGGGGCTGACTGACAATGCGATGATGGCGCTGCCGTGGTTGTTCGAATTTTGGGCAATGCCGCATCAGATTGCACCCAAGGGAGATTGGCGCACCTGGGTTATTCTGGGTGGTCGCGGGGCCGGGAAAACCCGCGCGGGTGCCGAATGGGTGCGGTCGCAAGTCGAGGGGCCCAGACCGCTGGACACCGGACGCGCCAAGCGTGTGGCGCTGGTTGGGGAAACGATTGATCAAGTCCGCGAGGTGATGATTTTTGGTGACAGCGGGATTTTGACCTGCGTGCCGCACGACCGGCGACCCAAGTGGGAAGCCACGCGAAAGCGGCTGGTCTGGCCCAATGGGGCAGTGGCGCAGGTGTTTTCCGCAAGCGATCCCGAAAGCCTGCGCGGGCCGCAGTTTGATTGCGCGTGGGTTGATGAGCTGGCGAAGTGGAAAAAAGGGCGGGCCACGTGGGACATGCTGCAGTTTGCGTTGCGGTTGGGGGATTTGCCGCAACAGGTGGTGACGACGACTCCGCAGAATGTATCAGTGCTAAAGGAAATCCTGGCGGCCGGTTCCACGGTGCAAACAATGGCGCCGACGCGGGCCAATCAGGCCAATCTGGCGGCGTCGTTTTTGGCGGAAGTGACGGAGAAGTACGGCGGCACGCGATTGGGGCGACAGGAGCTAGACGGCGAGCTGCTGACTGAAAACGCAGGGGCGTTGTGGACGCCGGCGACAATTGCCGGCGCGGGCGTTGACGCGGTGCCGGTTTTGGACCGGGTTGTTGTGGCAGTGGATCCTCCGGTGAGCGGGCATAAAAAATCGGACCAATGCGGGATTATTGTCGTGGGGATGACCACTGTGGGCCCGCCGTCAAACTGGCGGGCCTATGTGTTGGCGGATCGCTCGCTGGGGGAAGCGTCGCCGCAGAAATGGGCGGAAGCTGCAGTTGCCGCCTATCATGAGTTCAAATCTGACCGGATCGTTGCCGAAGTAAATCAGGGGGGTGAGCTGGTGGAATCTGTAGTGCGCAGCATCGACCCGCTGGTCAGTTACACGCCCGTTCGTGCCTCGCGTGGCAAGGTGGCACGCGCGGAACCGGTCGCGGCATTGTACGAGCAAAAGCGCGTCAAACATGTGCGCGGGCTGGGAGCGCTGGAAGACCAGATGGTTGATTTGACATCGCGCGGTTTTGAAGGACGCGGCAGTCCAGACCGCGTGGACGCGCTGGTGTGGGGGCTGACCAATTTGATGTTGGACGGCGCCGCGAAATTTCGTGCGCCTCATATCCGCACGCTGTGAAAATTGATTTTGGCACCGCCTT
>Ga0114932_10005463_pt1 | contig 11279 bp, 11 predicted proteins | sample 2SBtaG_2_FD_87286 | JGI IMG/M metagenome (GOLD analysis project Ga0114932, IMG submission 87286) | Deep subsurface microbial communities from Kolumbo volcano to uncover new lineages of life (NeLLi) - 2SBTROV12_ACTIVE470 metaG | ecosystem: Environmental > Aquatic > Marine > Volcanic ... | reverse complement strand
GCACCGGAAGCGCGCGTCCAAGGTCGATGCCTACGTGGACCTGTTGGGCGCGGTGCCCGACACCGAGATCGCCAAGATGGCTGGCGTCACGGTGAATGCGGTGCGCGCGTACCGCATCCGTCGCGGGGTGGCGGCGGCTCCGCGCAGCAGCAGGGCCCCTTGGGGTACGCGCTCGAAGGGCGGTGCAGCCCGCAAGGCAGCGGCGCCCCGGAAGGCGGCACCGAGTGCCGTCGCCCCGAAGGCCGCCGCTCCCGCGCCCGCCGCCCCGTCCAGGTCCGCGGCTCCCAAGGCGGCACCGACCGGTGTGCGCAGGGCCTACCGCATCACGCTCGCGGACCGCACGGCCATCGTCGTCGCGAGCGGTGTGGTCGAGGCCGCCCGAAAGGCGGACGCTGTCGGCGAGGTCCGCGGCATCGAGCTGCTCGGCGACGTGCTGGGCTGAGCCGAGCCTTCAGCGCTGCGGATCGATCCGCACCGAGAAGCAGCCCTCCTCGTCCGTGGTCGTCGTGGCGTACACGCGCTCGTCGTCGGCGACGTCGACAGGGGTGTAGGCCAGCGGCTCGTTCTCGTAGGAGATGCAGCCATCGACGAGCTCGCCCTCGCTCAGGGTCAGCGTCTCGTCGCTCAACACGTCGGAGGTCGCCTGGAAGAAGGTGACTGCGGCATCCACGTCGCTGGGCGGGGCGAGGGTGAACTCGAGCGCCCCGAGCGCCGCCTCCAGCGTGAACAGCCCGTCGACGTCGGTGGTGGTCTCGTAGGTGAAGCCGTCGAAGTCCAGCTCCCGCGCCTGGACCCGCGCGGAAGCCACGGCGTTCCCCTCTGGACTGACCACGCGGCCGTGGATCACGGGGCGGGCCGGCACCTCGAGCGCCCCGAGGTCCTGGTCCACGTTCGCCTCGACCGACAGCGACTCCGAGAGGGTGGTCGGGCTCAGGTCGCCGTCGTACGGCGGAATGAGGACCAGCTCATAGTCGCCCGCCACCACCTGCACGCTGAACTGCCCGTTGCCGTCTGTCTCGGTCTCGACCACCAGGGTGCCCCCAGGGCTCACGTCGAGGTTGCGCGCCTCGAAGCGCACGAGGACATCGTCGGCCGACTGACCGTCGGGATCGAAGACCCGGCCCGTGACCGTCGTCGCCGCGACGCTGGCGTAGGCCATGTCGAGGCGCATGCCCTGGTCGTCGATCACCGTGGCGCCGCCGATCAACGACGGGAGCCAGTACCGAGCGTCCGAGGGTGCCGCATGCACCTCGTACTCGCCCGAGAACACGCGGAGCTCGTAGCTGCCGTCGCCCCCGTGAGCACGCTCGGCCCCGCGACGCCGGTGGCCCCGTCGACGGCCCACACCGCCAGGTCGGACACGCCCAACCCACGCTCGTCGGTGATCACACCGTAGAGGGGTGCGCCGAAGTCGAGGAAGGTCGACAGATCCGTGCCGGTGACCAGATCGAGGGTCTGCACGAGGAAGGCGACGCGCGCGTCATCGGGCACGAAGCTGACCGTGTAGCGCTGGCGGGGAACGGCATCGAAGGCAAAGGCGCCGGTGGCGTCGGCCTGCGCGCTGGCGACCATCGGGGTCCCGTCGAGCGAGGCGACCACCCGGCCGCTCAGCCCGCCTTCCTGCCCGGGCACCGTGACGGCGGTGTTGTTGGCTGCGAAGCCGGTGAGCTCGCCGGTGAAGGTCTCGGGGGCGCTCATCTCCAGGTCGAGGTCGGTCCAGGTGCGAGCGGAGACCACGAAGCTCTCGGACAAGAGCTCCGGGTGGCTGTAGTCCGACGGCGTGACGTCCACGCGCAGGGAGAACACGTCCTCGGCCTCCTGGGCCTCGGCATCACCAGCGTCGACCGCCGAGGTCTCGTCGGCCGAGACGCCACCGCAGCCGAGGAACCCGATCCAGCAGAGGACCGTTGTCATTCGACCACCAGGGTCCAGGCCCAGGAAGAGACGTACTCACCGTCGTCGGCGATGCACGTCACGAGCTGGCCGTCGTAGGCAGGGTCCGGGGACAGCACGACCTGGCTGCCGGGGTTGTCGCCGGTGATGAGCTCCACGTTCGGCAGGATGCCCTCCCGCGACATGGTCCAGGTGAAGTCGAGCAGATCGGGTTCCTCGTCCGAGACCACCACGAACAGCTTCTGTTCGGTCTCCAGCACGTAGTCACCGCCATCGGGAGCGTGCGCGTTGAGGAGCTCGGGCGCGGTGTTGGTGCTGTAGACACGGATGGGGCCCAGGTAGCAGGCCGACAACGACGCTGGCAGCAGCGCGGCGACCACGACGCCACCGTGGGACGGGCGGTGGGACACGCTCACGGGGTGGTCGCCGTGAGCTGGATGCGGCTTCCGGGCTGCTTGCTCTCGAGGGAGAAGCTGTCGAGGGTCCCACCGGGACAGGTGACGTCGACCTGGTGGGCGACGTGGGGCTCCGCGAGGCGAAACTGCCCGCCGATGGTGCCCACCGTGCCGAGGGCCGTGCCATCGCGCATCACCACGCAGGCGTTGTCGAAGCCGTCGAGCACGACGGTGGCGGGCTTGCGCGTCAGGCTCACGTTGAAGGACTTCCGCTCGCCAGCCGCGATCTCGAAGTCCTCGGTCCAGTCCTCGGAGAGCGGACTGCGGACGGTCAAGGTGTGTGCGCCGGGGGCCACCTCCACCTCGTTGCGGGTGGACGTGCGCCCGACGCGTTCGCCGTCGATCAGGATGTCGCCCCAGGCTCGGCTCGCCAGCCTGACCACCACGGTCCCCGGCGCGGCCGCCACGGGTTCCGGCACCACGACCGGCGCGGGGTCGACCGGCCGTGGCGGGCGCGTGTCGAGGTTCAGCGCCGTCGCGACCGGCTGGAGGTCGGGCTGGGGCGCCGCCGCCACCGCAGCGGTCGCATCGACGGGCGCCGTGGGGACGACGACCAGGGTTTCCGGTTCCAGGTCCGGAGCCTCGACAACCTCGGCGACCACGACCGCCGGTTCCGGTCGAAGCAGCCAAAGGGTGAAGAGCGCCAGAGCCATGGCCAACGCACCGCCGATCCAGAGCGCGCGTCGGTTGCCCGACGTGGGGGGCTTGGCCCTGTGCAGGTCGTTGAGCAGCTCGAGCACCTGTGCGTGCTCGGGGTCGAACGCCAGCAGCCTGTTCAGGAGGCGCTGGGCCTTGAGGTGGTCGCCCTGCTCGAAGGCTTCGCGGCCGCGCTCGAGCAGCACCCGATCGAGGTGGATGCGCAGCCGGAGCTCGTAGCCGTCCGGGTCCTCGAGGAAGCCGCGGAGCTCCCACTCGGGCCGGGTCGGATCGAGGTCGGCGTCGGCGAGGACCTCGGCGACGTGCTCGGCGACCTGCTCGGCGGTGTCGAGGCGCGCCTCCACGTCAATCTGGAGCAGGCACTCGATCAGGTCGGCCATCTGGGGTGCGATCCCGGGTTGCAGCTCCAGCACGTCGGGACGGTTCGACTCGATGATGTTGCGGAGCACCAAGGAGGGGTTCGACCCGGTGAAGGGCAGCTGCCCGGTGACCAGGTGGAACAGCAGGGTGCCGAGGGAGAACAGGTCGCTTCGCGCGTCCACCGTCTTCTCGAGGGCCTGCTCGGGGCTCATGTACGCGGGGCTGCCCACCAAAGCACCGGTCATGGTGACCGTGGACTCGTCGAGGAACCGCGCGATGCCGAAGTCCATCAACTTCACCGCGCCATCGGCGCGGAGCATCACGTTGTCGGGCTTGAGATCGCGGTGGATGATGCCCGAGCGGTGGGCGTAGGCCAGGGCATGGGCGAGGTCCAGGGCGAGCACGGCGGCGATCTCGCTGGGCAGGAGCCCCCGTTCGTCCACCAGCTCGTGGAGGGTCTTGCCTTCGACGAACTCCGTCACGATGTAGCAGTCGTTTGCGTCGACACCGCTGTAGTCGAAGATCGTGAGGATGTTGTCGTGGGTCAGGTGTTCGATGGCCCGCGCCTCGCGGGCGAAGCGCCGCCGGTTCCGGGTGCTCGCGCTGAGGTGTGGGTGGAGCACCTTGATGGCGACTTCACGGTTCAGCGTCTGGTGCCGTCCGCGGTAGACGGTGGCCATGCCGCCCTCACCGACCTTCTCGACGATCTCGTACTTGTCCAGGACCGTGCCAATCAAGGCAGACTCCATCGCCAGCCCGATGGTGTTGCCAGCCACTATAGGCCCCGCTCGCCGGCCGCGAGGGCGCGGATCGTGGGCCGGTCGGCCGGAGGCACGTCGAGCGAGCACAGCTCGGCCCGGGTGAACCACGCCAGCTCCTGGCCCAGCAGGGGGGTGGGAGCGCCGTGCAGCACCACCTCGTAGCACCACAGGTGCACCCGCTCGTCCCGTCCGTCCGCGACGAGCTCGCCCACGGTGCCCTCCACGCCGAGCTCCTCGCGCAGCTCGCGCAAGAGCGCGTCGGCGTCGGGCTCGCCCGCCTCGACCTTGCCGCCTGGAAACTCCCAGAGGCCTCCGTGGGCGCCACCCGGGAGCCGTCGCGCCATCAGGACGCGCCCGTCTCGTCGTGCGACGGCGCCGACCACTCGGAGGCGATCGGTCACAGCTGTCCGACCTCCCCGGTCACGTTCGCCAGGCCCCTCTCGCTCAGGATCTTGAGGATGACGCTGGCGGTCTCCTCGACCGCGCGACGGGTCACGTCGATCACGGGCCAGTCCCGGTTGCGCTTGTAGAGCGCGTGGGCCTGATCGAGGTCAGCGAGGATGTAGTCCATGTCGTCGTAGTTCATGCGGGTCTGCACTCGCATGGTCTGCACCCGTTGCTTTCGGATCGACTTCAGCGTATCTGGATCGATGGTCAGCGCGAAGATGCGCTTCGGGTCGACCTCCCAGAGCTGTTCGGGTGGCTCGCGTCCGAGCACCAGGGGAACGTTACCGACCTGGTAGCCCTTGTGGGCGAGGAAGACCGAGAGCGGGGTCTTGCCGGTGCGGCTCACGCCCACGAGCACGATGTCGGCCTCGCAGAGCAGCCGAGGCTCCTTGCCGTCGTCGCACTTGACGGTGAACTCGACCGCCTCCACGCGTCGGAAGTAGTCTTCGTCCGCCTGGTACATCAACCCCGGCGAGCCCTTGGGGCGGACACGGAAGAAGGCGGACATCGCCTTGAGCGGGCCACCGAGCACGTCGACGAGGCGCAGCCGATGGTGCTGAGCGAGGCGCTCCGCTTCGGCCCGCTGCTCCGCGCGGACCAGCGAGATGACCACCAGCGCACCCTCTTCGCGAGCGAGCGCCATCAGCCGTCCGAGCTGCTCCGCGTCCGTCACGTTGGGGAAGGTCTGCACGACCACCGGCACGCCGCGGAACTGCAGCCTGCAGGCGCGCACGACGCCTTCGGCGGTCTGGCCGGTGCCGTCGGAGATGATGTAGATGGCTTTCGGAGCCGCGGGTGCCGTCATGTGGTTGGGCTTAACCTCGTGTTAGCCAGCGGTGGCTGGAGGGCTGATGGCTCCGTTGCAGGGTGTTCGGGTGCTCGACCTGTCGCGGCTCCTCCCCGGGCCGATGTGCACCTGGTACCTGGCGTCCCTGGGCGCCGAAGTGGTGCGCGTCGAGGCCCCCAGCGGCCATGACTACACACGCAGCATGCCGCCGCTGGTACAGGGTCGGAGCCTCTTCTTCGCGTCGGTGAACCGGGGGAAGAAGAGCGTGGCGCTGGATGTCCGCAAGCCCGAGGGGCGGGACGCGTTCCTCATGCTCTGCGCGACCGCCGACGTGGTCGTCGAAGGCTTCAAGCCCGGCACGCTCGCGCGCCAGGGGCTCGACCCTGCCGGGCTCGTCGAGCGCTTCGAGAAGCTCATCGTGGCCAGCATCACCGGCTACGGCCAGACCGGGCCGCTGGCCGACGAGCCGGGGCACGACCTGAACTACCTCGGGCTCGTGGGCGTCACGGCGGCCAGCCTGCCGGACGAGCACGGCGTGCCGCCGACCCCGTTCCCGATCGCCGATGTCGCTGGGGGGGCCTTGACCGCGGCGCTGGGCATCGCCGCCGCCGTTGCAGGGGTCGCGCGCGGTGGCCCGGGCCGGTGGCTCGACGTGTCGATGACCGAGGGGGCCCTCGCAGCGTTCGGTCCCTTCCTCGCGATGGCTCAGGGCGAACACCGGGCGCATCGACCGGGGCAGGAGATGCTCACCGGTGGGCTCGGCACGTACAGGGCGTACCGCTGTGCGGACGGTCGGATCCTCTGCGTCGGTGCGCTCGAGCCCAAGTTCTGGATGCGCATGCGCGAGCTCGCTCCGGAGCTGCCGTCGGTTCCGGCCACCCACGAGCTGGTGCCGGTGTTCGCGTCGCGCGACCGCGACGACTGGGTGGCGCTGTTGACCGGGTGCTGCGTCGGACCCGCGCTCGGTGCCACCGAGGTGTCCGACCACCCTCATCACGTGGCTCGGGGGGCGTTCCAGGACTACCTGGGCATGCCGCTCGCGAACGCGCCCTTCGGGTGGTCACCGAGCCACGAGGTGCCGCGGGTGGGGGAGCACACCGAAGAGCTGCTGAGGCCGCTCGGCGTGGACCTCGAGGCTCTGGTAGCTTCGGGCGCAGGAGGCCTCGGATGAGCGTTCCCATGTTGGAGCAGGCACCCTTCGTGTTCGGCACGATGGAGTGGATCGTGACCGGCATCGCCGTGGTCATCAACCTCGCGATCAACGGCCCGCGGCTCGTGCGCATGGTTCGCGACGGCCCGGCGCCCCGCTCCTAAGCCAGCGCAGCCACCACCCAGAAGAGCGCCGTGTTGACGCTGGCCTGCAGGGTCACGCGCTTCGCTGCGGCGGCGTAGTCCCCGGCGATCTGGCCGCTCGCGATCTTGCGGACCGGGTCCAAGGTCCAGATCTCGAGGTGGAAGGCGCTCGCCCAGAGCACCAGGAAGACCAGGTGCTTGGCCGCGACCCGCTGCTGTTCGGCGGTGTCCACGGGCCATTGGAAGCCGCCCGTCTGCAACCAGTACGTGGCCAGGCCGCCGAAGATGAGGGCGCCCATCGACAGCCCGAGTCCGGGTCCCCAGGCCTGGAAGCGCCGCATCCAGGCCCGGAGGTCGCCTCGGCCCATCGTTCCGGTGAGGATCAGGGCCACCGTGAAGGTCGTGAGGGACACGCCGTAGATCGCAGCACCAACGATGTGTACCCAGGACAGAACGCTGACCACGTGACCTCCGGCGCCATCCTACTCCGACGACCGTGGTCGGCCTGCACTACGCTCGCGAGGCATGCGCGACCGCTTCCCGATCCTGCTCGAGTGCCTCGTCCTGGCGGCGGCGGCGATCAGCGTGGTCGCGCCCACCCTCGGGAGCACGGAGGTGCCCGGCACAGGGGTGGATCTCCACGGGACCCTCTGGTTTCACTGGTGGCTTCCGCACGCGCTGGTGGAAGGGCTCGACCCGCGAACCACCGACCTCTTCTTCCATCCTCTGGGCAAGGACCTCTTCACCCACACCGGGATGAACCTGGTCGATGCCGCGCTCAGCGCCCCCTTCCAGTGGGTCTTCGGCCACCCCGGCTACCTCGGCCCCTTCACCGCCGCTGTGCTGGTCGCCAACGGCCTCGCCTTTCGTCCGCTCGTGGCGGACTGGGAGCTCGGGCCGCGCCTCGTCGGCTGCCTCGCCTTCGCCCTCTCGCCCTACGCGCTGGGCGAGATCGCCTCTGGTCGGACGGCGCAGGCGTGCCTGTTCACGGTGCCGCTGGCCATCCACCTGGCCCTCCGTTGCAGCCGGCCCGGCTGGCGATCGCCCGTGCTGCTCGGGGTCGCCACCGCCGCAACGGGCTGGATCTACTGGTTCTATGGCTACTTCCTCGCACTTGGGCTGGCCTGGGTCCTGGTGCACCAGGCCGTGGTGTCGCGGGACCGAGCGGGCCTGGCTCGGCGCTGGCTCGTCGCGGTCGTGGTCGGCACCGCAGGCGTCGCGCCGGCGGTGGTGCCGATGCTGGTCGCGGCTGCAGCGGGGGCGGTGCCGCTCCTCCACGGGGGCGCAGCGGCTCCGACGCCGCCGGTGGTCGGCTCGGTGCTGTCGCCGGCCATCGCCGCTGCGACGCTGATCTGGTTGTTCGTCGGGCGGCAGCGCTCGCTGTGGGCACCGATGGCCTTGTTGATGGTGGCCGTGGTGGCCGGTCGGTTCCCGGGTAGGGTGCTCAACCCGATGTACGCGTTGATGGACAACGTGCCGTTCTGGGAGCGCCTCGCGTTTCCCTACCGCGCCCTGGGTGTCGCGGCGCTTCCCCTGGCCTGGATCCTGGCCGACCTCGCCAGGCGGTGGGGGCGGGTGCTGGGCTCCGTGGTGGTCGGCGCGGTCGTCGCGGTGGGGGCGGCACCGTTCGTCCCAGCGCCCACCCAGGACGTGTCCGTGCCCGAGCTCCTCCTGGCGCTCGAGCCGGGGGGCTTCATCGGACTCCCCATCGAGAGCGCTGGGGCGCTCGTGGCGTGGCAGCCGCTGCTCCAGGAGCCGCTGTTTGGTGGGATGGGCGCGACGGCGGAGGCGCTGTGGCCCGCGGGCTTTGCGGAGCGCCGGGCGACCGGCTTCGTGAAGGCGCTCGAGCTCGCGGCCTCGGCTCGGGCGCCCCAAGCCTACGAGGACGACGACGTCCTGGCCCTCCGGGCCGAGGGGTTCCGCTACGTCGTGTACCAGGCACCAGCCGACGGCGGGCCGCGCGCGCGCGCGGCCCGGAAGCGTCTCGACAGCTTGCTGGGCCCCGCGCTCGGGGAGCAGGGACCCCTGGTGGTGTGGGATATGGCGAGGCTTTCCGGAGGCGTGCGATGAGCAGTCCCTTGACCGGCGTGCGGGTGCTCGACCTGACGCGCGTGCTGAGCGGCCCCTATGCCTCGATGATCCTCGCCGACCTCGGCGCCGACGTGGTGAAGGTCGAGCGTCCCGGTCGCGGCGACGACACGCGTAGCTTCGGCCCTCCCTTCGCCGAGGGCGTGTCGACCTACTTTCTGGGCGTGAACCGCGGCAAGCGTTCGGTGGTGCTCGACCTGAAGAAGTCCGACGGCCGCGCCACGCTGACACGCCTCGCGGCGGTAGCTGACGTGGTGATCGAGAACTTTCGGCCCGGCGTGATGGAGCGCCTGGGGTTGGGGTTCGACACGCTGGCGGAGGCGAACCCGCGGCTGGTGTACTGCAGCATCAGCGGGTTCGGGCGCGACGAGCCCGGTCCCGGCTACGACCTGGTGGTGCAGGGCGAGAGCGGCATCCCGACCCTGACCGGCGACGGCGCCGCCCCTTGGAAGTGCGGCGCGAGCGTGGCGGACCTGGTGGCCGGCCTGAACGCAGCCCAGGGCATCCTGGCGGCGCTCTACGCCCGGGAGCGCACCGGGCGCGGCGACCGGGTCGACGTCTCCATGCTCGACGGTCAGCTGAGCCTGCTCACGTACCACGCGTCTGCCTGGCTCAACGCCGGCGTGGAACCCCGTGCTCGCGGCAACGCCCACCCCTCGATCCACCCCTTCCGAAGCTATGGAACCGCCGACGGCTGGGTCAACCTCGCGGTCGGGAACGATGCCCTGTTCGTGACGCTGTGTGAGCTGCTGGACGCGCCGTGGCACCACGAGGAACGCTTCGGGACCAACGCAGCGCGTGTTCAGAACCGCCACGCTCTCGATGGCCTCCTCGGCCCGCGCATGGCGTCTGCCACCACCGCCTCCTGGATCGAGCGGCTGCGCGCTGTCGGGATCCCGTGCGGCGCCATGAAGACGGTGCCCGAAGCGCTCGAGGCGGCGGAGCTGGTGGAGCACGAACACCCGGACGCTGGGGGCACCGTGCGCAGCTTGGCGCTGCCCTATGCGGTGGGTGACGCGCCTCGGGCAGCGCGTCGCCGTGCGCCGCGCCTCGGCGAGCACTCCCGCGAGGTCGTGGCCGACTGGTTGGGGGCCGGGTAGGGGACAGCACGCGAAAAGGAGCGCTTGATGGCCATTGACAACCCCGGGGGCTTGGAGTCCGACACCCCGGAGCTGCCCCCCGAGCTGACGCTGCCGCTGCTCGCCATCCGCAACACCGTCATCTTCCCCGTCCTGGCGTTTCCCATCAACGTGGGCCGGGACAAGTCGCTCAAGGCCATCGAACAGGCCATGGCGGGGGACAAGCTGCTCGGCATCGTCGCGCAGCAGGATGCGAAGAACGAGGATCCGCGGCCGGACGAGCTCTACCAGACGGGCACGGTCGTCAAGATCTTGAAGTCCGTCATCATGCCGGGCAACAAGCTCAACGTGATCATCCAGGGCATGTCGCGCATGACGGTGGCGGGCTGGAACCAGACCAGCCCCTTCCTCGAGGGTGACGTCGACGTGGTCGCGGCCGAGGAGACCGACGATCGCGAGATCGAGCCCCTGCTGTCCCAGCTCCGGGAGCTGGCGCGCAAGATCATCGATCTCTCGCCGCACATCCCCAGCGAGGCCAGCTTCCTCGTCCGCTCGATCGAGAACCCCGGGATGCTGGCCGACATCGTGGCCACCAACCTGTCGATCGGGGTCGAGGAGAAGCAGGAGCTGCTCGCGACCTTCGATGCGAAGGAACGGGTCGAGAAGGTCATCGCGCTCCTCCAGAAGGAGATCCAGGTCCTCGAGCTCTCCAACAAGATCCAGACTGAGGTCAAGGGAGAGATGGACAAGGCGCAGCGGGAGTACTTCCTCCGCGAGCAGCTCAAGGCCATCCAGAAGGAGCTCGGCGAGGTCGACGAGCGCCAGGAGGAGTTCGAGGAGCTCAAGAACAAGATCAAGAAGGCGCGCATGCCCAAGGAGGTCGAGCAGGTGGCCTTCAAGGAGCTCAAGCGCATGGTGCGCATGAGCCCTGGCGCCGCCGAGTACACGGTGTCGCGCACCTACATCGACTGGCTGGTCGAGCTGCCGTGGGACAAGACCACCGAGGACCGGCTCGACGTCGACGAAGCGCAGACGATCCTCGACGAGGACCACTACGGCCTCGAGAAGGTGAAGCGCCGCATTGTGGAGTACCTCGCGGTGCTCCAGCTCAAGAAGGACATGAAGGGTCCCATCCTCTGCATGGTCGGACCACCGGGTGTCGGCAAGACCTCGCTGGCCAAGTCCGTGGCCCGCGCCCTCGACCGGAAGATGGTCCGCATGGCGCTCGGCGGCGTGCGCGACGAAGCCGAGATCCGCGGCCACCGCCGGACCTATATCGGCTCCATGCCGGGCAAGGTCATCCAGTCCATGAAGAAGGCCAAGACGACCAACGCCTTCTTCCTGCTCGATGAGATCGACAAGATGGGCGCCGACTACCGCGGCGACCCTGCGTCGGCCCTGCTCGAGGTGCTCGACCCGGCCCAGAACTCCACCTTCGCCGACCACTACCTGGAGGTGG
>Ga0114932_10005462_pt1 | contig 11281 bp, 8 predicted proteins | sample 2SBtaG_2_FD_87286 | JGI IMG/M metagenome (GOLD analysis project Ga0114932, IMG submission 87286) | Deep subsurface microbial communities from Kolumbo volcano to uncover new lineages of life (NeLLi) - 2SBTROV12_ACTIVE470 metaG | ecosystem: Environmental > Aquatic > Marine > Volcanic ... | reverse complement strand
CCTCGCCGGCCCCATGATGGCGGCTACACACGAGGAATGGAGAAAGGCAGTCCGCTCCAGGAGCAACCCGAGGAACGAGAGCGCGCGCTCGATGGGGCTCAAGCAAGAGCACTGGCGCGAGCTGTTCTATGTGACCCGCAATCACCACCACACCATGCGCTACACCCATGGCATGTGGGAGGACATCGAAGACGAGAAGGTCGCTCGCCAGGCCCATCGCCTCGGCTTCCCGCTGGCCCACGACCGAACGGTCTGGACCCACGCACGCGAGGCTGGCATCGACCCCTTCTTGGTGCTTGGTCTGATGCGACAAGAGAGCCAGTACAGCCCCATCGCGACGTCCCGGGTCGGAGCGAAAGGCGCCATGCAGATCATGCCGCGGACCGGCCACCTGCTGGCCGACCTCGTTCACGACACGCACTTCACCGCAGGCGACCTCGAGGACCCCATCCTGAGCGTCGGCTATGGCATCCACTATCTAGGCCTGCTCACAGAGCGTTTCGACGGCGTCTACCCCCTGGCGATCGCCAGCTACAACGCCGGTCCACACAGCGTGTCGTCTTGGCTGCAGGGCACCGGCACTGACATGCCAGTGGACGCATTTGTGGAGCACATCCCATTCCACGAGACCCGCAGCTACGTCAAGAAGGTCACCATCGGCTACGGGACCTATGTCGCCCTGTACGCGCCAGACGGAACCCAGATCGACATGCCTGCACACCCACTTGGGGACAACGCCGCCATTGTGGACTTCTAAGCACGCCATCGGTTTGGCAGTGGTGGCGCTCGCGCTGACGGCAGCCAAACCTCGAAAGGGCAAGAAGAACGCGCCGGAGCCCGTAGTGGTGCCCGTTGTCGAAGTCGTGCCCGAACCCGAGCCCGAACCGCCGCCGACCTATGCCGGAGAGCTCTGGACCGGGGAGCTGCCACTGGATCTCGGCGAGTTGCCGGCAGGCCTGCCAAGCGCGTCCGCACAAGGCTGCGCAGGCTGCCACTACGGTACGCACGCGGACTGGGCGACCAGCAGTCACGCCACTGCGTGGGCGTCCGGTGACCTGCACTCGGCCTTTGAAGAGGCTGGCACGCCCGCTTGCGGGAGCTGTCACCAACCTCTGCGAGTGCAGCACGCAGAGATCGTCACCTACGACCAAGGCGACATCAACACCCCCATCCTGGCCCCGAATGAGCACTGGGACCCGACGCTGGGCACCGAAGGAGTGACCTGCGTCGCCTGCCATGTGCGTGACGGTGCGGTGTTGACCGCACGGCCTATCGAAAACGCGCCACATCCTACGTTGTACGCACCCGCACTCAGCACATCCGAGGCTTGCGCCTCGTGCCACCAGCTGTCCTGGCCGGGCGCAGACAAGCCCTTCTACGACACCTTTGGAGAGTGGAAGGGAAGCGCGCATGCCGATGCGGGACTGCAATGTCAGGACTGCCATATGCGCCCGGGGGCATCGGAAGCCTCGCTTGGCTCAAACCACGCCTTTGCGGCGGCTCCGCAGCGCGCTGTAAGTGTGCTCGTTGGCATCGATCGCGCGACCGCAGCCCGCGGAGGCGACCCGCTCGCCGTGACCATTACTCTGCAGAACACCGGCGCGGGCCATTCGTTCCCCACCGGCTCGCCCTACGTGGGCGTTCGCGTCGAAGCAGTACTCGAAGTCACCACTGCCAAAGGCACCAAACAACAGGGTGATGTCTTCGTCTATGACCTTGTGCGCACCTTGGAATCAGAGCCTCCGTGGAACACCAGTTCCGACACTCGACTCGCTGCGGGGGGCACTCAAATCCTGGACTGGCAAGCCGCCGTGCCCCAGAAGGCACCGACCGGTGACTGGAGTCTCGTGGTTCGACTCACTCGAACAGTCGTCGGGGATGCGCGGGGAGAGCCCTTTGTCGAGCAACGCATCCCATTGCATGTGGACTGAACCAGCCCATCGTTGTTCTGCCGAGTGACGGTTGGAACTGTCGCAGCCGTCTGCATGAGATGGCCGAAGCAACCATGATCAAGTTCCACGCCCGCACTGACGTCGGGCTCAAGCGCAAACACAATGAGGACTCGCTCCTCGCAGCCGAAGAGTTCGGCGTCTTCGTCGTCGCTGACGGCGTTGGCGGGCGAAAGGCCGGAGAATTGGCGAGTGCAATCACCGTCAATACCTTCCAAGCCTTCGCTCCAAAGCTGAAGTCTTGCGTCGACGCCTGCGCGACTGACTCCACTCGCGAGAGCCGCAATGCGGTGCTCGAACTGCTGGACGAGGCCGCTAACGCCGCATCCAAGCGAGTCTACGAGGCAGCCAGCGCAACCGGACGCCAGGGCATGACCACGACCTTGGTCGCGGCGGTCGTGGGCGGTGGGTCCGCATTCATCGTGCACGTCGGCGACAGCCGCGCCTACCTGCTGCGCAGCGGACAGCTTCGCCAGCTTAGCGAAGACCATTCCATGGTCAACGAGCTGATTCGCACAGGCGCAATGACGCCTGAGGAAGCCCGCACGAGCCGCTACCGCAACGTCATCACCCGCGCGGTGGGCCTGTACCCGAACGCCAAGACCGACACCCTCGCCATTGAGTTGATCGACGGCGATCGCATCATGTTGTGCTCGGACGGGCTGTCAGACCTTGTTGAGCCTCAAGTCATGCTCGAGTACCTGCAGCGCGAGAATATCGCCGTCTGTGTGGACGAGTTGATCGATGCGGCCCTGCGAGCCGGCGGCAAGGACAACGTCACGGTCATCACCGTCGAACCTGAAGCGGTGCTCGAGGCCGAATCGGTCGCTGCACGCGCCAAGGCGATGGAGAACCTCTTCCTGTTCGAAGATCTGCCGTTCCACGCACGCTTGCGCGTGGGCAGGATTGTCTCCGAACGGTTTGTGTCCCCCGGCGAGGGCATCGTCAAGCAGGGTGAAATCGGCGACACGCTCTACGTGGTTGTTCAGGGCGAGGTGTCGGTGCAAGTCGACGGCAACGAGGTCGCCGTGCTGCGTGCCGGCGAACACTTCGGCGAGCTCGCTCTCGTCGACCACGAGCCTCGGTCCGCCGACATCGTGGCCAAGGGATTTGGCCACCTGCTGTCTATCGACCGCAATGCGCTGCGCGAGTTCACCATGCTCGAGCCTGCTCTCGGCAACATGATGCTGTGGAAGCTGGTCGCAACACTCGGCACCCGACTGCGCAACACCAATGCGCAGCTCAAAGGCAGCTGAACGAACTAGGCTAGCCAGCTAGTCACGCTGGGTCTTGACGGTCTGGTCGCCCGGGTCGGGCTGTGGCTTGAGCGCACGCTCGGCAGCCTTGAGACGCTCGGACAAGTCACGCAGGCGATCGCCAACGGCGTCGAGCAGTGACAGGGCGAGCTTGGCACCGAGGTCAGGCTTGTTGCGCAACAAGTCTTGGAAGCGTTCACGGGTCAGGCTGAACATGCGGGTCTCGGTCAGAGCTCTGACGGTGGCCGAACGGTTCACAGGACGGGCCAGAGCGATCTCACCGAAGTGGCCACCTCGCTTCACGTCCGTCAGGTGTACGCCGCCGCTGCTCACGCGAACGCGACCGCTGACAACCACATAGAAGCAGTCAGCGGGATCGCCCTCACCGGCAATGGTGTGCCCAGTGGGAACCACAACCTCTTCGAGGTAGGGCGCGATGATGAGTCGCTCGGGCTGAGTGAGCTTCTCGAAGAGGAAGACCGACTTCATGATGTCGGTGATGGCCTCGAGCGGCTCGTCCCCTTCGTCGGCGTCGACGCCAATGAGGATGGCGCTGACGTTGTCCTCGGCTCCGGCCCGGTTTGCCAAAGCCATGAGCTTGCGCACCGACCGGGCCAGGTCGGCCGGCTCAATGCCCTCGACGATTTGGTCATCGCTCAGTGCTCGTGGAAGTCCATCGGAGCAGAGCAGGAGTGCGTCGCCACCGGCGAGACGTACCTCTGCCAAGTCGACATCGACCTCTACGCCCGCACCGAGTGACTGGTACAGCACGCTGCGGTCGGGGCTGGTCTCATATTCCTCACGCGAGATGCGCCCGCGACGAAAACGGAACTCGGCGACGGTGTGGTCTTCGGTGAGGCGGATGACCCGGCCCTCGCGGACCAAATAGGCGCGTGCGTTGCCAATATGGGCAATGTAGGCGTAGTTGCGCACAATGGTGGCGAGCACCATGGTGGCGCCCATGCCGTGCTTGCCCAGGCGCTTTGCCTCGGTCCCGATGCTGCGGCTGGCTTGATTGAAGATGTCGTCGAGCATGTCGGACAGCGCGAGTCGATTGGACGTACTGCGGTCATCGGCGACGGCCCGGTTGCAGCCCAGCAGGGACTCGGTGTGGTTCTTGACCACACTCACCGCCGCCGACGCAGCCACATCACCCGCTCCGACACCGCCGAAGCCGTCCGCAACAGCGAACAGTGGAATCTTCACCAGCCTGAGCACCGCGTCTTCATTGACGTCTCGTACTTGGCCAGGATGGGTCGCCGCGACGGCCTGTCGTATGCGCAACTCAGTCCTCCGCGGTGACTATACCGACGGCGGCCTTCCCTGTTGAGAGGCAGTTGTGCCCTCGATTCCGAAATGGGCGCGGAAGCTGAAATACTCGGGGGTCCATTCCCCTTGTGCACTGCGAACAGTCAGCGACCCGGTGGCCGTCGGTGGGTGCGGACCATCCTCAGCACGGGCAGTCGTCCAGACACTGATGAGTGGTGTTCGATCGGCTCGGAAATAGACCGCATACTTCTCGACCACGACCAGATCGTTGTCCCGGAATGACTGCTCGACGCGAGGATCCTCGCTCGGCATCACAACCGTAAACCGGCCCCCCGGAGCCAGGTAGCGTCTGGCGGCCGCCGAATAGTCGAGGACCGATCCTCGGAGCTCCGCCCGACACGCAGCCCGCTGCGGGTGCGGAGAGATGAGACCCTTTCCAAGCGGCATGTACGGCGGCGACCCCGTGATCAAGTCAAAGCGGCGGTCCAGAATCACTCTGTCCGCCTCGCGCAGGTCGACGTGCTCGTAGCTCACCCGATGCTGCAGCTGGTTCAGCGCGATCGACCGGCGAGCCAAGCCAACACTGACCTCCTGGGCTTCGACACCGAACAGCGTAGGCCCCTCGCCCAGCAAATACAGCACGGACAGGCCAACGCTACCTATGCCCGAGCCAAGGTCGAGCACCGTGGCAGCACGGGGCGCCGCGATGGAGGCACGCCAGGCGCACGCCAGATCGTCTGTTGAGAAACGGTGACCCTTCTTGAGCTGAAAGATCGACCAGCTGTCGTTCAGCCGGTCCAGGCTCTCGTCGGGTGCGGGGTCCAACTTGGTCATCGGTTGCTGGTACCCGATCCGGGCATTGGGTACCATGCCTGACTTGCCTGATGGACCCGCCATGAAGAGCTGGACCCGGACACTCAATCTCGATGATGCGCATACGCTGCTGGCCCTCGCAGAAACGGGCTCCACGCAGCTCGCGTGGAAGCAAGCATGTCATCGAGCCCTTCCGGGTCTGTCTGTCGCGCGCCGACGCGAACTCATCCGATTGGTTCGCGATGGTTTCCTGGCATGGACAGAGGACGCTCGCGTCGCCAACGGCGTGTTCCAGCAGATCTACAACGACGCACCAGCGACAGCCCAGATGGACCTCGTCGACCTGCAGTGGGCACTGTCTCATCCGATCACGTTGATCGCCGTCGAACACCTCGTCGCGCCGATCGTGAACCAGGAAGAAACCGAGATTTCCCTGAACACGGTCGAGACGCTGGTCGCCGAGCACCTGCACACCAACTCACCCGAATCACTGCGCAAGACCCGCACGGTGCTGTTGGGCGCCATGGAAGGTATTGGCACGCTCATCACCCGTGGAACTGGACAGCACCGGTCTCTGCGGGCGTCGCGGGGCACGCCGCATCCCATCGCCTTTGGCTATCTGGTCATGCGCGAGCTCCAAGAGCGTGGAGCTCGCGGAATGATGGCATCCGAGGTGCCCGAGAGTTCACTGGGCGTGCGCCTGACCCAATGCGGAGAATCACACGCCCGCTACTGCTTGGAATGGTGCCTGCAAGCCGGCCTCTTGCACCTGCACGGGGACGAAATCGGCGTCGCATGAGCCCGAGGCTCAGATCATCTCTTTGAGTGCGCCCGCCAAGGTCCGCGAGACGGTCTCGGCCACTTCGATGTGCCAGGACTGGAAGCGGCCAGGAGGATTGAGCAGCTGCAGACACCCATAGAATTCACCCGATGAGCGAATCGGCACACACAGGATGGAGCGGGTCACAAACCCGGTCTCGTTGTCGATGTCCTTGTTGTGGCGCTGATCGCGGCTGACGTCGTTGACCTGAACGGTGATGCCCAGGTCGAAGGCCACGCCGACAAGTCCCTCGCCAAACGGCACTTTGCGCCCCAGTAGCTGGCCACCGACGGGCCCGGATACCGCCACAAAGGTCAGCTGCGAGTCGTTGATCGTGCCGCGAAGCACACTGCCTGCCTCGCAGGTCACCAAGCCGAGAGCAATCTCAAGGGCGGCGCTGCAAGCGCTGTTCTTGTCGGCGGCACCGGTGATGTCCATTGAGGACTCAAACAGCCGTTCAGCCAGATCGGGAGGAGGACCGATGCGCGACGGCTTCGGCGGCTTCTTCCACGGTTGGGCGCCGCCTTTGCCACGAGAGGGCGGAGGCACCTGGCCTCGATGTGCCCACCGCATGTTGGGGGACTCTGGAGAGGGTGCACGCCCATCATCGCCGCGGGCGCGCTGTCCGAAGCTTCGCTTGTCCGCCCCCTGGGCGCCGCCCATTGTGGGCCTCTTGTCGTCGGGCTTGGCCGAAGCTGGTGGCTCGATCGGAAGCGGCTCGCTCGCTGGTAGTGCCGGAGAAGCCGGCGGGTTGCGTGCCCGGGCTTCGCTGCGAGGCGGTGCTGGCTTGGGGGTGACGAAACGCGGTTTTGCCGTCCCAGCCAAGAAGGAGGGCACAGGGGGTGGCGCTCCTGCAGGTCCCGCCTTGGATGGCACTGCGCCTGGCAACGGAGGCGCATCGGTCGGCGCGATGGAGCGCACGGTCCATGACAGGCCCGAGGCCGAGTCGGTCACGACCGTGTCGCCATTCGGCTTTCGGTCACAGATCCAGCCGGAGACTTCGAGCCCAAAGTGTCGAATGGCCTGGGACATGGCCATCATCCAATCAACGGCGTCGACCTCGACGGAGGCTCCGTTCGCGGCGGTGACGCGATAGCGCACGGCTGCTAGATGTCCTGGGTCGTCGAGAGCGCTCCGGCCAACGTCGTGGCCACTTGCTCACACGCTTCGATGTGCCAGTTCAGGAACTGCCCGCCAGGAGGATTCAGCAACTGAATGACTCCAAACGTGCCCGTGTCATTGCGAACAGGCACACACAGCACCGCTTTGGTCTGGAATCCGGTGTCGGAGTCGACCTTTTTGAGGTGTTGTTCGGCGTGATCGACGGTGGTGTGAATGGACAGACCCAAGTCGTAGCAAGTACCGACCAGACCCGTTCCCCAGGGCAACTTGCGCCCCAGAATATCTCCTGCCACGGGGCCGTTGACCGCCACAAAGGTCAGCGCCACATCATTGAGCGTGCCGCGGAGCACCGAGCTGGCCTCGCAGGGCACGAAATCGTTGATGAGGGACAGCGTCGTCGAGCAGGCGACGTTTGGCGTCTGACTCGTGATGTCGAAGGACAAGTCGAAGAGCTTCTCGGCGAGGTCTTCAGGAGGCCTCAATGAGGTCCCGGCCGGTGCAGGCGCTGGGGGTGCAGCTGGAACCGGCGCGGTCGGCGCCGCCGCAGCCGGAGTTGCCGGGGTTGCCGGAGTTGCCGGCGGACTAGCCGCAGTCCCGTCTTCGGAGACGGGGATGACATCCCAGACCCCTCCGCTGGCAGGATCTTTGACCTTTACCGCCCCCGCTTCTTGGGGTTCGCACACCCATCGGCCCATGGAGTCCGGATCGATGTCCATAAAGGCCATGGCCTTGGACATCGCCATCATCCAGTTCGGAGCGTGGACCTTGACCGACATTCCGTCGGCTGCCGTCACTGTGTAGTGCACCCTTTGACCCTCCGGTCTGCGATGGGTCGGGATGATACCCACAAGGCCACCGCTTGGTGCAACACGAGACTTCAGGGCGCGCCGAGCTGCTCCCACAGCGGACCTGGCCAGAGTGGTACTGAATGCCAGATGCGCAGCGCCGCTTCTTCCGGAGCACCGCCCACGTCCATCTGCATGCCGAGAGCCCTGGCCAGACGGTGGTCTGCCAATCCAAGCTGCTCAGCAACCCACCTGATGCGCTCGACCCCTGACGCGGGAACGTCCGTCCGACCATCGGCCTGCCAAGCCCGCAAACCCGAAATCCACTGGGTCAGCTGGCGAACCACGGCCTCGTTGATGACGTCGGCCTGCGACCCGTGGGCGCGACTTCCTCCCTGGTCCAGAAGGCCCTGACAGTGTGCGCGCCCGAAGTGCAGGAGATCCTGGTTGATCCTGCCCTCAAGGCCGGGCAGCAACTCGGTGAAGATCGCAAACTGGTAGTCGTGTGCGGCCGCCTCGAGCTCGGACACCACCACGCCACAGTGCTCGATCGACCATCCATCGAGCGACCATGGATTGGAGTGGCCGCTGTCGGGGTCGCGCACCGCAACCAAGACGACATTCACGCTCGAACCGTGTTCGCCCTCCCACTGAAGACCGACCGGCTCGCCATCTGCCGGGCGCTGCCGAATGGTCTCGAGCATGTCTTTCATCCAGGACAGGTGAGTGCCTTGGGCGTGCTGGATGCGCAGGTACCGAACATTGGGGTCGAGCAGGAGAGCGCGGTGGGCCAACATCACCGGGCGTGCACTGCCAGTCGGTCGCTCCCGAGTGGGGCTCTGACCGTCTCCAGCAATGACGATCATCACGCGGCCGGGCATCTGGCGCGCCAGCACGCGGGTGTTTCCATAGATCCGCGTCAGATGCCGGTGGATGTCGCCCTCGGTAAAGGCCAGATCGATGTCTTTTCCGCGCGTATCGGGGACCCTCTGGGCACCTTGCAAGAACCGCTTCCAGCCAATCCAGCGCTCGATGGTGTCGGCGGTGATCTCGCTGGCACGTACCGGTTGAGGCGGAGCGGAGCGGTGCGGCTGCTCGGGCGGCAAGAAGGCATTGGGGTTGCGCAGAGCCGATTCGATGATCGCGGGGTCGAGCGTCAGGCTGTCGTCCTCCTCTGGATACAGCAGCGCCTTGAGCGCATCAACGTCGCGAATGCCCGTCATGGCCATGGTCGAAACCAGCCAACGTCCGACCTCCTCGCCCGGCTGCAGCTGCACCGGGTCAGACTCGAGCAGCGGCGTCAGCGCCTCGCGGAACTGCTGGATTTGCAGCCGCCGAAGCCCGATGCGCATGGTCCGCAGCGCCTCGGACTCGGTGGTGGCCTCGAACGCGCCGCCCTCTCCAATCACGTCCGCAAACGCAGGGTCGTCGACAAAGCCCTCTTGGCGAGTGAGGTGGCGATGCTCCTGCTGGAGCGCCTGCAACACCCGATGCGTGGCCCTCAGGAAGTCCAGCCTGGCCGAGAACAGCCCGGTCCGCACGATGCGTATGCGAGCGTCCTCAAGATCGGGTTCGGCGCTGGCTGCCTCGATGACCAGAGCCACGCGAACGTGCCGGGTGTCGGCCTCGCGCAGCGCGCGCTCGAGATCTCCGACCACGAGAATCGAGACCGTGTGGGGGTGGCGTGCCGAGACCCAAACGCGCACGTTGCTTTCTGCGCCATTCTGGGCGCGTCGCTGCAGCAGGTCGAGCATCGAGCCGGACGTCAGTGCATCGAGCCATCTCAGGCTTGCCCCCCGCATCAGCTGGATGCGGTCGATCGCCAGGCCTTCGACGACTGCCAGACGCATGGCCTGTCGGTAGCGCTGGCCAGCTCGACGCTCTGCCTCGTCGCCGCCCCAGTCCCCTCGCCCGACCACGGTGATGCGGCGATGAGGATGTCCCTCGGGCAGGCGCATGGCGTGCAAGATCTGCTCGGCGCACAGGTCAAACACGTGGCGAGAGTCGAAGCTCGCCAAGGTGGTGCCGCGCTCGAACTCGTCGTCCTCCATCAGGTCAATCATGCGCTCGATGGCAAGCGCTTCTCGGCGGGCCTCATTTGCGGTGCGAGGGTCCAGATGAACCCCGAGACCGCCGTGGCGGCGTTGGGCCACGTAGTACAGGTCGGCTCCAGGATCGGCCGTCGGCGCGGGCATCAGCATCGTGAACGCAGCCTGGGCGCGCACAACCTGATTGCGCCCCCTGCGCATGATCACCTCGTCGGCCTCGACAGTCTCGAATGACTCCAGATTGCGCGGAGAAGCACTTCGACCGCCGCCAGTCTCGCCTCCGGCATAGCCAACAAAGCGCCATGGGACCGCACCTGCACCCGTCTGGCGAAAGCGATCGGTGACTTCGTAGACCCGAGGCTCGGTCACCGGAGCCGGCAGGTGGTCGCGCCACATGCCCAGGACAGCCAGCAAACGCAGCACGACCTCAAAGGCCCGCTCTGCGTTCTCGGGGTTGGTGTGCTGGCCGGCCTCGAAGGTAAATCCCAAGCGATCGCTGTACTCGCCGGGCTTCAAGCCCACGTTGGAGCACAGCCCACCGTCGAGAATATTGGCCTCGTGCAATCCGGTCACGAGCCGCCGCACACCAAGGCGTACGGCGATTGTGCTGTGACGCTGATCATCTCTGAACAAGATGAAGGGAGGCGCCGGCCTGCTGGTGCTGTGCAGGTCCAAGATGGCATCGCATTCCAGCAACAGAGGAGCAAGCTGTCCGACGCGCTGTTCCTCGTAGCAGCGGTGGCGTCCCGGCCGCTTCAAACGCGCCAAGTTGCTCGCATCCCACAGCCGATTCATGTCGCGGCCATCTGACGTGAAACGCATGTCGAGCTTGGCCGCACGCGGATTCGCACGCACGGTCAGCACAGAGCCTGCGATCAGCTGCTGTTCGATGATCTGCTCAAGCCTATCGAGCGCCATTCCGCCGACGGGCTCATTGCCGTGCATCAACCCAACAACGGCCAGACGAGGGCCCGAGACGGGCCGCCCATCCGCGCCGCGAGCTTCGAACAGAGTGGTGTCCTCTACGCCGCTGGGCTGCGCTGTCACCACCACAGCGGACACCGGGACTCAGGCCTCGGGCTGCGACGCGGTCTTCGCCGCCGTCTTGCTTGCGGCAGTCTTCTTCTTGGCCGTCGTCTTCTTCTTGGCCGTCGTCTTCTTCTTGGCCGTCGTCTTCTTCTTGGCCGTCGTCTTCTTCTTGGCCGTCGTCTTCTTCTTG
>Ga0114932_10005461_pt1 | contig 11281 bp, 17 predicted proteins | sample 2SBtaG_2_FD_87286 | JGI IMG/M metagenome (GOLD analysis project Ga0114932, IMG submission 87286) | Deep subsurface microbial communities from Kolumbo volcano to uncover new lineages of life (NeLLi) - 2SBTROV12_ACTIVE470 metaG | ecosystem: Environmental > Aquatic > Marine > Volcanic ... | reverse complement strand
GCGCTTATCAAGAACAAGACTGGGACAAAGTAACAAAAGCCCAAGAAATTCTTGACAAGATTACTGTTGAAGAAAGTAAGTTAGCCAATAACAGAATGCAAATTGAAAGAGAGCCTGTATATCAACAAGATCTAAATCAACAAGCATTTCAACAACAAGTTCAAACTCCAGCTCCGCAAGCAGACCCTGCGGCAGAGAGTTGGGCAGAAAAAAACGAGTGGTTTGGCCAAGACGAAATAATGACTTTAGCCGCTTTTAACATTCATCAAAAATTAATTGAAGAAGAAGGATTTGATCCTTCCGATACAATGTACTATGATGAGATAGATAAACGTATTAGAACAGAGTTTCCACATAAGTTTAGCGATGGTGGACAAGCTAAGAGTCAAGCAAAAATGCAACAAACAGTTGCACCTGCTGGAAGATCAAGCAGTTCTGGTAAAAAACGAGGAGTCAGACTAACCAAAAGTGAAGTCGAAATGGCTCGTCGTTTAAATGTACCAGTTCAAGAATACGCAAAGCATATTAAAAGGTAATCAATATGACTGAAGATAAAAAAACAAATAACAGAGCTCCGCGCTCTGCTGAAACCCGAGCTAAAGATACTGCTCGCAAACCCTGGCGTCCCCCATCTATGTTGGAGACACCACCATCACCTGAAGGTTATACTTACAGGTGGATAAGAGCCGAAGTTGTCGGTCAAGAGGATAAAAAGAATGTAATGTCTAGATTGCGCGAAGGTTTCGACCTAGTGCGAATCGAAGAGATTGGAGACTTTGAACTTCCCTCGATTGATGATGGAAAGCACGCTGGTGTTGTATCCGTGGGTGGTTTGCTTTTGGCTAAGATTCCAAATGAAACGCGCGAAGAAAGAAACGCCTACTTTGCTGACCGTGCGAAATCGCAACAAGATGCGATTGATAATGATTTGATGAAGGAATCTGATCCAAGTTCTCCGATGTTAAAACCTCAGAGAACCTCAAGCGTAACTTTTGGCGGTGGTAAAAGAAGTTAATTTTTTTCTCACTAAACGTAATTTTTAATTAAAGGTAAATAAAATGGCAAATAAAGATGCTTCATTTGGTATGAGACCTGTCAAAATGATGGGTGGCTCACCTTGGACTGGTGGTACTAGTCGCTATAGAATTGCTGCAAATTACGGAACAGCTATTTATACAGGAGACATGGTAATGCAAGTTACTGGTGGTACTGTAGAAATACACGCTGACGGCGGAACTGTTCCTATTGTGGGAGTTTTTATGGGATGTCAGTACACCGATCCTACTTCGGGCGAGCAAGTATTTAGCGCATATTATCCAGCAAGCACAAATGCTTCGGATATTATCGCTTTTATAGTGGACGATCCTAATGTTGTATTTGAAATCCAAGCTGATGACACTTTCCCAATAGCTGATCTATTCGGAAATTTTGATATTGTTTATACAAACAGTTCAAGCACTCAGTCAGGACTTTCAGGTGCGGAATTAGACGTCACAACGGGTGCTACAACAGCTGGGTTACCGCTTAAAGCAATTGATATATCAGAAGATCCTGATAATTCAGATATTGCTTCGGCGAACACAAATGTTTTAGTTGTTATTCAAAATCACATCTGCGGTCAAAAAGGCGCAGGTCTAGCATAATAGGAGTAAATCATGGCTATAAATAGAGCTCAATTAGCGAAAGAATTAGAACCAGGATTGAATGCCCTTTTTGGGATGGAATATGCTCGTTATGATTCTGAACACGAAGAAATTTATGAAACTGAGTCTTCCGACAGAGCGTTTGAAGAAGAAGTAATGATCGTTGGCTTTGGGAATGCCCAAACAAAACAAGAAGGAGCTGGGGTATCGTTTGATAGCGCTACTGAAGGTTATACTTCTCGTTACAGCCACGAAACTGTTGCTTTAGCTTTTGCACTTACAGAAGAAGCAGTTGAAGATAATCTTTACGATAGACTTGGTTCAAGGTATACAAAAGCCTTGGCTAGATCTATGGCGAATACCAAACAGGTCAAAGCTGCGGCAACATTGAACAATGCGTTCGATAGTAGCTTTACTGGTGGAGATGGGCAACCTCTCGTTTCTAACGCTCACCCTCTCGGTGGCGGTGGAACTTCCAGTAACAGACCTTCAACTTATGCCGACTTGAATGAGACTTCATTAGAAGATGCTCTTATTAATGTTTCAACTTTAGTTGATGACAGAAATTTGACAATTGCTCTTCAAGCGCAAAAGTTAATTATTCCACCAGCATTACAATTCGTTGCTGACAGACTATTGCAAAGCAATGGCCGTCCAGGTTCGTCTGACAATGACGTAAATGCTGTTAAGAATATGGGTATGATTCCTCAAGGATATGTTGTTAACCATTATCTAACTGATACAGATGCTTGGTTCTTAAAAACAGACTGTCCTGATGGATTTAAACACTTCCAAAGAAGTCCAATGACTACAGCCTTAGAAGGCGATTTCGATACTGGTAACATGCGTTACAAAGCTAGAGAAAGATACTCATTTGGATTTTCTAACTGGAGAGCTGTTTACGCTTCTGAAGGTATATAATCCAAATTTTTTTGGTAAAGGGAGCTTCGGCTCCCTTTTTTTGTTTAAAAATAAAATCTACAAAAAGCTACCTTTAGCGTGATTCTTGATGTAGAATTTGAGTAAACCGAGGTATATATATGAATACTGGTTTACACATGAGTATTAGCCTGGCTAACTCACCCTGTACTGGACGTTGTTCAACGTCTATGGCCCCCTTTGACGAAAGGTGTCAAGGCTGCGGGCGAAATATAGAAGAAATAAGAGATTGGGAAATGTACCCAGAGTTTAATAAAAAACTAATTAATGTAAAAAACTGGTTAGATGGTTATAATATTAGACAGAAAAATGAATCAACAATGACAGCAAAAGACATTCAAAAAATAAAAGATATAGATGGCAGAATGACAACTGTTATTGCTTTGGTTGAAATGATTGGTAAAGATATGATGGATGAGTTTGGTAAAGATCCCTTAATTAAAGAATCTTATCAAGCTTTATTTAGATGCAGAGAAGAAATTTTAAAATCTAAAGAAAATTTTCCTCAAGACGTTTAATTCTTTCATTTATCAATACATTCATATACAATCAAATGACTAGGATTGTTAACTTATCTATCGACTGACCTAGCAGACAAGCCAAGACGATAGATTTTTTTCCGTAGGAGGAAATTATGGCAAATTCAACTTTTAATGGACCAGTCAGGTCCGAAAATGGTTTTGAGCAAATTACTGTAACAGCAGGAACGGGCGCAGAAACAACAAACTTTGATATTGACGCAAGCGGTAACGTAAGTGGTACAGGTACTATGAAAATGACTGGTGCTACTAACTTTGTAAAAGACTATGAATCTATTACAACGGCTACAAAAACTTTAACAGCAGCAGATTCTGGTACTGTTTATGGTTTCAACAAAGCCGATGGGATTGTAGTTACTTTACCAACTCCAGCAGCAGGCGTTCATTACACTTTTCTTGTAGAAACAACTTTTACAAGCGCAGGACAAATTAAAACTGCTACTACTGATGGAACAGACGGTTTCTTAGGGACTGCTTTTGTTTTTGATACAGGAGAAATTGGTGAAACAGATAACTTTCATCCAGCGGCTTCAAACGATGTTATTGATTTAGGTCAAGTAGAACAAGGATGGCTAACAGGCGGATTCATTAGACTTACAGGAGTCAATACAACAACATGGTTTGTTGAAGCATTCCTAATGGGAGATGGAACTTTAGCTACTCCATTTACTGACAGTTAAGGAGTAATATATGGCTGATGTAGTCACATCTCAAACAATTCAAGATGGCGAAAAAGTCGCCATCTTGAAATTTACTAACGTTTCTGACGGTTCAGGTGAAAGTGCGGTAAAAAAAGTTGATGTATCAGCTTTAAACGCTAATAACTTGGGTGAAGCTTGTACTAGAGTTTCAGTTGCTCGAATTTATTGGGCTACAAGAGGAATGGCAGTTAACCTTGAGTTTGATGCTTCAACTAATGTTTTGTTAACAGGCTTGCCTGCTGACTCTACAGGAGATGAGTATTATGACTTATTTGGTGGCATTCCTAATAACGCTGGTAGTGGTATTACTGGAGATATTGATCTAACAACCGTTGGACATTCTAGTGGTGACACTTATTCAATAATATTGGTTTTAAATAAAACCTATTAATGAATGGCTCGCAAAGCGGCAAAGCCAATTCGCAGAACTACCAAGGGTAAAAAAGCTAACTATAGGCCTACAAAAAAAGGCGCAGGGATGACTGCGAAAGGTGTAAGAGCCTATCGTAAGGCTAATCCTGGATCTAAACTTAAAACAGCCGTAACAGGTAAAGTAAAAAGAGGTAGCAAAGCAGCAAAAAGGCGTAAATCATATTGCGCTAGATCTCTTGGTCAACTAAAACGAAGTTCAGCTAAAACTAGAAACGATCCTAATTCAAGAATACGTCAAGCAAGACGAAGGTGGAAATGTTAAATGAGTTTATACGAAAATATTAATAAAAGAAAAAAAGCAGGAACCAGTCGTTCTAAAAAGAAATCTACTATAAGTCCAAAAGCCTACGCAAACATGAAAGCAGGATTTCCAAAAAAGAAAGACGGAGGAGAGGTAAGAAAAATTGCAAGAGGTTGTGGTAAGGTAATGTCTAATAGAAGAAAAAAAACTAAATATTCGTAATGGCTAAAGGTTCAAAACACTATTTAAGAGATGGTACAGTCTGGAAAAAATCGTATCATAAAATGCCTAATGGAAAATTGCATACTAATAAAACTCATACTAAAACAAGTAAACCTATTTTTCATTATGGAGATCTTAATAAAAGTGCAAAGAAAAAAGCCATATTACAAAGAGGTAAATAAATGACAACATCTAGTAGTACAGATTTTGAACCAAACGTAGCTGAGTTTGTGGAGGAGGCATTTGAAAGATGCGGCCTAGAGCTTAGAACTGGTTATGACCTAAAAACAGCTAGAAGATCAATCAATTTAATGTTAGCTGAGTGGGCTAATCGCGGTTTAAACCAATGGACAATAGAACAAGCAACGCAAACCGTTACAGAAGGAACAAGCAGCTATTCTTTAAATTCTAATGTAATTGATATATTAGATATGGTTGTTAGGCGTACTGTTAACTTAACCGAAACAGATATTTCTATGAATCGTTTAAGCAGAAGTCAATATATTAATATTCCAAACAAAACAACCAAAGCAAGACCCTCTCAATTCTTTTTTGATAAATTATCAACCCCAGCTATAAAAGTATGGCCAGCCCCAGAAAATTCTACAGACGTATTGGTTTTTAATAAAATTGTAAGAATGGATGATGCGGATAAAGCAACGAATACAATGGATATGCCATTTAGATTTTATCCATGTTTTGCTGCTGGATTGGCTTATTACATTTCTATGAAAAGAGCCCCAGATAGATCTGCTTTATTAAAACAATCATATGAAGAAGAGTTTCAACGAGCCATGTCTCAAGATGAAGACAGAGCATCTTTTAGGATTCGTCCTTATTTAAGAGGTTAGAATGGCTTACGCAAGCGCTAAATTTGCAATCGCTCTTTGCGATAGGTGTGGTTTTCAATATAAATTACTAGACCTTAAAAAAGAGTGGAATGGTTTTAAAACTTGTCCAGAATGTTTTGAATCTAAACACCCGCAATTAAACCCGCATACTGCACCTTCAGATCCTCAAGCTTTATATGATCCAAGGCCAAACAACGATAAAGAATTAGGCGAAGGATTTGTAGTAGTGGTGGATAATAATTTTATGAATCCAGCAAATGTTGGATCAAATTTTACAGTAACTGAAATGACAGCAAGTGTTGGAGCAGTTACAATAACAGTATGACTTTAACTGAGCTAAAAACCCTTATACAAAATTATGTTGAAAATGACGAAACAACTTTTGTTGCTACGTTAAACGATATGATTGAAATTGCTGAAGAAAGATTATTTGAGTTAATTCAATTTGATTTTTTTAGAAAAAATGTAACAGGTAATTTAACAACTGGAAATACTTATTTAACAGCTCCGTCTGATTTTAAAATGAGTTTTTCTTTAGCTATTATTGATAGCAGTAATGATTATCATTATTTAGATAAAAAACATTCTAGTTTTATGCGTGAATATTCTAATGATGCTTCAACAAGCTCAGAAAGAGGAAGGCCTTTATATTATGCAGATTTTGACAAAGAGCTTTCTACAGCCTCTAGCAATGGATCTACTTTAATTGTTTCTCCAGTTCCAGATGTTGATTATTCGGTTGAGCTACATTATTTATATAAACCATCAAGTTTAACCTCTTCAACAACAGGCACTTGGATGTCTCAAAATGCAAAAAATGCTTTGCTTTACGGCAGTTTAATTGAGGCCTATACATTTATGAAGGGCGAGCCAGAGCTAATTACTTTATACGAAACTAGATTTAATCAAGAAGTGGCTAGGTTAAAAAATTTAGCAGAAGCAAGAGGCAGAAAAGACGAATACAGATATGATTCTTTAAGAAGTCAAATTAGTTAAATTTAAAATGGAGAAGGTATGGAGCCAATTAAAGAGCTTGAAAGCAAGACTGTTGCTATAGTTGGTCTTGGAAATAGTTGGTTTGATTATAATCTAGCAAAATCACATGGCACTCACTTTGATGAAGTTTGGGCTATTAACTCAGTAGCATCTGTTATATTTCACGATAGAGTTTTTATGATGGACCCCGCTAGTCGTTTTTATGATACTGAGAACGCAGGAAATCAAACAAGTGGAATGCTCGATGTTTTAGAAAATGGCAATAAACCTATCTACACTTGCGAGTTAGATGAGCGTTGCGATAACTTAGTAGAATATCCAATTAATGAAGTTTTGGCTTCTTTAAATTGCCACTATCTAAACAATACGGTTGCTTATGCAGTAGCTTTTGCTGTTTGGAATAATGTAGGCCAAATAAATATGTATGGCGTAGATTTTAGCTACAAAGGAAATTTACACTTTGCAGAGTCTGGAAGAGCGTGTGTAGAGTATTGGTTAGCCAAAGCAAGCAGTTCAGGTATACAAATTGGTATTGCAGGATCTAGTGGATTATTAGATACCAACGTTTCTGATAATGAAAAATTATATGGTTATCATCGTTTAGATGACCCAATGATTGTAGTTCAAGAAAAAAATAAATTAATTGCAAAAAAATCTAGCGAAAGAATTGTAAACGAACATCAACTTGAGCCAACTTTAATTGGCAGAAATGACGAACATTTAAGGGAGCCTAAAAAATGGTAGATAAGTTAACGCCTGGTGGATTGCCAGAGCTTGGAGTAGTAGAAATAGCAACAACAAATTTTGGAGGCCATCCCCCTGAGTTTTGGGCTAAACAATTAACTGAAAAAATAGTTGGCTGTTCTGATGAAAATGAACAACATATAAAAGACCAAGCTAGAGCTTACAAAGATTTAATTTATAAAGTTTGTTTGATATATATTCAAAATGCTATAAAATCTTATAAAGCATCTTTGATTCAAGAATTAACTCAAGGAGATGCTGAAGACTTAGCAAAAATAATCAAAGGTATTTGAAATGGCAATTACATCAACATTAACAACCAGCTTTAAAAAAGAATTATTAGAAGCTGTCCACAACTTTAAAAACTCTGGTGGGGACACTTTTAAACTAGCTCTTTATACTAGCTCGGCAACAATTGGTGCTGCAACAACAGCATTTGTTACTACTGGACAAGCAACTGGAACCAACTACACTTCTGGCGGGGCAACTTTAACAAGAGTAGATCCAACCTCATCAGGAACAACAGGTTTTACTGATTTTGCAGATTTAACATTTGGAACCGCTACAGTTACTGCTAGAGGTTGTATGATTTACAACTCTAGCGATAGCAACAAATCCGTTGCTTGTATTGACTTTGGCGGCGATAAAACTTCAACAGCAGGTGACTTTACTATTGTATTTCCAGCGGCAGCGGCTTCTACAGCGATTATAAGAATCGCCTAGCCTTAAATGGCTAATATTAACGGTTGGGGTCGAGGCACGTGGGGCCAACTCACGTGGGGCGAGCCACTTCCACTCACTCTTACAGCTCCAGGAGCAGGAACATCTGCTTTAGGTACAGTTTCGGTTGATGCAGAAGCAAATGTAACACCAGCATCTCAAGTAGGAACAACAGGAGCTCCGACTGCTGGCGTTAATGGTAAGGCTATAGCAGTAGTTCCAACTTTGCTTGGAAGTGTAGGGGCTGTATCAGTAAATGTAGATGGTGAGGCTAATGTAACGCCTACAGGCCAAGCTGGCACATCTGCACTTGGAACTGCAACAATCGTTTCAAACAACAATTTATCTGTTACACTAAATGCTGCAACTGGATCTTTGGGAACAGTTACCACAGATGCAGCAGCAAACGTTTATCCAATCGGACAAAGCGCTACAGGATCAGTAGGAACGGTTTTGATATGGTCACGTATTGATGAAAGCCAAACTCCAAACTATACTACTATAACAGACACTCAAACTCCCAATTGGGAAGAAGTTGCGTAAAAACAAGAGGTAAATAATGGCAAGCACATATGTAAATGATCTCAGATTAAATGAGATGGCCACAGGAGATGGTTCAGGTACTTGGGGTACAACAACCAATACAAATTTAGAATTAATCGGTGAAGCTTTAGGTTACGGGACAGAAGGTATAACTACCAACGCTGATACTCATACTTCAACTATTGCAGATGGAGCGACTGATCCAGTTAGGGCCATGTATGTTAAATATACAGGTACTTTGGATTCAGCTTGCACCATTACCATAGCCCCCAATACTGTAAACAGAATGCACTTTATAGAAAATGGAACAAGTGGATCTCAAAACATTATTATTTCTCAAGGTTCTGGAGCTAATGTAACAATACCTCCAGGCGATACAAAAGCAGTTTATTTAGACGGAGCAGGTTCTGGAGCAGCTGTTGTTGACGCTTTTGCCAGTCTTAATGTTGTAGATTTAAAAGTACAAGATGATCTTACAGTTACAGACGATCTTATCGTTAATGGTGATATAGACCTAGAAGGTGCTATTGATGTTAATGGTACATCTAATTTAGATGTAGTAGACATTGATGGTGCTGTAGATATGGCTTCAACTTTAACTGTAGCTGGTGTTGTAGATATTACAGACACTACAGATTCTAGTGATGCTACAGGAGATACTGGAGCTTTGCGTACAGAAGGTGGTGCAAGTATAGCTAAGAAACTATATGTAGGCACTGATCTTGATGTTGATGGAACAGCTAATCTTGATGTTGTAGATGTAGATGGTGCAGTTGACATGGCATCTACACTTACAGTTGCAGGAGTAGTTGACATCACTGATACCACAGACTCAAGTGATGCAACTGGTGATACAGGTGCTTTAAGAACTGAAGGTGGAGCAAGTATTGCTAAAAAATTATATGTTGGTACAGATTTAGATGTAGATGGTACTGCTAACTTAGATGTTACAGATATTGATAGCACTTTAAATGTTGCAGGTGTTGTAACAGCTCAAGTATCAGCAAACATATCTCAAGTAGCAATAACATCAAGTTCTAATGCTACAGCTTGGGATGCAGCAGCAGCCGCCAACGCCTATTATGTTACAAGCGAAAATACAACCATATCGGCTCCAAGTAATGCAGTAGAAGGAGCTATCATTAGTATTGAGATTGCTCAAGGTGGGACAGCTAGGACAGTTGCTTGGAATACAGTATTCGAGTTTGCAGCAAGTACAGCTCCTACTGTCACTGCCACAGCAAGTAAAACAGATATATTTGCATTTAGATACAATGGCTCTGTATGGCAAGAAATAGGCAGAAGCCAAAATATGGCTCAAACCTAACATGGAAACCCTACAGAGAACAGCTAATCGTGGAAGTATATCTACTGCTGCTTATGAGATTGATAACTCTGTCAAACTTGAGCCTGATAATAGTGAATCTTTTAATAAAACTTTTGGTAGTGCTGGAAATAGAAAAACTTGGTCTTATAGTTGTTGGATTAAAAAAACAGAATTATTCTCTTCAAATGGTGGAGCTTTAATAAGTGCTTATCCTGATGTAAACAACAGATTAAAAATAGCTTTTAGTCAGCATAAAATACAGGTTTTTGGAAAGGTAAGTGGAAGTACAACAGTCAATGTAAGAACAAATAGATTGTATAGAGATACTTCAGCCTTCTATCATATTTTAGTTGTGTTTGACACAACACAAGGAACTGCTGCCAATAGGGTTAAAATTTATACAAATGGAGTTTTAGAGGATAGCTTTGACCAAACGACATACCCAAGCGAAAACAATGATGAGGAAGTAGGTAATAGTTCAGCACATTATATTGGTCAAAGGGGAGATGGTTCTTCAGATTTTTATGCAGGATATATCACCGAAATAAATTATGTAAATGGTCAAGCATTAGCACCTACAGACTTTGGTGAGTTTGATAGTGATACTGGTATTTGGATTCCTAAAAAATATACAGGTTCTTATGGTACTAATGGTTTCTACTTAGACTTCGCAGATGCTTCAGACTTAGGTGATGATGAGAGTGGTAATGGTAACGACTTTACAGAAACCAACATAGCAGCAGCCGACCAGTCAACCGATACACCGACCAATAATTTTTGCACACTTAACCCTCTTGTAAATTTTAAATATACAACGAATGGAATTACTGAAGGTGCTACAACATTTGGAGATAATACAGGTGGTGGTGTTGGTGGTGCTTTTGGAACTTTTGCAGTAACAGCAGGTAAATGGTATTGGGAAGTTAAACTAACCCAACAAAGCTCACATTATATAGGTGTAAGTGCTGTTGATGATGGTGATAATGTTTTAGCTTCAAGCGACCCACATCAAATTAATTCTACTTTTAATTTTAATATAGCAGCAGCAAGAATTGAATATATTAATGGGGGTAGTGTTACCGCAGGTTCTCTTGATGCCTTTACAGATTTTCATAGTGTAGGAGATATTATAGGTATAGCATTAAATATGGATGATAACCAAATTAGCATTTATGGTAATGGCACACTACAAAGTGGTGTTGCCAATACTTCTTTATTTGACGCAGCTAATAAAATGGTCGTACCTTTTCATGGAACTATTAACGATGAATGTCAATATAACTTTGGTGGTTACTCAGCATGGACACCATCAAGTGCAGTAAATGATGAGAACGGCTATGGTACTTTTGAGTATTCACCGCCAAGTGGCTATTATTCATTGTG
>Ga0114932_10005459_pt1 | contig 11285 bp, 9 predicted proteins | sample 2SBtaG_2_FD_87286 | JGI IMG/M metagenome (GOLD analysis project Ga0114932, IMG submission 87286) | Deep subsurface microbial communities from Kolumbo volcano to uncover new lineages of life (NeLLi) - 2SBTROV12_ACTIVE470 metaG | ecosystem: Environmental > Aquatic > Marine > Volcanic ... | reverse complement strand
GTCAGACAAGACGACCGCACACCGTCGTCGCTGGTCATCACCTCGCCGCCGCTCAGGCGCTCTGCTGGGAACTCGAGGTAGAAGTTGCTCAGTTCACCGTCGTAGTAGCCATTGACTCCAATGGGCACGTCCGCCCTGAAGTGCAGCTGGATGGTGCCGTCCTGCATGCCGGTCTCGCCGTCTAGCCACACACCCTCGGTGCCGTAGATGGTGCCGCACTCCTCGCGGAAGTCGAGTCCCGCAATGTCGGTGGAGTACGAGCCGCAGTTGTGCGGATCACAGCCAGCCGTCGCCGCAACGAACAGAGACAGCACGAGTCCCCTCACAGGTCCCCCCAATCGGGTGGCGTGCCGTAAAAATCGCTGTCGAAGGGGTCGTCGGTGGGGGTGATCTCAACGACGTCGGACCCCTGTGAGTGCATGTCCAGGCCGGTGCAGCCCACGTCCCAAGTCAGATCCCAGGCTGGCGCACCGCTGTTGCTCCGGTTGCTCTGGGCAATGGTCAGGTCAGTGGTGTCCGGAGGCAGCTGGGTGGTGTAGGTGCCCATGTCAAATGGGTCGTCGTCGTCCAACTTTACGAGCCGCGAGCAGTACCCGGTGAGGTGCTCGAGGCCCAGTACGGTGCCGTCTGCCAGATGCTCGCGCTTGAACATCAACCCGAACGCCGGCAGGTACTCGGTCAGGTCGGTGTACTCGGGGGTGTTCGTCTGGGTCTCGGCACTAAAGAAGACGTGCACGATGCCTTCGTTGTAGTGGTCGTAGCCAAACGAGCCCAGGGGACCGCACCACTCTCCAGCCTGCATGCCGTTGTAGTCCACGTCCGCGCAGCCGTAGTCGGTGCATCCCACTCCGAGGATGGCAGCTGCGGCGGTGATGGCGAGGACACGCATGCATGGCCATTTTTGTTCAAGGGACGCGCCCTGTCCATGGTCGCGACCGCGGGTCCACTGGGCCGAACGCACGAACGAGTTGGAGTCGTCGCGAATTGTCTGGCTGACGTTTGTTCACCTCTCGTTGACTCGGGCCAAGGCCTGACGTGAAAGATTGAGCTCCCGATACTGAACGGAGCCCCCCAATGCGCCTCTTCGCAATCACGACTGCCCTCATCTTGTCCATCGGCTGCCGCCCCGCTGCTGGCGTGCTCATCGACGACGAGACCATCGACGATGGGGTGACCGACCCGACCGACGACGGCACCACCGACCCGACCGACGATGGCACAACCGATCCGAACGACACCGACCCCGCGGACACCGAGCCCCCTGAGCCCGAGATCGCAACCTGGGAAGGCGAGCGCGAGTTTGAGTTTGGCGGCGAGTGGGGCGACTGGGGCTGTGAAGACACCTTGACCGAGACCGGTGTCGAGGTCACGGGCGACCCGTCCTTTGCCAATGCGGTCGACGCATGCCCGATCTGCGACCACGTCTTTGAAGTCGACGTTGCCGAAGAGGCCCTGTGCCCCGGTGAGTTCGACTGGTACGAGGACGGCATCCCCGTCGCGCAGCACGTGTTCCGCGGCTTGGCGATCGGCAACGGCGGCAACGTCATCATGTACTCGATCACCGAGGACGACGACGGCGCCTGGCACCGCGAAGAGCTGGCCGAGGGCGAGCTGGTCGGTGTTGAGCTCGAGTACTGGTACGGCGGCACCATCTACGGTGCGCCCTACGAAGTGTTGGGTGGAGCCACCCTGCACGACCTCAAGCCTTAGTCGTCTGCGAACGCAGAACAGGGCGGGCTTCGGCTCGCCCTTTTTGTTCCTTGTCAAGTGTCAGGTAGTACCTGACACAGCCCGCAAGTCGTGCTAGGTTTTTCGACTATTCGAACCAAGGTTCGAGGGCCGACGAGGCGGCATCGACGTCTGGACAGACAAGCGACGGGAGCGAAGCGACCAGAGCGCGGAGGGAAGACGTCGATTTGTTGCCGCCGCTGGAGGCCCGATAATCCATTGAACGGAGCTTCAGTCATGTCTCACTTCCCGCCGTTTACCGAAGAACACCACCAGCTGCGCGAGATGGTCAAGGACTGGGCCAGCCGCGAGATCGCGCCCCATAGCTATGACTGGGACAAGGCGGGCAAATGGCCCGCACGCGAGATCTACAAGCAGATGGCCGAGCTTGGCCTGTTGGGCATTCGCTTCCCCGAGGCCCAGGGCGGACTGGGGCTCGACTGGTGGGCGACCGCCGCGTACGTCGAGGGCATGGCGCACGCGCACAACGCCGGCGTGGTCATGTCCATCTTGGTCCAGACCGACATGGCGACTCCGATCATCGCCGAGATCGGCACCGAGGAACAGAAGGAGGAGTTCCTTCGGCCTGCCATTGCCGGCGACTACATCGCTGCGCTTGGGGTCACCGAACCCAACTGCGGCTCAGACGTGGCCAACATCCAGACGACAGCCAAGAAAGACGGCGGCGACTACATCATCAACGGCGCCAAGACCTTCATCACCAACGGCGCCACAGCGGACTTCATTACCCTGGCCGTGCGCACCGGCGATCAGGGCCACGGTGGCATCAGCCTCGTGCTGTTCCCGACGGACACCCCCGGGTTCAGCGTCGGTCGCAAGCTGGACAAGCTGGGCACGCGCAGCGTCGACACCTGCGAGCTGGCCTTCGACAATTGTCGGATTCCCCAGCGCAACCTGCTTGGCGACGAGAATGCTGGATTCATCTACGTCATGACGAACTTCCAGGGCGAGCGGCTCGTGGCAGCGATCACAGCCATCAACGGCATGGAGATGGCTCTGGCAGACGCCATCAAGTACGGCACCGAGCGCACCGCCTTTGGCCGGCCGATCGGCAAGTTCCAGGTCTGGCGACACAAGTTCGCCGAACATCTCAGCAGTGTCGCTGCAGCAAAGGCCCTGACCTACATGGCGATCCAGGCCATCAACCACGCCGACAACGCGACGGCCACCAAGATCATCAGCCAAGCCAAGCTCGTCGCGGGTGACCTGGCCCAGCAGGTGACCTACGACTGCCAGCAGTTCCACGGCGGCTACGGCTTCATCGAGGAATACCCGATCTCAAGGGCCTACCGAGACGTGCGCCTGATCACCATTGGCGGCGGCACATCCGAGGTCATGAAAGAGATCATCTGGAAGTACCATGAGATGGGGTTGTAGCCGCCGCGCGGACACGTCCCGCGTGCCCCTTGTGTCCGCTGGAGCATTTGCGGACAATCCCTTCGCCTCATGCTCGATGCGCCTGCCTCCATCGGGCTGTGACAGGTCGACGCTGCGGATTGCTAGCGCACGAAGATGTGCATGGTCATCTGCACGTGGTTGCTCGACGACGAGATGCTGCCCGGCAGTGAGCAGTTCTCCCAGCGGCAGTCGCTGTAGCCGTTCCACGTCGTGTCGCAGTTGGAGGTGTAGGCACTGAACGAGACCTTGTCGAAGGTCAGCCCAACCACACCGTTCGACGCCGCACCGGGCGCGATGCCATTGGAGCTGTTGCAGCGGTCTGAGATTCGCACGTAGTTGTTCAGGATGAAGCCGCGCCAGTCGGTGTCGAGGTTCGCGTGCAGGTCGCCGCGGTAGTCATACACAATCGTTCCGTTGTGGCTCGCCACCGCGCGCTGTTCGGTGGTGCCAATGGCCAGCTTGTTCGGGGTGCTGCACCAGTCGTCGCCGAAGGTCGTGCATTCGCGCTGGAACTGGGAGTAGAACAGCATGTTCGAGGTCTGAGCGCCGACGTCGAGGTAGCTATGCTTCCACACCAGCGTCCAGCCACCGCCGTCGATCGTCTGGTCGCAGTAGGCATTGAATGGGTCGGCGCCTCCGACCCCGTCCGGATCGATGAGGTAGCTGCCGTCCGATGTGAAGCCGTTGTCGAAGACCTCTTGGCAGTTTGCTCCGTCCGAGCAGCCGCCGCCTGGAGCAGGGGTCACGAGGGGGTCGCTGTCGTCGCAGTCGTCGCCGCCGCAGGCCCGGTCGGAGTAGCCGTCGCCGTCCGCGTCGTTGTCGACGCTGCCGTCGCAGTCGTAGTCCTCGCCGTCGCAGCCAAGGGGTTCGCCCGGGGCGTGTGCGGTGCTCAGGTCATTGCAGTCGTCGCTGTTGTCGGTGTAGCCACCAGGTGCGTCGCAGCTGTCGAAGGGGAAGCCGGGGCTGCCGAAGGTGTCGCCATCGAAGTCGAGGTACCAGGTGGTCTCGCCGGTCGCGCCGGGCTCGTCCGTGGCGCCATCGCAGTCGTTGTCATCGCCGTCGCAGGCCTCGGTGGCGCCAGGCAAAATGGCGGCGTTGCCGTCGTCGCAGTCGCCGGAACAGGTGGTCACGCCGTCGTCGTCGGTGTCAAAGCCGTTGTCGACGACTCCATCGCAGTCCTCGTCGCCCTGGTCGCAGGTCTCGGTCGCGCCAGGATGAGCGCCGCTGTCTGCGTCGTTGCAGTCCGTCGCGTCGGCCACGAAACCGGCGGGCGCCGCACATGCGCTGATGGTGGAGTTGCCGGCGCCATAGCCGTCTCCGTCACCATCGGGGTGGAAGGTGCTCTCTCCGGTCGAGCCGGGCTCGTCGGTGGCGCCATCGCAGTCGTTGTCGTCTCCGTCGCAGGCTTCGGTCGCTCCCGGGAAGACGGCTGCAGTCGTGTCGTCGCAGTCGCCGCCGCAGGTCGTGACTCCGTCACCGTCGGTGTCGAAGTCCTCGTCGATCAGGCCATCGCAGTTCTCGTCGCCGCCGTCGCAGGTCTCGACCGCACCCGGGTGTGCGCCGCTGTCTGTGTCGTTGCAGTCGGTCGCGTCTGCCACGAAGCCCGCCGGCTGCAGGCACGCGGTGCTGACCGTGCTGCCCGAGCCATAGCCATCGCCATCGCCATCTGGGTACCAGTTGCTGGCGTCTGAGGCGTCGGTTCCATCGGTCGAGCCGTTGCAGTCGTTGTCGAGGGAGTCACACACCTCGGTGCCGCCTGGATGTGCTGCAGCACTGCTGTCGTTGCAGTCGTCGTTGTTCGCGACCGTGCCCTCGGGGGCGTCGCAGGCAATGGTCATGTCCTCGGCATAGCCGTAGCCGTCCCCGTCGCTGTCCGTGAACCAGGCGGACTCACCGGTCGCTCCTGCCTCATCGAGTGCGCCATCGCAGTCATTGTCGATGCCGTCACACGCTTCGGTGGCACCGGGGTTGATGGCATTTGTGGAGTCGTCGCAGTCTTGGCAGGCGGCGAATCCGTCGCCATCCGCGTCGGCGTAGCCAACCGAGCCATCGCAGTTGTAGTCGTTCACGTCGGCGCAGTCGGCCTCGACCGCTTCGGGGTTGAAGGCCGCGTCGCCGTCATTGCAGTCGCTGCCGTCGGTCACATGGCCCGCAGGTGCGTCGCACGCACTGGTGCCTTGGGCGCCGTTTCCGAAGCCGTCGCCATCGGCGTCGAGGTAGTAGGTGGCGCCGTCGATAGCGTTGTCGTCGATGGTGCCTGTGCAGTTGTCGTCGACGCCGTTGCACACCTCGGGGGCCGACGGATTGATCTCGGCGTCCGAGTCGTTGCAGTCCTCCTGATCGACGAAGCCATCACCGTCGACATCGATGGGGCCGTCGTCGCGGCACGCGGCCAAGAGCAAGATCAGGGGAAGAAAGCGCATGGGAACTCCGAAGTGGCCTGCAGAGTAGCTGCCGGGAAGCACTGGCGTCATGCTGATTGAGGCAGGCGATGTGTAAGTGGAGCGTTTCCGACGCGTTTGTGAACCGGAGTACCCATGCTGCTGAAACGAATCGGTCTGGTCGCCCTCGCGCTTGTCCTGATGGCTGCGACATGCAAGGCCGAGTCCTCGGATATGCACCACGGCTGCGGCTAGCCGGCTCGTCGCACCAGCTCCCACTGCGCGAGGGCTGATGCCAAGGCCACCTCGGAGCGCAGGATCGATTCCGATAGCGAGATGGCGACAAAGCCTGCGCGCTCAAAGCTGCCCAGTTCCTTGTCGATCCAGCCGCCCTCGGGCCCGATGGCGATCACCGTCTGCGAGGAGAGGGAACTGCGGTCGTTCATCCAGCTTCCGCTTGCGGGCTGAGCCAACAGGCAGTGCCGGCCTTGGCTGTCGAAGTCTCGGATGAAGGGCACGAACATGCGGTGCAGTGAAAACGTCGGCAGCCAGGCGTGACGGCCTTGCTCGGTGCCGAGCCACAGCTGCTGCTCGATGGCGGATTCGGTCAGCTTGGGCGAGCTGAAGTAGCTCTTGTCGACACGCCATGCGTTCACCAGGTCGATGTGGCTGACGCCAAAGCAGGCGGCGGTCTCGAGCATGCGGTGAAGGACCTTGGGTCGAGGCACCGCTAGAATGAGGTGAATGGCCGGACCGGCGGCGATGGGCTCGACCTCGAGCTCGCCCAGCCGAACGTGCTGGTCGTCGATCTGCAGGACTGCTGCTGTGCCAATGGCCTCGCGAGGCAGGCCGATGCGCAGCCGCTGGCCCACCGTCGCTCCGATGACGTCGCGGATGTGGGCGGCGCGGGCTCCCCGAATGACCAGTTCATCGGAGTCCCGCTCGCCGGGCTGGACGAGCAGTAGATTCACGGACCGACCATAGCCCTGCGATGGACTAGGCGCTGGCCACGACTTGGGCGGTCGTGTCCGCGTTGGTCAGCTGCACCAATGCCTTCCAAGCGGCTTCCTGGCTGGGAGTATCGTTGAGATGGGCGTGCTCCATGCGGACTGGTGCGCGTAGTTCGGCGTGTTCGCGTAGACGTAGGGCTCTTCGCCCTTGAGCATCTTGACCACGGCGGCCACTCGATCGCCGCCGGTGTGCTTGTCGGCGAACTCGGGCACGTCGGTGAGGGTCATCATCGGAACGTCCCCTCGGGCGGCTTCGGAGCCGGAGATGACGATGTGGGCTTTGGGGCTCAGCAATGCGTCATCCAGCAGCTGCATGGTCAGCACATGGTGCCCGACCAAGCTGGCTGCGGCGGCCAGCTCGATGCCCTCTTTGGTTCGAGTCAGCGTGGCGCTGCCCATCATGCCGGCGTTGAGCAGCAGGTAGTCGATCTGCCCGCCGCGCTCCTTTAGCTGTGCGGCGGCTGTGAGGATTTGGGAGTGGTTGGCGAACGGCTGGGGACGACCCCGCACCCGTGACACAATGCCGCGCATGGCTGCCAACCCCGGACGCATCCTCGTCTTCATCCCGATGTACAACTGCGCGGCACAGATCAGCCGTGTGCTCGCAACCTTTGACGCGCGAGCTGGGCAGGTCATTGAGCGGGTCATCGTCGTCAACAACCGCAGCACGGACGGCGGAGAACAGGTCGCCATCCACGCCATTGAACAGCTCAAGGGCATGGACGGGCTCGTCCTGCGCAACGACGACAACTACGGCCTAGGCGGCTCACACAAGGTCGCTTTTGCCCACGCGATTGAGAATGACTTCGACTACGTGGTCGTGCTGCACGGCGACGACCAGGGCCGGCTGGCCGACATGTTGGACTTCATCGAGGCCGGCCAACACACCGCTGTCGATGCCCTGCTCGGGGCCCGCTTTCACCCTGACTCCACGCTGCAGGGCTACTCGGCCTTCCGCACCTTTGGAAATGGGGTCTTCAACCGGCTGTTCTCGGCGGTCGCCGGCATGCGCATGCATGACCTGGGCTCGGGCTTGAATATGTACAACGTCGAGCTGCTGCGAGACCAGTTCTACAAGGGTTTTCCTGACGACCTGACGTTCAACTACTGCATGAGCTTGGCTCACGCGCATCACCGCCACAGCGTGCAGTTCATCCCCATCTTGTGGCGTGAGGATGACCAGATCTCGAACGTGCGCCTGTTCAGCCAAGCCCAGCGGGTGCTGAAGATGTTGGGCCAGTACAGCTTGAACTCAGACAGCTTTCTGGCCACCGACCACCGGCTAAATCAGCGGGAGGCGTACACCGCCCAGGTCGTGGGCAGCAACCTAGACGCCTAGCCTTTGTTGCTCCAGCTCTAGCGCTAGCGACGCACCCAGATGACCCACAGCGCGGTCTCGCCTTTGCGCTCGAACTGGCCTTCGATGGTGGGGCCATAGGTCTCCCACAGCATGGGGGTCTCCCAGACCTTGGGCTGCATCACCACATCGACCTCGTCGAAGAGGATGCTCAAGTCGCCGGCAGAGCTCTGCGAGAAGGTGCGCTCATGGTCGAGCCACGCCGCTTGGTGTCGGGGGGCGGGGCTGCGGTAAATCCAGGAAAACAGGGGCGAGAAGGTGAGGGACACAATGCGCTTGTCTGCGGCGTTGTGCTTGTCGATCAGCCCCATCGCGTCGGACAGGATGGGTCCTGTGTCGATGTGCCAGTTGGCGTCGGACAGGCTGTCGTAGACCTCGAGGGGCAGCGAGCCCTCGACGACCCGACCCAGGAAGGTGGGCCCTTGCCCTTGAGGCACGCGAATCTGTGACAGCGGCCCGTCGGCACCCCGCACGAGCTGGGCGCCGCTCCGAGTGCCCGCAGCGTGCATGCCGATGGCCAGCACGTCTTGACCCACAGGAGCCGCCAGCATGGCCAAGACCACGGCCCCCACGAGGTGAATGCCTCCGGTACCGCTCTCCTCGCGCCGGTGCAGCCTCTGACGCAGTGCTGTGAAGCACGCCAGCCCCAAGACCGGCAGCACGGGGATGTCGTGATCGTGGCTCTGCGACGCGATCAGCAGAGTCACGCCCAGCATCGCGATGATCACCATCAGGTCCGTCGAAGCAGTCTGTTCTTCAGCCTCGTCGCGGCTCGAGCGCAGCAACCAGATGGCGAAGGCCACAAAGCCCACCAACGCCGCCTGATTGGCCGTAAAGATGGGCACCAGGCGGTCAAAGCGCACACCTTCGTTCATGCTGGCGCCGGCCCGCTGCAGGTCGGCAATGTACAGCGCATTGTGGCTGCTGATCAGCGACGACAGGGCCAGAGTGCCAAGCGCCCCTGTGCCGGCTCCGAGCGCGACCCAACGCTGTGCTGGCATGAACACAAACGCGAACAGAATGACAAAGCCGCACAGCGCGAAGTAGGTAATCTTCAGGTAGAAGGCCAAGACTGTCAGAGCCGCCAGTACGACGCCTTCGACGATGGCGGTGCGCTGGTCGCGTTTGCGGGGAATCAGCAGCAAGCCCAGCATGACAATGGCCACAGTCGCCCAGCCATGCTTGTTGTAGGACGCCAAGTAGCTGATCAGCGGGGTTCCCAGCGTGCGCGGGCTGAACACCAGCACCGTGACGTAGGTCAGCATCGCCAGCCGCAGGGGGGTGGGCAGGCGGTCTCGGCTGAGCACCCAGCAGGCGCCCCCCATGAGCGGAGCCAGCAGCACCGAGGCCCACATCACCACCTTGGGCCCGATGCCCATCAGTGCGGCAGCCAGACCCAGCATGACGTAGTAGCCAGACCCAATCGGCGAATAGAAGTCTGCGTGAGGCCACTGGCCTTGGCTCATGCGCAGCGCCCCATCGAGCGGGATGAACAGGTCCAGCGGCTTGTCGGTGATGTACAGCCCGGGACTCAGCACGAGCAGCAAGGCCAGAGCCACGATGCCCGCCACGGTGATGGCGGTCGCCCGCGGATTGGGCGCGAATGGTGCCAGCAGTGAATCGGCAAAGGACTGCCACAGGCGAGCAAAGACGTCCGACTCGGGGGCTTTGGCGGGGGGGCTGCTCACTTGGCGTCCGCCGAATCACGGAAGGTCCACAGCTTGTGCCCGGTGAAGTTGAAGGCCGCGCCCGCCAAGATGGCGACGATGCCGCTGATGGCGAAGTGCAGTCCGCCCCAGACCAGACCCTCGACCATGCCTGCGTTCACCGCCCCGCCGGTGATGGTCACCGCCCAGAACTTGATGAAGGTCTCGCGGGTGTACTCGCCCTCGAAGGTGTACCGGGTGTTGAGCAGGTAGGAGATGACGGTTCCGACCAGAAAACCCGCCCCGGTGGCCAGCACAGGACGCAGGTCGATGCCCGTGATGAGGCCGATGTAGATCGAGTAGTGGGCGCTGGCGGCCAAGCCACCGACGAGCAAGAAGCTCAAGCCCTGACCTGAGAGGGAAGAGCTCACCGCCCGATGCCGAGCCAAGAAGAGAACCAGCGGTGGTTGGGCTGGCTGCGCGCTTCGTCGACTCCTACCAAGATGCGCATGGCCGTGAGGCAGTAGGCGACCAACTTGCGAGGTGCCTCGGCGTGCAGCGGCAGCATGCTCAGGAAGAGTGAGGCCTCGTACAGGCGCATGCGCACCGGGTCGAAGCCCGCTCGCTCGGCGCGGTGAAGAAAGAGGTCCTCGCGCGGGCCGGGCTCGGGGCCACCGTGACGAAGCTCGAGGCGCATTTGGTTGTCGACGACGACCTCGAACAGCTCGCTGTTGATGAAGTCGTAGCGGCCCATGATCGAGTGCGAGAGCTTGGCGATGTCGTAGTAGGGATCGGCATAGAGCTCGGCCTCGGAGCTGGCCCCGCGCGGATCGATGAAGCGCAGCAGGCCCGAGCGCTTGTCGTACAGGATGTTCGAGAAGCAAAGGTCCCCGTGACTGACTGCCAAGCCGCTTGTGTGCCCGTGTGAGGACCAGTAGCTGCGCACAGCAGTCAGGTAGGTCTCGAGCAGGTGATTGAGCCCGTCGAACTCGCTGCCAGCGGCGATCATGCGGTCGACTTCTGCACCCACGGGCATGGCCATGAGGCGGGTCATGCGTTGCTGTACCTTGGTCACATAGGCCGCTTCGGCTGCGGCCTGTGCGGCTTGTGCGGGGACCTCTTTGGTCGGGCGCTGGGCGAACCAATCGAACACCGCGTCCATCAGCGCTTCGAAGGCATCCTCGGGCAAGGCTGTGCTGCCATGCACCCACAGAATGGCCAGGTCGGGGACTCCGAGTCGCTCCATGCGATACGACGCAGCGTCGCCTTGTTGCTCGAAGTCAAAGGGCTGCACCACAAAGCGCTGCAGATTCGGGGGCAGCTGGTACCAGAAGTCATGCTCACGGCGCATCTTGCCGACGTCGGCCGAGCGCTTGCTGATGGAGCGACGGTCCGACAGGATCTGGTTGAAGGAGCGCGTGTAGAAGGTGTTGGCCAGCAGGTGCACCAAGTTGTCGGCGCTGGCAATGCTGACCATTCCGGGCTCTGGGGCCAGGGGAGCGATGGCGTCGATGCGGTCGGCAAACCAGTCGCGGCGCTGCTGTTCGGTCCGGCAGCGCAGCAGGGTGCGCAGGGTCTCGGGGGCAAAGTTCGCCAGTCCGCTGCTGTGACCCACCCCATCGGGACGGCTCACAAGATCGAGGTCGGAATAGGCCATCTTGCGCAACAGGCGGGCCAGCAGTTCGCCATCGGGCACGACGATGTCCGCCGTGAGGTACACAAAGCGCTGGTTCTGCCGGTTCTC
>Ga0114932_10005458_pt1 | contig 11286 bp, 10 predicted proteins | sample 2SBtaG_2_FD_87286 | JGI IMG/M metagenome (GOLD analysis project Ga0114932, IMG submission 87286) | Deep subsurface microbial communities from Kolumbo volcano to uncover new lineages of life (NeLLi) - 2SBTROV12_ACTIVE470 metaG | ecosystem: Environmental > Aquatic > Marine > Volcanic ... | reverse complement strand
TCGGTGGTGTTCGGGCAGGCCGAGCTCCACGCCGAATTCGGCGGCGTCGTGCCCGAGATTGCGGCGCGTGCGCATGCCGAAAAGCTGGACCATTGCGTCGAACAGGCACTTTGCGAAGCGGCGCTGGATCTTGGTCGGATCGATGCCATCGCCGTGACGGCCGGACCGGGGCTGATCGGCGGCGTGATGAGCGGGGTCATGTGCGCGAAGGGATTGTCGGCCGGAACCGGCCTGCCGCTGATCGGGGTCAATCACCTTGCAGGTCACGCGCTGACGCCCCGAATGACCGACGCGCTGGCGTTTCCGTACCTGATGCTGCTGGTTTCCGGCGGGCACTGCCAGTTCGTGATCGTGCATGGCTTTGCAGAATATACCCGCCTTGGCGGCACCATCGACGATGCTCCGGGCGAGGCGTTCGACAAGTCCGCACGTCTGCTGGGGCTGGAGCAGCCGGGGGGGCCTTCGCTGGAGCGCGCGGCGCGCCAAGGCGATGCGACCCGTTTTGCCCTGCCGCGCCCGCTGCTGGATCGACCGGGATGTGATATGTCGTTTTCCGGGCTGAAAACCGCCCTGCGCCGACAACGCGACGAACTTGCCGGGGCGGACGGCGGCCTGAGCACAACCGAGGCCGCCGATCTGGCCGCCGGGTTTCAGGCCGCGGTCGCTGACGTGCTGGCCGAAAAGTCGCGCCGCGCCATGCTGGAATTTTGCGCGGCCTGTGCCGGGGCGGCGCCGGTGCTGGCGGTCGCGGGCGGTGTTGCCGCCAACGCGCATATCCGCAACCGTCTGACCACGGCATGCGCGCAAACGGGGTTTCGGTTTCTGGCCCCGCCCGTGGAATATTGCACCGACAATGCCGCAATGATCGCTTGGGCCGGAATGGAACGGTTTCGCGCGGGGCTGGTCGATGATCTGACCCTTGCCGCCCGTCCGCGATGGCCGCTTGACCAGCAGAGCGCGCCCATGCTGGGATCGGGCAGGAAAGGCGCGAAAGCATGACCAATGTCACCATTGCCGGGGCCGGCGCATTCGGGACATCTCTGGCGATTGCCCGCGCGCAAAGCGGTCGCGTGACCACGCTTTGGGCGCGCGATGACGCGGCGGCGGAACGCATGGCGGCATCGCGCGAGAACACGGCCTATCTTTCGGGCGCGCGGTTCCCGCCAGAATTGCGGGCATCGTCCGCGACCGGGGCTTTGGGCGAGGCGGCGATCGTCCTGCTGGCCATCCCGACCCAAAACCTGCGGGGGTTTCTGGAACGACATCAGGATGCGCTGGCCGGAAAAACCTGCATCGTCTGCTGCAAGGGAATCGAAAAATCAACCGGGGAACTGCCCACGGGCATCCTGAACGCGGTGGTGCCGTCTGCGGTTTCGGCGGTTTTGACCGGACCGGGGTTCGCCGCCGAAATCGCGCGGGGCCTGCCAACCGCGCTGACGCTGGCGATATCCGGTGAACCGGACGCGGATCTTCAGGCGGAACTGTCGACCGCGACGCTGCGGCTATATCTGTCGCGCGACCCGGTCGGCGCGCAGCTTGGCGGGGCGCTCAAGAACGTTTTTGCCATCGCCTGCGGCATCGCGATTGGCGCGGGGCTGGGCGAAAGCGCGCGCGCGGCCCTGATGAGCCGGGGCTACGCCGAAATGATGCGGCTGGCGGTCGATATGGGGGCCAGCCCGGCGACGCTTGCGGGGCTGAGCGGGCTTGGCGATCTGGCGCTGACCTGCACGTCACCGCAATCGCGCAATTATTCGCTGGGTCTGGCGTTGGGTCAGGGCGGCGAACGCAGGAAGGGCACGACATTCGAGGGCGTCGCGACCGCCCGCGCCACCCTTACGCTGGCGAAACGACGCGGTATCGACATGCCGATCACCGCCATCGTCGCGGCGGTCATGGCGCGGGACATGACCATACCGCAATCCGTTGACGCCCTGATGTCCCGCCCGTTAACGTCGGAAACCTGAGGAGAATATCATGGCATACTGGCTGTTCAAATCCGAAGCCTCGACCTGGAGCTGGCAGGACCAACTGGCCCGTGGCGAGGCAGGCGAGGAATGGGACGGCGTGCGAAATTATCAGGCCCGCAACAACATGCGCCTGATGAAAATCGGCGACCGTGGTTTCTTTTACCTTTCGCAGAAGGAAAAGGCGGTCGTCGGGATTGTCGAGGTCTGTGCGCTGGCGCATCCGGACAGCACCACGGATGACGAACGTTGGGAATGCGTTGACATCAAGGCCGTGGAAACGCTGCCCAACCCGGTGACACTGGACATGTGCAAGGCCGATGTGCGTCTGGGCGACATGGTGCTGGTCAACAATTCCCGGTTAAGCGTCCAGCCGGTTCAGCCGGACGAATGGAAAATTATCCGGGCGTTGGGCGGGCTGTAGGGACCGTGGAATTCAGGAACCGCCGATCGGTGCGCTTGCGAACAGGACGCTGAACGGCTCGCACCAGATCACGACCGAACCGAAATCGGCGATGTCCAGATCGGCAGGCAACGTGTAGGTCTGATCGCCGATATTGCCCTTGAGCACGCCTAGCGATGTCCAGCCGCCATCCAGAACGTCGGATGCGCCTGCCGGGTTCGCGGATTTGGCCAGATAGACCCTCAGCCCCGGTCCGTTCGTCACTTCGAAATCCATGAAGCGGATCAGTGTCTCGCCGGTGTCTGATCGCAGCACCCGCAAGATGCCCTGTCCCTTGTGAATCGAATCCGCCCCCGCAAAGGAACCGGTGGCGATTTCGGTCAACCGGTCCTCGCCGACCAGCGCCTCGTCTACCACATCGTCGATCCACAGCGGCGAGGCCAGATACCAGAACGCGTTTCCCGCGACAAATCCGATGACAAAGACGGGAATCGCAATTTTCAGAAACCGGCGCATGATCGTCCCCCACAACAACAACGGCGCGGGACGGATCGCGCCCGGGCCAGACATGTCGTGTATATCACCAATGGACAAAGACAGAAACCGGCTGGATTTTTTCCATATATTGCGGCACTTTGCCCGTAAAACGACGAAATATGGAGATTTCACAGATGGAATATCTTGGCGTGATCGTGGCCGCCGTTGCCAGCTATGCGTTCGGCGCGGGCTGGTACATGGTGTTGGGAAAACAGTGGCTGGCGGCGGCGGAATTGAATCTGGACAAGATCGATGCCCGCAACCCGGTGCCGTTCATCATTTCATTCGTCGCGGCGATTCTGGTGGCGGGAATGATGCGTCACACCTTCGCCATGGGAGGCATTGAAACCGCCAAGAATGGATTGTGGGCCGGATTTGGTCTGGGCGCGTTCATTGCGACCCCCTGGATCGTGACAAATTACGCTTTTGCCGGTCGTTCGATGCGGCTGATGTTCATCGACGGGCTCTATTGCGTCGTCGGCTGCACCATCATGGGGCTGGTTCTGACATTGTTTTGAGAAAAGCGGAGGGTCCCAAACCCCTCGGGACCCTCCACCACCCCACGTGTACGCCGCATTGCGCGCCACACGCTCCTGTAAAGTCCCGGCCATGCTGGCCCGATCCCCGCAAGCTAGGTCATTTGCCGTTGGCGCGCAAATGCCTTGTGGTGCGAATTTTACAGAATATCAAAGTGTTAAGGTTAATCGGTTACCGCGTTCGCGGCGGACAAACCGGCAGCAGGGCTTGCCGTCGCCGGCGTTGAAGCTGGCCGACCCGTCGGGTTTCCATGCCGACGGCCCGAATGGCTGAACCATATAGCGTGGCGGGTATCTGCGGCGAATCCGGCGCGAAAAATCTGCCGGTTGCGCGGGAACGGGGGCACAAGCCGGCCGGGAAGGCTGAGCGGTTCAGTGGGGAAGGGTCGGTCTTTGGTTCCGCTGGCACTACTGATCTTCGGGCAGCTCTGACGATTCGTCCTGACCGTTCGAATATTCGAGCAGGTCTTCTTCGTCTTCATCATCACCGTCCTCGTACTCGATATCGACAATCGACAGATCGGACGGGTCGACCTTGGCCTCGATCTCGCGTCCCTTGGCGTTGCGACCCTTGATTTCGTAACAACCATCGTCCGTCTTGATCCTTCGGACCGTCCAGCCGCGCGCCTCGGCCATGGCCTGAACCGCAGGTCGCGGTTGCCAGTCGCTCATGGCGACAAAGCATTGTTTGCCGTCTGCAAGCACAGCACCCCCCGCACCCGCTGTTGCCAGGAGAGTTGCCGCCGTCACGAGTTTTTTCACTTTCCAGCTCCGGTATTTTGTGGCGATGTGGTCTTATGGCGCGCTATCCTTACGGTGACCTGAAGCGCGTAGCCAGTTTGCTTCAGGTCCACGTCAGGCCACAGGCGGATAAGGCAACAACAATAACGGGACGGAACGGACATGCGGGTTTTGCTGGTCGAGGACGATACGGTGCTGGGGGCAGCGGTCCGCGATCAGATCGCTGCGGACGGCCATTCGGTCGACTGGGCAACGCGGCTGGATGCGGCGGGCGAATATCTGGACGTTGCGGCCTATGACCTGATCCTTCTGGACTTGATGCTGCCCGACGGACGCGGCCAGCCGTTCCTGCGCAAGCTTCGCACACAGGGGGACGTGACACCGGTCATCATCCTGACCGCCATGGATCAGATCAGCGACCGGATCGAGGGGCTGAACGCCGGTGCCGACGATTACATGGTCAAACCGTTTGACTTGTCCGAACTTTCGGCGCGCGTTGGCGCGGTCGCACGGCGATATTCCGGCAATCCGAACCCGCTGGTCAGTCTGGGGGATCTGGAGGTCGACCTTGCCGCTCTTTCGGTCCGCCGCGACGGCAAGCCCGTGGCGCTGACCGCGCGGGAATGGGTATTGTTCGAGGCTTTCGTGCAGCGGCCGGGACAGCTTTTGTCCAAGGCGCAGCTCGAAGAACGGCTGTATTCGTTCGACACCGAGATCGAAAGCAACACCATCGAGGTCCATATCAGCCGCTTGCGCAAAAAGCTGGGCCGTGAACAGATCGAAACGGTTCGCGGCCTGGGTTATCGGCTGGGTGCTGCATGAAGCCGCCCGGTTCGTTGCAGGGCAGGCTGGCGCTGATCCTCGGGCTGGGGCTGACAGCGCTGTGGCTGATCACCGCGTGGGCGACCGCCACCTTGCTGCGAAGCGAGATGAACGAAGTCTTTGACTCGGCGCTCGAGGAAACCGCGCAGCGCCTGTTGCCGCTGGCGGTCATCGACATTCTTGGCCGCGAAGAGGAAGGCATCAGCCAGCGCATCGCCACCCTGCGCCAGCACGACGAATTCTTCACCTATATCGTTCGCGACAACCTCGGGCGGGTTTTGCTGCGCTCGCACGCGGCCGAAGATTCGGTGTTTCCGGCGTTCGATCATCTGGGCTTCAGCGATACGCCGACCCACCGGCTCTATTACGACGCTGCGCTGCAAGGCACGGTCACGATTGCCGTTGCCGAACCCCTGAGCCACCGCGAAGAGGTGGCCAGCGAAGCGTTGACCGGCCTGGCCCTGCCATTGATCGTGATCATTCCGTTCGGGCTTTTCGGCGTTTTGATCATCGTCCGGCAAAGCTTGCGACCGGTGCGAAGATTTGGCGCTTCGCTGGCCTCGCGCGGTGCGCGCGACCTGTCGCCCGTCGGCGATGACCGCCTGCCCGACGAAATCAAACCCGTGGCCGAAGCGGTCAACCAGTTGCTGGACCGCCTCGGGCGGGCGCTTGCCGCCGAGCGGAGCTTTACGGCCAATGCCTCGCACGAGTTGCGAACGCCGGTGGCTGCGGCGCTTGCCCAGACCCAAAGATTGATGGCCGAAACGTCCGATGCCAGCGCGGCCAAACGGGCCGCCGAAATCGAGATTGCCCTGAAACGCCTCACCCGCCTGTCCGAGAAAATCATGCAACTGGCCCGCGCCGAAGGGGGCAGCCTGCGCCGTGATACTGCTTCGGATTTGCGGCCCGTTTTGAAACTGGTTCTGTCGGATTTCCAGCGAATCGTCGATACGGGACGCATCAGGGCCGACCTCGCCGGCGGACCGGTCTTGTCGAACATCGATCCGGATGCCTTTGCGATCGTGATCAGAAACCTGATCGAAAACGCCTTGCGCCACGGTGCCGGCGACGCGCCGGTGGATTTGAAAATGACGGATTCGGGCACCTTTAGCGTGGCCAACGGCGGCCCGGCGATTGCCGCTGAAATATTGGCCGGGCTGACCGGGCGGTTTGAACGGGGTCAGGCAACCGGCGATGGCAGCGGCCTTGGCCTGTCGATCGTTCAGGCCATCGCCGACGGTGCCCGGGCGACCCTGACCTTGCATTCGCCGGCCCGTGGCCGGCCCGATGGGTTCGAGGCGGTTTTCCAGATGCCGGCCGACCACCGATAGGCCTAACCGGCATTGGCAGGACCGTATGCCCACCGTGGCAGCGCACGAAAGCCAACCCGCCGGAAGCCCCCGCGCGTCGGCCGAAAGAGATCGACCACCAAAGACAGTGAAACCGGGCCAGCGCCCCACCGGGGCTTGGGCATGGGCGTGGCCGTGGGATGCCCCCGGCTTTCGATGTCGGCAGAAAATTCTTGGGCCGTCGCGGTGTTAAGGATGGATCAAGGGAACCCGTGCAGGCTGATCGCGGCCAAATGGGCAGAAGCCCGCGCCGCCATCGCCATTCCCGGTCAACCCATAGAACCTGACAGTAGCCTGAAGCAAATACCTGTTTCAGTTCAGGCAGACGTCAGCCGTTTCCGCCAAACAGCACTGGAAACAACAAACTTCGGAGAATCACCATGAAGACCCTGATATCAGCACTTGCCCTTACCACCGCGCTGACCAGCGCCCTCAGCGCGCCTGCGCTGGCCCGCCCGGTCACGCTTACGACCAACCTGACGAAATACGGTGGCCGTGGCGCCTATCTGGCGCTTTACGTCACTAATGCGAAAGGCGCCTATGTCGGCAGCGTTTGGATGGCCGGCGGAAAATCGAAATACTACAAGCACCTGCGCGACTGGAAACGGGCGAGCGGTGGCAGTCGGTCGCAGGTGAACGGCATAACCGGGGCCAGCGTCGGCGCCGGGCGGCAACTGAAAATCACGATCGACCTTGCCGATGCACTGTTTGACGCAGGGTACAACCTGCGCATCGACGCCGCCGTTGAAAACTTTCGCGACAGCCCGTCCGAAGTGGTCGTTCCCCTGACGACCAAGGGTGCCGGCAAGCCGGTTTCCGGGCGTCGCTATATCCACGATTTCACCTACGACATGTAAGCCCAAAGAAAGCTGTCCACCATGTTGCGTATCTTTCACAAGTTCCCCGGCCTCATTGCTGCGGCCCTGATCATCGTCACCACGCTGAGCGGAGCGGCGCTGTCCGTCCTGCCCGCCTGGGAGGTGACTCAGGTTCCGCGGCAACCCGAGGCGGCCATGAACGTGGCCGAACTGGCGCAACGGGTGGTGGCGGTTTACCCCGGCGTCGAACAACTTCGCCGTTCGCCTTCGGGCCGGATCACGGTGTTCTATTTCGACAATGGGCAACCCGGCTCGGTCGTGATCGACCCGGCGACCGGCGCGGGGGTGACCGCTTTTGAACCGTCCCCGGCCCGGCGCTGGCTGACCAGCCTGCATCGCTCGTTGTTTCTGGGTGATTTCGGGCGGTGGTCCGTTGCGGCAGGGGCGGCTTCGCTGTTGGTGCTGTCGATTTCCGGCCTCATGCTGACCGCCCGGCGCGTCGGTGGCTGGCGGCGGTTCTTTTCACGTTTGCGCGGGCCCCTGGCGGGTCGGCTGCATGTCGAGGTCGCTCGGATCTGCGTTGCGGGTCTGCTGCTGTCGGCAACCACCGCGCTGTTCATGACGGCCAGCACCTTTGGCATCATTCCCGAAGGCGCGACGCCGGATTTTCCACAGGAAGTCAGCGGCGAGACCGGCGCAAATCCGGGTTCGATGCCGCTTTTGCGTGAGACCAATGTCAACGCGTTGCGCGAACTGACTTTCCCCTATCCGGACGATCCCACCGACGTTTTCACGCTGAGCACCAACACCGGCGAGGGTTATCTGGATCAGGGAAACGGCACCGTTCTGGCCTGGATCGACTCCGGCCCGGTGCAGCGTTTCACCGAAACCATCTACATGCTGCATACCGGACAGGGCCTTGCAACATTGGGGCTGGTTCTGGGTCTGATGGCGCTGGGTGCCCCGTTCATGGCGATCACCGGCGTGATCATCTGGGCAGGCCATCGCCGGGCGCGGCCCCGGATCAAGGGCAATGTCGCGGCAGGGCAGGCGGAAACCATCGTGCTGGTCGGCAGCGAAGTCGGCAGCACCTGGGGCTTTGCCGCAACGCTGCACGGCGCTCTGAAATTGGCGGGTCACAAGGTTCATATCGGGGCAATGTCCCAGTTTGCCCCAGCGCGGTACAAACAGGCCAAACGGATCATCCTGCTGGCCGCCACCCACGGCGACGGGGCGGCCCCGGCCTCGGCAAAGGGGTTTCTTGACCGGCTGGAGGCGTTGCCCAAGGCCCCGGACATTCCCATGGCAATCCTGGGATTTGGCGACCGTCAATTCCCGGATTTCTGCGCCTATGCCAACGATGTGGCGCGGTCTGCGGAACAAAAAGGCTGGTCGCACCTGTTGCCGATGGCCACGGTTGATCGCCAATCGCCCCAGGAATTCGCCCGATGGGGGCGGGATCTGGGCACGGCGCTTGCGCTGAATCTGGAACTGTCGCACAGCCCGGCCATGCCGCGCTGCCGCGCGTTGACCCTGATCTCGCGCCGGGACTATGGCGCCGAAATGCAGGCACCAGCCGCGATCCTGCGTTTTGCCGTCCCAAAAAGCGGTTTCTTCGCACGGCTGACGGGGCGAGGCATGGGGCGGTTTGCGTCTGGTGACCTGCTTGGGATCGTTCCGCAGGGCTCGTCCGTGCCGCGTTTCTATTCGCTGGCCTCGGGACGGCGCGACGGGTTTGTGGAAATCTGCGTCAAACGCCATCCGGGCGGGCTGTGTTCGGGGCAGCTTCTGGATCTGGAACCGGGTGAAACCGTGCAGGGCTTCGTGCGAAAGAACCCCGATTTCCGGCCCGCCTCTAACCGCAAGCCGGTGATCCTGATCGGTGCGGGTACCGGTATCGGGCCGCTGGCGGGTTTTGCCCGCGCCAACCAGGCCGGGCGACCGATGCATCTGTACTTTGGCACAAGGCACCCTGACAGCGACCTGTTCTATGGCGAGGAATTGCAGGATTGGCAGGCCGCGGGGCGGCTTGCGTCGGTGACAACGGCGTTTTCGCGCAGCGGTGCCCGTTCCTATGTGCAGGACGCCCTGCGCGCCGACGCCGCGCTGATTGCCGGGCTGATCGGCGAGGGTGCGCAGGTACTGGTATGCGGCGGCCGCGAAATGGCCGCCGCCGTGACCGACGCGATGGCAGACATCATGACGCCGACCGGGTTGACGCCAGCGCTGTTGAAGGCCAAGGGAAGTTATGTCGAAGACACCTATTGATACGGAACACCACGCGATAAACGGCCCGACCATGGGCACGCGCTGGTCGGCGCTGATCAACTCTGCTGATTTGACCGACGTTGAACCGATCCGCGCCGCGCTGGCCGAAAGCGTCGATCTGGTGGATCGCCAGATGTCGACCTGGAAAACCGACAGCGACCTGATGCAGTTCAACCGGGCCCCGGTGGGGCAGTGGGTATCGGTTCCGCCCGAGTTGATGAATGTGCTTTTGAGCGGCCTCGAAATCGGCCGGCTTTCGGGCGGCGCCTTTGATATCGGCATGGGCGATGTGGTCGCCGCCTGGGGATTTGGCCCAAGCGAGCCGGATGTCGGTGCGATGCGACAGGCGCTGGACGAGGCCCGTCGTGCAACCCATGAAGTGCTGGAACTTGATGCCGACGCATTTCGGGGTCGAAAATCCGCAGCCGTCACGCTGGACCTGTCGGGCATCGCCAAAGGGTACGCAGTGGACCGGATGATGGATACCTTGGCGAATTTCGGGATTTCGGACGCTCTGGTCGGCGTCGACGGCGAGATGCGGGCAAAAGGCAAACGCGCCGATGGACAGGCGTGGACCGTCGCGATAGAGCGCCCCGATTATGAGGCCCGCGCACCTCTGTCGATTTTGGAACTGATGGATTGTGCGGTCGCGACATCCGGCGATTACCGGCACTGGGTGGAGGTCGGAAACGGGCGATTGTCGCACACCATGGACCCCGTAAAGGGCGGGCCGGTGACGAAAGCACCGGCATCAACCACGGTGCTAGCGCAAACCTGCATGGATGCGGACGCCTGGGCAACCGCGCTGATGGTCGCCGGCATGCAGACAGGCCAGGACCTTGCACGGAAACACGGGCTGAGCGCGATCTTCGTTGAACGCGACGGCGATGAATTTCGCCAGACACGGGTCGGTGCGTGAACCGGGTGCGACCGGCGGATCGCCGCGCCTGATGTTTTGGCACTGACTTTTCCTTTGCCGATGTCGGTTGTTCCAACGCCAGATATCGGATATTCGTTCGCAGGTCTGCGATTGGGCGTTGCGCCCAAACCGCACTGATTTTCGGGCCGGGCACCGGGTTTTCCAGAAACCACCTGCTCCCGGTCATGACCCTTGCCCCCGCAAGCCAAAGTTCGCATCATGGAGGTTCTTTGCACCCCGGATTGCCCGCAATCCGGTTCGCGCCCGACCCCGCCCTCCCAGGGCGGGCGCGAAATGTCGCCATGTTTCAACGCTCTGCGGCGTCTGTTTTTCAAAGAAAGGCGATTGCAGGCTTCATCCAGCCCCCTTCGGGGTCAGGCGTGAACCGCGCGTATTGCCTGATTTCAACGATGCCAACTTTGAATCCACGATGCCGGAGTCGAATTTCAGAGGGCGGTGCCCGATCGCGGGCGGGCGCACTTTCGCTTCGGATTCGCGTTTTATGGTTCAGAAAGCTGCCAAACCATAGGCGGCTCACCTCACCGCACAGGCACCCGCCCGTTGCGCGGCAAGCGCGCTTTCCGTGCGACGGGGCGGTCAGGCGCTGCCCGGCGGCACTGTGCGCCTAGGTTCCGGCAGACCCCCGCCTTCGCGGGGGTGACAGTAATAGCAAAAGCCGCGCGATCGCCGTTCCGCGGGGTGGCGTGGCCGGTTTCAGTTTGCCACTTTATGCCAATTAAATCCAAAAACCATTGGCGTTGCGCAAAACCGCAACCAATCGCCGCCCCGGGGGGCGGAACGGCGATCGCGCGGCGCCCTCCGGGCTTGATTCCGCGCCGGAAAAACAATTTAGAATACCGTCTTGAGAACTTTTTCGGACCCAGAGACTAAATCTTCAATTTCATCTTTTGTGGGCTCCCTACCTTTTG
>Ga0114932_10005457_pt1 | contig 11287 bp, 7 predicted proteins | sample 2SBtaG_2_FD_87286 | JGI IMG/M metagenome (GOLD analysis project Ga0114932, IMG submission 87286) | Deep subsurface microbial communities from Kolumbo volcano to uncover new lineages of life (NeLLi) - 2SBTROV12_ACTIVE470 metaG | ecosystem: Environmental > Aquatic > Marine > Volcanic ... | reverse complement strand
TTTCGAAGCGGCTCAATGCTTCAGTTGGATTTTCTATAGGGGGTCCGTGAGCTGGATAGATCACCGAAAGGCGGAGCATACGTAATCGATCAATTGAGTTCAGATAATCAGATATACAGCCCGGATAATCAGCCACCCATGTTGTGTCGCCCTTACCCAAAAGATGGTCGCCTGCGAAAAGTGCTCGCTGTGCTTCCCAGTAAAACGATAAGTGCTCAGGTGTATGACCAGGTGTGCCCACCGCGATCAAATTTCCATCGTCAGTTGTGATCTCATCACCATCTGCAAGTACGTGACTAACGCACTCCACACCCGCTGGACCCCACACCTCAGAATCTATTGCCACCGAGAGTGAACTCGCTGATTCTGCGTGATCCGAATGACCGTGGGTAAGAATGATCTTCTTGTGATGAGCATCCCGAACAGCTAAAGCCAATGCTCTTATATGGCTCTCCAGATCAGGCCCGGGGTCAATAATCGCTACCTTTTCCCGTCCTACGATATAGGTACGAGTCCCATCAAGCGTAAATAGACCTGCATTCCCTGCATTTACACAGTCAGGCCTCAGCCTCAGGGCATCCTCCCGGTCCCCACTATCTTCTCTCTGCGGCCAATTGCTCAGCTAGCTTATCTGCTATGCTTATGACGGCAATCTCATCTTCTTCTGTGAAGGCTGCCGGCTCGTCGGAATCGATATCGATTTGACCAAAAATGTCGGATCCCGCTCGTATCAAAACGACAAGCTCAGATTGTACGTCTGGTGAACACGCTAAGTAATTTTCCTCTGTAGACACATCAGCAATATTCAAATTCGTACGCTGCTCTATTGCACGACCGCATACTCCTGTACCTACTGGAATCTTCGCGTGCTCAGTTCCAGAGCCAACATAATTGTGGAGCCAGAGTTCCTGTTCCGCTTCGTTCAAGAGGTATGCTCCAACCCAACTATAGCGGTCATCTGCTTCCTCAATAGATCGAATGGCACGGCGCAAGATGGCGTCAGACAGGTGCCCATCATCACGCATTTCTTGCAACTCCATTACCAACTGTCCAGCATCTAAAGGCATTCCGTCACATCCGTTAGAACGTCATGACCACATTAGCGCGGTCGGGTGAGAGGGCCCGGCTTGAACGCATTTTCAACCAGTACCCTGCGAACCGACGGAAATAATCATCCCGACGGTAGGGAACGAAGGGTAGAAGGGGGTCCGGAAAGCGTCAACGGTACTGAGCTATGCTCCTTACCTCGGTGTGAAGTCTGTCTCCACCTTAAGCCTGCGAACAAAAGCTGCAATTAGCTTCGCAGTATTGAAAAGATCGTCGACACTTACGACTTCATTAGGAGAATGCATGTAGCGATTCGGTACTGAAATGAGACCCGTAGGAACACCACCCCTCGTCAGGTGAATTCCATCCGCGTCCGTCCGTGTAGACCTTGGAGAAGCCTGGATCGTATATGGGATCGCTTCATCTTCTGCCACACTCGCAAGCATTTCAAACACTGAGTTATGTGAGGCCGAGCCAAGACTTAATACCGGGCCACCGCCCAGTCTATGTTCGCCCAATTCCTTCTTCTCCACATCTGGAACATCAGTGCTGAACGTCACATCAACCACAATTGCTACGTCGGGATCTAGTTGGTAGGCACTCGCTCTGGCACCACCCCCGCTTTGCCCAATCTCCTCCTGGGCAGTTGCAACAGCCGTTACTCGCGCAGCTGGCAAATCGTCTGACAGCATCCTAATCGCTTCAAGTACGATGAACGCGCCAATCCGGTTGTCGATCGCACGACTAGCGATCCGATTCCCCGCCAGGTGGATCATACTCTGAGCTAAAACGATAGGGTCTCCCACACGGATTCCGAGAGAAACCACCTCATCCCTGCTAGAAGCACCCACATCAACCCAAAGCTTCCGAGTTTTGGATGCTTTCTCACGATCTTCTGGAGTCATGAGATGGATAGCTTTTTTCCCAATAACTCCCGGCACTTCAGCGCTCTTTCCTAATATGGCTACCCGCTGGCCAACCAGAACTTGGGGGTCCCAGCCACCAATTTCAGCTACATACAAATACCCCTCTTCATCAACATGGGTGATCTGGAGTCCAATTTCGTCGATGTGCCCTGCAAGCATAACGTGTGGGTTACCAGACTCATTTAGCATGGCAAAAGAATTCCCCGTCGCATCAACATCTACTTGTCCTGCGAATGTTGACGCTTCGGTGCGCCATACACGTGCGGCACGAAACTCGAATCCTGATGGTCCTGCAGCATCAAGAAGTTGTTTCAGGAATGAAATATCTTGGCTCATGGTCACTCAGGTTGGGACATGGGGTTCGGAATCCAAAGCTATCCGTGGCTCTCCTAGATGGCCAAGGCCCGGGATCTCTCAGCTCTGGCTTGCTCGGATACCCAATGGCACATCAGCTTCCCAGTACCTGATCACCGGAGCGGCAACTCAGGGAGGAAAAAGTGAATTCGAACCATAGCGGCGGCGTGACCAACCTTGATCGACGCGAATTTATGAAACTCGGAGGGCTAGGGGCGGTTGCTACCGCTGTCGTTGGGTCAACAGCCTGCGAAGCAAGAAACTCCCAAGAAACTGTTAACAGCGAAGGTTCCTGGTGGGTGAATGAAACATTCGAACTCGAAGAGGCCACATTTAACGGCCTAGCAGAAGATATGGCCTCGGGTCGACGAACTTCTGTCGAGATCACCCAACTATACCTCGATCGCATAGCCGCCCTGGACCGCGAAGGACCCAAGCTTCGGTCAATCATCGAAACAAACTCGGATGCACTCGTAATTGCCAAAGAGCTAGATGAGGAAAGAGAAAATGGAGTTGTCCGAAGTCCGTTACACGGCATCCCGATCGTCCTCAAAGACAACATCGATACTGCTGACCTAATGACCACGACTGCGGGATCTTATGCATTGGAAGGTCACGTCGCGGCAAAAGACAGCCATGTCGCCGCGAAACTCCGGGGAGCAGGGGCAATTATTCTTGCGAAAGCCAATTTATCCGAGTGGGCAAATATTAGGTCATCTCGATCAAGTTCAGGCTGGAGCGGGCGGGGCGGACAGTGTGGAAATGCCTTTGCAGTAGATCGTAACCCGTGTGGGTCCTCTTCCGGATCCGGCGCCTCTGTATCAGCGAATTTTTGTGCAGGAGCAATTGGTACAGAAACGAACGGATCGGTCGTATGTCCCTCCTCTGTAAACGGTATCGTTGGTCTAAAACCCACAGTTGGAATAGTTGGTCGTTCTGGCATCATTCCCATCGCTCACACCCAAGACACAGCAGGCCCGATGACCCGAAGTGTTGCTGACGCTGCTGCGATGCTCACAGCTCTAGTTGGGCCCGATCCCAGTGATCCCGTGACGACTCCCTCGGCTGATTTCGTCGGTACCGACTATACGTCGTTTCTCGATCGGGATGGACTTCGCGGTGTTCGGATAGGAGTTGAGCGCAGCTATTTCGGCGCACAGCCCGATGTGGACCAACTCATGGAGGAAGCGATTCGCTCAATGTCAGCAGAAGGAGCCATAATCGTAGATCCCACAAATATCCCCACAAGAGAAAGCATGGGGGAGCCTTCTTTTCAGGTGCTGCTTTATGAATTGAAAGCTGACCTCGCGGCATATTTAGAAATGTCCGGCAGGCCAAATGGTATGGCTACACTTGCAGACATCATCGCCTTCAATGAATCCAACGCTGATCGGGAGATGCCCTATTTTGGCCAGGAAACCTTTCTCGAAGCAGAAGAAAAGGGATCGCTGGATTCAAGTGAGTACCTTGAATCAAAGGAACTTGCCAGACGCCTTTCGCAGGACGAGGGAATCGATGCAGTCATGGAGGAACATCAACTTGATGCGATCATTGCACCGACAACGCGTCCTGCTTGGAAAATCGATCTCGTAAACCGTGACGTGTCCAGCAACGGGAGCTCTGGGCCAGCCGCAATTGCAGGGTATCCCAGCATTACAGTGCCTAACGGATACGTCCACGGTTTGCCGACCGGAATCCTCTTCTTTGGAAGGGCCTGGAGTGAAGGGGCCCTGATTAGAATCGCCTACGCATACGAACAAGCAACCCGACACCGGCAACCTGCAAAGCTCCTCCCAACCCTGGATTTACCGAACCTGTAACTACTTACTGTTCCTCAGGCTCAAATACGATCTCATTCCTCGAGGCCCGACGCTCTTGCGTACCTTTTTGTGCCCCCGGGTCACTGTCTTCCGATGTCCAAACATTATGCCTTGTTGAACCGGGATGGCCTGCTCCGAATCCGTGACCTGCCCCCATGCTCACCACATGAATGCTGCCATCCTTGATTTTCTGTTCAAGCCGAGAACGTACCCGACGTTGCAACCATCGCCTGGAGGGGGGCAAAAGCAGAGAAAACCCTAAAATGTCAGTGAGCACACCAGGTGTGATTAGGAAGGCTCCCCCAATGAGAACAGATAAACCATCGAGTATGGCTTGACCGGGAATCTGTGCCTGAGCGAGTGATTGCCGAAACTGAAAAAAGACCCTCAGTCCTTCTAAGCGTGCGAGGGTCGCACCACCCGCTCCGGTTAACAGAATCAAGAGAAGCGTTGGGAAAAGGCCTAAAACCCGACCGAGTTCGATAAGAATCATTAACTCTATGATCGGTACGATTATGAAAAGAAAAGCGAGGCGCCCAAGTAGACCCATGTGCCCTTGTACCCTAGTAACTAGACCCTGGGTTCCTGGCCGCCGACTGCAGCCCCACCATGAACCCAACCAGTTCGGGTTGCTTAACACCCTTTTGTAATCCAACAATTCACCCGAACATACAATCATGAAAACAGCTCCCGGGATCGGTCAATGCTAGACGGGGTATCCGATCTCACTGACAACTCAAGATTACCGCAAGGCAAGCATGGAGCAGACCTACTTTCGTAAGGGCTTTGGCCTCAAAAAGGAGATGCAACCCCTTATTGATGCTGAATACCAATCCGCTTTAGTAGAGCGTATTCGAGCACGTGGCTATACAGACACCTTCGGGGATGTCAAAGTGCGTCTAGCTCAAGAATTTGGTTTCTGTTATGGCGTTGATCGTGCCATCGATTACGCGTACGAAACTGTTCATAAGTTCCCAGATAAGAAGATTTACCTCGTCGGAGAAATCATTCACAATCCGCACGTCAACCAGCGGATGACAGAGATGGGGATCTCCTTCATTTACCCACAGGACACTGGTCTCTTTGACTTTTCACCCGTGGATAAAGCAGACGTTGTGATCCTGCCAGCTTTTGGTGTCACCTTGAATGATTTTGAGACACTTCGGGGGATCGGATGCATTTTGGTAGACACTACCTGTGGGTCAGTGCTCCACGTCTGGAAACGTGTCGAAAACTACGCTCGAGATGGATTCACCGCAGTTATCCATGGTAAGTACACTCATGAGGAATCCCGTGCGACAGCATCTCAGGTCAATAAGCACCCTGGAGGCAAGTACATCATCCTTCGGGACATGGTCGAAGCCGATCTCCTATGCGACTACATAGCGAAACGCCCCGGGCATCTTAAGACTGAAGATTTCAAGGGTCACTTCAAGATGAAGGTCTCTGCAGGTTTTGATCCGGAAATCGACTTAGACTGTATCGGGGTCGCCAATCAAACAACGATGCTGGCTAGTGAATCAATGGCTATTGGTGCCAAAATTCGTGAGGCCATGGTTGAGCGTTTTGATGAGGAACACGGCAGTATTCATTTCAGATCTTTTGGAACAATCTGCTCAGCCACACAAGAGCGGCAGGACGCCGTAGAGGAAATGATGGAGGAACCACCGGACTTAATGCTTGTGATCGGTGGTTACAATTCCTCAAACACAAATCACCTCGCCCACCTTTGCCGACAATACACAGATACATTCCACATTCAGGATGCATCGTGCATCGACGTTGGGACAGGCACAATCAAACACAAGGTCGAGCTGGACCCAGATGCTGAAGAGGTCCTGGATAAGGATTGGCTTCCTCAGGGTGCTTTCGATTTAGGGATCACCGCCGGGGCATCGACACCAAACAATAAGATAGGCGAAGCACTATTGCGGGTTTTGGAAATTCGAGGGATTGCTGTTGAACTAACAGCAGGCCTTCAATCGACTTGAGAAAGGTGGGCTGACCCTTCTTCCGCACAAACTGACCAACATTCTGGCCCACTAAGCTTTAGGCCCCTAGTTCAGCAATAACCGATTCTTAGATATGGATCGGCCGGCCCAAAGATGCGAGTGCACTTTCAGCTACTCCTTCTGACAATGTTGGATGGGGGTGCATCGCCTTTTCTAATTCCTCAACCGTAGACTCTAGATGACGTCCTACAACAAACTCAGCGATCAGCTCAGTAGCATGGGGTCCTACTATGTGTGCACCGAGAATCTCTGAGAACTGCTTATCACGAATGACCTTTATGAAGCCATCTGAGTGTCCAGATGCAACCGCCCGCCCAATCGCGGCCCAAGGAAATTTTCCGACCTCTATGTCATAGCCCATTTCCTTCGCCTGTAACTCTGTGAGCCCCACAGAAGCAACCTCTGGGTGGCAGTACGTACAATTCGGCACGTTATCGTAATCCACCGTCCCATGGCCAAGTCCGGCTATGTGCTCCACACAAGTAATCCCTTCGTGACTAGCCTTGTGCGCCAAAAGTTGATGGCCTGCCACGTCACCGATTGCGTAAAGCCCCGGAACATTCGTGGAAAGATGTCGGTCAACTAGCACAAACCCGCGTTCGTCCACTTTAGCGTTTACCGAATCAAGACCAATATCCTCAGAATTAGGAACACGCCCTACGGCAGATAGGACATAGTCAACCTCTAAAGTCTGCTCATCGCCCTTATGGTCTTCAAACGCTACAGATACACCATTCTTACTGGTATTCGCCTTCTTGAACCGTGCTCCCGTATGGATCTCCATCCCTCGCTTCTTGTATAGGCGTTCCATAAAGCTTGAGACTTCTGCATCCTCGAGCGGCAGGATTCTTTCCATCGCCTCAACTACGGTGACCTTGCTCCCATAGGCATTATACACATCGGCGAACTCCATGCCGATCGCACCCGCTCCTACAATGAATAGCGATTCCGGTGCCTTCTCCTGCATTAGTGCTCCGGTTGAAGACCAGATCCGGTCTTCATCAATCTGCAGGACCGGTAAATCCCGGGGCCTAGATCCAGTAGCCAAGATGATGCTCTTAGCTTCGTAGATGGTCTTTGATCCGTCCTCCGTCTCCAGTTCTATTTTTCCACGACCCTTGAGCCGACCAACACCCCTTAAGTGTGTGACTTTGTTTTTCTTGAAGAGGTGAGCAATGCCTTTCGCCATCTGAGCAGCTACTTGACGGCTACGGGCCTGAGCAGGGCCTAGGTCGAAAGAAACTTCTTTAGCAATAATGCCGTGCTCGTGGGCACCAGCCATTTCACTAACAAGCAAGGCACTTGAAAGTAGAGCTTTCGTAGGGATGCAGCCGATGTTGAGGCAAACGCCCCCAAGTTCATCCTTCTCTATGCACGCTGCTGTCAAACCCAATTGTGCCGCTCGGATTGCAGCTACATAACCACCCGGACCGCTACCTACGACAATGAGATCGAAGCGCTCACTTTTCTTATCGGACAAGATGCCTCTCTATAAGAAACAGGGGCAGAAAATGCCCCCTAGACGAACTCCGATTCCTAGGGGCTACGAAGGTAGATAGAGTGGGAAGGGGGGTAAAGTGAACACCACCGGAAAGCAGGTCCGGCGTTCGGTATGCCTGAATCAAAAGCTAGAGGCGCCGGTGAGATCGCTCCGGCCCCTCTAGCTTTCAACTTATCTCAGAAGGCGCTTAGAACGTGACGCTACGCCCTTGCTCATACCGCTTAAACCACTCCCTTAAAAACAACTGAGTGCGGAGAAAATTAGATGGCGTACTCGACGTACCATGCCATTCATTATTGAAACGGATCATGGCTGTCTCCACACCCATCACCTTCAGCGCGGCATAGTACTCTTCAGTTTGTGGCATCGGGGTGCGGAGATCACCCACACCGGTCATTAACATTGTGGGAGTTGTGACATTCCCAACATACATGAGTGGTGAACGGCGCAGATGCTCGCTCGGATCGTCCCAGGGGAAGTTTTCGAAATTCCTATACCAACCTATGCCGTCAGTTGTACCGACAAATGATAGCCAATTCGTGACCGGACAATTAGCTGAAGCAGCCGCGAACCGGTCAGTGTGCCCGACTACCCAGGAAGTAAGAACTCCCCCACCTGAACAACCATAGACGAACATATTCTGCTCATCGATATACCCTCGCGAAATCACTAGATCAACGCCATTCATTAAGTCATTAAAGTCTTTGCCGGGATATGCATTCTTGATCGCATTACCAAATGGACTCCCGTACCCAGAACTACCGCGCGGGTTGGTATAAAGGATCACATAACCGTTCGCAGCGTGTTCCTGCCATGCAAAGTTGAATCCTACGTTGTACATCCCGTGGGGCCCACCATGAATGCTCAGCATTAAGGGATATTGTTCACTGGGATCAAAGTCTGGGGGCTTGATTATCCACCCCTGTATCTGGAACCCATCAAGCGACTCGTACCAAATTTCTTCTACATCACCCAGTGTCACCCCTGCCATAATGTCATCATTCACGTTCGTTAGTTGTCGGAATGCGATGGGCCCATCAAGATCAAATGAAACAATGTCGGCTGGAACTTGGGGGCTCGAGAGCGTAGCTACGGCAAAACCTTGATCTGTGAATGAGCTAAGTCCGAGCATGTGAGCACCGCTAGTGATCTCGTTAACGTCTCCTTGCACCGATATAAAGTGCACGTTGCGGGCACCCTGGTAGCTAATAGTGACATATACTCCACTCCCATCGTGCGCCCACTCCATGCTGTTGATATTACGATCGAAATCACCAGAAATGAGCCGCGAACCCGAGCCGTCCAAATTCATCACATAGACACCAGCATTTCGGTAAGTATCAGTGTTGAAATCGCTACCGCGATATGCGACCAGGTCACCACGGGGTGACGGGAGAGGGCTCGTATCTTGGCCGCGACGGGTGGTGAGCTGGCGGATCTCTTCTGTGGCTACATTGACTGCGTAAACTTCTGATTCGCGCCACGAGAGTTCTGAATCTTCAGTGCGCAGAGAGGAAAAAAGAAGTTCGTTTCCATCTGCTGTCCAACGCCCTGATGAGTGATTCCAATCACCGTTAGTGAGCTGGCGCGGAGTGCCGCCTTCAGCGGGTACGACGAAAATATGTTGCCAACCCTCATCGACGAAGCCTTGTCGGTCCTGACGGTAATCTGCTCTTGTCACCACCTTCGGTCCTTCAATCCAAGTAGCACCATCAGGTCGACCCGGGGGGCTTACACTCCACGCAGGCTCGCCATCAACATTCATTGAGAAGGAGAGCGACTCTCCATCAGGCGACCAAGCAATCCCACCTGGACCCTTCTCTAAACGGGTAATCTGAGTCGTTGCACCCTCATCATCCATCCATCGGACAAAGATCTGTGATCCCTCGGGTTCACCCCTGGCAGTATAGGCAATCCGGGTTCCATCAGGTGACCAAAGCGGGCCTGAACCATCAACAAGGAAATGGTTCTTGCTCCCATCAGCATTCATAATCCATATCGACGATTCTCGGCGGTCGTTCATCTTATCGACCCATCCACGAGTGTAGACGATACGAGCACCGTCAGGTGATATCTGCGGATTAGAGACACTCTCAAGATCGAGATACATCTCAAGTGTAAGCTTCTTCGTTACCGCGTCTGTCTGGCTGCTAGCTAAAGACGGCAGAGTAGCTGCTATCAGCACCAAAACCCAAGGTGCCTGAGAACGGAAAGTGGGAGCAGACATCTGAGCCCCTCTTGCTGTGAGTAGAGTTATCCGATGAAGTCGATATTCAACCTACAGTAGGAAGGTCCTGAATCGCGAGGGGGAGAGGCTCAGTCCTAACGCTCCCAGACTATTCGACCACCGACCATTGTGATGTCAATCAACATCGTTTCGAGGCACGGATCTGCACATGTAAGATAGTTCTCTGCTGTGACAGCAAGGTCTGCTAACTTGCCTACAGTCAGCGTGCCCCTGTGATCTTCCGAGAATGTGAGATAGGCATAACCCTCAGTAGCTGCCCGGAGAGCTTCGTCACGCGAAAGTTTCTGGTCCGCACCGACCACGCCGCTACTGATCGTTTCCCTCGTGGTAAAATGGTGTAGAACCCACCAAGGGTCGTAAGGGACAACAGGAGAGTCTGTTCCCAAGGAAAGCGGTATTTCATTGTCGAGGTACGCTCGCACAGGAGTCGTCCATGCGGCCCGCTCTTCCCCCCAATATTTCATCAAGCTAGGGGCTGCGAGATACAAATGGTTTTGTGCAGATACAGCTAAGCCCAAATCTTTCATTCGAGGGAACTGGTCGCTGCGGGGTATGAATCCGTGCTCGATTACCCAGCGGGACGAAGCTATCGAAGACTCTGCGTTTGCAGCTTCGTAGGCATCGAGCACTAAATCGATAGCTGCATCGCCCACTGCGTGTGTCGCAACACGCCAACCGGCTGAATGCAGCACTTGTACAGTCTCTAGAAAGCTTTCGCGCGGTAGGGTTTGGAGTCCATAAAATGTGCCGCCTTCTCCCCAGGGCTCCTCATACGGCTCCCTCATTAGCCCACCCTCAAAGCCACCATCAATACCGAGCTTTACCCCACCTACTCGCAACCAGAAATCATCGCCCTCTCCTTGGGCCCATCCCTGCATCACCTCATTCAAGACCTCTGGTGACCCAGACCTCGGACCACGGTAAAGAAAGTCGACTCGAATGTTTAGTCGACCTTCCTCTCGGAGAGCTAAGAGCATGTCGTACATCTCCGGAGAGGCTCCTGGATAACGGATTGAAGTAATCCCGCGACTGCTGAGAATCCTATGACTCTCTAGGAGATCCTCTTGGATTTCAGCAGAACCCCGATCCTCCATTAACGGGAGTTGCACCAAACCCTTCGCGCGATCCACAAGCTCACCGTTGAGCCGACCATCCATGTATCTACCAATCCGACCACCATCTATAGCCCGAGTCGATTCATCAATATCCCAATACGCAAGTGCGGCACTATTGAGCACGTACTCATGCCCACCCCTAATGACGACGACTGGATGCTCCTGAGTCGCTTGGTCAAGGTCATCACGGTATGGCAATCGTTGCTCGTCAAGCTGTCCTTCATGCCAATCACTATTTGTGACGATCACATCACCAGGAGGTGT
>Ga0114932_10005456_pt1 | contig 11288 bp, 18 predicted proteins | sample 2SBtaG_2_FD_87286 | JGI IMG/M metagenome (GOLD analysis project Ga0114932, IMG submission 87286) | Deep subsurface microbial communities from Kolumbo volcano to uncover new lineages of life (NeLLi) - 2SBTROV12_ACTIVE470 metaG | ecosystem: Environmental > Aquatic > Marine > Volcanic ... | reverse complement strand
ACACATTTTTTTGATGTTCCCAACCATGGACTTGAACCACTACAACCTGCAATTATGTCATCTAATCCATTTTCAGATACTGCATCACCACAACGTCTTTGCAAGTTACAAGTTTCACATTTTACAACATAATCGGATAATGATTGCCCTTCCCCATATGCCCAAAATTTTAATTTTGGATTTTGGCAGATTTCTCCAACTCCTACACCTTGTTTACTATGTGCCCATTCTATCCATGGAAATTCATCTAAATGTCCATTATCACAAATTGTAATGAATCTAGCAGGAACTAAAATAGGTTTTCTCTTACAAAAATCACAATGAAATGTATTTTCTTTTGGTTTTTTCAAATGTTTTTGCATTCTTTTACAAAATCTACAAACTCCCCATGTTGGAAATGATCTACATGGAATAGAATTTCCTCTACCTAATTGTTTTGGTGTTTTAAAATGTTGTACTCCTAATTTTGCTTCAAGATATGGATGATTAAGTTCTTCAAATTTTTTATCTTCTGTATCTTTGTTAAACCAATAATCTATACCTAGTACTATAACTGAATCATCCTCTACTTGAATAAGAGAACCTGGTCCAAAAGTTGTGATTAACTGACTAGGTCTAACAGAACCAGGACTTTGAACAAATGATTTTCGTTCACTCATCTGTTTTTTCCTCCTTTAATGAATTTGATTCTTCATCCATGTAAAACAGATTTACTGTTGACTCTGCATCTCTTAATGAATTTGGTACAAAAATAGGAAACTTTTCATTATCGTAATCTGATTTCATTAAATAAGATCTATTTTCAAAAACTTTGGCTTTTTTACTTTTGTTCTCACTATAATATAGTGGAACACCAGATTGTGTTTGATTTGACCATATTTTGATATTGTAATCAAAATCTTTCATAGTTTCATCTAACTCAACTTTATCAATAATCTCTACTCTTCTTCTAATTTCTTCTTTGATTAGATTAATTCTATCTTTGATCCACTTCTGATTTTCATAATCAAAATATTGTGCATCAGAGTTTTTTGCTAATCTTTTCTCCATTATTCTAACTAGTGCAACTGTAATTCCAAATAGTGCTCTATCTCTTGCACGTGAAGAAAATGGAGTTAAACTAACAGGTTCTACATTCATATGAAATGTTGAGTGGTATTTATTGAAATTTTCATAATGGGAAAGGTCTCTTGGCTTCAAAAAACTATAATTTGTAATTATTAATCCTGGAAAACCCCTTCCTACCCTTCCTGATGCTTGAATGTATTCTGCATGATTTTTTGGTTGACCATTAATTATCATGACTCCTAGTCTGGAAATATCAACTCCTACTGAAAGCATATTTGTACAAAGCAAAACATCTGCAGGTTTAGGTTGTTCTGATGTAATTGGAACATCAAGTGCTTTTAGAATTTTAGGGATTTCATCTGCACGTTTTCTACTTGTTAGTTCTCTCATGTTTAGTTCTTGATTTCTGTATTCTTTCTTAGGTTCTGGCTCCTCCTCTTCTTTTGATGTTTTAGATTCTTTCTTAGGTTCTGGCTCCTCCTCCTCCTCTTCAATATTTTGTTCAAATTTTCTAAATACTGTATTGATAAAACCGGGAACGGAATCTTGATACATTTTACTTGCATTTCCTAGTTCTTTCATACTGTTGAAATACGCAGTTAAGGTGAAGAATTCATTGAGATCAGGCTTTTTTAGACTCTCAACTTCCAAATTCTCTTGTAAGAAACGAATTTTTCTTAGAACTGATGCAGCAATTTTTGCTTGAACTGTAATACCACTTCTTGATGTTGAACAAACTCCCAAGTACATCTTACCTGGTTTTTCATCTAGTGGAATTTCTTTAGCAAAAAAGGAATCTCCAAATTTAAATCCTTGAGGTGGAAATATTTCGCTATTTTCACGATTGAATAATCCCTTAATTTGCTCTCTTGATTTTTTTGTTGTAGCAGTTGATGCAATAATTTTTGGAGGAATTCCATCATCTGTAGTACAAAGATAATCAATTGCTGTTTCATAAATTCCTGTAAGTGTTCCTAATGGACCTGAAATAAGATGCAATTCATCTTGTACAATTAATTCTGGTGGTTCTAATTTCCCATTAGGTAACGGCCAAGATTCAAGTTTTCCTCGATGATTACATCCACTATTCATAAATTCTGTTATTACAAATCCATGCTTTGGACAGTATCTATTTGCTCGACCAAATAATAATCCTGTTTGTTCTTTCCAAGAAATTCGTGCAAATTTATCAACTGTTCCAATAATCATTGAAGGACATCTAGAATAGATATCTTCATCAACAACTAAAGCAGGAATGCCTTGATCTTGTTTTTTTGAAGAAAATAAACAATTACTGTTTGAACATGAAATTCTACATTGTTTTATCCCTTCATCTTTGTTATCTGAAACATGATAATTCCATCCATCTAATTTTGCTCCACACCATGGACAGGATAATAGTTGTACAGGATTATTTTCTTTAGGTGCTTTACCATCTCGTACCTTGTAAATTGCTTCAACGGAACCATTTTCTCCGTCATGAGAATTTGGTGTAGTACTTGTTCCAACCCATAATCCAACTGAAAACGGTTCTGTTCCCCATTTTGGTTCATGGGTCTTTGGATCTAATTCTTTTCTTCTTTTTGATTCACACGCACACATCAAAAGAACCGCTCTTTGAAATTGTTGAATTGTCAATAATCTGAGAGTATAACGCATGATTACTGTGACGCCATATTTTCTTGGATCTTCCTCAGTACCATATCTGAGTCTTCTATGTGCTAAAGTAAATGCAATTAATCCCAAATATGCTTCTGTTTTTCCTCCTCCTGTAGGAAACCACAAAAGATCTGCAATTTTTCTCTCATCTGATTTTGGTTCAATGATTGACTCTATGTTTAACAAAACAAATGCCAATTGGAATAAACGCCATCGAATGTTCTCAAAATCTTTTTCTTTAGGCATTAATCCGTCTACTTTACCATCATTTCGACTATTCCTAGATGCCCATTGTCCATATGCACGTTGTAAATACATTGTATGATTTGTAAATGAAAATGCCTCTCCAGCAATTTTATCTTCAGATACTAACTTGATTCCTTTTCTAATTCGTGATAATGCATTTTTACATTTTAGTTTTTGATTCTCTGCAGTTTTTTCAAACCCTTTTGGTACATTTGACATTTGATAATCTAGATTGTTAATCCATTCTTCATATGCATCAGCAATTGGATTTAGTAAATCTGTAAATTCAGAAAAATCTTTTACTTCATACAAATTTTTCATAAATAATCCTTTCAAATCTCTATCTTCAGGCTCAATTATTGGAACTTCAAATTTTGGGAGGAAGGTTGTTTCTAACCAACTAATAGCATCACTTGAATCTTTCACATCCCATTCTACTGCACAACCATGTCCTGCTGCAAAATCCTTTTTTGAACTAAAAAGTAATCCTAATTCCATACTGTCTTCATCATCTGGATTTACTTTGCTAAATTCATCTCCAGCATCTACAAAAACTCTAGTATTATTTTCTGCAGTTAATCGAATTTTTGGTTGAAAGAAACATTTTCTATAGATTTCTTTATAATCAATTCCTTTTGTTGTATGTTCATTTAATACAAAAACTGTGAGAATAAAAACATTATTTCTTTTTCTTACATAATATTTTAACAAAAGTGATTTCTCATCATTTAGAAATCTTTCATCCTCTACATTATCTTCTAATTGTATTGTTTCTATTCTTGAATTTTGTTTTCTACTATATCGATAACTCTTTCTCTTTGATTTTTCATCAATGATTTTAGAATAAATCCCATAATTGATCTCAAATTTAATTTCTTTACATTCAGGTTTTATCGAACATGTTAATCCAAATGAAGATGGTTTTAATCCAATATTTGGAACAGATTTAGTTTCTTCTTCTTGTTCTCCTTTAATGGTTAGACTCTCTTCACTTTCTTCACTTTCTGCAGGTGTTTCTTTTGGATAAAGTACTCCTGACCAATAGGTTCCAGTTGGATTAATACCATATGGCATATTTTCATCTTCACCGAAATAAGGTCCAACAACTGATTTTTCTACCTCGTCTACAAGTAATTGTCTAATTTTGACTAGTGTTTTCTCTTCTGTGCCCAACTCATGATAAGATCTACGAATAATACTAAAACTTTAGGTTGTTTATCAAGTTACAATATTGAAAAATGAACTTGTGAATATCATAAAACTTTCTTCCTATCTGAAAAACATAGATCCAATCTATCAGGCATTATTCTAAACCCAGTACCATGATCATGTGGTCTACCATCAGGATATTGACCTATACGAATGTCTACAAGTAACGTACCTTCCTTAAGCAGTTTCAAAAAGTTTTCAAAATCAAATCCTTTCATCAACCATGCTTCATTAAAATGAAATTCTTCATTTTTTCCAGATCCTTTTGAATCTGCCTTGACATAAAGTAATTCGATGTATTTTTTTTCAAATCTTTCTTGCAATGTAGTTTTATCCCAATAAGGAGTAGGAAGATCTTTTTTTTCTTTTAATTTGGGTGAATCAATTTCTATTCTATCTTTTTTAACTGAAATTTTTAGACCAGTTCCACCCTTTAGTGTATTGTACGAATTTGCATTAATTGTAGTATGAAGAACTTTCTTTGAACTACCTTCTTTTTCAGGATATCCAAGTTCTTGCAATAATGTTGAATTAATTCTAGGTGGTTGAGGTGATTTTGTAAATAATGTAAGCATACTTGCAGCATTTTTCCTACCTGCCTTTAATTCAGTTGTAAGTCCATCAGGTCCAGCAATATTATTCTCTTCAACATCTAAACAATCTTCAAGTGTTTTACCTATTCCTGTATTACCTGCACGATGAGTTTTAACAAATCCTTTCTCTTTCAGTTCTTTGAGACTAGCAAGTAATTCATCAAAAGTTCTCATAGAGTGTTTACTCTATACAGTAATTTATGGTTATAATGATCAATTAAAAAAAATCCCTCTCTTTTTGATCACATTTTTTAGTTAATCACAATTATTCCATGCTGTAAGAATTTCATTAGGGAGAAAGTCTGGTAATTTGTCTATATCTAGAGACTTTAGTCTTTTACAAACATTTTGAATAGTTATTTCTGCTTTACTGTTACACAATCTTTTGTGTGCTGAAACAATATTTTCATCACGATCTAGAAAGTCGGGAGTAAGACCAAAGGAAACAATCCCCATTTTAAAACCAATTATGTGAGATGACTCAAAAGGATTGTCTTTGTTTGAAGGTTTCCCACAAATTTGACAAATACTTGTCTTTTTCTTTCTGATGTATCTAACAGGCATACGTCTAAGATAGGTCTGCCATTCTTGTTTTGTTAAGAAAATCCGATCATTGAAACCAATGTTAATTTTCATAGGATAGTTGTCGTCAAAAGGCATGGAATTCTATATGATTTATGGAATTAATAGTTTAGAATAACAACACTTTCTAAATTTAATATTCCCAAACAACAATACTTTCATCATTCATTGTCTCGTCTCTATGATCAGTAATGTTTTCAGGGGTATTTTTTGATGAAAATGCTTTATTGATAATTTTTCGATAAATCGTCTCTTTGTATCTAAAGCCATATTTTTTTGCCAATTGAACAATGATTTTATCTGTAGGCATGATTTCTCTACGTACTTTTCTATTTGCAACAACAAAACAACAATGACTTTCACCTTTTTTGAGTATCTTAGAAATTTGCTCAAAGCATTGATCTAAATCAGAATAAAATGCAAAGACATCTCTTGCTCTTTCATAATGAGTGACAGCAGTAATTTCTTCATTTCTTTTTCGCTTTTCTTTTTCTTCTTTATTTATAGCATCTTTTTTCTCAACAATTTTAATTACTTTTTTCAATAAAGGTGAATCTAAATTAGAAAATTCTTCTTTGTGAATTCCACCCAACCCAACTTTGTCAACTGATAACAATTCTTCTTGTTCAGGTAGTTCAAGCCATTGACCTGGATGTCTTGAGAACTGTCCATATGCAACTGTAGTTCCATGATCACCATAAGGAGGAGAGGTAACAACTAGGTGAACTTTACCATTATCTAAAAGTTTTTTTGGAATTTTTTTAAATTCTTCTTTGATATTTCTACTATCGCCTAAAATTGTAATTGCTTTACCAGATGATTTTTTGATTGCTTTTGAAAAATCATCCATCTTTTCAATATTTGTTTTACAAATTTTAGAAAACATCTTAAAGACATCAGGGTTATGCTCATCTCTTTTTTCTTCTTTAACTCTATACATCTTGTAGATACTTCTTTTTTGAAAACTTGACTTTCTTTGAGTTAATGAAAAACATAATTTGAAAAAGTTTTTTTCCTTCTTGGTAATATCCATCTCAAAAATATTATGTTTTAAAATCTGAAGTTTTTCTGGTACACCATCAGGATACCAAAATTCCAATTTAATCTCCTTTGGAGCATTATCGTAAGACTTGTTTTTTGATAAATCTTTTTCTGATTTACTCATAATCTTTTCAAAAATTTTGTTTAGTTTCTTAACACTTAGAGGAGTAGTCTTAATTTTTGACAAGAATACTGAGAATGGATTGATGTCAATTCCTATGGCATTATTTCCGTGTAAAATAGCCTCAACTAGAACCCCACCTGAGCCCATAAATGGGTCAAATACCACTTTTTTTGAATCAGAGGCATACTTTTCGATTAACTGTTTGGCAATCTCTGGATGCATTCTGGCAGGATACATATGAAATCCATGTGTAAATTCACTTGTACTGACTTTGGGAAAAGTCCAATCCATTTTAGAAGATACCATAACTATAGAGATGTATAATCACCACATTAAAAACTCAATCTGATAATATTATCAAGATTTTCTAGATAATCATATTCTTATACAATAAATATTCCAGATCTATCATGGAGTTCTCAAAGGATCTTAGTCCAAGTGAAGCCAAATACAAGTATCTTGGATTACCAAAAGCTACACGAGAAGAATTTCCTGAAAAAGATGAACTTTTTGATGTAATATTCAAAGGAAAAATCTACAAAATGAGAGTCAACAACAAAAACTCTATCATGTTGACTCAACTGTACAGTGCCCATGAATTCCAGGAAGGGGACACTCTATCTATCAAATCTGCTAAGAAAGGCTTTGAATTTTCAGTAGAATAATTATTCCTTATTTGTATACATTTCAACTACGTGATCTGGAATTCCTGGAATCTTTGAATCGCCTGTATTATCCGAATCAATATCTCTTGGTATACGTGCACTGACTATATCTTCAACTTGTCTAATTACGGGTCCAGTATAGAGATTATTCAAATAACCAACACAATTACTTTGAATTTCTTGAATTATGTTTAATTTTTCTTTAATTGTAGTTGCTTCTTCAAGTAAATCAAACAGTCTTAATCGCATATTCTTAAACAAATCTAAACCTAATCTAGCTTCAAACATCAAATCATTTTTGAGTTTATCCATTCCCCATTTTTTGTAACTGTCTCTTAGATATTTTACATCTCTAACAATTGTTCTTCTGGAAACTTTCAATTCTTTGGCAATGTCTTCTTCCTTATACCCCATTGTGAGCATGAATGAGATTTTTTCCCTACGAACAATCTGTTTTTGAGTCATTTTTACGCCTAAAAATCTCCCACAAAGTGACATTTTTTTAATATTATTGAGAAATTCATTGTTTTTCACCTATTGATGATTCATGTACTATTGGAGGTATCCATTTCCAAACTTTAGATGGTTTATCGTAAGATAATGTATGGGAGAATTTGTATTCTATGTATGGTTTTAATTTTTCATACGTAGATAAGGAAATTTTTAATTCTTCTATGATATCATATTTGTGAATTTCACCTACAGTACTAAGTATTTCTAAAAATCTTTTTGTATGATATTTGATTCCATTAGACAATTTCTTCTCTCCATATCATATCATAACATAACTTTAGATTTGAATTTTGAAAATTTCTTTTATTTTTATTAAAAATAATTATATTTTTTAAAAATTTATTTTTATTATTATTGGTACTATGATATGTTATGATATTTTTTTGATTAATTACTTCTTTCATTTTTTCCTCCTATATTTTTGACTTCTTCTATACTTGTTAAGACTAATTTTCTTTTAGAATTTAATCTGACAGAAAATGTTGGTACTTTTTCAAATATATCTATCCAATTTTCTGCCAATCCAATTATCAACATATCATAAAATCTATATGGTCTTATATCTGGAATTTTTTTCATTTTACATCATTCCAATACTTATCACATTGATTCACATGATCTAATAATTTGCAAATTACCGTGTCATAATCATCATTCATTGAACCAAATTGTTCTAATTTTTCTTTTGTTGTAATTTTTATTTTCATTTATTTCCGCCTCATACGCTTTTTTCCCCTTTTAGGTTTTTTCATTAATTAGAAAAGGAACAATTTGAGTGTGAGTTACGACTAAGAGATTTTTTATTTTTCTAAATCTATTTTCTTTTTTTGTAGTTTTTTACTAATTCCGCAATGACATCATCCATTGATGTAAATTCACCTGATTTAGCCTGAATTTGACCCTGAATTTTTAGCATTTCTTTGTGATTTTCATCTGATATACGAAGGGTTTTGACCATAATGTAGATTTGATATATGTTGTATATAGATTATTTTGACTATCGTCGATAATCTTATGTGTCTATATTACTAGGAGAATTATATGGTTGAATTTTCCAACAAATCAACTTGTATTTACTGTGGTTGTGATATGATTATGTCTTATGAGAAATTTACTAAAAAGTGTTGTAATAGTTGTGGTATGGAACGACAAAGAAATGGACAAGATATTGCATCTTAAATCTAATTTTTAAAATTTTTTAATGTTATGATAAAATGTCTCAAAATACAGATTATGCTACTTATGTTTTAGAATTAATTTCAGAAACATCTAAACAAAATGGATTCAAGGTAATTAAAGAAAATAAAAATAGATTAACTTTAGAAAATGATAAACAAAAAATTAAATTATTTATTTATTATTCAAATGGAATAAAAGGTAATCCAAATAATATTTGGATGGGTGTAAAGGATGGAACAGTTGATTTTCTAAAAGAAGCAAAAGATCTTAATGATCGATTTTTAGTTGTAGTTAACAAAAAAACAAAAAATTTTCTTGTTTTACCATACCAAATTGAACAGCAATTTATGAAATTCAAAAATCAAAAAGGTTGGGATAATACTGGAAAACTAGGGCATAGTTTTGATATTGAAATTTTTGACAATAAAGCACGTTTTCAAACTCGAGATGGTACCTATGATGAAAAATACTATGATTGTAATGAATATCTAAACAATACTGAAATTTTGTTTAGTTATAGAGGATGATCAATTTATGAAATCTAAAAAAATTAAAAATAAAGAAAGTAAGGAACCTGATACTATAAAAAAAGTGTTAGAGAAACATCTCAAAGAAATTAAAAATGATGGTGTTAGTAATAGAGTTTTAACCGATGATCAAAAATGGACTAAATATAAAAAAGATAAAAAAGAAAAAGCAAAACAAATGAAAGCAATTAAGAATGCAGGGAAATTTGTTTCATCCAAAAATAAAAAGTTTGAAGAGGAATGGAACAAACGTAGTGACAAAAATGAAGATAAAGGAAAAATTAGGAAAATTCGAAGGGTAGATTGGTGATTTAGATAATTATGTCAATCCTATCTTGAATTTCCAACATTTCCTTGTGATTTTAGTTTGAGATATGAAAGATTTTACGCTTACTTTGGATATAATGTAATAACCTTGTATGCTTTATTCCACTTGGAATTATCTGATTTTAAAATATAATTCTAGAATTTATACCTAAATAACACATGAAATTACATGTACCGTAATATACCGTAAAAAAACCACATTGTTTATTACACACAATAAAGTGAAATCCTCAGTCATGATGATGAATATTTATGAATATAATACTACAGATTCCTGTAAAAAATTACAGTTTGCTATAATTAAATTTGCTATTGAAGACTACTGTAATGATAATACAGTTGGTTTTAATGGAGTAATTGGTGTAATTTAGATATGTATCAGATTCAGTTTGATCCTATTGATTTGATTTTAGCATGTCCACACAAATGGTATTTGTTAGAACAAGTTAATTCTGGAATTGTTGCAAAAGCTTCTTTGTATGATAATCCTCACATGAGACGTGTAAGTGTTGATAGACACACAAAAGAAATGATAAATGAAGGATTAGTAGAATTAAGTTCTGATGGTTACATATCCATAACTGACAAAGGTGCAAAAATAGCTAGAGAATTAAAACAAATGAAGAATGCATATCAGAAAAAAGTTCTAGCATAAATTACTTTACTAATCTTTTACTTCTTGTAGTAATCTATTTTCTAATTCAGTTTTTTGTTCTTCTAATAATTTTATAGAACGTTCATGTGCGGCTATAGCAGCAGGATCTCTTGTAATTATCAATTCTTCTTTTTCTCTTTCAATTGATTCATTTAATGTAGCAATGTTACTAGTTATTTTTTTAATATCAATGCTGGTACGGTTATCTCCTCTAAAAACAATAAATCCTAATAATAATAATACTCCAAAAGCTATTCCTGCTGTAATGTATTTATCAACATCTGCATCCATGTTAGAAATAACTGAAGGAATAGCTAAAACTTCAACAATTCCTAAGCCTACTACTCCCCACCTCTTTAAAATATGAAATTCTACCAATGAGTACCCCTATCATATGATGCAAAAACTGGTATATATAACAATGATAGTACATTCATACTTACTTAATATCACGATCACATTCAGATCATTTTTTAAAATTTGTAAATACTTGTTATTGAAATTAAAAGTATGCTGCCTCTTCTTTTTGATGAAATGTATGAAGGAAAAGCAGAAGAGTTTAGAAAATTAGGATATCAGGCTGTAAGTGTAAGAGAATTAAGAGATATGGGATTTCATATACAATATGATTATTCAGTAATTTCATATGCAGATGAGAACAGTATGATTTTGATTACTGAAGATAATGAAAACTATGGAGGCTGCATGGAAAATCAAATTCCATGCGTACAATTAGGACAAAATCCACCAAACGATGAAATTCTAGAAAAATTAAAGAAATTTGAAAATTTACCGTGAGGAAATGGATGATGAAAGTTAAAAAACCAAGCAAAAATAAAAAATTCGAAAAAACTACTAGAAAAGTCAAGACGAGAACTGAAGAGGAAAAATGGAGTGATT
>Ga0114932_10005452_pt1 | contig 11296 bp, 8 predicted proteins | sample 2SBtaG_2_FD_87286 | JGI IMG/M metagenome (GOLD analysis project Ga0114932, IMG submission 87286) | Deep subsurface microbial communities from Kolumbo volcano to uncover new lineages of life (NeLLi) - 2SBTROV12_ACTIVE470 metaG | ecosystem: Environmental > Aquatic > Marine > Volcanic ... | reverse complement strand
TTTGTTAAGCCCCGAATAAAAGAGTAATATCCGCAAGCTAACATATGCGCCCGTAGCTCAGATGGATAGAGTGTCGGCCTCCGAAGCCGAAGGTCGCGCGTTCGAATCGCGCCGGGCGCGCCATTTGGAGCTAAGCCGCTGGAATCTAGCGATAATGTGGAAAGGACGACGGCAAGATGTGTATGTACTACGTTCATACCATCTTGGCAGGGAGATCACTGCCGTTCTCCTGTGCACCCTCTGGGCCGCTTTAAGCTTCCCTTGGTTCCCGTGGAACACTGCGATCAGGCAAGAGCTGATGTGGTGTTTCCAAGGCATCGAGCCTTTCCAGCACCAGTGAACGATTGGCCGTTCAATCACCAGTCAAGGAGCGTTCCTGCTCCCCGACACCCCATGACCAAAGGGCATTTCATAGCCCCTTGGAACTCTCGATGATTTCATCAAGATCAACCCTGCGCGGATTGGATGCCGTGAGCGTTTAGCCGCTCAAACACGACCACTGTTTCGCCAGTGGATGACGACCAAGGGAAGCCCTTGGATGCGATATTAAAAAAATGCTTGCTTCTCACATCTTCGGTTGTCGTTTCCCATATTTTCCTCTATTCTCTCCATAATTATGAGGGCAATAAATGCTATGACTGATCAGATTTTGACCTTGAAAGAGTTGGCGGCGTACCTGAAGCTCGCTGAAAAAACGGCTTATAAACTTGCCGCAGAAGGCAAGCTCCCTGGCTTCAAGGTCGGTGGAAGCTGGCGTTTTAAGGAGGCTGATATAGAGCGCTGGATTGAGGAGAAAAAGAATAACGAGGCAGATAAATGAATATTAAATTTCATGCCATTGTCGGGTCGGGCGCATGACAAAAGAACAACAGATTGAAAACACCCTAATTGCGAAGCTAAAAGACCTCAAATATATCTATCGTGAGGATATCCGCGATAAGGTAACGCTTGAGCAGAATTTCCGTGAGAAGTTTGAGGCCCTGAACCACGTTCGCCTGACTGATTCAGAGTTTGCCCGCCTGCGTGATGAAATCGTAAATTCAGATGTCTTTGCCGCTGCCAAAACGCTTCGGGAGCGCAATACCTTCCAGCGTGAAGACGGCACTCCATTACAATACACGTTGGTCAATATCAAGGACTGGTGCAAAAACGAATTTGAAGTCATCAATCAGTTGCGTATCAACACCGATAATAGCCACCACCGCTATGATGTCATTTTGCTGATCAACGGTGTCCCCGTCGTTCAAATTGAGCTGAAAACCCTTGGCCTCACACCCCGTCGCGCCATGGAGCAAATAGTCGATTACAAGAATGACCCAGGTAATGGCTATACCAATACGCTTTTGTGTTTCATGCAGCTTTTTATTGTCAGCAATCGGGACAACACGCTTTATTTTGCGAATAACCATAATCAGCATTTCAGTTTTAACGCCGATGAGCGTTTCTTACCGATTCATCAGCTCGCCCATGAGGACAACTCAAAATTAACCCATCTCGACGACTTCGCCGATCATTTCCTGGCAAAATGCACGCTAGGACAGATGATCAGTCGCTACATGGTCCTGGTGGCCAGTGAGCAGAAGCTCATGATTATGCGCCCGTATCAAATCTATGCGGTTAAGGCGATTGTCGATTGTATTCATCAAAATCGTGGTAACGGCTATATCTGGCATACCACGGGCAGCGGTAAAACCCTGACTTCCTTTAAGGCTTCCACATTACTAAAAGATAATCCAGACATTGATAAGTGTCTGTTTGTGGTAGACCGCAAAGACCTCGACCGACAAACCCGTGAGGAATTCAACAAGTTTCAGGAAGGCTGCGTCGAAGAAAATACCAATACTGAAGCGTTAGTACGGCGACTGTTATCGGATGATTACGCCGACAAAGTGATTGTCACCACCATCCAAAAGCTTGGCCTTGCGCTGGATGAGAACAGCAAGCGAAACCAACAGAACAAACAAAAAGGCAAGCAGACCTACAAAGAGCGCCTGGAGCCGCTGCGCAATCAAAGGATTGTATTGATCTTTGATGAGTGCCACCGCTCCCAGTTCGGTGACAACCATCAGGCCATTAAAGCCTTCTTCCCCAATGCCCAACTATTCGGCTTCACGGGAACCCCCATTTTTGAAGACAACGCAACGTATAAGAAGATAGACGGTACGATAGGCTCCTATAAAACCACCGAAGATATTTTCCAAAAGCAGTTACACGCCTACACCATCACCCATGCCATTGATGACCGTAACGTATTGCGTTTTCATATCGATTACTTTGGGGAAAAGCCGAAAGACGACAAAGGCCAAAACACAAAAGCGCAAAAGAAAAAATCCAAACCCAAATTACCATCGCCTGAATCCGTTGTTGCCGAGATTCTTGAAAAGCATGATGCGGCTACCAATCAACGCCGATTCAACGCGCTATTGGCGACGGCATCGATTAACAAGGCCATCGAATATTATGGGCTGTTCAAGCAAGCACAGGCCGAAAAGCTAGCGGCAGATGAGAGCTATTCACCTCTGAATATTGCCTGCGTATTCTCACCACCCGCCGAAGGCAATAAAGACGTTCAGCAAATACAGGAAGATTTACCGCAGGAAAAAGTCGATAATCAACAAGCGCCCGATGAGAAAAAAGCCGCGCTAAAAACCATCATTGCCGATTACAATGCTGGGTACGGTACAAATCACACTATCAGCGAGTTTGATTTGTATTATCAGGATGTGCAGCAACGCATCAAAGACCAGAAATACACCAATCAGGATTACCCGCGTAAAAACAAGATCGATATTGTCATCGTGGTGGATATGCTGCTTACGGGTTTTGATTCCAAATACCTCAACACCTTGTACGTCGATAAGAATCTCAAATATCACGGCTTAATCCAGGCATTTTCGCGCACCAACCGCGTTTTGAACGATACCAAGCCCTACGGCAATATCCTTGATTTTCGTTATCAGGAAGAGGCCGTTAATACCGCGATTGCGCGTTTTTCAGGGCAAGATAAAGACCGCGCCAAAGAAATCTGGCTGGTTGACTCTGCGCCGGTAGTTATTGAAAAGTACAAAAAAGCAGTTGCAGCGCTTGGTGAATTTATGCAATCCAGTAATTTGGTGTGTGAACCAAAGGAGGCTTACAATCTCAAGGGTGATGCCTCCCGCATCAACTTTATTAACCGCTTTAAGGAAGTACAAAGGCTAAAGACACAACTAGACCAATACACAGATTTATCAAAACAGCAAAAAGAAAAGATTGAAAAGCTCCTGCCCGAAGACCAATTGCGTTCGTTTAGAGGATCCTATTTAGAAACCGCGCAACGCCTGAAGGAACAGCAAGCCAAAGGCAGCGACGACCCTGATGATCCGGTGCAACAACTGGAATTTGAGTTGGTACTGTTCGCTTCTGCGCTGATCGATTATGACTACATCATGGGCTTAATCGCCAAGTCCACTGACGATAAACCCAGCAAGCAAAAGATGAGCCGCCAGCAGTTGATCGACTTGATTAGCTCCAGCGCCAATTTGATGGATGAGCGCGATGATATTGTGGATTACATCAACAGCCTGCCAGCGGATAAAAGCCTGAATGAAAAAACCATTCGGAAAGGGTATCAAAAATTCAAAGCCGAAAAATCTGCCAAGGAACTGGCCGCCATGGCAGAAAAACACGGCATTACACGCGAAGCCCTGCAAGCCTTTGTGGATAGCATTTTAGATCGCATGATCTTCGATGGTGAACAGCTTAGTGAATTGTTGGAGCCTTTGGATTTGGGTTGGAAGGCGCGAACACAGGCAGAACTGGCGTTGATGGAAGAATTAGTTCCATTGCTCAATAAACTTGCTCAAGGGCGTGAGATTTTAGGGTTGGCAGCGTATGAGTAAGAAGAATAAAAGAGAATTAGTACCGAAGCTGCGATTTCCTGAGTTTCATGATGCGGGTGAGTGGAAGGAAAATAGGCTTGAGGAAATAGCCGAGCTTTATAAAGGTAAGGGTATTTCCAAGGCGGATATTTCACCAAATGGCGCTCAGCCATGTATTCGGTATGGCGAGCTATATACTGTTTATGGTGAAGTGATCAATGACGTTATATCGAATACTGATTTAACTCCTGAAAATCTATTTTTAAGTAATTCGGGCGATGTCATTATCCCGTCTTCTGGAGAAACCAAGATTGATATTGCTACAGCAGCTTGCGTAGTTCAGGAAAATATCGCATTGGGCGGCGACATTAATGTAATTCGTTCTAAGCAGAATGGCATTTTTCTTAGCTATTACTTAAATGGTGCTTTCAAATATGAAATCGCCAAAGTCGCACAAGGTGATACGGTAGTTCATCTGTATAAAAATAATTTAGAAAGTCTGGATTTAGCCTTGCCGCCACTACCAGAAGAACAACAAAAAATCGCAGATTGTTTATCTTCTCTGGATCAATTGATTGCTGCGCACACCAAAAAGTTTGAGGCGCTCCAATCCTATAAAAAATGCTTGATGCAAAACCTATTCCCAGCCGAAGGTAAAACCGTTCCCGCTCTGCGCTTTCCTGAGTTTCAAAATGCGGGGGAGTGGGTTAATCCTTTAATAGAGGATTTCTTTAACGTAGGCTCAAGCAAAAGAGTATTGCAAAAGGATTGGAGGACGCATGGTGTCTCGTTTTATCGAACGAGAGAACTAGTTTCTCTGAGTAAAGGCGAGCCGTTCAGCAGTGAGATTTTTATATCAGAAGAGCTTTATTCCAATCTGTCTGAGAAGTACGGGATTCCAAGCGAAGGTGATTTCCTCGTCAGTGGAGTAGGCACTCTTGGGATATCTTATCAGGTTCAACCGGATGATAAATTCTACTTTAAAGATGGGAATGTTCTTTGGCTTGCAAAAAAAGGCAGGATTAACTCAACCTATTTTAAATACTGCTTTGAGTCAGAATGGATTCAGAATCAAATTATTGGACAGACTTCTAAATCTACTGTAGGAACATATACAATTAAAAACGCCAAAAAGACCAGTTTTTGGAGTCCACCAAGCCCAGAAGAACAACAAAAAATCGCCGATTGCCTATCTGCCGTAGATGACTTGATCGCCACTGAGTCACAAAAAATCGAAGGCCTAAAAGCCCATAAAAAGGGATTGATGCAGCAACTTTTCCCTAGCGCAGAAGTGGTGGATACATGAGTCAAGTCACCAAGTTTGATAATTTGGATGTACTGGTAACACACTTGCGTGATCTGCTGATCAATGGCTTACCGCAAAAAGATAAGCCTAATAAGCAGATAAGATACTTACTTTTATTTGCCTATAACGGCACGGGGAAGACGCGTCTGTCTATGGCGTTTAAGGAGGCAGGAAAAACCGACGATATCGCGGACACTCTGTATTTCAACGCCTTTACCGAGGATTTATTTAATTGGGATAACGACCTGGATAACGATTCGCAGCGGGTTTTAAAGATCAACAAGGACTCGCGATTTTTTGAAGGGCTGCAAGAGCTTGAAATGGAAAATCGTATCCGCCCACTGCTCCAGCGCTACGCCGATTTTGATTTTGTGATTAATTACGATGATTGGACAATCAACTTCATTCGGGAAGATAAGAGCGTTAGCCCTTCAGAAAGAATTGAGCATATTAAAATATCACGCGGGGAAGAAAATATCTTTGTCTGGTGTTTTTTTCTGGCCATTTCTCAGTTGGCAGTTGATACCACCGAAGAAGACGAACCTTATCACTGGGTTAAATATATTTATATTGATGACCCTATATCATCGCTGGATGACAATAACGCGATTGCTGTCGCCAGCCATCTATCACAGTTGTTAAAGAACCAGAGCAGAATTAAAACCGTTATTTCTTCGCATCACACACTGTTCTTTAATGTGATGTGGAATGAGCTGAATGAGAAAAGAAAACTCCAACCGTATTTCTTAAGTGTTGATACCGAAAACAACGACTATGCCTTGCGTTACACCAAAGACACACCGTTTTTTCACCACATTGCCTTGTTAAAACAACTGAACGAAGCGGCTGAATCAGACAATCTTTACACCTATCATTTCAATATTCTGCGCAATATTCTGGAAAAGACCGCCACGTTTCACGGATTTAAAAACTTTTCCGCCTGCATAAAAAAAGATGCCAACGACCCAGATGGTATTGTTCATGCGCGTATGATTAATGTGCTGAGTCACGGTAATTACTCATTATTCGAGCCAACCGAGATGCTGCCGGAAAACAAACGGTATTTTAAAACCATATTGTCGGGATTTATGCAGGATTATCGCTTTGATCCTGATCTATTCCCGCCACAAGCAGAACAGACAAACGCTAATTTAGAAGGGGCTGCCCAATCATGACAGAACAAGAATTAAACAAGCTGGGTAAAACCCTCTGGGATATCGCCGACCAACTTCGCGGCGCAATGAACGCCGATGATTTTCGCGACTATATGCTCTCCTTCCTCTTCCTACGCTATTTGTCAGACAATTACGAAACCGCTGCTAAAAAAGAACTGGGGTCGGATTATCCAACGCTTGCCGATGATGATAAACGCGCCCCGTTAAGCCTGTGGTATGAAAACAACCAGGAAGACGTTCCTGCTTTTGAAAAACAAATGCGCCGTAAAGTGCATTATGTGATTGAGCCGCTGCACTTATGGAGCAGTATTGCGGAATTAGCCAGAATTCAAAGTGATGATCTTTTGCAAACCTTGCAGCAGGGCTTTAAGTACATTGAGAACGAATCGTTTGAAAACAGCTTTCAGGGCTTGTTCTCGGAGATTAATCTGGACTCTGAAAAGCTGGGCAAGAATTACAGCTTTCGAAATGCCAAGCTTTGCACCATTATCACCAAGATCGCTGAAGGGATTGCAGGTTTTTCTACCAATAGCGATGTGCTGGGTGATGCCTATGAATACCTGATCGGGCAGTTTGCCGCAGGCTCCGGTAAGAAGGCGGGTGAGTTTTATACGCCGCAACAGATTTCAAGCATCTTGTCTGGGATTGTCACACTGGACAGTCAGGAACCTGCAACGGGCAAAAAGAAGAAGCTCAACAAGGTATTGGACTTTGCTTGTGGTTCGGGATCATTGTTGTTGAATGTGCGCCATCAGCTCGGGGGTCACGGTATCGGCAAGATTTACGGACAGGAAAAGAACATCACCACCTATAACCTTGCGCGGATGAATATGCTATTGCACGGGGTGAAGGATTCCGAATTCCAGATTCAGCACGGCGATTCATTGCTGAATGACTGGGATTTGCTCAATGAAATGAACCCCGCCAAAAAACTGGAATGTGATGCTGTTGTAGCCAATCCACCCTTCAGTTACCGATGGGAGCCAAACGAGGTTTTGAGTGAAGACTTTCGCTTTAAGAGCTATGGCCTAGCGCCTAAATCTGCCGCCGACTTTGCCTTTCTTTTGCACGGTTTTCACTTCCTGGGTGATGAAGGCACTATGGCAATTATACTGCCCCATGGTGTGTTGTTCCGTGGTGGTGCTGAGGCGCGTATCCGCACTAAACTTTTAAAAGACAATAACATTGATACAGTAATCGGTTTGCCAGCCAACCTGTTTTTCTCGACAGGTATTCCCGTTTGCATTCTTGTGCTGAAGAAGTGCAAGAAACCCGATGATGTTCTTTTTATCAATGCCAGCGAACATTTTGAAAAAGGCAAGCGACAGAATCGTCTTCTGCCTGAGCATATCAATAAGATCATAGAGTGTTATCAATACCGCACGGAAGAAGAACGGTATTCGCGTCGTGTTTCGATGGAAGAAATCGAGAACAATGACTACAACCTGAATATTTCCAGATATGTCAGTACAGCCGAGCCGGAAGAGCAAATAGATTTACAGGCTGTGAATGATGAACTTATCGCAATCGAAAGTAATATCGTTATTTCAACCAATAAGCATAATAGGTTTTTGAAAGAGTTAGGGCTACCGAAATTGCCAATAGGGAAGGAGAAGGCAAACGATGGACAATAGAATTAAAAATATTACTACGGAGTATAGGAATCCATTGCCAAAAATTAGAGACAGCAAGCATTGCGTGGGTTGCGATATACGTGGGTTAGAGAGGATTTAATCAAGTAGCCATGTCTGAGATCGCTCTGAATTTCATCCCTATTAAGGAACAAGATCGCAATATAACGATCTATCGCAAGCTTGTTGACGATAGCTCTAAGCCCAAAGCTGATGGCGATTTTCGTGTGAATCTTCCTGAGCATGAGGGAGATGAAGAGTGGCGACTATTCGACGTTTCGACATCTGAGAAAGGAAACTATAAATCTTACCTATATAAATATAGCGAAAATTCAGTTCTAACCGTCCACCTAATTTATTCGGACTTGCTTGACCTTATGAATACGGCTGGAAATGATATTGAATATTATACACCACGAAAAGCGATATCCCTGAAAGAAGTACGGGTCGTCACAGAAAAGTTCGACGATGGTGCGACTGAGATCGTCGTCAAGCCTTACTACCTAAAATCAAAGAACCTATTCGGATTTCTTTTGGAGCACAAATACTCTCTCAGCGAAGGTGAGCCATTTAATAGGGAAACCCAAATACGAAGCTTGTCACTGGATAAGTCAGGTAAGCCAAATATCTATTTCTACAAAGACAAAAAAGTGGCAATCGAATTATTCTCAAATGATGTGCTTTCGCCGCTATTATCCGCTTCAGCTCTTGAGATAGTAGCAGCATTTGAAAGTCTTCCAGCAAAACAGCTCGATGTAAAAACCTATCTGGTTGGCAAGGGAAGTAAAGCCAAATCGCAGTTTATGGGTATCAGGTCTAATGGCCCATATCGTCCGATGGAGGATAACGTTAGATATCTATTCCTCTTCACGGAAAGGACAAGATCATTGGCTAGGGATATCTACCTTGGATTGCTGGGTAAACTTTTCCCTGGACAGTTCTCGGGTCTTGAGAAAATGTTTTCAGTTCCGATTCACAAGGACATAGTTGAGCATCACCTGGTAGAGACTTTCGACGCGGATGCAATAGGGGCTGTTGATGCGAAGATACAAGAGCTGAAAGCATGCTATCCAGATGACAAAATTATGCTCGTTGCAGTTCTTCCCAAAGGTTTCAAAGGTGTTGACGCTGCTTTCGACGCATACGGACACCTCAAACTAATGGCCTTGAGAAATGGAGCATATTGTCAGGTCGTAACGGAAGATACTTTCTTTAAGAAGGATCAATTGAAATGGTCTGTTTCGAACATCGGATTGCAAATATTTAGCAAGCTTGGGGGCGCTCCATGGCTTGTTCAGCCAGCGAAAAGTAATTGTCTGATTTTTGGCATTGGCAGTGTCCAGGAAAAAACTGATGGTTCTACAATACGCTATACCGCATATACCGTTTGTTTGGATACCAGTGGTGACTTCAAATATATTAAACCACTTTCATCGTCTAACGATGAAACAGCTTATCTGGAAAACTTGAAGACAAACCTATCGCAGGTTTTATCCAGTGAGCTAGGTGATCAATATAGGTCGCTCGTGCTGCATTTGCCGTACAAGATCAGTCGAAACGAAATTGACGTCATCAAAGAAGTTGTCGGTGAGGTAAGAAATAACGATGAATTTGAAGTAATAGTTGTAAGAATAAATACAAAGCATAAATTTCTAGGTTTTAGTGACCACAATACCTGTGTTCCATATGAAAGCAGTTACGTTCAGCTTTCAAAGAACGAGTTTTTGATCTGGGCGGAGGGTTTGCAGTACGGAAAAGAAGTGCTGCATAAGCGAGTATCCGAGCCCTTGTATGTGGACTTTATTGAGTCGAGAGAAGAATGGGCAACAAAGAAGGATTGCCTTCAAGATATTCTTAATTTGACTGGTGCTAACTGGCGGGGATTCAATTCAAAGGCTCAGCCGATATCCATTCTGTATTCTCGTCTCATCGCAAAATTCATGAAGGAGTTTTCTCATCTAGAAAATGTAAATGATATGAGTATAGTTAGCGCAGAATCGGTGGCACCATGGTTCTTGTAGAAAGGAGAATAATATGAGCTTGAGAGAAGATTCATTATTGTTTCTCCTTGGTGCGGGAGCGAGTGTGGATGCAGGGATTAAGCACGCTAAAGATATGACGCTCGATATCGAAGAAAAAATTCAATCAGACGCAGATTTCAAAGAATTTAACGACCTTTATAACTATCTAAAAAGTTCGATTATTTATCAGCGCGGCCTTGAGGGCGCATTTAAAGATCAAACGGCAACCATTGAAGAACTCCTTGACGTTTTGTCAGAGATAAACCAAAAGCATCAGAATAAGTTATACCCGTTTATTGGTGGATGGAACATACACTTGCTTAAGGTGGCAGGTGAGGAATTCGAAAAAGTAGCAAAGCTTGATAAACAGATACGCGGCCAACTCTTTCAATGGATAAACATTAGTAATTACGATAAGGCCAAGTACTTTCGTGGCTTCAAAGACCTCGTTGCTGATATCGGTAGTGCAGTTCGCGTATTTACACTAAATTACGACATTTGCGTAGAAAAGGCGCTTGCTGGAACCGATTTTGGTATTGAGCTTGGATTTAACAGTGGTCGCGAGTGGGAGGCAACCAAGTTTGATGCGAACGAGAATACCGATGTGGGTATGTATCTCTACAAATTACACGGGTCAATCGACTGGGAAAGAGATGAAGCGAACGGAAATATCTTGAAACTTTGCGACAATCCCCAGCCGAACCCTGAGCTAATCTTTGGTACAGCGGCAAAATTGAGTTCAATTGATCCGTACTTATTCTATGTTCACGAGCTTCGCAAGTATTCGCTAAATGAAGCGCTAAGATTCATTGTGGTAATTGGATACAGTTTTAGCGACGACTATGTGAATGGCCTTATTGGGCAGGCTATAGCTCGGAGTGAATACCTAAAGTTATTGGTTGTAGCGCCTGTTTTCGAGGATAAAGAAGACTTGGTTCCTGCTTGTATAACACAGGAAAAAGATCGAATTGCGGCGCTTTTAAATATTCGTCCAGAGCGAATTGAATATGAAAACCAAACTGCAAAGCAATTCTTTGAAGAGCGAATGAAGCTTTCTTATTTCACTGAGTTGACCGGCGCGGGTGATGACGACCCATTTTGAGCGTTACTTGGCTCAAGGACATGGTGCCCTTGAAGCCGTTCATTCTGAATATTCTCGATAGATGCCAGTGTATTCCGTCTTTCGTGAGACCCAAGCTCACTTATCGCAAGTTCATTAAAAGCCTCTCTTAATAGTGTGCGCAGCTCGTTTTCATTTTTCGCTGCCAATTCAAATCTTGTTACCAGTTTAATTTTAACCTCC
>Ga0114932_10005451_pt1 | contig 11299 bp, 8 predicted proteins | sample 2SBtaG_2_FD_87286 | JGI IMG/M metagenome (GOLD analysis project Ga0114932, IMG submission 87286) | Deep subsurface microbial communities from Kolumbo volcano to uncover new lineages of life (NeLLi) - 2SBTROV12_ACTIVE470 metaG | ecosystem: Environmental > Aquatic > Marine > Volcanic ... | reverse complement strand
TTCCAGGACGTGGCCGAGATCGAGCCCGGCCGCGGCATCGACGCGATCCGACGCTACAAGGGCGCCCGCACCATCTCGCTCACCGCGAGCGTGGACGCGTCCGTCACCACGCCGGTGGCCGCCACCCAGGCGGTGCGGGCCCGGCTCGCGGACTTCGACACGCGATTCCCGGGGTACCGCATCGACTACAGCGGCGAGTTCGAGGAGTTCCAGAAGAGCCTGGAGGCGCTGCTGTACCTCGGGGTGTTCGGGCTGCTGCTCGTCTACATGATCCTCGGGGCGCAGTTCCGCAGCTTCAGCCAGCCGCTGATCATCATCGGCTTCACGTTCCCCGGGGCGCTGTTGGGTTCGGCGGTCGCCCTGTTCGCCACCGGCACCCCCCTGTCGATCCTCACCCTGTACGGCCTGGTGGCGCTGCTGGGCATCGTCGTGAACGACTCGCTGGTGCTCGTGAGCTTCATCAACGCGGAAGTCGAGCGAGGGAAGAGCGCGCTGGACGCGATCCTCGGGGCCGGGAAGGTGCGGCTGCGGCCGATCGTGCTGACGACCATGACGACCGTGATCGGCCTCCTGCCGATGGCCCTGGGGCTGGGGGGCAAGTCGGAGGCGTGGGGACCGATGGCCACGACGATCGCCGTGGGGCTCCTCTTCGCGACGATGACGACCCTGTTCGTCATCCCGCCCGTCTACCGCTGCTTCGCCGACCTCGGGGAGCTGGCCTCCCGGGCGTGGAGGGAGGCGGTCAGTACATCGCCCGCCACTCCGTGAGGATGTCGACGATGTCCGCGAGGTCCTGGTCGTCGGGCTGGGCGTCGGCCACCGCGCTCACCACTGCGAGCACCCCCTCCAGGTAGTTGCGCCGGGCCGACGTGCCCGTGATCCCCGCGATGTCGCTGTAGGCCTGGGCGTAGGCGACGATGGCCCCCGCCTTGTCGAGGCGCGCGTGCTCCGCCGCGAGCAGCTCGGCGACGGTGAAGATCTCGACCTTGGTGGTCTCGAGGCCCGTCAGGGGGTCCGTCCAGTTCGCGCTGAACGTGATCGGGTACTCCGCGCTGGACGCGTCGATCGAGCAGTCGAGCAGGTCGACGTCGTAGAGCATGCGGCCGTTGGGGGCGATGTGCTGCGGGGTCACCACGCCGGGCTCGGTGCTGATCTCCTCGCCGCTGAAGTCGTCGACCACGAAGCCCGGGGGCAGCGAGATGGAGAGCTGGACGTCCCGGGCGGCCACCTCCAGGAGCTCGGGCAGCCGCTCCGCCGCGAAGCGCGCCTCGGCCTCGGCGATGGAGTCGACGTACAGGTAGGCCCCGCGCCCGAGGTCGGTGACGCTGTCCATGAGCGCGCCGTTGTAGTCCGTCGCGCGCGGGGTCCCGACGCCCATCAGGTAGATGCCCTCGAGCTCGCCGTCCTCCGCGTTGGTCGCGATGAGGTCCGCGTTGGTGGTCCCCACGTTCGCCCCGCCGTCGCTGATCAGGATGACCCGGCTCGTGCGCCCCATCGTGTGGTTGGCGTTCGCGATGGTGTAGGCCGCGGCGAGCCCGCCGTCGAGGTTCGTGGACCCGCTCGAGGAGAGGGCCGCCACCTCCTCGAGGAACAGGGGGTCGCTCGGTCCGCCGACCATGTGCGAGTCGAGCGTCACGGTGCTGTTGTCGGACCACTTCACCAGCGAGACGACGTCGCCGGAGTCGAGCCCCGCGGCGATCGTGTTCATGACCGCCTTGCCCACCTGCAGCCCGCCGTTCTGCATGGAGCAGGACGTGTCGATCGAGAAGACGAGGTTCACCGGCTTGCGTCGACTGTTCGGCATCTCCTCGGACACGAGGCCCACCAGCATGTCGTAGTCGCCCGGGACGTCCGGGTTCTCGACCAGCTCGGGCACGATCGAGAGGGTCCCGGCGGGGGCCGGCGCGTAGTCGAACTCGTAGTAGTTCAGGAACTCGTAGGCCTTGGCGGGCCCGGGGTTCACGCGCTCGTGGTCCAGGAGGAGCGAGCGGCGCAGGGCGGCCGCACCCATGGAGTTGCTGTCGTCGGCCGAGACGTACTGCGTTCGCACCGACTCGTCGGCGTCGTCGCAGGTCTCGAACTCCTCCTCCTTCGTCGGGTCGTCGTCGTCGTCGTCGTCCCAGGTGACGTCGTCGTCGTCGGACATGGCGTCGTCGTCGTCCGCCGCGTCGTCGTCGTCCCACCAGCCGTCGTCGTCGTCCGACGCCGGGTCGTCGTCGTCGTCGGACGTCGCGCCTCCGCCCGGGGCGAAGCAGGCTCCGATGAGGAGAGAGAGGGAGAAGGGGAGCACCAGGAAAAAACGTCGCATGTCGAACCTCCACCTCGAAGGTACGACGCTCGACCTTTCACGTTTGTAACGAGCGCGGCGCTCGACTCACATCAGTCGTCGAACTCGATGAACTCCAGCGTGTAGTCGCCGACCGTGCCGTTGAGCGAGCTCACGATGAAGTGGGTGGTGCCCGAGGCCTGGAACTCGACCGTGGACGCGCGGCCCCCGCCGACGTTCCCGCTGCCCCACTCGATGCACTCGCACGCGGAGTTCATGACGATCAGCTTGGTGTCCATGCCGCCGCCGGAGGTGCTGCTCTTGACCTCGTAGTCGTCGCCGTCGGCGGTGAACGTCACGTGGGCGAAGGCGTAGGTGCTCCCGGGCGTGAACGCGGAGGCCTCGTCGTCCAGGCAGTCCATGCCTCCGTGGATCGGGCCGCCGGCGGCCAGGGTGAGGTCGAAATCCTGGTCGTGGTTCGACTCGACGGCGCCCACGTCGGGCCCCGCGAGCTGGCAGATCTCGGGGCGGCAGAGGTCGCCGTCGGCGCAGTCCTGGTCCACCTCGTCGCAGTAGATCTCGTCGGCGTCGGGGTGGATGTTCGGGTCGTCGTCGTCGCAGTCGACGTCCGCGGTGAACCCGTCGTTGTCCATGTCCGGCGGCCCCGCGTCGTCGTCGTCCACCGCGTCGTCGTCGTCGGTCGCGTCGTCGTCGTCGGTCGCGTCGTCGTCGTCCACTGCGTCGTCGTCGTCGGTCGCGTCGTCGTCGTCGGTCGCGTCGTCGTCGTCGGTCGCGTCGTCGTCGTCGGTCGCGTCGTCGTCGTCGAGCGGGATCGGGACGGCCGAGCCCACCGGCCAGGGATCCGGGCACCCGAACACGATCAGGGCGGAGAGGAGGGCCGCGAGGCCAAGGAGGCGGTTCACCATCGTCCGACGACTCCCATGTGGAAGGTCACCCGGTCCCGCGTCGGCGCGAGCCCGGCGGTAGGTGTCCAACGTAGCCGGGTCGCGGCGGTCCCGCCGGATCCTTCGGGAGAACTCGTGATCAGGTGGATGCCGACCACCTCGAGCGCGATGCCCGTGCCCAGGAGGCTCGCCCCGAGGATGGCCCAGCCCCCGCTCTCGATGTCCTGGGAGGCGAAGTGTGCGTCGAAGCCGACGAAGGTGATCCCGAGCCCGATTGGCACGGCCCCGCCCGCCGCGAGCCCGACGCCCAGCCACTTGCGGGTCTTGGGGTCCAGGGCAGCGGGCGCGGGCAGGGGCGCCGGACCGGCGGGGCCACGCGCCTTCAGACGCTGCTGGACCTCCTCGCCCTTCTGGCGGTGCTGCGGCAGCAGGTCCATGGCGAGCAGGGTGTCGAGCTCGGCGAGGGCCTCCTTGACGGCGCCCCGCTGCTCCAGGGCCCGGATGAGGACCAATCGGGCCTGGGACATCCGCACGCCGGGGTCGAGGGAGAGCGCCGCTCGGGCCCGCTCCTCCGCGGCCTCCCAGTCGCCCGCCGTCATTGCTTCGATGGCCGAGACCTGCATCTGGGCGGCGAGCGCCGCCTGGTCCTCGTCCGCGCGGGCTTCGGGCGCGACGGCGAGGAGGGCGACGGAGAGCAGGAGCGTGAGGGGCAGGCGCATGTCGCTCCATCCAGAGTAGCAGCGCGGGACCGGTCGCACCCCGGTCGGACTCGGAGTAGCCTTCGGAGGAATGCGGCTCCCCCAGACCGTCGGCGAATACCGCCTCATCGAGCGCATCGGCGGCGGCGCGTTCGGCACCGTGTATCGCGCCGAGATCGAGGGCAGCCAGGGCTTCAAGCAGGAGTGCGCGGTCAAGCTGCTCGACGCCGGCCGCGCCGCCGACGAGCCGGAGGAGGTGGCCGCCCTCGCGGACGAAGCGCGGATCCTCTCCCGGCTGCACCACCCCGCCATCGTGCACGTGCGGCGCTTCGTCGAGCTGAGCCACGAGTTCCTGGGAGACACCTGGGGACTCGAGATGGAGCTGGTGCGGGGGGTCACCCTCGACCGCGTGATCGCCGTACAGGACCGCCTCTCGGTGCCCGCGGTGGTGGGGATCCTGGCCGAGCTCCTGGAGGGCCTGCACTACGCCCACAACGCCAAGGGCGAGGACGGCGAGCCCCTGGGCCTCGTACACCGGGACCTGAAGCCCGAGAACATCGTCATCACTCACGAGGGGCGGCTCAAGCTGCTCGACTTCGGCATCGCCCGCGCGGAGGGGCGCACCGGGCTCGAGACGGCGGTGGGCGAGACCAAGGGGACGCCGCTCTACATGAGCCCCGAGCAGCTGCGCGGGGAGGCGCTCACGGGTGCATCGGACCTCTACGCCGTCGGCACCCTGGCCTACGAGCTGCTCACCCCCGAGCGGTACGTGCACCTCGAGGAAGCGCCCGACGTGCAGGCGGTGCTGATCGCCGTCAGCGAGACCGTGTTCGAAGACCGTCGCGGCCTGCTCGATGAATCCCTGGCGGCGCGTCCCGCGCTCTCGGACAAGCAGGCGGCGCGGTTGAGCGGGTGGGTGGGCGCGCTGCTCCACCACGAGGAGATCGACCGCACGAAGTCGGCCGCCGAGGCCCTGGACAGCCTCACCTCGCTCTCGGCCCTCTACAAGCCCCACCGCGCCCGCGAGCTCCTCAAGGGAGTCGTCGACGAGCTCGCCGCGTCGCCGCCCGATCCCGAGCCCACGCCTCGTCCGTCCATGGCGTCGGCCGGGCCCACCCAGCTCGTGCCCTCGTCCGGTCCCCGCACCGACGGCGGGGACGCGTCCGATTGGCTGGTGGGCGTGAAGCCCCTGCCGGAGATCGAGGACGCCGACATCGAGGACCTGGACGACGGCGACGACGAGATCGTCTTCCGGTCCTCGTGGGTGCCCATCGCCCTGGCGGTGGTCCTCGGCGCGGGCCTGCTCCTCACGGTCCTGCAGCTCATCGGCGGGGGCTCCGACTCGGCGACGGTGGTGCCCGTGGTGGTGTCCTCCGACCCGATCGGAGACGAGACCCGGTCGGCCGCCCCCGACGCGACGGAGGACACGCTCGAAGAGTCGGCCCCCGCCGATGAGGAGGCGTCCACGCCCGCCGGGGAGGTCGCCGACGAAGAAGCCGAGACTCCGGCGGCGACGGATGAGCCCACGCCCGCCGCGGCTCCGGCCCCGAAGGAGACGAAGAAGCCCCTGGTCGTCGCGTCCGGCTCGGCCTGGGAGGCCGCGCCCGTGGTGAAGTTGACCCACACGCCCCCCAAGGTCGCCGTGGCCGGGTCCCCCTTGAAGTTCAAGGCGACGGTCGAGGGCGACTGCACGCCGCGGGTCTTCTGGGGCGCGGTGGAGGGACCCTTGGGCGGCCGCGCGACGTTCGACTTCGACGGCGGGACGGCCTGGTCGACCACCATCCAGATCCCCTACGACGCGGCTCACGCGTCCGGCGTCCGCTACTACCTGACCTGCTGCACCGGGTCCGGGGCCTGCCCCGCGTCGTTCAAGTCGGCGGCGTCTCCCCAGGTGGTCCCCGCGCCTGCATTCTGAGGGAACTGCGCGACGTACCAGTCGGCCCAGCGCGTGGCCATGTCGACGTTCCCGGCGTCGTTGAGGTGCCAGCCGTCGGGGTGCAGCAACCCCCGCTCGCGGTAGTTCACCTCCCAGGACGGGTCGGACTGGTCGAAGAAGGGGACCTCGCGCTCCTGCGCCTCCGCGCGCACGTGCTCGGACATCTGGTGGGCGATGTACGCGCCGCCCAGGGGCGCGATGTCGTGCGATCGCGCCAGGTCCACGAGCTCCGAGAAGGCCCGCCGCGTCTCCGCGAAGATCCACTCCTCGTAGGGCTGGTGGGCGTACCAGTAGTTCCGCAGCGGGGTGTACATGACCTGCTGTGGGTCGCCCGGGTGGACCACGCCGAGCCGCCCGCCGAAGTAGTGGAGGCCCCACATCACGCCCCCGGGGCCGAGGTACAGCGTCTGGAGGAGGGGGTGGGTGGTGCGGCGCCCCGTCGCGGTGGCCACGAACGACTTCTGGAGCTCCAGCGCGTCCCAGTTGCAGGCCCCGGTGATGACGACGACGTGGTCGGGCACCTGGCCCGACTCCTCGAGCCACTGGGCGACCTGTCGCACGTGGTAGCGGCTCGTGGAGCCGGGCACGGCGAGGCTGATCGTCTCCACGGGGCCGGGCACGCCCCGCGCCTCCAGGAGGGGCGGCAGGTGGTGCCAGTAGCCCTTGCCCAGGTCCGACGACTCGCCCGCGGTGAACGAGTCGCCGACGAAGAGGAGCGTGAGCGCCGCGTCGTCCGAGAAGCGGCCCCGGCGCGCGTCCGCCAGCTCCCCGTGCAGGTAGCCCATGGACGTGCGAAAGGCCGACTCGCTGAAGATCACGAACGCGAGGACCACGACGAGGACCGAGGTGGCGACCGCGAAGACGAACAGACGCAGGCGGCTCAGTCGTCGGGGCGCGGACACGGAGGCAGCTTATCGCCGGGCGTATATTTCGCAGCGTGAGCGCCACCCCCGACCGATGGGACGCCGCCGCGGCGTGCATCGCCGTCGTCTCCGGCGCGCTGCTGGCGGCCGCCTTGGGCCAGGACGCCGGCTTCGACGTGAAGAACTATCACTGGTACGCCGGGTTCCAGCTCACGGCCGGGCGCCTGGACGTGGACGTCGCCCCTGCGCAGATCCAGGGCTACTTCAACCCGCTGATCCACCTGCCGCTCTGGTTCGGCACCCACCTGCTCGGCCCGCGCGGCGCGGCCATGGTGCTCGGCGGGCTGCACGGCCTGGGGCCTTGGCTCGTGTGGATGATCGTGCGTCGCCTCGGTCGGGGGCGGTCGTCGGTGGTGGTGGGTGGCCTCGCCGCGGCCGCCGCGGCGGTGGGGTTCACGGGCGCCATCGGCCTCGTCAGCGTGGGGACGAGCTCGGGCGACTCCCTCATGCCGGTCTTCGTCCTCGGCGGGCTCCTCCTGCTCCTGCCCGCGGGGCCGTCGCCGGGGCGAGGGGCGGTCCTGGTGTCGGGCGCCCTGGTGGGGGCCGCCGTGGGGCTCAAGCCGACGGTCGCCATGTACGCGATCGGCGTGGTGGCCGCGATGGTGCTGGTGCCGCCCTGGCCGGGGGCTCGCCGCGCCCTCGTGCCGTGGCTCCTGGGGGCCGCCGCCGCCTTCGCCGTCGTGGCCGGGCCGTGGATGGTGAACCTGTGGGTGCGGTACGAGAACCCGGTCTTCCCGCTCCTGAACCACGTCTTCGGCTCCCCCTGGGCCACGGACTTCTCCTACAGCGAGGACCGCCTGTTCCCCCGCACCGCCCGCGAGGCCTGGACCTTCCCGTTGCAGTTCGCCCGGGGCGGCACGCACGGGTGGGAGGTCCCCTTCCGCGACGCGCGCATCGCGGTCTTGGCCGTGGTCGGGGCCGCCTGGGCCGTGGGGGCGGCGAGGGCCCGGGGGGAGCGGCCTTTGTCCGCGGGGGCCGCCTTCCTGCTCGCGGTGATGGCGGTCTCGTACGTCGTCTGGCAGCAGGCGTCGTCGGTGTACCGGTACCTCGGCGTCCTGGAGCTGCTGGCCCCGGCCTGGGTCGCCGTGGTCGTCGCGGGGCCGAACCTCCGTCCGGCGCGGGTCGCCGCCGCGGGCGCGGTCCTGGGGGGCCTCTTCCTGTGGGTGCAGCCGCCGAAGCTCGACCGCGTGCCCTTCGCCGCCGGCTCCGACCCCTGGTCCGTGGAGTTCACAGAGCCTCCGGAGGCGGGGTCCATCGTCCTGATCGCCGGCTCGGACGCCCTCGCGTACCTCGTCCCGTCCATGCCTCAGGCCCGGGTCCTCCGGCCCTGGTCGTCCCTGAGCTATCACGACGACGCCACGGAGACCAACGCCCTGATTCGGGCGACGTTGGCCGATCACACGGGCCCTGTGTACCTCCTGGAGGGGCCGAACCCGTCGGTAGCGCGTGAGGTCGTCGCCTACCTGGGCTTCGTGATGGGCCCGTGCACGGGGGTCGCGACGTCCGTCGACCCCGAAGTGGCGCTCTGTCGGCTCACTCGCTCTCGGGCAGCGGCTTACTGATGTCGATGGGGGTGGGCGCCTCCTCCTGGGTGTACTGCCACTCCTCCATCTCCTGCTCCTTCTGCTTCCGGCGCGCCTCGTCCTCCGCGTCCCGGGCCGCCGCCGCTTCGGCCTTCACGCGGTCGGCCTCGGCCGCGGCGGACGCGCGCGCCTCCGCGGCGATCGGCTCGACCATGGCCTGCACCTGCTCCAGCGCGAACGCGATCTCGGCCTCGACCTGCGACTCCGAGAGCATCGGCAGGTAGCGCAGGAGCGGGTCGTCCAGGGTCGCCTCTTCGGTCCAGGTGATGTTCGTGAGGGGACCGATCGCGGCGAGGTCGATCGTCCGCGTGAGGCCGAACTGGAGGTAGTCCATGTCGTAGACGACCTGCGTGTGGGGCGTCGCCGACTTCACGGTCTGGATCCCCAGTTCGCGGCCCTTGCCGGAGAAGGTGAGCTGCATGCCGGGCCCCTGGGCGGGCCCGCCCGTGTGGGCGACGGAGAAGTCGTCGAAGCCCTTCCGCCCGGACTTGAGCCACCACTGGCCGAGGGCCTCGGCGTCGTTGAACGCCTTGAAGACGTGCTCGGCTTCGGCGTCCACGGAGAGCGTGGCCTCGAGGCGGGCCTCCGCGGGCAGCAGGTAGCCGCCTCCGTACACGGCGCCGCCCAGCAGGGCGAGGCAGAACAACGCGAACACAAGTCGTTTGAGCCACTTGAGCATCGGTCCTCCTCCGGGCCTCCCAGCCCGGTCCGGATCGGAGGCTAGCTCACCGACCTGCCGGCGGAGCGGGAATGAATCGAGCGGTGTCGGCGGAGCCCCCGTACCCGCCCAGGACGAGCACGCGCCCGTCGGGCAGGGCGGCGGCGGCGTGGGAGATGCGGCCCGAGCGCATGGGCTCCACCCGCGTCCATGTCCCGGGGTCGGGGTCGTAGATCTCGGCCGAGGACAGCCGGTGTCGCTCGTCGGACTCGCCCCCGGCGACGAGGACCCGTCCGTCGCGCAGGGCGACCGCGACGTGGTTGGTGCGGGGCTCGGCGAGGGGCTCGGTGGCGCTCACGCCCCCCTCGGCGTCCACGATCCACGCGCGCGGCGCGACCAGCCGCTCCTGGCCGTCCTGGAACCAGCCGCCCACCACCAAGGCGCGGCCCCCGGGGATGGCCGTGGCCGTCCACTCGCCCTGGATCGCGAGGGTGTGCCCGAGGGCCTTGCGTCGCTTCCCGCGCTCCCAGAAGTAGCGCCGTCCGCCGCCGGGCGCGGCCTCCACCACGAGGGTCCGGCCGTTGCCCAGGTGGACCCGGTCGTCGGGCTCGGCCCGCGGACGCGGCGGAGGGTCGGAGGGCTCCCAGCGCAGCAGCTTGGGGTCGAACCGCTCGGCGGGCGGCGGCGTCTGCTGGTCGGTGAGGCCCGATCCCCCGCGCACCACGGCCCCCCCGTCGGGCGACGGCGAGACGGCGAAGAACCGGCGGGGTTGGGTCAGGCGCCCCGCCGGGGACCACGTGCCGTCCCGGGGATCGAAGAGCTCAGCGGCGGTGAGGTAGGCGAGGCCGGAGCCGCCGAAGAAGAGCACCGAGCCGTCGCGGAGGGGCAGGGCCTGCCAGTAGGGGCCGGGCGAGGCGGGCGCGTCGGACCACGCGCCTCGGGCCGGATCGTAGACCTCGGCGCGGGTGACGGGGCGGTCGTCCACGCCGAAGCCGCCCTGCACGAGGACGCGGCCGTCGGGCAGCAGCGTGGAGGTGTGGGAGTGTCGGGGCTCCTGGAGGGGCGGCGTCTGGACCCAGCCGTGCAGTCGCCAGTCGTAGATCTCGACGTCGGCGATGGGGTCGCGGTTCATGAGCGCGCCGCCGGAGATCATCACGCGCCCGTCCTCCATGGTGACCGCCGAGTGCCGGTGACGGGGCGTGCGCATGGCGGGCATCTCGCCCCACGCGTCGCGATCCGGCCAATACAGCCAGACGTCGTTCCAGGCTCCCTGGCCTCCGGGGTGCGCGCCCCCGCGGCTGGCGCCCCCCGCCACGAGGACGCGCCCGCTCGGCAGGATCGTGGCGGTGTGGTCGTGGCGGTCGAGGGGGATGGGCTCGCCCTCGGTCCAGGTGCCGGAGCCGGGGTCGAAGAGCTCCACGTCCGGGAGCGTGGTGCCCGCCTCGCCGAGACGGATCCCGCCCACCACGGCCACCCGACCGTCGTTGAGCACCGTGGCCGAGTGGCCCGTGCGCGGAGGACGGATGAACCCGTGCGTCGACCAGCTCCCGGCCACCGGATCGAAGATCTCCGCGGGCGACGTGTTGTCCGACGTGGGCGCGTGGAATCCCCCGACGATCAGGACCCGCCCGTCGATCAGCCGGACGGCCTGGTGGTCGAGCCGGGCCGTCGGGGCGGGCGGACCCGAGCTCCAATCGCCGTCGGCGCCGCGAAGCTCCACGTCCGCCACGGGGGAGGAGGCGAAGCCGCCCCCCACCACGAGGATGCGGCCGTCGCCCAGGGCGGTGGCGGAGGTGGCGAGGCGAGGGAAGGAGGTGGACCCGTCGTCGACCCAGCGGTCGGATTCCCCCGCGAGGAGGGGTACCGCGACTCCGACGAGCCCCGCCAGCACCGTCCCTGCGGAGAGACGGGCGACCGAGACCGACCGGGCATTGCGCGACATGGCCGGCGACAGTGTAGCGCGCTACGATCCTCGGGCGCTGCAGCGAGGCGCCCCAGCCCGGGGCGTGTGTACAGGAGGTGTTTCGATGGTCATCAAGCGACGTGATTTCTTGAAGAAGATGGTGGGCGTGACCCTGGCGGTCGGCGCCGTGGGCGCGATCCAGGGCTGCCCCGTGGACGACGACGACGACACGGCCGGCACGGACGACGACGACGCCCTGGACGACGACGACGCCACGGACGACGACAACGCGGTGGACGACGACGACGCCACGGACGACGACGACGCGGTGGACGACGACGACGCGGTGGACGACGACGACGCCACGGACGACGACGACGCGGTGGACGACGACGACGCGGTGGACGACGACGACGCCACGGACGAC
>Ga0114932_10005449_pt1 | contig 11301 bp, 10 predicted proteins | sample 2SBtaG_2_FD_87286 | JGI IMG/M metagenome (GOLD analysis project Ga0114932, IMG submission 87286) | Deep subsurface microbial communities from Kolumbo volcano to uncover new lineages of life (NeLLi) - 2SBTROV12_ACTIVE470 metaG | ecosystem: Environmental > Aquatic > Marine > Volcanic ... | reverse complement strand
TTTGTGCTTTTTAGTTAGAGCATATGCATCTTTGAATCCCTTTGTGATGTTTTTCTCCATCTTGTTTGCAACCTCATCAAATGACCAATAGTAGCCTTGATTATTTTGTACCCATTCCAAGTAGGAGATACAAACACCACCAGAGTTTGCCAAGATATCAGGAATTACTAAAATTTTCTTTTTGTGAATAATTGGATCTGCTTCAGGTAAAGTTGGACCATTTGCAGCTTCTGCAATAATTTTACATTGGAGTTTATTTGCAATTTTTGCATTGATTTGATTTTCTAATGCACCTGGAACTAGAACATCACATTTTGTTGTAAGCAGTTCTTCAGTTGAGATTTTTTTGCTTCCAGGAAATCCTACAACAGAACCTTTCTTTTCTTTGTGTTCCAAAATTTTACTGACCTTTGCACCTTTAGGAATTGAGATAGAGCCTTTAGAATCACTAGCAGCAATAACTTTTGCACCCATTTTTTCAAGATACTCTCCTGCAAATGTTGATGCATTACCAAATCCTTGTAAAACGACTTTGGCACCTTTAAGATTTAGTTTAATTGCTTTTGCAGCTTCTCTAACTGTATATGCTGCACCTAATCCAGTTGCAACATTTCTTGCAAGTGAACCCCCCATAGAAATTGGCTTTCCAGTAATTACACCTGGAGAATATTTGTTACCGTTTAGTTTGCTAAATGTATCCATAATTTGTGTCATCTCTCGACCGGTTGTGTAAACATCTGGTGCTGGAATATCTTTTTCAGGTCCAATAATTTCAGAAATTTTGTATGCAAACTGTCTTGTTAGTCTCTCCATTTCACCGTCACTGAGTTTTTCAGTTTTTGGATTAACATAGATTGCACCTTTACCTCCACCAAGAGGAATATCTACAATTGCACATTTCCATGTCATCCATGAAGAAAGTGCCATGACTTCGCGTTCCATGTATTCGACACCACCTTCAGGGTTAAAGTAACGAATACCTCCTTTGTATGGACCTCTGTCATTGTTATGTTGACTTCTAAAACCTGTGAAAACTCTAATCTTACCATTATCCATTTTTACTGGAATTTTTACTCTCATCATTTTATTTGGCATTGCCAAATATTCACGTAATTCTTTGTCCTTGATTCCTAAAATATCACATGCATCATTGACTTGTTTTGTTGCATTTGCAAATGGATCGTGTTTGACCAAGATGATTTTTCAAATTGTGCATATTATATTAACTTTAGTTCAAAATTTCAGATCGCTGATTCAGAAATCCAATCACATGTAGATTTTTGTGTGATTTAATTTTCTATCTAATTTGTCAATAGCTTCGTCTAGTGCACCTATGTTAATTTCAAGAAAATTAGACAAATGAAATATTGCACCATATTTTTCACCAATTTTTGAAACCATGTTATTTTTCTCAAGGACTTTCATATGATGTTGAACTGCCTTGTAATCTAGCTCAAGTTTTTGGGCTAGCTGATGTGTATTGTATGATTGATCTAAAAGATGAATAATTATTCTTAATCTTGTGAATCCACCTCGAGTACTTGTGAACAAGTATAGTAAGAGCTTCCTAGTTTGCTTGTCTGGTTTTCTTTGTTCTGAAACCTGTCTTGATCTAAGGATTTCTTTGAATTCCAGCAGTTGATTAGTCATTTTTCTTAAATTGATTTAGGCAATTTTGCTTAAAACCCTATTTCCAGATCTTTTCCATATTCAGGCAGGACAATTACCCTTAAATTGACTGAGAATGAACTCGAGATATTATGATGGCATCAAGAGGATACGACATGACTCCTACAATGTATTCTCCAGATGGTAGAATTTACCAAGTCGAATATGCCATTGAGACAGTAAAAAGAGGAACTTTAGCAATAGGTATTGCAACCAAACAAGGAGTCATCATGGCAGTAGAGGAAAAGCCTCGAACTTTACAAACTAGTAATATTACTCAGAAAATTTTTCAAGTGGATTATCATATTGGAGTAGCAGCAGCAGGTTACATTCCAGATGCACGTGTTCAAGTAGACGGTGCAAGATTCTTCTCACAAGGAAATAGAATGACATATGATGAATCTGTTGAAGTTGCAACAGTTGCAAAACATCTAGCAGACCAAGCCCATCAATTTACACAATATGGTGGAGTACGACCAAATGGTGTTTCTATGATAATTGCAGGAATTGATCAAAAAGGAGAATCAATCTATGTTACTGATCCAAGTGGAACATATGTCCAATTTGCAGCAGTTGCAATTGGTGCAGGTTCTGATGATGTAAATGCATTTTTGGAAAAACACTACAAAGATGATTTGAGTTTGGATGATGCAGTATCTTTAGCTATTGCAGCAATCAATCTCAAAGCAGAAGCAAAAGAAGGTGTAAACAACATAAAAATGGCAAAAGTCACATCTGAAGCAAAAATCTTTGAAAAAGTTTCAGAATCTGATTTACAAAATTATTCTCAAAACGCATCAAAGTTTGCTACACAGTAAACTCTTTGATTTGAAAACTATTCAAACAAGTATACTGAGACGATAGATTATGGGTTTAGGAAGTTATTGGGGAGAAGTAATGGAAGTACTTCGAGAAATTATTCCAATTTATGATAAAGTAAATTCAATCATTTCATTAGGTAAAGACAAAGAACATAGAATTCGCGGAATTTCAAAAAGAGTCATGCCAGGAAACAAAATACTAGATGCAGGTTCAGGTTTTGGAAATATGTCAAAGACTGCAATGAAATTAACTGACGGAAAAATCTCAATCACACTATATGATCCTCTTGTACCAATGTTAAAAAACACAGGCACATTTTTTGAAAAAACACCAGACATGGCAAATGGTGTTTTTGAACATATTCCATTTCAAGATGAAGAGTTTGATGCAGTATTATGCGGTTATTCGTTAAGAGACGCAATAAATTTGAGAATTGCAATTTCTGAAATTCACAGAGTTTTGAAAAAAGGTGGGAGATTTGTAATAGTAGATTTGGGAAAACCAGATGAAGCATTTTTCAGAGCAGGAGTTTCATTTTATCTCAGATGTATTCTGCCAATTCTCGCATTTGCTGCAGGAGGGAGATTAGGATTAAAGTTTGGCACTCTGTATGGAACATACAAGAGATGGCCTCAAAACAAAAAACTAGAACAGTTAATTTTAGAAAAATTCTCAAGAGTAGAGTTTGAGAAAGATCTTATGGGCGGGGCAATAATGGTTGCCGCATACAAATGAATAGAGTTCTCATACTTGTAAACATCACAGGTTTAATCATAGGGATTTCATATGGATTGCACGGTCCAATTTTACCAGTATTTGCAAAAAATGTCATTGGTGCAACATATTCTGAATTGGGATTAATTGGATTAACAAACTTCATCCCCTACATGTTCATTCCACTTTTTGTAGGAATTTTACTAGATAGAATAAACAATGGATATTTGTTAACATTGGGTGCAGCCATTAATTCTGCATCAATTTATCTTCTATCAATTGCACAATCAGTTCCAGAAATTATGGGATTTAGAATTTTGACAGGTGTGGCACATGCATTTTTTTGGCCTCCATGTGAAGCAATTATTTCAAATCAAAGTTCAGAAGAAAATAGGGTAAAACACATCTCTTGGTTTACAATGTTTTTTGTGATTGGATTCATGGCAGGACCTTTGCTTGGTTCAGCATTACTGGAAGGTCTGGATGTCACATATAGAATACTATTCCAAATTGCTGCATTTATTCTCGCAGCTGCAATAATTTCTTCTCTTTTAGCCTCAAGAAAAAGCATAAAGAAGCATCATGAAAGATTTTCATTTTCATCAATAAAGGAAATGAAAAGATTTCCAGAGGTAATTATATTATTGATTTTTTGTACATCATCGTTTGGAATAATTCTCACAATTTATCCAGCATTTCTCAATGACAACGGAATGTCTGCTACAGATATTTTGTTATTGTATTTTATTTTTGGAATATCCAGAGTGGTATCTCTTGCACTAGTAGGGAAGTTTGCAAGAAAAACAAGTCAAACGTTGATTGCAGGAACTATTGCAGTATCAGTAGGATTGGCAATATCTGTTGTTGCAGATTCAATCTTTACTTTTGGAATTGCTCTAGTTTTAATGGGATTTGGATTTAGCATCTTTTTCCCATTAACTTTGGAGATAATTTTGAGTAAAACTCGAAAAGGAATTTCAGGAAAAATTATTGGTGCATATGAAACAATTTTTGGCATGGGATGGGCAATAGGACCAACTATTGGAGGCCCAATAACACAATCATTTGGAAATGAAACACCATATGTTGTTTTTTGTATAATAGGAATTGGAGTTGCACTATTTGCAATAAATGCTAGAAAGAAACTAGAACCGCAGAGAATCTCTAATTAGATATCCATTGTTCCACGTTTTTTAGTGCATATGTCAAGTGCATCATCAATGGTTGTAACAAAGACTTTGCCATCACCTTTTGTTCCAGAACAAGCAACATTTGCAATTGCATTTAGTATTTCATCTAGTTTAGGATCATCTACAACACAGATGATCATATCTCTACTGAAATATTGTCCTACTAAAGGAGGATCTTGTGCACCTTGGCCTTGAACTTGGTGAACAGTTACACCGCCAACACCGACTTTTTTGATTGCAGCAATTACTGCATCTTTTGTTCCAGGTTGAACGATTGCTTCTATTTTTTTCATAAAAATTATCAGTTCTGAATTTATTTAAATCAATAAGTGCTTCTCACGAATGAGATTCAATAAAATATCATCAATTTAGGCACAAATACAGACATTAGGTTTAATTTCAAATTAGACAACACCAAGACATGTTTGATTATTCACTAAACATTGGTGGAAGTGAATGGATGATTATAATTTTTGTAGCACTAGTTTTGATTTTGGGAACGGGTAAGCTTCCAGGAGCTGCAAGAAAGATGGGAAAAGTAGTAAATGAATACAATAAAGCTAAAAATGAAATTCAGGATCAGATCAAAGATGCCACAGAGGAAACACCTAAAATTTCAGGACCTGTGGAATCAGAACGAGAAAAGTTAGAGATGATTGCAAAATCAGCAGGAGTAAAAATTGAAGGAAAAACAGATGATGAATTAAGGAAAAGTATTGCTGATAAAATGGGTCAAAAAAGAGTAGATGACGTGGAAGAAAAAGAGTAATCTATTTTGATTTTTTAATTCTGTATGTATTTGTGTCAAGTCTTTTTTTAGCAAATTTGTAATAATCAGGAACTATCTCAAATCCCAAATATTTTCTTTTTAGAGACTTGCTTACTACTGCAACTTGGCCTGAACCAAGAAATGGATCAAGTACAACATCCTTCTTTTCGCTTGAATATTCTAATAATTTTTTAATTATTTCAGAAGGAAGTTTAGTAGGAGTTTTTTCATCTCCTGTCCAATATTCTCTTTTGATGTCCCACACATCTTCTTTGTCTTTGTAATGAAGACTTCGTCCATCTTTTGTTTTATCCTCTTTTTTGAACCTAGAAAAGGGAAAGAATTTTCTTTTCTTGTCATCTTTGCAAACATAAAGACAGTGATAGTGAGAAGTGACAAATTTCCTTTTAGTGACCACCCCAAATTGATATTTCCAAATTACATGGTTTATAGTAGTAAAACCTACATCATCTAATGCACGTAAAATATCTTTTAGATTATTCCATCCTGAAAATACATACATACTTCCAGAATCCTTCAAGATTCGAAAAACTTCACTCATCCAAGCGAATGTGAAATCATAGTAATCCTCAGGTTTGATTTCACTATATCCAGATAGTACTCTAGATGATGTTCTGTTATAATTTGCCTTTTTTGCCTTGAAATTAATGGCAAATGGAGGATCAGTGATAACAAGATCGATTTTATTTTTAGGAATTAAATTCATTCCTTCTATACAGTTCTGATTGTAAATTTTGTTAATTTCTATTTTTTTCATTTTTAAATTCAAGACTCTGTTCTAGCTTAATAATGTCATGGGTGAAAAAACCCACCAAACAATAAATCATCATTCATTTCTTATCAAATAGATCTTGAAGTTTTCATGTCCAAAATGTAAGTCAAAAATTGAAATCCAAAAAACATTCAATAAAAAAATGCATGTTTCTTGTGAAAAATGTGGAATAGAAGATCTGTTAGAGTTTTCAAAAAATGTAGATGAGGTATTCCTTGAGTTTCTATCCAGATTTGACAAAGGGCTGGTCACAGAAAAGGGCCTCTCTGAAGGACTCAAAGATGAGGGAATTGTAAGAGACGAAAATGAAATCAAAGAGATGATTGGGAAAAACAGCCCAGATAAAATTACCGAGGAAATTCTTTATTCAAAAAAAGATTACATTTCACAATACAAGGTTTTGAGCAATCCCGAGCCTAAAATGGGCTGTAAAGTAGAAGATTTGGGGCTTGATGAGTCAATTACCGAACATCTCAAAGAATTGAAAATTGCGCAATTTTACAAATTTCAAGAAGAAGCAATTGAAGAAATTACGTTTGGAGAAAATGTAGTGATTGAGGCACCAACAGCTTCAGGAAAAACTGAAGCATTTTTGATTCCAGTAATTCAGAGAATAAAAAAAGATGCAAATGAAGGAAATGTTTTTGCAATTTTTGTATACCCAACTAAGGCATTATCACGTGATCAATATCCAAAAATTCAGAAATTTGCAGACAAGATAGGAGTTAAAGTCAAAGTTTTTGACGGAGATACAAAATTAGAAGAAAGAAGGGAAATAATAGACAATCCTCCACACATTTTGATTACAAATTTTGATGTGTTACACTATCACATGTGGCATCAAACAAAATTCTCATCTTTATTATCATCAACTAGAATTCTCGTAATAGATGAAGCCCATGTATATTCAGGGATTTTTGGTACAAATGTACATTATATCATCAAGAGATTAAAGAGAATTTGCACTAACAAGTTACAATTTGTTGCAGCATCAGCTACACTTGATGATGCAAAAGAATTCTGTCAAAAACTGTTTGGTGAAAAAATGCAAAAAATTCAAGGTTCAGGAAAAAAAGGCAAGACAGATTTTGCAATGTTGTTTCCATCACTTAGAACTCAAAGAGCCCTAATGGTAGAATTGACAAAGAAATTAACTCAAAAAAATCACAAGACAATGGTATTCAACAACTCTCATCTAAATTCAGAATTATTAGCAATTCAAGCAAAAAAACAAAAAGTAAACATCAAAGTTCACAGGGCAGGATTAATGGCAAATTATAGAACATTTGTTGAAAGACAATTCAAAGAAGGTAGTTTACAAGCAATTTCATGTACTCCTACGCTCGAATTAGGCATAGATGTAGGCAGTGTTGATTGTGTCATTTCATCTACAATTCCAGTCAATAGATTGATTCAGAGAATAGGAAGAGCCGCACGAAAAGGTCAGAGAGGATACGCATTTTTAGCATTAGGAAATGATCCTATATCACAATATTACAAGAATCATCCTGATGATTATTTTGAGGACATTGAAAAAACATACATCGACCCCAAAAATCCATTTGTAGAAGAATTTCAAGTATTAGCCATGGCATGTGACAGGCCAATATCTAAACATGAATTAAAAGAGCATCAAGAAGTAATCGAATACCACATTATCAATGAAAATCTAAAAGAGTTCAACAATAGAATCATCCCAAATTTTGATAAAATTAATTCAATGTTAAGTGAATATAGTATTAAAGGAATAGGAAAATCAATTGATATTTTCTTAGATGGAAAAAAAGTTGGAGACAGAGTATTGCCAATTGCATTAGAAGAATTACACAAAGATGCAATCTATTTTCTAGCTGGAATTCGTTACAAGGTAAAAGAATTTGATTATCCAAAAAACAATTATGCAAAATTGGATAGAATTCCAAGGGATTATCCATACTATACAAAGTCGTTAACAGAAGAATGGCCAACAATTGAGACAGTGTATGAGAGAAGAAAGGCAAATGGTGTTGAAATAGCATTTTGTAAATTACATATTGAAAAAAAGGTATACGGTTATGTCAATATAGAATTAGGTCAAGAAATTACACAAGGAGAAAAAGTTCAACTTGATTCTCCATTAGAATATGACTTTGTTACAAAGGGGATCGTATTTCATGCACCAAGACCACTCAAAGTAATTGAAGAATCAGAAGACGAAGAATATACTGAAGCCAGTGGATACCATGCAACGGAGCATGTTGTAATCGAAGGAAGTAATATGATAACTGGAGGCGTATCTCAAGATTTAGGAGGTATATCACTAGGTACATCAGGCTTGATTTTCATCTATGATGGAGCAATTGGAGGCAGTGGTGCAAGCAAAGCTCTCTATGATAGATTTGAAAATGCACTAGAAAGAAGCATGTTTATCGTAAAAGAATGTCCTTGCAAAAATGAATCGGGATGTCCTCGATGTACTTTCTCATATAGATGTGGAAACAACAATGAATATCTTCACAAATATTCAGCTTTAGAGATTCTAGAGCGAATCAATGATGGAGAAGAAACAGAATTAATTGATCCTACCGAAGGAGACAAACCTCTAGTATAACTCATCAAAATGGGATAAATATGACAAGAATTTAGAATCATCATGGAAAAAGTAGCTCTTGTCACAGGTAGTTCATCAGGAATTGGGTTAGAGACAGTGCTTGCACTTGCAAGAGATGGATATCATACATTTGCAAGTATGAGAAACACCAGTAAAGCAGGAGAATTAGAAAATGCTGCAAAAAAAGAAAACCTACCAATAGAGATTATCGAATTAGACGTAGACAAAGAGGAATCAATTGTTTCAGGAATTAAAAAAATAATAGAAGAATCAGGGAGATTAGATGTTCTAGTAAACAATGCAGGATATGGACAATTTGGATGTACAGAAGATGTATCAGTAGAAGATTTTAGAAAACAGTTTGAAACTAATTTCTTTAGCATTGTAAGAATTGTGCAAGAGGTAGCCCCAATTATGAGAAACCAAAATTCAGGAATTATAGTAAACATTAGTTCTGTTGCAGGAAGAATGGGATTGCCAGGATCTCCAGCTTATATCAGTTCAAAGTTTGCGTTAGAAGGATTTGGAGAATGTTTGAGATATGAGCTTGGACAATTTGGAATTAAAACTACATTGATTGAGCCAGGAGTTATCAAAACAAACTTTTTTGAATCTATGAAAATTCCAGATTCAAAAACAGACCCAAAATACAAGCAACTAACAGATCATATTCATTCAGGACTAAAGATGATGGTAGAATTAGGTACTCCACCATCTCAAGTGGCAGAGGTCATAATCAAAGCAATCCACGATGATGAGATGTTGCCAAGATACATTGTTGGAACAGATGCTGCCATGTTCATGGAGGCTAAAAAGATGAAAACAGACATAGAATTTGAGAAATACCTCAGCAAAGAGCTATTTCCTAGCTGACATCGTACTTGTACGCTAAATTGATATACAGATAGAATAGAGTTTTCATCAAAGTCCGCAATTTTAAAGTGAAATGATATGAAATGGAAAACTCTACAACACAATGGAATCTTGTTTCCTCCTGCATATGAGGCCCAAGGAATCAAGATAAAGATCAAAGGGGAGGCTGTAAATCTAGATCTAAACCAAGAAGAAATGGTGTATCAATGGGCAAAAAAGAAAGACACACCATATGCTCAAGATAAGGTTTTTCAGAAAAATTTTACTGCAGATTTTTCAAAAACTCTAGATAAAAAATTTCAAAAGATTTCGTATGAAGATATTGATTTTTCAAATGCTTACAAAATAGTTGACAAGGAAAAAGACCTCAAAGAGATGATGAGTAAAGAAGAAAAAAAATCTCTTGCTGCAAAAAGAAAAGAATTACGTGAAAAACTAAAGACAAAATATGGAATTGCCATAATGGATGGAAAAGAAGTTGAAGTTGGAAATTACATGGCAGAACCTCCAGGCATTTTCATTGGCAGAGGAGAACATCCACTCAGAGGGAAATGGAAACCACGAGTTACTGCAAAAGATGTTACACTAAACCTTGGAAAAGAAGCCAAAGCACCTGAAGGTAAATGGGGAAAGATAATTCATGATAAAGATTCAATGTGGTTAGCAAGTTGGATGGATTTTCTGACACAAAAAAGAAAGTACGTTTGGCTTTCAGATAGCTCTGATCTGAAACAGGGAAGAGATAAAGAAAAGTACGAAAAAGCTGTAAAACTTGAAAATGAAATTGAAAAAATCAAGAAAGCAATGGTCAAAGATATGAAAGATCCAAAAAAGAGTAATGTTGCTACTGCATGTTATTTGATTTATAGAACTGCAATGAGAGTAGGAGATGAAAAAGATCCTGATGAGGCAGATACTGTAGGTGCTACAACTCTAAGAAAAGAACACATCAAGATTACTTCAGATGCAATAGAGTTTGACTTTTTAGGAAAAGATAGTGTAAGATGGCAAGAAACTCTAAAGGCAGTTGGTGACGATAAACAATTTCAAGAAAATCTAAAAAAATTAATTGAAAAGAAAAAACCAAATGAAGACATTTTCCATGATATTACATCAAGAGATGTGAACAAATATTTTTCAGGAATTGTAAAGGGATTAACTGCCAAAGTATTCAGAACATACCAAGCAACAACTGTTGTGAAAGATTACCTGGTAGAACATGACAACATGAAAGGAAAAACAGCAACTGAAAAACTATACCATGCAAAATTGGCAAATCTTGAAGCTGCCATGATGTGTAATCACAAGAGAACAATTCCTAAGACATTTGAAAAATCATTACAAAAGAAGAGAGATACTCTCAAAAAAGTAGAAAAAGAAAAGGTCTGGAAGAAGACTCAAGAAACTCTCAAAAAAGTAGAAGACAAAGAACCAAAGACAGACATTCAAAAGAAAGCCAAAATAAAAAGAATCAAAACACTAAATGAGCAAATTAAAAAACAAAAATCAAAACACAAAGAAAGACTACAAAAATTAGAATTACAAATTGATTTGTCAGAAAAAACCAAAGATTACAACATTGGTACATCGTTGAGAAATTATATCGATCCTCGTGTTTTCAAAGCATGGACTGATGAAGTAGGGGCAGAATGGGAAAAATTGTACACATCTGCATTACAAAAGAAATTCCTATGGGTAAAAAATGAAAATGTTGCTTGGAAGGATTTAAAGTAAAATTAGAATCATTTAATTTCCCAAATTTTTAGCCATATATCATGCCGGGGTAGCTCAGCCTGGTTAGAGTGCCAGTTAATTTGGTAAACTCTAACGGTTCTCCAACTAAGGCAATACTCATAATCTGGAGGTCGCGAGTTCGAAACTC
>Ga0114932_10005447_pt1 | contig 11306 bp, 23 predicted proteins | sample 2SBtaG_2_FD_87286 | JGI IMG/M metagenome (GOLD analysis project Ga0114932, IMG submission 87286) | Deep subsurface microbial communities from Kolumbo volcano to uncover new lineages of life (NeLLi) - 2SBTROV12_ACTIVE470 metaG | ecosystem: Environmental > Aquatic > Marine > Volcanic ... | reverse complement strand
GACGAAGAACACCTACTCAAAATTTTTGCTGTTGCAAAGTTAACGCCAAACACCAAGCACTGGATGCCAACGCGTGAGTCATGGGTGAAGGCTTTCCTGCCTGAATGCCCGGACAATCTTTGTATACGTTTTTCTGTTCCCATGGTTGACCAGGAGCCAATCAAAAGCTGGCCTAATGTGTCAACAGTCATCAGCTCGGACAAGCCTTGGTTTGGTCTCTCTTCCAGGGTCTGTCCAGCTCCTACACAAAATAACGAATGCAAAGACTGTCGGAGCTGCTGGGATAAATCGATTCAAAATATTAGTTACTGGAAACATTGATATGTGGAGACATCCAAAGTATTATAAAGAATTACGAAAGCTACGTAATAAATCGGATCAGGCAATTAGTTTGAGATCTCACGACGGTGAGAGAGAACGTTCGCCTGGTCCGGGCCTCAAGCCTCAAGCGGCAAGCGTCAAGCCCCAAGCTGTTCAAGATGAAGGAGACAAGCGTCAAGCTGCAAGCGGCAAGGTTCAAGCTTCAAGCCGCAAGCATCAAGCTCCTTGATATCCTTCCCCTCATAAAGTTTTACTTGGTTAAGGGAGAGGGCCTTAACCATAATAAATGTATTCTTCGGATGGTTACAATGAAATGAAAATTGATGTGGAGAAAAGCGAACTGTGTTTCCCCGTGTTACTTTTAATTCTATAGTGAAAAAGTTGCCAAAACTATTATACCCCAGTATATCAGGAGTCCCCCATGCAGCACTATTTTCCAAGCGTGTAAATGATAATTTGCAATTATTTTTAATAGCGAACGTTTTAATTTCATGCCAAAATTTTCTTTCTGGTTTCACTACTACAACTTTTTAATAACCTTACCCATTTTCCATTTTTCGGGAGAGATTGTGAATACCAATCGATGAGATTCTCTTACTCCTATTAATTTATTTTGCAAGAGTTTCATGCCATCAATGTCATAAAATTGTCCATTTGGCAGAAGAACTTGAACGCGTGCATTGCCCGCTGCTTCACCTTTTAAAAATTTATCTAATGCTTGTCTTAATACCTTTCCAGTAAACATAGGTTGCAATATAGTCTAAGTTGTATTATATATCAAGTATGATGTTAAAAGTATATTTATGGATTATGGGATGGTCAGGTCAATTAAGTTCATGGGCTTGGCGTAAACACGTGAAACTTATTGAAAAGAAAAGACAGCAAGAAGACGAAGAGTACGTCAAGGAATTACAAAAAAAATTATAATGGGTTTACCAAAGAAACTAACTGAGCAGCAAATGCGATTTGCTTACGAACTTGTTACCAACGAAGGTAGAAAGACAGCAACAGAATGTGCTGTCGATGCAGGTTTTAGTAAAGACTCAGCTAGACAATACGCTAGCAAATTACAAAACCCAACCCTATACCCGCTCGTAGTACAATACATTGGAACTTTGAGAGAGGAATGGCAAAAGAAATATGAAGTCACTTATGATAGACACATTGCAGAGCTTAGTAAGATCAGGCAAGAGGCTCTTAAAAAGGGAGCGTGGTCAGCAGCTGTCAACGCTGAAGTTGCACGCGGAAAGGCTGCAGGTCTATATATTGAGCAGAAGATAATACGTACTGGTAAATTAGAAGACTTAACAACAGAAGAACTAGAATCGCGAATGAAAAAAATAATCGACGACTATTCTCCGCTTCTAGAGGGAGTTTCTGAAGAAGAATTGAAAGAAAAAGTAAGACAAAAACCAGAATTGCTGAAAGATAAATCAGAGTAAAACCTTTTCCATTTTAATAATACATCCACGTGGAAAAACATTCCTATCCGAAAATAACTCATCATTGACTTCATAACTAGCAAACGTTCTAATATTTTTTTTATCTTTATTCAAAAGATAACCATGTGTTACCATTATTGATGGCATCATACCTAATGCTGTATGTAAATCCGCATGCGAAGAATCTCCCGTGATGTCGGACCACGTAATTTTGTAGAAGTAGTATCTCTTCTTCTTGATTGTCACTGATTTGTATTTTGATTTCTTTGCTACCATAGTGTTTTTTTACAGGATTTTCAGGTTTTTACAAAACGCAAAAAAGTTTCTCTCGCGAAGGGTTTTGAGACACCTTGAGGCACCATTGAGACACGTTTGAGGCAGTACTTTAGCTAGTAATACCAACAGTTTTAGTCCATTGAGACATTGAGACGGTATGTTTATCTTTTTTATTTTTATTTTTTTAAAAAAGATTTGAAAATATACTATGGGGCGCCTCAAAACGATGGACATTCAAACTCCTCAGTGTTCCCAGGTTCCTGGGGCTTGGGTCTTGGTACATGATTTTCCCAGTAATCACTTACTTTTCGCAACCAAATCTCGCTTCTTGCCCTAAATTCGCCAGGTTCTAGCCAAAATTCAGTCACATCTCCACCCATCACGCTAACTAGAATCATTCCAGAACAGATCTTAGTTCCATACATATCGTTATGGGCCATAGCATACGCCGCCGCTTGGTTAAAATAATCCTCACATTGTCTTTTAGTCTTTGGGTTATTGCTTTGTTTAAAGTCTATGATACACTCTCGATTTTTATAAACTCCCACAACATCAGCCGTACCAGCGTAAAGCCCTTCATAAGCTAACATTATTTCATTACCCCAGACCTCATTTAAATTTTGTAAGAAGCCATGATCAATTATGTTTTGAGCCAGGATGCCTGCTTCTTGACCTAATTTAGTTAGATCCGCATGACGGTTGCCAGTCATCTCACCTTCAAGAATCCTATGCATAATCGTACCTCGCACGGCCGCATCATTTTTAATCTTCTCAGCTTCTTCTTCACCAACGCGCTCACGCCAGCGGGCAAGAGCTATGGCCTTACCTTGGTCCGGAACTGCGGATAGGATGGTTGTAACCGAGGGTAATTTCTCACCCCATTGATATCGTCTTATACCATCTACTTCTACTCTAGCTTTTTCAGGTGTAGTTATATAATTAAATTTCATTAGTTAACCTTTCTATAATCGTCTAAACTTACAACATTTTCTTTAGTTGAGTAATGATCGATTACTTGTTGTATTTTTTCTAGTTTGGTGTGGGCGTGAGGCCAGAGTAATAGACACACGTAATACGCGTCTCTGAATGTACAACGCCATCGGTATTGCATAAGATACTTCGTACCATCTTTACGAAATCCTTTGCGTGGTTTCTTTGTTAAAGTTCCAACTCCTAAAACTTCATGGACCCATAGGAGTACGGATTGATCTGTCATTGTTATTTCCATAGACAATCGCATACTATTTGACATACGATATCCAGGTTTACCTTTATGTTTCTTTTTCTTTTCCCAGCCTCGTTTGATGTGAATACTACCTTCACCATCAAACAGCCCAGCTATGTAGGCTATTTCTGTTTCTCCAGGCATATTTTAGTCTCTCCTGTTTCTATTGTTTTAAATCCATCGAAAGTTAATGCATGAGCTATCAAATCCATTCGATACGTATCGATGTCATCAAAGATAAAACGCGTGCCCTTACGACTCCTATCAGCAAACCATGTGGCTTCTCTCATGACTGCCTCTGTTGTGTGCGGTCCATCAAAGAAAACTAGGTCATATTTGTTTACTAATTTTTTCTTACCATTGTAGTAAATAGGTACACCATTACCAAAAGCGTTCATGTATTCCGTATCTTCTAATTGGAATAGGACTGTTTTCTGGTGATGTTTAAAATGTTTAAAAAATGTATCTTTCATTGAATTAGGATAGGTGGGCCTCTTAAAAGATCCATCAGAGTTTAAAAGTTTATTTCCTTTTTCATCTATCCAATAGGCAAGTGAACCTTCTACCTCGTCTACATGTTTGTAATCAATATCTCCGTAAGGATCGATACCTATATGCACGTGCGGTCCTTTGATAACATCACAAATAACATGAGAGCTGTAACCTTCCCTCACTCCTATTTCAACTGTAGAAATAAAATCAGTTGATATTACATTTAACTGGTCCGTCCACTTTGCAAGTAAGCTGTATTCAACACTGTCGCCACTAATCACAATACTTTCTTTTCTGATTCAAACGATTTAATAACTTCTAATTTTTCTTGTGCGTTTGCAATCTTTTCAATTAACTTATCTATTTCCTCTAGGTGTTGTGGGTGTTCTCCAATACCAACACTGTTGTTTAAATAAATTTGTATAGTTGCATCTGCGTTTGATATCTCTGCGTTGTATTTATCTTCTAACGCTTGTAGTAGTGCTCTTCTCATATTATTACTCCTATTATAAATCCAACAATAAAACCTAAAACTGAATAAACGATCTCAGTTCTGTAATACAAACTCCAAGTTCCTAATTGTTGCATCCATTTTTTATTATTAATGCTCCACTTCCCGAACAGTATCATCTTCGTCCTCCACTTCTATTTCGCCTTGGTTTTTACAAAAGTCACAGTCGGCCCACTGTTCCTCTCTTGCTTGTTCAAATGGCACTCGAACAAATCCATTGCCATTACATACTGTGCATATCTTCTTCATATTTCTTCCTTTCATTAAAAAATTGCTTGGCTTTCATTCTAATATACTCATGATCGAAACCTGCGTATTGACATACTAAAGCAAAGTCTCTGTTTGGTTCTGTAAAATATTCTCTTGCAGATCGCATGAATAAATTATTACCTGGCGAGCCATAACTTTTATTACGCCAGTGTCTACCCACTGCGTCTTCTAATGCTACAATCAAAACGTTTCTCCACAAAGATCTAAGCGGATCTTTTGTTTCGCCGTAATCAAGCGCTTTTGGAAATAGACTTAGATTTGCCATTTAATTTTTTACTTTCTTTGTCAACTAACATTCTAATTACTTGTGCTCTGGATAGAGTGACTCCTGGTGCCAGAAGCTTGGTTAGCTTATCAATTTTGCCATAGCAGTCATGATCAACTGCGAGACTTTTGTATTTGCTTATATCTGTCATTTGTTGTATCCTTTCTATATTATACAATCATATAGGATAATATAAAATAATTACAAGGTAGTCAATGAAATTCTTTTTAACAATATACATATGTTCCAGCATAGCTGGCAACTGTTTTATACATGAATCCACACCTAAACCGCAGGATACTTATTATGATTGTGTTCGTAATGGTTTATCAGAATCATACGAAATATTGTATCAAGGTAAGATTTCAGAACAAGATATGGTAAAATTTAAGATGTATCCTAAGTTCGCTTGCGAAGAGGTGATTGTTCCTCCTCCGAAACCGAAACCGGAGGTAGAAGAGAAGACAACTTCTTTGTCAACCGGTACCATTCTTCGAGGTATTTTTCGTCTCGTGACTTATAATATAAATTAGATAATCTATCTAATTCTTTAGTGCCCCTGACCACGGTAGGGTTTGTAGTTTCGTTTCTCATGTTTGTTCATCCTTTTTTTGTGTCTTCCTATTTTCTTTCTGGATCTCTCTCGGTATGTGTTTACTCCGAATGTTGATTTTTTAGCCATTCTTTATCTCTCTCATCTAATTTTAAATATCTTATACTTCCATTGACGTGTTGTCTAGTGTCATGACCACAGTTTGTGCATCTATAAAATTCTGAAACAATTGCGACTAGGATTGTATCTTCGTTACATTCTTCACATACACCCGTAACAGTATCTATTCGTTGAAATATTTTAAACAAGGTCACGTGCGCTCCCTAATATAGGTTTGTATTTTGTTTTACCCTCTGACTTGTATGCATGTAAAAATGATGCTCGTGGTGTTCCTTCAACCCAGCTGCAATGAATCCATCCACTGTTGGGTTCACCGGGAGTGTAGAACTCGAGGATCAATTGATCCGGTGTAAGGTTTGATTTAATCCAATCAAATAATTCAGCGTTGTCGACTCCAATACATTCGAAGTCTGCGGCCTCAGCTTTGGCATGCTGCGATCGAGCTGAACTTCCAATCGCTTCGCACAATTCTACGCTACGGAAACCGCTAGTCACCTTTACTCTGCCGAAATGGTCCCGGACCGGCTGTAGGATGTTTTCACATAACGCTTTTAATTTTTCTACTTGCTCTGCGCTAGGATTATTATTGATGCCTCTACGTATAGCAGTATCTGATTTAGTAAGTTCTGACAAAGTGAAGTTTCGTGAAAGATTCATTATTCTAATATTAACTTTTTTATTGACAAAGATCCATCAATATTTTGTTCTAATTCTGCCATAGATTTTATGCACTGATACTTGACATGTCCTGTCAAATTACCACGTTGAGCGACTCTTTTGCCTTTTAAACATTCAGACATAGATTCTTGTATACGCGCTTCCTTGATCTCTCCTTGTACAATCATAAGTAAGGCTACCACTAACTCAGTCATATTTTCTCACATTAATTAGTATGTATAATATAATAATTGAAACCACAGAACCTATAAAAAATAAACCTGTCATAATATCTTACCTTTGTTTTCACCTTGTTTGACAACATATTTTTGTGTACCATGTTTGCCGTGTTCAACAGACTTTTTTAAATTTTTAACAAAGTTCATTTGCTTTGCTTTCTTTTCCATGTCAGAAATATATTGTACAACTTGTCTAGTAATTCTTTCCATTTTCTCTTACCTTATCTTTTAGCGACTCAATATCAGCCAGAGCCTTATCTAGTTGCTCTCTTAAAAACTCGATATTCACTTTATTGGTCATGTTCATTTCTTGAGTTTGTTCCATTTTCTCTACAGTCTTATAAAGATCCTCAATTAAAAATATCTGTTCCTGATCGACGGGCACTTGTTCACTTTTTTTAAGCAAATCATTTTGAAACAACTCACGTGATGTCTCCAACGATACCAACCTTGCTGTAAGCTCGGTGTATGCGAAGACGCCGGCTGCGACGAGCAAAATCAGAGAGGCAACCGTCTTCATTGGCATTTGGACGGCTGCCGATTCTGAGATGTTGAGTGGTTTTTTACTCATTATTTTTTCTGCCAGCTAAATAACCAGCTAACAATTTTATTCCATAATTTTTTCATTTTACTATCCTCCGCTTGTTTTTCTACATTACATGTAGGACAAGGTAATCCTCTTGTTCGGATACCACAGATTATGCAAACGTTAGTTGGTTGTGCATATCTTATACTCATGTTTTTTTCTCCTCAATTTCGTAGAAGAAGTTATCAGTGTCTTCCGTTCTCCATTGACGAGTGTCTTCTACGTTCCACTCACTCGTTTGGACTTTCCAGTCAGGTATATTATCCTTGACTGTAAAAGATGGTATGTCCCATATAATTCTGTTGTTTGGTTGTGCAGCATAATTACCATCATCTAATGCTAATATATGTGCGCACTTGTGTTCGTGCGGTATCTCCGAATGATCGGTATCTACTATGTTACTCTCTGGATGTGCAAAGTCAACCGTAAATAAATATTTACCTGGATGCCATTTTTTATCTTTGCCGATGTATTTACCAGCTTGTCCGTCTAGGATATCCCAAGAAGTAACAGCAGGATAATAACTAAAACAATTCCAGAGCTGAAGCTCATCAAGTCTACGCCTAGGAACTTCTTCCGGTTTAAAACCTCTTTGGATGAAGGCACTAATCGGTAGACGATAAAAGACGGCGCCATTTTCCATAATCGCATGAAATAGGATAGACTTTCCCGTAATACTCGATAGGCCGAAAATAACACAATCTTCAACTTCTCCATGATGTCTGGTAAGGTCATACAAATACTCCCTTCTTATTTGTGCATAAGTTACAGGTATGTTTGCATTTAAGTAAGCCATAATATTTACCCATAAATATCTTTTGTTTCATATACTTTACCAATTTCAGGAAAATATAAAACATTAAATTTGTCACTACATTCTGTTAGTGTTTTTATAGCATCATATACAGTATTAACCAAGGGTTCTCCAGCTAAATTAAATGAAGTATTTAATAAAATTGGAACACCTGTTAACTTATAAAACTCGTTTATCAAATTATAATATCTTACATTTTCTAATTTTTTTAATGTCTGAATACGGCATGTATTATCCACATGGGTAATACCTGGAACACTAGTTTTTTTTACCTTAAAAACATATGACATAAACGGCGTTTCTTTTTTTGATTTTAAATCAAACCATTTTTCTGCATGTTCATATAAAACTGTTCCTGCTGTTGGTCTAAACCACTCTCTACCTTTTAACAAATTTATTTTATCTTTTGCATGTAAATCCCTTGGGTCATATAAAAAAGATCTATTACCTAAAGCCCTTTTACCTAATTCATTTCTTCCTTGATATATAGCTATAATATTTCCTTTAGATATATATTCAGCAACTTGTTTTGCTGTTGCTTTAGTCCCTGTGTTTTTAGGGAGATTATGATAGTCAGGTGAGTCTCCTAAATATAAATTTTTTATTTTTTTACATTTAAACTTATTTTTATTTGAGATCCATAGTGCTGCGCCCATAGATAAACCACTATCGTCTGCAAATGGATCTACATACAAATCAGGGCAAACATCTAGTATCTTAGAATTCAAAACAGTATTTTGAAAAACACCACCTGATACGCATATGTTTCTTTTCTTTTTCTTAACTATATTTAAAATATATTTTATTACTATGTTCTCTAATTCTTTCTGTGCTTGTTTACATATATTTGCAGGGTTTGTTTTTATAGCTGGATCACTTGCTACATCATATAAAACACCTTGATTACTTGTGAAATGTTTAAATTTATTTTCATGAAATAATTTTAAAAAATCATGTTTGTTTTTTCCATAAGATGAGAGCCCCATAACAGAACCTTCTTCTCTGTAGTTTAAAATTTCTTTTACAAAAGAAAACATGTTTCCTAAACTAAAAGTATTTAAAAAAATATTTTTACCTTTTGAATAATCATCACCGAAATTCTGTTCAAACACTTGAAAGATTGTTTTAAATTTATTTTTATTAAAATAATATAAGGAAACTATCTCTGAACAATTTTTAAAAATACCTTTTGATCCATTACCATCTATTACAAGTGCATAAGATTTTTTAAAACCTGAATTAAAAAAAGCTGAACATGCATGTAAAAAATGATGACCAATAATTAATTTAAAATTATTATATTTAATATTACGTTTATCTAAAAGATACTTAATATTTTTTTCTCTATCATTTCGAGATGTAACAGCAAAAATAACTGTATCAAAACTTTTGTTTTTATATTTGTCTAATAAGATAAGCCAGTCCCCACTTTTTTTCTTTCTATTTAATCGTTCTGCTTCTTGAAAATAAATAATTTTATTATTTTCTATTTCACAAATAGAGGCGCTGTGTGAATCATGTAGTGCTAAAATTTTAGTCACTACTTAATTGCACCCCAGTTTGGTCCAGATTCATAATCTACCTTATTAGGTATCTTTAAGTCAACTGCATTTTCCATTATGTCTTTTATTTTAGCAGCTTCCAAATCATTGGTAACTGATATATCAAGTTCATCATGCACTTGTATATGTGGTGTGATGCCTTCTTTATGTAGTTCTAACATAGCTTTCTTTGTCATATCAGCTGCACTACCTTGAATTAATTTATTTAATGCTTTGTAAGTAAATGCTCTACGTGCAGCATTGTTGTGCCAGTAATTTTTTTTACCGGTATCATTTCCATTTTCGTCTAGGAGTGTTGGTCCCATTTGTTGTAGCTCTAACATTCGTTCATGATCTTCTGCAGGCACATACTTACCCCAGTCATCACCACGTAAAACTGGTTCGTATTTTGGAAATCTACAACGTCTACCTAGTAAAGTTTTTATTTTACCTTTGGTTGATGCTGCATTCATTAATTTATTCATCAATTGTTTTACAAAAGGTACCCGTGTGTGATATCTTTCTGACAATGCAGAGGCTTTGTCTTTTGATACACCTAATTCTGCTTGCAGCTTTGCTTTACCCATACCATAAAACAATCCTAGATTAATTACTTTAGCTTGACTACGTGGTATCTCTGCCATGTCAGCAACTATCTGGTGAAAATCTGTTTTAGGATTTGAGTCATAAGAATCTGCAATTTGATTTACAGAAGATAAACCAAAACGTAATGCATAGTGTGCAACAAGTCTTGGCTCTTGTTGTGAGTAATCAAAGCAACCCCACTTCATACCTTCTTCTGGTATAAACAAACTTCTAATTAGTGGACCTGTGTCCGGATCTCTTGCAGGTATTTGCTGTAGGTTTGGATTCTGATATGAGAATCTACCAGTTACTGTGCCACCATCATCAGATCTTATTTGATTTATCTCTGCATGAATACGTCCACCATGTTCGTGTTTTAATATTGTATCAATAAATGTGGTATTGACCTTGTTTAATTTTCTTGCTTGTGCTATCATCTTAACTATAGGGTGAGGATGATTAGAGAGGAAATTTTTTGTAAATGAAGGTGACTGTGTTTTCTCGGTTTTATCGTAAGGCAATTTCAATTTATCAAAAACGGTTGCGATCGATCTGGCAGCCCATATCTGAGTGTCTACTCCTGTTTCTTTTTTCACTTGGTGTAGCAATAATTCTTCTCTGGTGGATAATTCTTTTTTTAATTGATTGGCTGCTTCAACGTCTACCCGCACCCCTAGGAAACGCATATCGACTAGACAAGGAAACAAATCAGTTTCGAGATTAAATATATCTTGTAAGTCTTCTTCAACAATTAATTTTTTTACATGTTGCCAAAGTTCAAAAGTTAATTCTGCATCTTTTTCTGCATAGGCTCCAACTTCACTCGCAGGTAATTGCCACATATCAGCCTTTGCATCTAGTCCTCTTGACTTTGCAGCTTCGTTCAAAGCTCTTTCATTTTTACCTTTGTTTAAAAAATGCCAAGACAAAGTATTGAGTGTGTATGAAAATCTATTTTCGTCTAGGAGTGAACATGCAACCATAGTATCTACCACTAAACCATTGATATTTAAGCCTAATTTTCGTATCCAACATACGTCGTACATTGCATTGTGAAAAATTTTTGTAGCCGGACAACTTAAAATATCTTTAAACCATTCTAAAGTTTTATCTCGATCAGAGTTTGGACCTGTAGCATGAGCGATTGGAAAATACCAAGAACCATTTTGAACAGCCACAGCTATTCCTACAACTTCTCCTCGTCCTACGACTGCACCTGATCCTAATGATTTTAATTGAGTGTCTTTTGTTTCCAAGTCAATTGCAATCTCATCGTGATCACGCAGATCTGGGTATTCTGTATGCATTACCCATTCCGTTTGAGCTTGCATGTAGCTTGGTAGCTTCATATTTATTCCTTTTGTTTGTTAGTTCTTCAACTTGTTTAAAACATTCTTCAGCTTCTTTGT
>Ga0114932_10005445_pt1 | contig 11307 bp, 10 predicted proteins | sample 2SBtaG_2_FD_87286 | JGI IMG/M metagenome (GOLD analysis project Ga0114932, IMG submission 87286) | Deep subsurface microbial communities from Kolumbo volcano to uncover new lineages of life (NeLLi) - 2SBTROV12_ACTIVE470 metaG | ecosystem: Environmental > Aquatic > Marine > Volcanic ... | reverse complement strand
ATGAACATCAATAGGTTCAGTATTCCTACGATGGAGAAAATCTCGGCGACTCTGGAGAGAGGTCTGCGCCAATGGCTTTTGGTAAATCGGAATGCGCAGGCTGCCAAAGGTGCTCCGCTGGTGACCATGAAAATCATTGAGAAGACTGCTGTGTAGTATCCCCACGGACCAATTTCATCGAATCCGTCATCGGCTGCGCGAGCGATAAAGCCAACGATCGCCAGAATGAATAAGATTCCGGTTACTACCAAGGCCATAGTGAATGGCTTTGCCATAGTCCGTGATTTTTCAGAGACGTCTTGGCTTATCGTCGAGGCATCTGGGAAAACCCACATGCCTGCGTGTTGGCCGTGTCCTTTAGTTTCTGATGCCGCCATTTATTTAGGCCTTATCTAATGGGAATGCTTCGACTTTCTTCAAGTAGACCAGGTTGGGTTTGGCACCCACTTCCTCGAACAACCGGTAGACCCTGGTGTGGTCTTCATCTACGTGTCCGCCATGATGACGGGTTTCAATCTGCTCGTTGGCCTCGTCAAAGTACTCTTTCACCGGACCGGTCTCGTCGTGCTGATCCGAGAATTGCAAAGCGTTGGTTGGGCAGGATTGAACACAGGCAGGCAAAAAATTCCCTTCTTTCATCTGTCTGTAATTTAGCTTACGTTCTCCAGTGATGGGTTCCCCGGTCAGAGGCTCGATACCCCGTCGTTCTACGTTGACCTCACCGCGACGGAGGCGTTGCACGCAGAATGTGCACTTTTCCATGATTCCTCGGGTTCGAACGGTGACATCCGGGTTAAGTTGGTTACGGAGGCTATCCGGCCAATTGGGTTCCCAGTAGTTGAACATCCGGGCGCTGTAGGGGCAGTTAACCGAGCAATATCGAGTTCCTATGCATCGGTTGTAGACCTGGACGTTCAATCCCTCATCGTTGTGATAAGTGGCGTAGACGGGACAAACCGGTTCACAGGGCGCATTTTCACAGTGCTGGCACAAGATTGGGATGAACTTGGCTTTGACGTTGGGAAATTCGCCTTCCCAATACCGTTCAATACGAATCCATTCGTAGGCACGGCGTTGTTGGAAATAATCTTTGGTGTTAATCGGAATGTTGTTCTCTGCGTGACACGCAACAACGCAGGCTTGGCAACCGGTACAACGGTCCAAGTCTACTACCATTCCCCATTTGTGATCTACTCTATTAGTTACCATTGGTTAACTTCACTTCTTGATTGACTGATCTTACGTTTACCCCGAACCGCGATTTAAGCGTTTTCTGGGGCAATGGTCTTGATGATGTCTTCGGCCGGTGTAAGTCCAATTTCAACGGCTCTTGCATCGCCTTCCAACTTGGAGATACTGACACTTTCTCCGGTCTTCGAAACCTTGACCCTGGTGCCAGCCCACGCCAGCGACCCAGTGCCTTCAACCTGAGTGGTCTCGAGGATGTCCATCACGTTTGAGCTTTCATTACTTGAACGGTCTGTAGCGTAATCAGACCCATGTTTCCGTCCTTGACCGAATGGGACGCTCATAACGTTAGGGGGAGCGGCCGGAGTCGGGTAGACCACAGCTTTTATGAAATCTTTAGAGGATTCAATCCTCAGGATGTCCCCTTCCTTTAGCTCGAGGCGGTCCGCGGTCTGGTCATTCACTTCCACCCAGGTCTGCCAGGTAACAGTGGACAACGGATCTGGGGCTGACTGGAGCCAAGGTAGGTGGCTATTGTATCCGTCCATCAGAGTGTTATGGGCGAAAGGTACTAAGTAGAAGGAGTCGGTATCCATGCCGATTCCTGAAAAGTCTGGGTCGGATGCCTTGCCGGCAATGGACTTGAGTAGGCCCGCGGTAGGCTGCACATATTTTGATCCTGTGGAGTTTTCGTCCCACCATCCGCCGCGTTTCAAGAGATTGTTCCAGAACTCTTCCGCGGAAGAAGCTTCAATAGAGCCACGGTTCAACTCAAACAATGCGTCTGAGCCTTCCCTGAGCATGTTTTTAAAGTTGGACCACGGCAGCTGGGATTCTTTGCCTAGTTCCTGTGCCATGGTTAATAGAACATCAGGGAAGCTTAGCGGGTCTAAGTCACCCAATGGGTTAACTACGGGTTGTTGGAATCCCACCATTTGGAACCCAGGACCAGGTTCGCTGATATCGTCGCCCCAATCCTCTAGAGACACTCGGTCGGGGAGAATCAAGTCGGCCATGGCACTGGTGTCGTCCAAGAAGGGTGAGAAGCTGACTATCATTAAATCGTCAGCCTGCTCGATGGCGTTTCGCAGGTGCAATGAGTCAGGCAAGCCGTGTACCGGGTCGGCTCCGTGTAGTAGCAACAGGTTTGTCTGTCCGCTGCGAATCTGTTCGGTTATTCGGGTCCAATCTTCAAGACTGCCCACCTTGCTGGAGGACGGTACGTCTGTCCAAGGGCTACCGGGATTGAGTTTGACTCCGCCTTCTTCACCTACGCTTCCCACCAGATAATTAAGGGCGTATATCGCTTCAAGGTTGAAGAGGCCGTTGCTTGATGCACCGGCAGAACCACCGCCTATGGCCACCGCGGGACGACTGGTAGCGAAGCTACGGGCCAGGTTCTTAACGAATTCGACGGCGTTACCGTCGGTCATTTCAGCGGTTAGTCCGGCTTTCTCCACAATCAATTCGGGGCGGAAGTTGTCCAGATTATCGCCGCCCGTGAGGGAGGCAACGTCTACGCCAGGGGCTTGTAGTCCCTCAGCAATAATAACTTGAGCCAAGCTCAGGGCCAGATGGCCTTCCCAACCGGGTTTAATCGGCAACCACTTGTCCGCGTTTGCAGCAGTCATGGAGAATCGGGAATCTATCTGGTAGAACATGCCTCTTTTGCGGTGTTCTCCCTGCCGGAATTCACCGTACCCACGGTTGAATCGGGTGGGCGAAACCCAGGTGGAGAGGAAGTCTGCACCGAAAGACAGAATGAATTGGCTGTTTTCCAAGTCAAAGTCGGGCATCGAATCTTGTCCGTAGACGCTCTTCACTGCTGCCCGGTAAGTATTGTTGTCGATGGATTCGAATCCTAGATGCTCTCCCCCGATGGCGGAGCTGAACCGGCTTGCCAAGAGACCCATGTGGCCTCTCAGCGGTTCGGTAATCATGACCGAAGAGCGGCCGCGCTCTTGGAGAGCTGTCTGTAGCAAGTCCATGCCGTTGGGTTGCCATGAAATTGGCAAGAACTGGGCTGAACTTCTGGCTCCGCTTCGTTGCATTGGGGAGGATATGCGGTCCGGATGGTATAGGGATTGAAGACCAGACTCACAGCGAGCGTGGATCTTGCCCTGGTTGGTCGGATAGAAGGGGTTGCCTTGAATCATCTTGGCACGGCCTTCCATCACGCGGATCACGATACCCTCGCATGAAGGACAGGTTCGGCATAGGCTGGCGTACCAGTTATCCTTACCTCTGACTAGGTCTTCAGGCAACTGTACGGGACTCTGAATATTCAGTTCCCCTTCTCGGATGCCAAAGCCTTCACAGGCAACGGCTCCCACCGCGCCCAGACCGGCCCAAGCTAGAAAATTTCGCCGGGTTAGTTTCATCTACCTACTGACCTTTACCGATTGGTCTTGCAATTCGTTACTTGTGACAGACCGTGCAGTCTGTGGGAACGCTGTTATTACGGTGACAATCCAGGCAAGTTCCCATCTTGAGAGACTGACCGGTTTTAGGTTGTACTTCGACTTTATTGCCTACGTCGCCGTGACAAATGGTGCATGTCAGGGCAACGTCAGGTGTTTCGGCGAGTTCTTCTCCGTTAATACCGTACTTAACGGGAATGTCGTCGTCTGTGAAATACCTAATATGAGCTTCATGGATGAAGCGTACGTGATCTGGGAGCCGGTGAACGCGTTCCCAGTTGATGGGCGTATCAGTATCAAAGGCATCGCGGACTTTTTGAATCTCTACCTGGGAATCTGCGCTGCCACCGTCGATGTTTTGGTGGCAGAATAGGCATGTTTCAACGGCCGGTACGGTGGCCGACGCACCCTTTGTGACGTTCCTATGACAGAACTCGCACTGGATATTATTGTCGGCTACGTGGACAGTGTGCGGGAAGGCCACCGGCTGGGCCGGAGCATTGCCTAGCCCGAACGGAGGGTTGGAGAACCAGGATATAAGAAGAACAACCAGGACAAATCCCATTATCACGGTGACCACCCCACCTGCGACCATTAGGGGCAGTAATTTCCTGCTTGGCATCATCTAGTTAGTTGTTCCGTACATGATTTTCTTTTGCTTACTCGTAACCATCGAATCCGGGAGGGTTAGATAAAGACCCTAGGATAGATATTTTGGACATCTAGCTGGGAGTTGACTACCAAAATCATAATTACTACCCCAGCGGCAAAGAGAAGCGCCGCGAATCCTGTTAGGGGTGTTCGGACCTTGTGGAATGATTCTGGTAGGTGCCCAGTCATGATCATTGATGGAATCAGTGCGTGAGCGGTCAACAAGGTTATTCCGAATGTCAGCACGATGGGGAGATAAATCCAGAACCATTGTAGGAACATATGGATGTTCTGCCAGTCTTCGCTCGTTAGTGCTTTAGGATCCACGAAAATTGATTCCTTTAGTGACTCTCTTCAGAGAGATCAAACCGCCGTTTTTACGTGCACTTTTCAATAGTGAGCCGCGCGTAAAAATACCTATACCAAGAGGTCAGGTGAAAAATATCACAACTGTAAATTAGTGTCAAGAGATTTTAGCTATGATTACGCCTGACAACAGACTCAACGTAGTAGGATGGGTGAATCGTAACTTTACCCCTTTACTTGTGCCTTCGCTTGGGAATTGAATCTAACGTTATGCGCCGGGGTAAGGGTTTGGATTTTAGGGTTACTTCGGCGAGTTGCTGGTGAACCAATCCACGATCTCTGATCCTGTTGCGGACCAGACTCCATCTTTACCCACTATGTGACTCAACGCCTCTTCTAGATAGCCGATGCGGAATGGTTGGCCAATCAACCAGGGATGTAGGTTAATGGTCAGGAGCCTTCCGTTCTCCGCTCCGTCTTCATACATGACGTCAAAGCCTTCTTTGATGGATTGAGCGTAACGCTGAACTGTCACTCTTCTAGTCGACATGGTGAATAGGTCATCCATCTCTAGCATGGTTGGCAGTGCTGTTAGTCCGTCTCTCATGGAGTAGGGCTGCTCATCATTGACCCAATCACAGACGTAATCTATGCCAGCTCGGCGAAGCAGGTCTGGTGTCCGGAAGGACTCGCCGTAATCGGTTCCAAACCAACCTCGCGGCGTTTTTCCAGTGGCTTTCTTCATCTTCTCGATAGATGAGCGGATGAATATCGTTTCAGATTCTTCCGACATTAGACTGGAGATCATCTGGGTGCCTGAGACACCGTGGGCTATTATTTCGCAGCCTCGGTCTTGGCAGTGTTTGACCAGATAGGGATATCCCTCCGCTGTTTGAGTGTCCATGGCCACGGTGGATTTGATCCCCAGACGTTCAAGAGTGTCCAACACGCGGAATATGCCAACTCGGTGGCCATATTCCCGATGAGAAAACCGGGGGTAGTCGGGGAAGGGTCTGACACCCAGTCCTCCAGCCTGATCTGCGCTGAAACTGTCTTCAGGCAACTCCCATTCAGTGTGTTCCAGAGTGATTATCACGCAGAGAGCGACTTTAGCTTCCTTGGGCCAGCTAAGTTTTCCTCGAGTTGTTATGGGGGACCAAGCGTGGTGCGGATGATCCATCCCTTCTTTTCTTTCACCTGGCATGGGTAAATCTCCCCTCGCCTAAAAATCGGATTTGACTTATTTAGACCTTGTACTTTTTGGCGTCTTCAACAGCCTGGTCATAGTAATTTTTGATGTAGTATTCCGTGATATCGTCGGCGGTCGTCAACCAGATGTCGTCGTGACCGGTGATATAGCTGAGAATATCGTCGAGGTATTTGATGCGATTGGGCTGCCCGGTAAGGAACGGGTGGAGGGCAATACACATCACCCGACCACTTTCGGCGCCCTCTTCGTACAGAATGTCAAATTGCCGTTTGCAGATCTCAGCAAAATATTCCGCTTCGTAGTTCACACGGAACAATGGCGAGTCGTTCAACTCGATTGAATATGGAACGGAGATTAATTTCCCGGACTCCACGTTTATCGGTACCGGCTGGTCATCGTGCATCCAGTCTGTGTGGTAAGTCAGGCCTGCTTCTGCCATCAGGTCGGGAGTCCGAACAGTTCCAGATATGGCGGGGCCGAGCATACCGTTCAGCTTCTTCCCGGTATACCGTTTCACGGTTTCGATGTTATCCCTGTAGAACTCCCGCTCTTCTGCTTCTGTGTAGGCATATAGGTAGCGGGTGTTATAGATGCCGTGGGTCATGTAATCCCAGTCGCGATCCACCATGGCCTTGCGAATTTCGGGGAAGTGCTCCAGCACGGCTAGGTTCAGTGAAACACAACTGCGGATTTTGTACTGGTCCAGTACCTCCAGCATCCGCCAGAACCCGACCCGGTTTCCGTAGTCCCGGTAGGAGTATTGCTGGACGTCAGGATATGGGGTGCGGGGCCACGGGTCACGGGGGCCGTACTTAACGGGCATATATTCGTAGTGCTCCACGTTGGGAGCAATCCAAAGCGCTACCTTTTCCCCTTTGGGCCATTTTATGGGCGAGCGCTCAATGATTGGACTGTAATCCACTCGATGCGGAGGAAGGGACATTTTAATGGGCCTCCTGAGTATAATCCGCCTAGCCGTGATGTGAGCTCAGACTAGGTGAAACACCTGCTTCTGTCAATTGGGTTGACGTTGTGTGTTTTGAGGAAAAGGACGCTGGTAAAACAAAGGAGATTACCGCAGAATGACGTCTAATTTAATCAGAGATTTCATGCCAGGCGGAAAACCGCAGGAGGATAGCTGATGCCAGCCAGAACGGGTAAGCAGTACATAGATGGACTCAAGGAAAGACCACCTACCCTCTACATGGCTGGCAAGCAGGTGAAGGATCCCACCACTCAGCCAGGTCTGATGGGCGGGATCAAGACATTGGCCCGACTGTATGACCTCCAACACGACCCGGTGGTTGGCAATGATATGACTTATGAGTCGCCAACCACGGGAGACCAGGTGGGCCTGTCGTTTTTGACTCCCAAAACTCATGAAGACTTGGACCGTAGGCACGATATGATGCGAAATTGGGCCAAAATTACCTGTGGGATGATGGGCCGAACTCCGGATTTCTTGAATGTGAGTTTGATGTCCATGGCCGCAGCAGGTCGATTCTTCGGCCAGAACCGTCCTGAGTTCGAGAACAACGTTCAAAACTACTACGAGATGGTTCGTGAGAATGACTTGGTGCTGACCCACACCCTGGTCAATATCCAAAGGACTCGCTCTGGCGCTGCCACGGCGCTAGATGACTCGCTTGATGTGGCCCTGTCAGTGATAAAAGAGACTGATGAAGGAATCATAGTCCACGGCGCTAGAGTGCTGGCTACTTTGCCCATTGCTGACGAGATAGCCGTCTATCCGGCCCGCTCTCACCGTTTACCAACAGGAGCGCCTGGCCGAACGTCCTTTGCCTTTGCCTTACCCTGCGATACCCCGGGGCTGAAGTTCCAATGTAGGGAGTCATTTGATCTGCAACGCTCTAGCTTTGACCACCCCCTGGGTTCGCGCTTTGAAGAGATGGATGCGCTAGCCTTTTTCGACCACGTCCTTGTGCCATGGGAAAGGGTGTTTCTATACGGCGACGTCGAAAAGTGCAACAACATGTCTTTGACAACCCACCAGTATCTGCACTCTGGTCACCAAGTGGTGACCAAGAATGTCGTGAAGTGTGAGTTCATACTTGGTCTAGCCAACCTGATGGTCCAGACCTTGGGGTCTTCGGAACTACCCCAGGTTCACGGCATGATGGCCGAGATTATAGAAAACCTCGAGATTACCAAGGCTTTGCTGCGGGCTGCGGAAGTGGACGCAGAGTTGGATGAATGGGGCGTGATGTGCCCAGTTGATATCTCTTTGATGGTGGCCCGGCAGCAGTTCATCAAGATGTACCCGCGCATGGGGGAGATATTGCATTTGTTGGGTTCTAGTAGTTTGATGGCGCTTCCTTCGGAAGAAGACTTTAACGGGCCGTTAATCGATGACATTGACCGGTATCTGGAGACTGACTTTTCCAACGCGAAAGACCGAGTACGGCTATTCCGGCTTGCCTGGGACACTTGTTGCAGTGCCTTTGGCTCCCGCCAAATCCTTTATGAACGGTTTTTCCAGGGTGACCGAAATCGTAACGTGGTTCTGATGAACACCCGCTACGATAAAGAACCTATGAGCAAGTTCGTATTGGACTTCCTAAACCAGTAATAGTTTTTCAGCGAGGATCACTGTGGTTAGTCTGTTGGATAAATTGAAACAAACGGTGGGGCAAGAGGTGATATTCCAGGCTCCCGATGAGATGGGCCGGTCTACATTGCGTCAGTATGCTCTGGCCATTGGCGATTTTAATATGTTGTACTTGGATGCGGAGTTTGCCAATGCTCATGGCCTGCGGGATGCGATGGCTCCTCCGACACTGATCTGTGACACCTGGCAGTACATCGACAGCGATATGGATGACCGAGGTGGTCTGGTTGGCCGAGGTATTTTGGGTGAATTGAACGGTCTTCGGGCTGGCAACGAATACGAGTTTTTCCAGCCCATTCATCCTGACGATGTGATAACCGCCCACTGGAGAGTCAAGGATGTGTATGAGCGTGCGGGACGCACCGGCTCTCTCGTATTCCAGGTGATTGAAGCCACGTTCTATAACCAACGGGAAGAACTGCTTGCGCGCAACACTGAGACCATGTTCTACCGGCCTGAGGCTTAATATGTCAGTTCAAGTCAGAGATTTCGGGGGAATTCATGTCGGTGATGAACTGACGCCCATAGTGAAAGAGATTGGCATGGCCCGGATGATGGCTTATGGGGCGGCGACTTGGGATTTTGTGCGCCTACACTACGACGCTGACTATGTCAGGGAAATGGGATTTGATGCCCCATTTGTAGACGGGCAGATGATCGGCGGCTTTCTAACCCAGTTGGTGCAGGACTGGGCCGGCCCGGATGCGTTCCTCCGTAAGCTATCCTTTCGGAATAGAGTGATGGTCTATCCAGGAGATTCACTCACTTGTCGCGGGGTTGTCATTGATATTTCAACCACTGAAGAAGGCGGCATGGTGGAGTGTAATCTCTGGGTTGACAACCAGCGGAACGAGAAAGTGGTGGCCCCTTCTGTTGCCTTGATCCGATTTCCTCTGAAGGCAGATAAATAGATGGTGAAGAACATAGTAGAAGTTGATCCGGCAAAATTCCCCTGGTTGGACCTGAATCGGTACACTTTTTGTATGGGAGCCGAGAACGCCGGCATTGTGTATCTGTCTGGTCAGACTGCGAGCGAATACGATCCTGAGTTGGGCCGAGTGGTCTGCAAAGGTGACCTGCTAGACCAGACCAGAGTGATCTACGAGAAATTGGGAGTGGCTTTGGAAGCCGCTGGCATGGACTTCGACAACGTTGTGCAGACCGTGGATTACTTAGATGCGATTGCGCTACCGCAGTACCGCCAGACTGGGGCCATTAGGAGGGAATACCTCGGAGAAACTCCAGTGGGAGCTACAGGAATTATTGTGGAGCGGTTGCTGAGACCCGACGCCCTCATTGAAGTGAGCATAGTGGCCATGCGGGGCTGTAAGAAACCAATCAGCTTAGCGGGAGACCGGTATGCTCAGCTCACGTACGTGCCGGGTGTGGAAGCTGATGGAATAGTCTGGACTTCAGGTTTCTTGGGGCATGAAGAGATCAGCGGAGAGAACTATTATCCCCAGGAGACATCCCGACAGATGGAACTGACCTACGACATCTTGGGTCAGGTACTGGCTGGAGCCGGTGCCACACCGGATGATGTGGTCAAGAGCCTTGATTACATATCGCCCCAGTGTTTGCTGCAGTATCCAAATACTTCAGGTGTTAGTCGTAACTTCTTTGGAGGCCAATTTCCGGCGACGACGAGCATTCCGGTAAACCGTCTACTGCGGCCAGATGGTCATGTGGAGATTGAAATGGTGGCGGTGAAAGACGGTACGCGAGAGGAAATACGGGTGCCCGAATGGGAAAAGAATTACGAAGGATTGAAGAGGAACTTCGGGGTCAAGAAGGGTAGGATGTTACAGATATCCGGACAGTCTTCGGTGAATCATGCCAGTGGGGCAACGGTTGGTGGCTTTGACATTGTTGCCCAGTGTGAGCAGGCTTACGCCAACATCGCTCGGATAATCCAAGAGGGTGGCTACTCCATGGACGACATTGTTAACACGATTGAGTGGGTCGCACCCAATGGGTTGATGGATTATCGTAAAGTTGGGGAAGTTCGGCGTAAGTACTTTGGAGACCGATTTCCGTCTGCTACAGGGGTGTCCATGCACCGGATATTGGGCAAGCCGGAACAGTTGATTGAAGTTACCGCCGTTGCGATTGTTTAAGTTTCGAGGGCCGACCTCTCAGTTTTGTGGTGAGGATTCTACAGACGAACCTTCAAGTGCACCCAAGAACAAGGAGTTCAGGTTGCCGTAGGTGTAATTGCTCCCAATAGTTTCACTTTTAATCACCTCTTGGGCAGGTACTAAGAAATACCGGTATCGAATGCCATCCAAACTTTGTTGAAGTTCCTTGTTTAGCTAATTGGCCTGAAACAATATGTCTTCCAGCTGTTTCCAAAAGACGGCTTACACTGGTGCAAGATAGGCGCCAATGAGGACCTAGACCGGGTGCGGAGACTTTTTTAGCAGCCAGTATTACCAGCCAACAACTAGGTAGTGTCTAGCATTTGGAGGCGTCCTAGCGCTGCATAGGACTGCGGCTAACTTGAAGATTCTTCGTCACTCGCCGACTCATCCTCGCCATCAGCTGATTGTTCTTGTGACGGCTCTCTTGTTTCAGCGGCAGCTGCTTGCTGCTGTTCCATCCAGTTGTTGAACCAGCGCCTATATTCATCCAGCGCTGGAGGCGACACGTAAAACACTTCAATATCGCTAGGGAACTGCACCTGATGCCGTTCACTGATCAACAACAATCCGGTCTCATTTTCTCCCAGGGAACTATCTATATTGGCTGCAATGTGGTCGTAGCGTTGCCGGTTACTCTCCGAGTGCCACTCTTGAAGTTTTGATCCCACACTGGTGCTGGCCAGGGGGATCATCATGCACCTCTGCAAGTCCAACGTCTCCAACAACACGTCCATATCTTCAGTTGGTTCAAGTAGGGCGCCT
>Ga0114932_10005444_pt1 | contig 11307 bp, 17 predicted proteins | sample 2SBtaG_2_FD_87286 | JGI IMG/M metagenome (GOLD analysis project Ga0114932, IMG submission 87286) | Deep subsurface microbial communities from Kolumbo volcano to uncover new lineages of life (NeLLi) - 2SBTROV12_ACTIVE470 metaG | ecosystem: Environmental > Aquatic > Marine > Volcanic ... | reverse complement strand
TCCATAGCAGCCTGACTCATTTGTCTAAGTTTTTCTGTTGCTATTCCAATAGCTTCCCCAAATCCTAATCCTTTTGTCAATGATTTTGTAAAAAAGTTAAAAGAATCACTAGCCTTACCCATAGCACTTCTCATCTTAATGTGTCTTTCTACATCATCAGATTTTTGCTGTTGTAATAATTTTCTACTGGCTTGTGCTTCAGTATTCATTAATTTTCTTAATTTTAATGCTTTCATTTCTGATGTTGATCTATCTGCCCATCTTGCAGCCATAGATTTTTCTTTTTCTATAGATGCAGTTGCCACAGTTAGTTGTTTACCCCATGCATCAGCAGTTTTTGTCATTGAAGCTATGTTTTTTAACAGTCCTTCATCTAGAGTTTTTCCAGATTTTCTAAGATCTCTAAGAATTGCTGTAATACGGTTAATTTCTTTTCTTAGAAGTTCCTCGTCACTACTCTGCTCATTTATAGCCATATATAAACAATTCCTCCTATCTTATATTAAGTTTTTTGCCATTCTATTAGTGGATCTGTTACTAGGAATGGAGTTCTGTCTTTGAGCTTCTTCCATCTGTTCTTTATGCATAGAAAATAATTTTTTAAGATATTCTATCGGCTGTTTGTCGACTTCTTCCTTTGACCAGCCAAATTGGCTGGCACAGGCGTAGTAGATTCCGTAGGTGAATCTGTCTCCTCCTCGAAGCTTTGGAATGTCTCCATCCAATCCTCTATATATGTCGCTAAAGGGTGTACCTTAGTTATCTCCTTTAACATATGTTTTACTACTTTTGAGTCTAGCATTTTGATTACAGTTATGTCTCCGACTTTGAATGGAGCCTTTTTAATTGTTAATACTAGTAGATTCATTCTGTAATTTGATAGATCAATTTTAGGTTTGGTTACATCACTAAGGTCAACTGATCCACTAATTAATGCTTCAGTCTCACCAAAGGTCAAAGAATCCTCAAACTCAACAGTTTGTTCTTGACCGTTATATGTGATTGATATGGGTATTAACACCATGTAATTTTTACAAATTAGGTAATTAATAAAGGTTTAGGCAGTTGTGTCTACTGATACTCTTGCTGCTTTAGCTTGCCAGTTAATTTCTTCAAATACAGGCTCTACTGGTTCAAGACCACTTACACCGTGATCTGCGAATGATACATCGTCTAATTCAATCTTAATTGATTTGTTTGCTGCTACGTTTTCAAAGTGTAATTCAATACCTACACCACTTGCATCAACTAATTCTTTTTGTGTTCTTACTTGGTCAATTACATATTGGATTAGGCTTTGGTCTTTGAATGCTGTTTTAAATCTTCCAGTAACATCAAGTACTTTTCTGTAAACGTCTACTGCTGCATTTGAGTTTAATCCGTAAAGTAATTCTGTGTTTTGTGCAAATGATACATCTGCTTCCTGAACTTCTGCTACTGCTACTAATGATGATCCGTTTGATACTTTGAATGAACCGTGAGCAAATGTATAAGGTTCACCACCTTGATCAAGTGATCCTGCACTCTGTTCTGTAATAGTACCAGATGTTCCTACAGCAGTACTTGTTTCTTTACCAAATGTCATATCAATACTACCGTTCATTGGTTCGCCTATGCTTGTAGAAATGCTTAATGTATTTACTACACATCCATTTAATACTCTGGTTAATTTTGCGTTTGCACCAGTTTGTAATTCAATTTGTGTGGTAATTGATTGTGTTGTTGGTGAAGTAGCTCCTTGTGCTAAAGTTGCTGGGTATAAGAACGGATTTGTTCCACTTGGTGATCCGTAAATTGATTGAAATATTTTATGTGAATGTGAATCGTCAAATACAAATCCAACACTTAGGCTTCCTTGTTGTTGACCGTAAGCGAATTTTGTTGGTTCTACTTGACCTAATTTAGCTAAATTTATTCTATTGTTAGTTAATGATAGACTAGTAACTTTGGTATTAAGACCAAATGTATTGGTTAATGAACTTGCTGTTGTTCCATATGAACCTGCTGTTTCATAACCATATCTTACAGAACTACTAGCACCAGTATATACTACCATATATCTATAACCTCTCTATTAGTATATAAAGATTTTTAAGAAGGATCTGATTTTCTATATGAAATTGTCACTACATAGCTAAACATGTTACGATATTGGTAGTTTTTACTGAATGAACCAATTACTCGTAAATCAGTATAAGTAGTGCCTGTTATATTATCCTTGATGATTTTGACTATTTCCTTTACAACTGAGTTATGTCTATCAATATCCTGATATGTTCTTATCTCCATTTCTATCATTTGGTCGTGCCAAAATGCACTTCCACCTAGACCAAAATAGTTTATATCTTCGCCTTTTGGTGATAATATGACCTGATCACTTCTGTCATCTATGAATCCTACAGTTCTTTTATCCCATACTTTTGAGATTGTAGGTGGTCTTAAATTAGACCATTTGGTCTTTATTAGTGATATTATGTCGTCTACTGCATCATATGTGGTAATAGCCATTATCCCAACTTACCACTTTGATACTTATAAGTTTCACCATAGGGGAATCCATTAGTCCATTTTTCATTTTTTGAGAAAGATCCTTCTGCTGGTCGCATTTCTCTAGTGGCTTCATCCCATTGCATATCAGTCATGGTTGATGGTTTTCTACCCACATACCATATCTTTCTAGCTACTTTGAATGTAACCTCATCTATTGCTTTGTCAAGTTCTTTATCAGAAAAACCCCATCCTATAAACCCAAATTCTTCTCCAAATTCCTCAGTTAATGTAATATTTGAAGCATTTCCTACCTTTGTATTTTCAACCCATTGTCGTATGGCTTCTATGTTTGGTTTCTTACCTTCTGATCCACCATAAGGATTCTTTCCAGCAGGGTAATATGCTATGTCTCTAGGTTCCTGTATATCATCCTCAGGGTTAGTAATTTTAGGTAGTTTTAGTTCAGATTTTAAAACTATATCAGGTAATTCTGTTAATGGTGCTCTTTGTACGTCTTGTAAGGATCGAGACACAAAAGTACCAAGTTCTTCAGTAGTTATATCCGAAGATACTTTTACATCCTTTCTATTCTCTGGAACAGGTATTTTTACATCTTGACCCTTATTGCTTACATATGCACTACCACCTTTCTTTTGAATTACTTTTGCAGTTGATATATTAGCAGTAGCCACAAATACTGACCAGCCTTCTTTAATCTTACCTTTAATATCAGAAAGTGAAAACATTATGGAATAACAAATACTTCTCTACGATTGTTTATGCAAGTTTCAATATCTTCTTGCCAGTATTTCTTTGACTCACTAGGAGAAACACTTCCACCACTTGGAAGTTCATCCATTCTGAATGAGGTATTCATTATCTCTATTGAAGCCATTTTGATTACAGCATCTGCAACATCTAATGGTATTTCAGTATCACCTGCAAAGTTTTCTCCACCATATCTGTAAGTGACTCTAACTCTGTTTTTTCTTAAAATAGTGAATAAATAACCTCTTAAGTGTAATGTTCCTCTCTCATATTCTGCATGATACCATTGGTCTTGACCTACGATATTTTCCCATGAATCTGATTCTCCCTTCCAAATTTCTATTTTATCTCCTTGAGATGTGTCTAATTCGTATATATTTCTATGCTGTAAAAATATTGGAGTACCCCATCCAAATGTGTAAAGCAAAGGCAAGTCGTGAACTTCTCTTGTAATTTTCTTAGTTTTCCATGTATGACCTACCCTTCTGTCAAATTCTTCCTCTTTCCTTGCAATAATCTTACGAACCATCTCTTTGTTTGGAGTGGTTGTGGAAGTGATAGGCACTCTTAAAAAGTCAATAATATCATTAACTGAACAGTAAGTCGTGGTTGTTACCATAAGAGTTATAAAGTTTACTTTGTATTTAAAGATTCTATTTGAATACTACTAGATATTTGGCACCAGTGCCAGTAACTTCTGCGTAAATACCGTCTTCAAATCTTCTCATAATGTCCTGTATGTTTTGAATTCCTTCACCATATACTGTAAATTCTGCTGGATCTGAGTTAGCATCTCCATTATGAAACACTACTTTGTCTCCACTTGCACCTGCTTTTACAACATGTACTGAAACTATGACACCATGACCTGCTTTTACTGCACCATCGGCAGTTACATCTTTTACATTATGATTACTGTAAGTCATGTTTACTGATAATATTGGTCATATATAAACATTATTAGTAAAAAGAGAAAAAAATTGACTAGATCTTAGTCTAGAAACCGATTACTCTAATACGAATAGTCATTGAATTGACTGCTGTATCTGAAGCATCTAATTCCTCAAGGGCTACAACTGTTGCTGTAGAGCTTGTTGGAGTATGACCATAAGCCTTAATTTTTCCTGTGGCTGCTGCCCCTGCTGCTGCTGGAGCATATTGTAGAAGTAGTCCTTTGTTACAATGGAGTATTTCTGCTCCAATAACAGTACTAATTCTACCACCAAGTGATAGATCGACAGTGTTACCATTAGTAGCGTAGTTGTCAGAACCACCGTATGTTACGTCAACAATGGTGGATTTCAACTTTGATGTAAGTTCGCTTTGAATGGATAGTGTCTTTCCTGTAAGACTTTTATGGTCGGCATTTTGTGCGATTGTGATTGCCATGAGTAATATAAAAACCACTAATATATAAAGTTAAGTAATGATGGTTATTGCATACCATCAAATACTATATGATTGTTGGTACACATTATTCTACTACCACGTTGTTTGGCATAGATAACCGTACTGGAATTAACTAATAATTCCGATATTTCTTTACAACTTTTACAGTCTTTCATGATTAATCAAATTCTATACCTTATATAAATGTAGATAAATAAAAATAAAAAGAGGGAATTTCCCTATTCGTTTCTCATAGCATTTTGAACAAAAGCGTTTTCTTCAATCATTTCTTGTGCGATTGGTTGTGCTAATGCTTCTTCAAATGCTTTGTGTTCAACAGTTGCGTATCTAAAGTTGTTGTTCAAGTAGTCATGATACTTTCCTAACAATGCACTTTGATAATGTATCTTGCCATCTGTTCCAAACATCACTTCATTTTGACGTTTGACTTGATCCATAGTCAATCCATCATACAACACTTCACAACCATGTTGTGCCTTGTGTGTATCAGGGAAAGCGTTTGAGTCACAGATTGCTGACATATCTACTGCTTTTGATGTTGCAGTATAGTCCTCGAATGGAACTGCTTGAATACCCTCGTATTCTACAAGTAGACTGAATTGAACATCATCATCCCCTGTAGGCATATTGGAATATCCTTCCCCAACTACCTTTTTCAAGGCGTGTTGAGCTCGACATTCCTCTATTGCCATTACAATTTCTCCAAGTTCTCCGTCATACTTTACATTGTTGACTTTCCACAAGTTGAACTCTGAAATCTCAAACTCTCTTGCTTCTTGGAACGGTGCTGTTTGCTTATCCATTCCTTGTTGACAAGTATCAAGTTCTTTGAGTAAATTCATGTAAACTGAATCTGTTGCAGTTGCAATACCCCTTGCAAGTTTGTTTTCTATCTCTAGGATTACTAACTCGTTAGGTGTAAGTTTTGCTTTTTCCTCTGCTATGGCTGCCAAGGCTTCCTCATTAAGTCTATCAATTTCTTGTTGATAACGATCTGCTGAGATTAAATCTCTAATCTCTTGCATACTTTCAAATGTAGGTTCTGGTATCATTCCTTGCCAAACACAGTGATATTCTACTGCAAGTTCATCAAATGAACAACTTTGTCCGTGACTGTCGAACGGTACTTCAACTGTTGCTGTTTCTGCATATACAGCACTAAATGCTCCTACTGATAATAGGGCGAGTAGTGCTAATACTTTTGTCGTCATTACAAACAACCGTGTGGCAAGGATATATATGTGTATCTAAAAAAATAAAAAAATTGGTTTTGGTTTGACTAGAGTTTAATATCTCTGATCTTACCTTGTGATTTGAAATGGCGACAAACTGTCTCACCCATTGTTCTGAATACACCTTTTTCAACAAAGGCGTTGTTCACGAATGGATAACCAGCAGATCTTCTAGTTGCTTCGTAATACTCGGTCGGAATAGCCACTTGAATTCCAATTCTTGGATAACCATAACCTTCTGCATCGGATGTATCTAATGCAAAGAGTCTTCCAATTTCAGAGCCACCACCAGATGGTGCATCTTTTGTTGGAATGAATGGTACTCCATAAATAGAGTCGACATGAATACCAGTACCAGTACCTTTAAAGGTTTGAATACCGTTTACGTCTATCTGGACTAATTGCTCACCGTAAGGATTTGCAATACGGACACTTGGCATGTATAAGCCTTGTATCTCAGAGTAGACTTCATGGGAGCCTAGGAATACATTTGGATCTTTTCCTGCTGCGATTCTAATCTTTCGTAAGAAAGTTCTTAGAACGTCGTCAGTTAAGACACCGTCGGTACCGATAGTACCAGAAGCGGATTCTACTGTACAGTCAAAGTCAGTGCCACTGTCTCTATCGACAGTTGCATCTGCAGCCCAACAGTCATAATAACCGTTGTGTGAACCACCAAGTGCATCTTCCTCTGCATCACTTGATACGATTCTATCTAGTGATTCAAAGTCTTTTGAACCTGTATTGTTTCCACTTGCTGCTGCTGCTTCGCTTTCAACATCTGCTAAAAGCATTCTATTGATGAACTCTTTGTGTTGAACTGCCATATACAATCTGAGAGAGCCTAAGCCACCCCAAATGTCGTCTTTACTGTGTGTTGACAACCATTCCATTACCTCTGATGCAGAGAAAGGAAGTTGTGCAGTCTTTGGCTTTACGTCAAGTTCTGCTACGGTTGGTTTTACAGTTTCAGCAATTAATCCACCTTCGCTGGTACCACCTAAGGCAGTATTTGCGTTGTTGGTATTAAGTGTTGGTTTTGCAGTTATAACCCTCCATCCAGATTTATCCCAAGGGAATTTTGGGAGTATGCCGAATGCGTTTGCTTCAAGATTCAGTTGAGCCCATGCATAAGCACCAAAGATGGCGTTAAACATACCAGCAGTACTGGTTGTTGATGGGGCATCAGCTTTTCTAAGAAGGTTACGATTGTGTCCATAATATTGTGCCTCAAGCTCATCGATTGTTCTGATTTGAGTCATTTTAGTATGTTCCTACTTCGTCAGGTGTTGGAGTATAATATTTTCCAGCTAGAATATCTCTTGCGACTGCACTCAAATCTCCACCACTTCTTGCATCTTTCAAAATCATGCTAATATCTCCTTCGGATTTATTAACTGTTTCAATGGCTGCATTTGGTCTTGGAGTTTCTGTTGTGAAATCAAAGTTGGCTTTTTCTTGCATTTTCAATCCAGATGGATCGGTTTCAGGTTTCTTTTCGCCATCTTTATCATCATCTAATCCTGCTTGGATTGAGTTTGATTGATAAGTATCTGGGGTTGTAACCTTTGCACCTACGTCTTCACTTGCTGAAGTTTGTGGCTTCAACGGTAAATCAGTTGGGGTTTCCAAAGCTTTTAATCTATCATCAATACCTACTAATGTATTGCTAACGTCTTTTTGAGTTTCTGCGAGTGACTTAATAACGTCAGTTAGTGTACTGATGTTGGATTTGATTGCTTCTTGGAAATCAGATTTTTCAACTTCGTCGTCTTTCTTTTCTTCTTCAGAAGATTTTTCTTCTTCAGAGTGTTCGTTGGAAGTATTTTCTACCATATCCTTATCAGATTCTTTAATATCCGAGTTTATATAGTTTTCGCTACTTTTATACGTGTCGTCTTTTGTTGATCCTTGACCACCAGCCTGTTGATTTCCAGCTTCTGTTTGATAACCTGATTTCTTTTTATCTTCATCTTCCTTATTTTCTTCCTCTTTTACCTCTGTAACTTGTGCTGATTCATTGTTAGTTTGATACTCTTTACCACTATGTCTAACGTCACTTCCATTCTGTTGAAAATCTGCCTTTTCTTTTTCTTCTGCCTTAATTTCAACATCATCGTCATCGTCTACTGGACTTGACTCTCTGTTTGATGATTTTTCTGGTGAAACATTTTGATTGTATGCTCCATGTTTGTCACCATCTGCGTTTGAAAAGTCTTCACCTTTTTTCTTTTCTTCACCGTTATCATTATCATCATTCTTCCATTCGTCTAAAACCTCAACTTCAGTATTCTTATCATCTTCATCTTCTACTTTTATTAGTGAATCTTTGTTTACAGTACAGCCAAATTTATCACATTTGATTACCATTTTACCGTCATCTCGTCTTTCAACGTTTTCAGTAATTGCCTTTGCAAGTGGATTATAGTCAGTAATTAGGGCTAATGGAACTGCTGGATCTTTACAAACAGCGACCTCATAATGCTCTAATGACTTTAATTCATATGCAACACTACCGTCTTTCATGACTTTTGGAGTTCTGTTTGCCTTTGTAGCACCACCAAATGACAGTCCTTTATACTCTCCTGATTTAATTTTATCCCAAATTTCATTGTCTAAATGATAGTCTTTGTGTATTTTACCTGTAATTTTAATTGCTGGATATTCAACTCCATCTGCACTTTTGTAAATTGTTTTAGCATAACTGATACCTTTTCCTATAATTCTGTTACTGTGAGTATCACTAATTGGTGCTCCTCTGTCCATCCAAACTGGAAGAACCTTGATCAATTCATCAACGATTGTGATCTCTCCTTGCTTGTCTTTTACCTGAACAGTAAGATAGCCTTCAAAGAATCTTTGAGCACCGTCAATAGGATGTAATGATTTTGTCACAAATTGATTGAAAAACACTTCATTTTCCATTATATATTCGTTCTGAACATTACTTATAAAGTTTTAGAAAAATAGAGAGAAAAGCGTAGTAAGGTCTTAAAAATTTACTATGCAGTTTTCTTGGCTTTTGAGACAGCATAATCTACTGAGAAACCTACAGATAGACCGATTAATACGGTTTCTACAAGTCCTAAACCTGCTAGACTCAAAGTTTGTGCAACTGCAATACCTGCGAATACTGCTACAATAAGAGCACCAAAGAATTTTTTGATGTCATATGTAGACTCAGAAGATCCTAAGAATCCTCTGACAGTATTCAAGATTGCTCCTCCGATTACGGAGATTGTTGCGATTAACAATGGATCAATCATACTTTCCCCCGAAATTACTATTACTTAAGGTTTATTATTTGTCTAAAAGTTCTTTTACTAGGTCATCTAACTCGGAATTTGCTTCCTCTGGGTGTAATCTGTTTGACTGTCTATCTACAGCTTTTGCTAAAATTATTAGTGTTTTTTGTAATCTAGTCACAGTCTCACATAAATCTTGTTGAGTATTACTCATTTTTCTGAAAAATCCATACAATGCACCACCCATGCCTAATATTGCTGCTATTGATAAAGCTTCAACTATAGAAGACATTTCCATATAATTCTAAAGATAGTGAAGTATATAAATTAACTTATAGGAATCAACGTCTTGGATTTAATCATATGTAACAATATCATGGGGTTTTCATTAATATCATTGACAAAATCCTCATCACCACCACTAATTCCCTCATATCTGCCACATTTATAACAAAGATAGATTGAATGAGTACCATCGGTGTACCCATATTTTGGGATCTTACATCTCTTACAATCGTGATAACTCATATCATAGATTTGTACCAAGCCTTTATAAATAAGTATTGCGACATTATTTCATGGCAACCAGCATTTATATATTTGAAAATGACGAATTCTTTGAAAAAATATACAAGGATGTAATGGAAAATCCGTTATATATTATGCCAATTATAGATCTTTATGTAAAAGGAGATCACTTATGGATAGTAACAAACTCAAACAATCAAAAAGAACAGCCAAGATTAAGCAATACATTGGTTCATTTTAGACAAGGAAACATTAAAGGATGGGAACAGGGAGATGAAAAACTGGTTAAACATGACAAGATTAGATACAATCATAGGAAAGAGCATTTGGAATTTTTTCCAAGAATGTTAAGAAAACCGTTGTTATCCATGCGAGTAGGTAGGTGTATCACCAACAAGAATGACAAATATAGTAAAGTAAACTACGATAAACGATTTTATGATTTTACCAACAACAGAATTATATTCTTGCTTGAGGACAAAAAATGATAATACTTGAATTAAAACAACAAGTAGAGGTTGATACTCCAAAAGGTCGTGGCAGGTTGTTTCTGGTTACAGAATACGGAACTGAAATAGAAAAATTGTTTACAGTAATACTATACAACGGTCAAATATGGGAGTTTACAAACAAGGAAGTAACTGCAACATCTAACATCACAATGGGTAGAAAAAATGAAATTTGACTTTGTATTGGGTGAAGTAGAAGAAAGATTAGAACAGATTGATGAAAAATTATCCAAGACAAACGAGTTACTTGCACAAATAGAAGAAAATCTTAGAGTACCAAACATGATTGAGTGGGCTAAATTTAGAAATTCATTGACAAAAATTACTTCCGATTAGACCTTTTGTTGCCAGCCATTATATTTTTCCAGTCCTTTCCGTGTCTTTTTCTCATCTTTACCCAGAACGGATCAACCTTCATGAATCCGCCTTTTGCATTGTATTCTTTGGTAATGTTTGCTATTCTACGGTGACATGTCTTGCAAAATCTTCCATTTACTTGCTCAATATTGAACTTGTATGTGTTACAAAAGAAACAAAGACCGTAATATTTGTCACAAACCTTTGCCAAAAGTGGCTCTCTGCCTTTTTTTCCTGCACAGTCACCACAAATATCTGCAATGGTTGCTGCTGCAACGTCTACCTTCATACAGCCAAGGCAAACGCCTTCCTTGTAGTTGTTTATTTTTGTATATTCGTCACTTTGGTGCTTTTCCCAAAGCTTTTTTGTCATGTCGTTTGCGTTTTCGTTAGTTTCTACTTCAGTTGGCAATGTCTTGTTGTAATTTCCTTAAAGTTATAAGTGTTTTCTCTAGAACTTTGTTAGTTTCATTCTCATTTGCAATTTCTTCGACAATATTCATAATTTCTATGATATTATCTGTCTTTGGAGCAAGTTTATAGACATTGACAACCTCTGGTTTGATTTCTTTTTTTACAACTTTAGGTTTTTTAGCAACTTTTTTTGTTTTTTTAACATTTGACTTTACATTATGAATTCCAGTACCTGATGGTTCACATGTTTCGTCACAAACGTGGTGTTTTTTAGTCATCTTCATCCTCATCTTCCTCTACAAATCCATGTTTGACATAAAACACAACTTTTTTAGGCTTACATGAGCCACCTTT
>Ga0114932_10005443_pt1 | contig 11309 bp, 9 predicted proteins | sample 2SBtaG_2_FD_87286 | JGI IMG/M metagenome (GOLD analysis project Ga0114932, IMG submission 87286) | Deep subsurface microbial communities from Kolumbo volcano to uncover new lineages of life (NeLLi) - 2SBTROV12_ACTIVE470 metaG | ecosystem: Environmental > Aquatic > Marine > Volcanic ... | reverse complement strand
TCGCCATCAACGGTGACGGCGGCTTCCTGATGAACGTGCAGGAGATGGAGACCGCGGCCCGGCTGCATGCGCCCATCGTGGCCATGGTCTGGGAGGACCACGCCTACGGCCTCATCGCCTGGAAGCAGGACAACCACTTCGGACGCCACACCGATCTCTCCTTCCAGAACCCCGACTGGGTGCAGCTCGGCCAGGCCTTCGGCTGGGGTGCGCGGCGGGTCGAGCACAGCCGCGAGCTGCTGCCCGCGCTGGAAGCTGCGCTCGCGTCGGACAAGCCCGAGCTCATCGTCGTGCCGATCGACTACCGGGAGAACGCGCTCTTGTCGGCGCGCCTCGGCCAGATCGCCTGCCCCATCTAGATCGTCCACCGAGAGCGCCTCATGCCCCTCCGCGAGAGCTACCCCGCCTGGCTCGCAGGCGAGCCCTACACGCCCAACCTCGACCTGGCCGTGATCGACAAGGCCACTGGCGAGGTGGCCACCCGCGTTCCGCTCGTGAGCCCTGACGGCATCGATCGGGCGATCGGCGCGGCGACCGAGGCCTTCGACCTCACCCGGAAGCTGCCCGCCTACGAGCGGCAGGACATCCTGAACCACTGCGTGAGGCGCTTCCAGGAGCGCTTCGACGAGCTCGCAGATTCGTTGTGCATCGAGGCCGGCAAGCCGATCAAGGATGCGCGCGGCGAGGTCACCCGGCTGATCGACACCTTCCGTGTGGGCGCGGAGGAGGCGGTCCGCATGACCGGCGAGGTCATGGAGATGCAGATCTCCGCGCGGGCAGCGGGTCGCGAGGGCATGTGGCGGCGGGTGCCCATCGGGCCCGTGTCGATGATCTCGCCCTTCAACTTCCCGCTGAACCTGACCGCCCACAAGATCGCGCCGGCCATCGCGGTCGGCTGCCCCTTCGTGCTGAAGCCCGCGTCCCTCACCCCCGTGGGGGCGCTGATCCTGGGCGAGATCCTGGCGGAGACCAGCTGGCCCTCGGGCGGCTTCTCCATCCTGCCGTGCCGCCGCGACGGCGCCGACCTGTTCACCACCGACGAGCGCCTGAAGCTGTTGAGCTTCACCGGCTCGCCCGGGGTGGGGTGGGCGCTCAAGGCGAAGGCTGGCAAGAAGAAGGTGGTGCTCGAGCTCGGCGGCAACGCGGCCTGCATCGTCGACGCCGACGCCGACCTCGAGGACGCGGTCGAGCGCATCGTGATCGGCGCCTTCTACCAGTCCGGTCAGAGCTGCATCGGTGTGCAGCGCATCTTGATCCACGAGGCGGTGTACGACGACTTCAAGGAGCGGCTGGTCGCGGCCACCGAGCGGCTGAAGACCGGACAGCCCAAGGACCCCGAGACCTTCGTGGGGCCCATCATCAGCGAGAAGGAGGCGCGGCGCATCGAGGCCTGGATCGACGATGCCCTCGCCGCCGGCGCAACGCTGTTGTGCGGCGGCGGGCGGAACGGCCCCTTCGTGCCGGCCACGCTCCTGGAGGGCGTGCCCCACGGGTGCGACGCCTGGGCCGAGGAGGTGTTCGGTCCTGTGGCGTGCCTGGAGCCGTTCTCGGACTTCTCGGACGCGATCGCGCAGGTCAACGACAGCCGCTTCGGCTTGCAGGCCGGCATCTTCACCCGCGACCTCTACAAGGTGTACGAGGCCTGGGACGACCTGGACGTAGGCGGGGTGGTCATCGGCGACATCCCCAGCTGGCGCGTGGACCACATGCCCTACGGCGGCGTGAAGGACTCCGGCCTGGGTCGTGAGGGGCTGCGCTACGCCATGGAGGACATGACCGAGATACGGCTGCTCGTGATTCGAAAGCCACCGAGGAAAGCATGATCCTGTTGTTGGGCGCGGCGATGGCCGGCCAGGTCGAGATCGTCGTCGAGCAGACCATCAACGCCCCGGCGAGCGCTGTGATGGCCACGCTCGGGGACTTCGGCACCTGGAAGGAGTGGAGCGCCTGGAACCAGGTGGTCTTCCCCGAGTGCGTGTGGACCTACGAAGGCGAGGCCGGCACCGTGGGGCACGCCGTGTCCTGGGAAGGTCCCAAGTGCAAGACCGGCTCCATGGCCGCCACCGCGATCAGCGACAGCTCGTTTGCCTACGATCTCTTCTTCGGCAAGAGCGATGCCAACTGGCCGTCCACGCTCACCGTGGCGGAAGCTGACGGCGTGAGCACCGTGGCGTGGACGATGACCGGCGAGCTGGGCTTCTTCATGTCGCTCTTCTCCGGCGCGATGGAGAAGGCGATCACGCTGGACTACACCGTGGGGCTCGCCGGGCTCAAGGCGCGCGTCGAGACCGAGCAGGTGGAAGCCGCGGCGGCCGCCGCGGTCGAAGCCGCCACCGAGGCCGTGGACGACGCGGTGGAGGAGGCGGACGAGGCCGTCGAGGGTGCGGTCGACGAGGCCGCGGCGCCGGTCGAGGAAGCCGCCGACTCCGAATAGCAAGGTCTGAACGCCGTCTTGGACGCGATCGAGGTTGCTCGCCTGTCGGGCCTCTTGATATCGTCTTGACAAGATGGGGTGAGGCACCTGTGTTCGGCATCTTCTTCCTGGCGTGCGTGGTCGGCTCGCTGGAGCTGGACCAGCGGGGCACGCCCTCGCACGTCACCCTGCGCAGCGCCGACAGCGCGGACACCGCCGAGGCGCTTCCGAGCAACTTCATCGTGGTCGTGCTCGACGATGTGGGGGTCGACAAGCTGAGCTCGTACGGCGAGTACGAGGACCCGGCCTACACGCCCACGCTCGATCGCCTGGCCGACGAAGGGATCCGGTTTCGGAGCGCCTGGGCCATGCCCCAGTGCTCACCCACCCGCGCGTCGCTCTTGACGGGGCAGTACCCCACGCGGACGGGCATCGGCACGGCCATCAAGAGCACGGTCGACACGGTGGGGCTGGCCACCGACAGCGTGACGCTGCCGTCGGTCCTGGGCACCGTGTACGACACGGCCGCCGTGGGCAAGTGGCACCTCGATCCCTTCGACGCCGACACCGCGAACCACCCCATGGACCTGGGCTTCGCGCGTCACCTGGGCACGCTCGGAAACCCCAACGAGAGCCTCACCCAGCCGCGGGTCACCACCGACTACGACTACTGGGAGCGCAACGACAGCGGCACGCTGGGCTACTCCTCGGAGTACATGACCACCGCCACGGTGGACGACGCCATCACAGCCCTCGACGAGCTCGAGGAGCCCTTCCTGCTCTGGGTGGCCTTCAACGCGCCTCACACCCCGTTCCACGAGCCGCCGTCCGACCTGCACAGCGCGTCGCTGTCGTCGTCCAGCACCGACGCCGAGCTCTACGACGCCATGCTCGAGGCCACCGACACCGAGCTGGACCGGTTGCTCGAGGCGCTCGGCGAAGGCGCCCGCGACAACACCACCCTGTTCGTGATCGGCGACAACGGGACCACCGGTGCGGCCATGAGGGGCACCGCCCGGAGTGACCGGTCCAAGGGCACGGTGTACGACGGTGGCATCCGCGTTCCCCTGATCGTGGCGGGTGCCGACGTCGGCGAAGCCGGCACGGTGAGCGACGTGCCGGTGAACGTGGTCGATCTCTTCCCCACGCTGGTGGACCTCTCCGGGTACACGCCTGCGGAGCTGGGCATGCGCGTGGGGGACATCGCCCGCGTGGACGGCCAGAGCTTCGCCGAGGTGGTCGCGGACCCGAGCCACGAGCCCGCCGAGGCCCGGCACCTGTTCGCGGAGCGCTTCAAGCCGAACGGCCCGGCGCCCTACACCCTGGTCCACCGCGCCATCCGGAACAGCAGCCACAAGCTGATCCGGCTGGAGGACGCCGACGGCGAGATCACCGAGACCCTGTACGCCTATGCCGACGGCGTGGCAGGGGAAGGGGACGCGCTCGACGAGGCGAGCTGGGCGACGATCGACCAGCGCATGTACGACGAGCTGTCGATGGCGATGGACGAGGTGGTCACCGCGATCTCGAACTAAGCAGGCGCGGGCGGCATCCAGCCCCCAAACGCACGCTCGAGCTCCAGCGCGACCGCCAGGCAGAGGTGGTCCTGGCCGCGTCCGGCCACGACCTGGAGGCCCGTGGGCAGGCCCCCTTCGCCCAGCCCGAGCGGAACCTGGGTGGCGGGCAGGCCCAGCACGTTGATGGTGGCGGTGTAGGTGAAGCGGAAGGGCGTGGCCATCGGCGCGAGGTGCTTGTACGCGGTGCGCGAGTGGGAGGGGAAGAGCATCACCCCGTCGGTGCCGAGCGCCCCGTCGATCTCCGCCTCGAGCTCCGTGGCCCAGGCCAGCATGCGCGCGGCCTTCTTCGGCGTCAGGCGCGGTAGGTGCTCGACGCAGGCCAAGAGCAGCGCGGGGAGCGTGTGGTCGGAGCTGCGGAAGAGCCACCTGGCCAGCTCGGCGGCGCGCGGGATCGGCTCGCCGTCGCCCATCAGCTCGCGGAAGCTCGGGCCGCCCGCGGCATCCAGCGCGGCACCCCAGAGATCGAAGCCGTGCTTCAGCCGCTCGAAGCGGCGCGGCTCGACCTGGCACCCCAGCCCCTCGAGGTGGCGCGCCACCTGCTGTTGGCGGTCGCGGAGCTCACGGCTCACAGGCGCCCAGCCGTCTTCCGCGACGTCCAGGACCCGGAGCTTCGGCACGTCGATCGTGGTCGGGTCGCGGTGCTCGAAGGGCGTGCAGGCGGTGTCATGACCATCCGGTCCTTCCAGCAGGCGCAGCAGCAGGGGCAGGTCCTCGGCCCGGCGGGCGAGGGGGCCGGTGGCCAGCATGCGGAGCGCCGCGCCGTGCGCGATGGGGTGTTGTCCGGTGCCCGGCACGCGCCCGCCCGTGGGCTTGTGGCCGAAGACCCCGCAGAAGAAGGCCGGCATGCGGATCGAGCCGCCGATGTCGCTGCCCAGTCCGAAGGGGGACGCGCCCGCACCGACGATGGCGCCTTCCCCTCCGCTGGAGCCCCCGACCATGCGGCTCGGGTCGTAGGGGTTGTTGGTGCGGCCGTAGACCCGGTTGTCGCTCTCCATCCACATGCAGAGCTCGGAGAGGTTGGTCACGCCGAGCGGGATGGCGCCCGCGGCCCGCAGGCGGGCCACGCCGGTGGCGTCATGCGTTGGCCGGTGGCCGCGACGCGACGGCAAGCCAGACGTCTGTGGCATGCCCTCGAGCGCGAAGCACTCCTTGATGGTGCAGGGCACGCCGGCGAGCGGGCCCTCCCGTGGGGTGTCCGCTTCGACGAGCGCCTGCTCGAAGCGGTCGGCGACCAGCGCGTTCAGGGTGGGGTTGACGGCCTCGATGCGGGCGATGTGCGCCTCGACCACCTCGCGCGAGCTGACCTCGCGATCCCGGATGCGGCGGGCGAGCTCGGTGGCTGAGGCGAGGAGCAGCTCGTTCATGCCACCGGCGTATCACCAGGTCTCGATGGCGCCGTCCATCCAGGCCATCCGGGCCTCCAGGAAGGTGCGCACGCGCTCCACCTCCTCCTCGTAGCTCCCCACCTCGTAGAGGTACCCGGAGAACTGGATGGTGGTGATGTCCCAGATGGCCCAGTTGCTCGCCAGCCCGGGCTCCATGACCGCGAGGTAGTCGTCGATGTGCGCCTGCACGGCGTCGTCGGCGAGGGGTCCGGCCCGCAGCTCGTCCCAGCGCAGCCGCATCGCGGTGCGGAACTCCTGGCTGGTGCCGAGCGCTGCGATGAAGCTGGGCCGGTAGGCGATCCAGGTCTCGGGGTTCTCGTTGTCGTTGTAGCTGGGCTGGCCCATGGAGAGGTCGAGGTCCCAGGGCACCCAGTGCATCGCGCCCCCGTCGCGCCACAGGTAGAGCGACAGGTAGTAGGCGTCGTTGTTCTTCGCGAGCTCTTCCAGCAGCACCAGGTCGACGGTGCTGTCGAGGTCGAGCCAGGCCAGGCCGGCGCCGCCGCTCTGGTAGTTGGCCTGCCAGGCCTCGAGCCAGCTCTGCACCGCGTCGGAGGTGCCCGGGGGCAGGGAGGCCGCATGGGGCGAGATGAAGGACCAGTAGCCGTAGCCCTGGGCGTTGGCGAAGCCCCCTTCGTCGTCCAGGTAGAGCACGAAGTGCTCGCCCGTGCCGGTCTCGTCGGCCAGGTCCAGGCGGTCGTCGTCGCGCTTCACGCGCTCGACCAGGTGGTAGATCCCGAGGGGCTCGTCGTCGAGGGTCAGCTCGCAGTAGCGGACCTCCGGAGCGTAGTGGCCCATGTCGGCGAAGAGGTCGAAGGCGAGCACGTTCCGGAAGAGCGAGCGGTCGTAGTAGGCGCCGTTGAGCACCCAGTCGCTCTCCTGGCCCATGCCGCCCAGGTTCGCCGGAGCCTTCTCGAAGCCGGCCTCGTCGGCCCAGAGCTCCACACCGTACTGGTGCTTGGGCGCGTTCAGGCTGGAGCGTCCTCGCAGCTCGACGCCCGCCCATCCGTCGTACTCGAGGTCGCCGTAGCCGTCGGTGACCGTGAACCAGCAGGGCACCTCGGGCTCGTCGGGGATGTCGCTGCTGCAGCTGAGCGCGAGCTCGCAGAGCAGCTCCGGACGCGGTGCGGTGTCGTCCCCTGGACCGTGCACCCCTTCGGCGGCGGTGTCCCGCTCGACGTCGTCGGGGCGTTGTTCGGACGGTGCCCGGGTGTCGTCGGCAAGCGGCGCGTTGCGCAAGCTGCCGCCGCACGCCCACAGCCAGATCACAAGGCCATCATCCAGTCCAGGATCGCGTCCGAGAGCCCCTCCGCCCAGCCGTGGCCGTTGTCCCCCATCGTCCAGGTGTCCTGGAACTCGTACCGGTGCCCGTTGGCTTCGAGGTCGCTCACGAGCTGCTCCGAGTAGCTGTAGGGCACGACCTGATCGTCTGGATCGTGGGCCACGAAGATGGGCAGCTTCCGCGCTGGAGCCGGGTCGGGGTAGTCGAAGTAGCCGCCGATGCCGGCGCTGATGACGGCCACGCTGTCCCAGGGGTCGGTGACGTAGAGCCCCAGGTAGGCGCTCATGTGGCCCCCGGCGGACTGGCCGATGAACCAGATGCGGGTGCGGTCGATGTCCGCGCCGGTCTCGGCCTGCTCCAGGAAGCCCTCGAGGCGGTTGAGCCGGGTGAAGTCCTTGCTCCACTCGTGGCTGCCGTCGCCCTTGGCCGACACGCCGGGCACGATCAACACGAAGCCGTGTTCGTCGGCGAGCTTCACGAGCCCGGTGCGCAACGGATCGGTCCAGATCTCGCCGTTTGCGCCCCCTGCGTTGCCGCCTCCATGGCCCCAGAACACCACCGGCGCGCAGTCGGCGCCGCCCTCGGGCACGAAGGCGTAGGCCGGTCCGCCGTTCTGCTCCAGGAAGGCATGGCCCTCCTCCCAGCCCGAGCCGCCGCTGCAGTCCGGTCCGGGATCGACCGCGGCGGTGTCGGCGCCCTGTGCGGTGTCGGCGACCTCGGAGGTGTCGCTCGGCGCGCTGGTGTCGAGCGCTTCGGGAGGGGTGCAGGCCACGAGGAGGGTGAGCATGCGGGAGAGCGTAGCTGATCGGGCCGACGATCCGGGAGACCCGCCGCGTTACGAAGGCTGCCAGCGGAGGTCTGATGTTCTGGCTCAGCGTGGCGGCCCACGCCGGCAGCCTCGCCATCCCCTACGAGCGCTACGAGCTCGACAACGGGCTCGAGGTCATCCTGCACGAGGACCACGACCTGCCGATCGTGCAGGTCAACCTCTGGTACCACGTGGGCTCGAAGGACGAACGGGTGGGTCGGAGCGGCTTCGCGCACCTGTTCGAGCACCTGATGTTCCAGGGTTCGTTGCACCACGATGCCGAGTACTTCGAGCCTCTGCAGGAGGTGGGCGGCACCATCAACGGCACCACCAGCCTGGACCGCACCAACTACTTCGAGGGGGTGCCGTCCGAGCACCTGCCGCGGGCGCTGTGGCTGGAAGCCGACCGCATGGGCTGGCTGGCGCCCGCGCTCACCCAGGAGAAGCTGGACAACCAGATCGACGTGGTGCGCAACGAACGCCGCCAGCGCTACGACAACCAGCCCTTCGGCCTCTCGCGCATGATCCTCCACCAGGAGCTGTACCCGGAAGGGCACCCCTACCAGGTCATCACCATCGGCAAGCACGAGGACCTCGAGGCCGCCACCCTCGACGACGTGAAGGACTTCTTCGCCACCTGGTACGTGCCGAACAACGCCACCCTGGTGGTGGCGGGCGACTTCGATGTCGAGCAGACCAAGGCGCTCGTGGAGCGCTACTTCGGGCCCATCCCGGCCGGGCCGGAGCCCAGCCACGCCGAAGCGCCGGACTGGTCGATCGAAGGCGAGACCCGGCTCTACCGGGTGGACGACAAGGCCACCGAGACCCGCTTCTGGATGGTGTGGCAGTCGCCCGCGCTCTACGCGTCCGGCGATGCCGAGCTCGATGCCTTCTCGTCGGCGTTCGGGTCCGGCAAGGACGCGCCGCTCTACCAGGAGCTGGTGCTCGACCAGCAGATCGCGCGCTCCATCAGCGCCGCCCAGCACAGCCAGATGCTCGAGTCCAAGTACGTGATCAGCGGCACCGTGGCGGATGGGCACACCGCCGACGAAGTGGTGGCCGAGGTCGACCGGCTGCTCGCGGAAGCCCTGGAGCGCGGGGTGACCGAGGCGGAGCTGGAGGTGGCTCGGGTGAGCTTCGAGAAGCGCTTCCTGGGCAACCTGCGCACGGTCGCGTCGAAGGCGAACACCTTGAACGGCTACAACCACCACCTCGGCGAGCCCGACAGCGCGCAGTGGGACCTGGACCGCTTCCTCGGGCTCACCGTCGACGGCGTGAACGCCGTGGCCCGGGCCACCCTCGGCAACCAGGATCGCTTCGTGCTCGTGATGTCGCCTCCCGAGGAGGAGGAATGATGTGGCTCGCTCTGTGGGCGTGCGCCCCCAAGGCCCCCGTGGCCGCACCGGTGCTGGCTGAGCTGGACCGGACGATGATGCCGGCGGCCCTCGCGCCGCGCACCTTCGAGCTGCCCGACGTGCAGGTGGCCAGCCTGGCCAACGGCGTGGACGTGTTGCTCGTCGAGGACCACGAGCTGCCGCTGGTGACCGTGCGGCTGGCGCTCGATCTCGGCAGCTCCCATGACCCCGAGGGGCTGGCGCGCCTGGCGAGCGTGACCATGGACATGCTGAACGAGGGTGCGGGCGAGCTCGACGTAACCGCGATCGAGCAGGAGCGCCGGCGGCTCGGCATGAGCCTCGGCCAGTCGGCGGGGTGGGACAGCAGCGCGGTGTCGACCACCCACGTCACCCGCAACCTGGAGCCTGGCCTGGACCTGATGGCCGCGGTCGTGCTCGAGCCCACCTTTCCCGAGGCGCTCTGGGAGGTGGAGCAGAAGAGCCGCCTGCAGTCGTACCAACGGAACCTGCGCGAGCCGGGGGCCCTGGCTCGCCGGGTGGGTGGCGCGCTGATGTACGGCGACGCGTACCACGGCCGCCTGTCGCAAGAAGCCGACTACCAGGCCATCACCACCGACGCGATGGCCGCGTGGCACCGCGACCACGTGCACGCTGGCAACGCCACCTTCCTGGTGTCGGGCGACACGACCCTCGAGCAGATCGTGCCCTTGCTCGATGCTCGGTTCGGGTCCTGGGGAGGGGAGGGGGCGAACCCGGACGCCAGCCCCACGATGCAGCAGCCCGAGGCCACCACGATCTACCTGGTGGACCTTCCGGGGTCGGCGCAGTCGGTCGTGCGGGGGAGCACCTTCGTGCCGGGGCGCACCGCCGCCGACTTCGATGCGCTCCAGGTCGCCAACCTGGTGTTCGGCGGCCAGTTCACGAGCCGCCTGAACATGAACCTGCGGGAGGACAAGGGCTGGACCTACGGCGCCCGCTCGAGCCTGAGCAACAGCCACGGCAACAGCTTGTGGGGCTTCTCCACCAGCGTGAAGAGCGAGGTCACCGCGGAAGCGCTTGCGGAGGCGCTGCGCGAGCTGGCGGCGGTGGGGGGTGACGCGCCGCTCTCGGCCGAGGAGCTGGCCTACCAGCAGTCCTCGGCCATCCAGGGCTACCCGCGTCGCTTCGACCAGCCCGCGTACCTGCTCGACCGCACCTGGGACGAGCGGCTCTACGAGCTGCCCAGCGACTGGACCGAGCGCTTCCCCGAGCGCATCGGTGGGGTCACGCTCGAGGCTGCCCAGGCGGCCTTCACCGAGCACGTCGTGAACCAGCCCCTCGCCATCGTGGTGGTGGGCGACGTGGCCAGCATCCAAGAACCCCTCGAGGCCCTCGGGCACCCGGTCGTGCTGCTCGACAGCGACGCCCGGCCACTGGAGAACTGATGTCCGTCGAGAGCGACTTCATCTGGATGGACGGCGAGCTCGTCCCCTACGCCGATGCCAACGTGCACGTGCTGTCCCACACCCTGCACTACGGCATGGGTGTGTTCGAGGGGATTCGCAGCTACACCCAGCCCGACGGGCGTGGCGGGGTGTTCCGGCTCGACGAACACCTGCAGAGGCTGCTCGACAGCGCGACCATGTGCCGCATGAAGGTGCCGTGGACCCTGGAGCAGCTCCGCGACGCCAGCCTGCGCACCCTCGCGGCCAACAACATGTCGAACGCGTACCTGCGTCCGCTGGTGTTCTTCGGGCACGGCAAGATGGGCTTGGGGGCCCGCGACAACACGGTGCACACCGCCATCGCGGTGTGGAGCTGGGGCGCCTACCTGGGCGAGGAAGGGCTCCGGAGGGGGATCCGCGCCGGAACCTCTTCCTTCACCCGGCATCACCCGAACTCCTCCCTGCAGAGGGCCAAGGTGGTCGGGCAGTACGTGAACAGCATCCTGGCCCGCTACGAAGCCAACGACAACGGCTTCGACGAAGCCATCATGCTCGACCACACGGGCCTGGTGGCCGAGGGCACCGGCGAGAACCTGTTCGTGATCAAGAACGGTCGCTGTGTGACCCCGCCGGTGACCAACATCCTGGGCGGCATCACCCGCGCCACGGCCATCGAGGTGCTGTCCAAGATGGGGATCGAGGTGATCGAGCAGACCTTCGGCCGCGACGCGCTGTACGTGGCCGACGAGATCTTCATGTCGGGCACCGCTGCCGAGATCACCCCGGTCCGCGAGATCGACCACCGCACCATCGGGCGCGGGTCGGCGGGTCCCATCAGCCTGGAAGTGCAGGGCACCTACCTGGCCGGCGTGCGCGGCGAGGTGGACTGGATGAAGCCCTACATCACCTCGGTCCCGGAGTAGCTGATGAAGGTGTTGTTGCTGGTCCCGCTCGCCCTGCTCGCCTGTGGCGACAAGGACGAAGCCCCCAAGGACACCGCGGTCGAAGAGTCGGACACCGACACCGACACCGACACCGACACCGACACCGACACCGACACCGACACCG